>Ga0163144_10030882_pt1 | contig 10237 bp, 7 predicted proteins | sample OliLak19BULKMAT1_FD_123175 | JGI IMG/M metagenome (GOLD analysis project Ga0163144, IMG submission 123175) | Freshwater microbial mat bacterial communities from Lake Vanda, McMurdo Dry Valleys, Antarctica - Oligotrophic Lake LV.19.BULKMAT1 | ecosystem: Environmental > Aquatic > Freshwater > Lake...
AGCTTCTGCGCCACGGCAATACGCGCCGGATCCCCGGTCAATTCGCAGGGCACCCCGATCTTGCGCAGCATGTTCACGATCGAGCCCAGGTTCCCCAGGCCGTAGTTGATGATGGTGATCATGCGTGCTGCCCGAAACCGTTTCTCCGGATCGAGAATCCTCTGGCCTGCGGATTTGGCAGAGGGTGACGTTCCCTTTGCGACTCAATCCGTGCGGGGACTGCATCCAAGGCCAGCACCATAATCACGACGAACAGCTCGGTGGAGAAGATGCTGTTTGAGCTCGTGAGATGGAACAGTAAAAATACCAGGACCCAGAACGCCACCACGCGAAAATCGGGCCCTGCCTGCCAGATCCGACGCAAGACCATCGCCAACATTGCCAAGGTGAGCAGCGTCTGGATGGCACCGCCATAGAGCATCGAGGAGAGCAGAAAATTATGGGGGTAATCCTCCTCGACTCCGCCAATGCTGCCCATTTCCCCGATGTAACCGAACCCATTCCCCGTCAGTTGCTCCGCGACCGTATAACTCTGCAGCATCCGATAGGTCGCCTGCCAGTAAAGTGTGCGGCCGGCAACTGACTCCTCCGTGCCCAAGGTTCGGGCGCGGTCCGTGACGGCCTGGACTTCCTGCTCATTCAAAAAGCCGCTCACCCTTTCCCAGACCGTCTCGTGGTTGGCGAAGCCAATGAAAATCAGTCCAGCATACGCCAATCCGATGATCCAACGCCCTCGGCGATCAATGCCCCGGGCGAGCATGCGTCCGGAGCTACGCCGGCGCCAGAGGCGGGTGCCCAGCGCCAGAACCACACCCAGCGCAAGAAAGACAAAGGCGCGACGGGAGCTGGTCAACATGACGGCCAGAACCATTCCCGGCAGCGCCAGGTGGCTTAGCAGGTAGAAAAAATAGTTGCGGTCTCGCTGCAGCAGCCAGACGGCGGAGCCCATCGCCACCACCATGCCGAGACTGAAGGTATTGTAGTCGCCATTAAGCGAAGAACCCGGCGGATAGTAACCCTCATCCGTATAGAAAAACAGCAGCGTCACTCCGCGGTTGAACAGCACAAGCTTGAACAGGCCAAAATAGCCGGCCACTGCCCCCAGCAGCGAGAAACCCCGGTGCAAGAACAGCCAAAATTGCTCCCGCCGCCTTGGTCCGATGCTGCTCAGGCCGATAAATCCGGAGATTACCGCGCCTTGGAAAATACTAAACAGATCATTCTGGACAAACCGATAGCCGCGGCCGGTGAAGTAGGCGCTGATCGCAAAAGCTCCTCCCGTTACAAGCAGAATCGAAAGCCCCCGCTGGAAGTAGATACCTCGCAAGGTAACCATGCAGGCAAGCCCGAAGAGCAAAATCAGCCGAAAACTGTAGTGTCCGCGCAGCTGGAACAACGTCTCGGCGAGCATGCTGCAGATGATCACCGCCGCAAAGCGGTCAACCATCTCCTGAGTATGATTACGTTCCTCGCTAGGCATGCGGTCAGGCCTTCTTCAAATCGCGGTAGTTCTTGCTGCCCTTGGCCAGCGGGGCGGGCAGTGGGGCGTCCTCCTCCTGGTCGAGGCAGCGGACCACCCCGGGCTCGACTTCCCGGTAGCGGTAGCCGGACTCCGGACAAAGCATGATGCCATCGGCGCCGGGCTTGAGCCTGTGCCCGTGCCGGCTCATCCAGCCGGCCCGGCGCGCGGGTGAACCCAGCACAAGCGCATAGTCCGGCACGTCCTTCGTCACCACGGCCCCGGCGGCGACAAAGCAGTAACGACCGAGCGTGGTGCCGCAGACAATCGTGGCATTCGCGCCAACCGTGGCGCCGCGCCGGAGCAGCGTCTGCTCGTAAAGGCTCTGTCGGTTGACCTGCGAGCGCGGGTTGCTGACGTTGGTCAGGACACACGCGGGTCCGAGGAATACGTCATCCTCGATGATCGTGCCGGTGTAGATGGAAACATTGTTCTGCACCTTGACGTTCCGCCCCAACTTGACGCCCGGGCTGATCACGACGTTCTGCCCGAGGTTGCAGCCGGCGCCCAACTCGGCCCCGCCCATCACATGGCTGAAGTGCCAGATCTTGCTGCCGGCCCCCACCTGCGCCTTGGGATCAATGATGGCGGAAGGATGGGCAAAGTAATCAGCAGGCGGAAGACGGAGGGCAGAAGACGGATTCGTGGCCTCACCATCGCGATCGAGGCTGGCCTGCGCCGCCTTGAGCACCTGCAACACACGCACCCCCTCGCGTCCGTCCGTGCGCGCGCTGGTGCGGTCGCGGCAGCAATCGAGAAAATGCCGGCACTCCTCCCGGAGCGGCTCTTGCTCGGGCACCACCAGCATCACAGCCTCCGCCTTGTTTGGGGTGGGCACGCGGCCGTCGGACCAGGTGAGATAATCGCGGTGCATGGCCAGCTTTTCCTTCCACGGCTTGGTGTCGTCGAACACCACCATGCCGCGAGAACCGACGACGGTGAGCTTTTGCTCCTTGAAGGGATTCAGCCAGCTGACGTAAACATGGGCACGGACATTGTCCGCAAAGCGCAGGGTGGTCAGCGTGGTGTCGGCCACGCGGGGGGTCAGGTAGGACTCGCCGGTGCAGCGGACCTGCTGGGGCAGTTGGTGCCCGACCAGAGAGAGGATGACCGAGATGTCGTGCGGGGCAAAGCTCCAGAGCGAATTCTCCTCCTGGCGGATTTTCCCGAGGTTGAGCCGGTTTGAGGTGATGTATTGGACGCGGCCGAGTTCCCCCTGCCCCACCAGCCGTTGCAGTTCGGTGACGCAGGGATGGTATTGCAGCAGATGGCCGACCATGAGGATCCGGCCGTGCTGACCGGCGAGGGCGACGAGTTCCTCTGCTTCGGCGATATCGAGGCAGAGAGGTTTTTCGACATAGACATCCTTGCCGGCCAGCAGGGCGGCCTTGGCGAGCCGGTGGTGCAGGACCGCCGGCGCGGCGATGGCGACCTTCGTGACCGCGGGATCCGCCAGCACGTCGTCGAACGAGCCGGTCTTCCTCACCGCCGCGAAGTCCGCCCCGTAGGTGGCGAGGAGCTCCGCGCTCCGGTCGCACAGCGTGTGCAGCGCGCCCAGCGCCTGGAAATTGCGGGCGAGGTTCTTGCCCCAATAACCGGCACCGACGAGGGCGAGATCGCGAGGATACGTGAGGTTGCTCATGGATGGGGTGGTGGTTGGAGAATAATTCGGGCTCAGGCCAGCGCCGCCTTCACGCCGGCGACGACCTTGTCCTGCTCGGCCTCGGTCAGCCACGGATGCATGGGCAGGCTGATGACCTCCCGCGAGGCTTTTTCCGACTCGGGGAAGGTGCCCCAGGCGTAGCCGAGCGGGGCATACACCGGCTGCTCGTGCAGGCACTTCGGATAGTAGACCGCCGTGGGTATCCCCTGCGCCTTCAGTTTCTCGCCGAGTTGGTCGCGGTGAGGTGTGCGCAGCGTGTATTGGGCGTACACGTGCGTGTTGCCTGGCATGACCTCGGGTGTGGCGCAAACGGACCGGAGCAGCTCCGTGTAACGCGCGCCGATGCGCTCGCGCGCGGCGACCTCGCCGGGGAAATGCGGCAGCTTGGCGAGGAGCACCGCGGCCTGCAGCGTGTCGAGCCGGCCGTTCATGCCTAGATAGGGATGATAGTGCCTCTTCAGGCCGCCGTGCGTGCGGATGGCGCGCATCTTCTCGTTAAGCGCATCATCGCTTGTGAACAGCGCGCCACCGTCGCCGTAACAGCCCAGCGGCTTGGCGGGAAAGAAGCTCGTGCTGGAAACCTTGGTGACCGCGCAGCTCTTGCGCCCGCCCTGCGTGGCCCCGAAGCTCTGCGCGCCGTCCTCGATCACCGTCAGGCCGTGTTTGGTCGCAAGGGCGTTGATGCGGGCGTAATCCGGCATCTGGCCGAAGAGGCTGACCGGCATGATCACCTTGGTGCGGGGGGTGATGGCCGCCTCGATCAGGTCCACATTAATGTTGAAGTCGCCGGGAGTGATGTCGACGAACACAGGTTTCGCGCCGACCAGCCCGATCACCTCAGCCGAGCTGATCCAGGTGAAGGGCACCGTGATAACCTCGTCGCCGGGGCCGATCTCGAGCGCGCGCAGCGCAATCTCCAGGCTGTCGGTGCCGCTCGCCACGGTGATGGCGTGCTTGATGCCAACGTAGGCGGCGAGGAGCGCCTCGAGTTCGGCGATCTCGGGTCCCATGATGAACTGGCCGTGGTCGAGGACGCGCCGCATCCGGCCGTCAATCTCGGCTTGGTGCAAGCGGTATTGCTGCTGGAGGTCGATGAATTGCATGGCAGGAGAAAAAACCGGGTCAGGATTTCCAGAGCTGGCCATCCCGGGTGGGAATGCCGGCCATGGCGTTGCGCGTATCAATGAGGAGGGGGCACCAGTCCGCCAGCTCCGCGTAGTTCACCCCGCTGTGCGCCGTGGCGATGATGACGGCATCAAAGCCCGAGAGCGTCTCGCGGTTCCAGGTGACTGACTGCGTGCCGGTCCAGTGACCGTGCTCGCGCGTCGGCGTGATCACTGGGATGAAGGGATCGTAGTAGGCCACGTCGGCCCCGCGACGCTTGAGTTCATCCATCAGCACGAAGGTCGGCGACTCGCGCATGTCATCCACGTTGGCCTTGTAGGCGAGGCCGATCAGCAGGATGCGGCTGCCGTTGACCGGCTTGCGGCAGGAATTGAGGGCGGCGGCGGCGCGGTTGACCACATGAACCGGCATGGCGGCGTTCACTTCGCCGGCGAGCTCGATGAACTTGGTGAGCTGGCCGTATTCGCGCGCCTTCCACGTCAGGTAGAACGGGTCGATCGGGATGCAATGCCCGCCTAGGCCAGGGCCGGGATAAAACGCCATGAAACCGAACGGCTTGGTCTTGGCGGCGTTGATGACCTCCCACACGTCAATGTCCATGGCCGCGTAGACCAGCTTTAGCTCGTTCACGAGGGCGATGTTCACGCCGCGAAAGATGTTCTCCAGCAGCTTGGTCGCCTCGGCCGCCCGGCAGGAGCTGACGGGCACCAGCGTCTTGATGGCCCGGCTATAAACGGCCGTCGCTTTCTCGAGGCACGCTGGAGAGTAGCCGCCGATGACCTTGGGGATCTGCGCGACTTTGCTGTCGGGATTACCCGGATCCTCTCGTTCGGGGGAAAACGCCAGGTGGAAATCCGCTCCCGCTATCAAACCCGAACCGGCCTCGAGCACGTCGCGCAGGTCGGTGTCGGTGGTGCCCGGGTAGGTGCTGGACTCCAGCACGACCAGCATGCCGGGGCGCAGATGCGGGGCGATGGCCCGCCCGGAATTCAGCACATAGGAAATGTCCGGTTCCCGGTTCTTATTCAACGGCGTCGGCACACAGATGATAACCGCCTCCGTCTGTCCGGCCGCGGAAAAGTCCGTAGTGGCGTGGAAGCGGCCCGCCGACACCTGCGCGGCCACCGTGGCGGCGGCGATATGCTTGATGTAGGTCTGGCCGGCATTGATGGCGTTCACCTTGGCCGGATCAATGTCCAGGCCGGTGACATTGACGCCGTTGTGCGCGAACTGCAGCGAGAGCGGCAGCCCGACATATCCCAATCCAACGATTGCAACATTCATAAGGTTTTATTCATGGCTTCGCCCCGTCACTTCCCCGGGGGGAGCGACGAGCGGGGCGTAAGGTTGTCGGGCGGTGTCATCCGCGAAGCCGTTCAGGACTTCGATAGAGAGAGAAAAGTGCGGGCCAGAGGAAGGAGAGAGCGCGCCTTGTTGTGCCAGGTCTGCATGGCGCGCAGGCGGTCGCGCAGCACGGTGGCCTCGCTGCCGCGACCTCCCGGGATGCATTTGCTGAGTGCAGTCAGGCGGTGGCTGCCGGCATCAAGCTGTTTCTGCAGGCGGTTCTCGAGAAAGCGGCCGATCAGTTTGCGCATCTCCAGGTCGGGCGTAAACAGCTCGGCGCGGTCCGCCGCCCTGGAAACTTCCTTCAGGGCCCCCACTTCCTTGAGGATTTTCAATCCCTGGCTCACCGACCCTTTGCTGATATCCAGCCGCGCCTCGATATCCGCAAAGCTCAGCGGGCGCGGCGACGCAAAGACCACGCCGTAGATCGCCGCCACGGACTTCGGCACGCCGAGCAATTCGGCCGCATTCACGAAAAAGTCCACCGTGGCGCGCTCAAACGCGACCACGTCGGCCGCCCGGTCACCGGGCAGGACCAAGCCGCTGGCCACGCTAGTAGAGTATGCAGTTGATGCCATGCAGCCCCCAACGAGGCAGGTTTGCCTAGTTAGTTCAATTCATAATGAATTATTTCTGACTACCGTCCCCAGCCCGTAAAATGGGCGCCGAAGCCCAACCGCCAGGCCCACTGCTCCACCCCGGGCGGGCCGGTGCGCAGCAAAAACGGCCCGCCGGACTTCGCCCCGGCCTGGAGGGCCGCCAAGTATTTGTAGGAATGAGCCGGCTGGATAAGCTCGCCGCCTGAATCGGCGGTCAACAGCACGGCGGGATAGGCGGCATCTTTCCGGATGTTATGCAAGGGGGAGCCGGCCAGCAGTATTCGCACCTCCGCGGCGGTATCGCGCGTGCCATAGTCGGCGGCCCAACGCGCCCCGCCGGTTAGCTCCGGGTGACGAACCAAGTCCATGATCCCGGAAGCAGGCAAGGCGGCGGCGCAAAGGTCCGGCCGCTGGTTGAGGACCGCGCCGAGCAACAGCCCGCCGTTGCCCCGTCCCTCCACGAGGAGCTTCGCGCGCGAGGTGTAACCCTGTTTGACGAGGTAATCCGCGGCGCAAATGAAATCGTTGAATGCATTCTGCTTCCGATCCCGCGTGCCCGAATGGTGCCAGCCCGTTCCAAACTCCCCTCCCCCGCGCAGGTTGGCTACGGCAAAAACCCCCCCACCTTCCAGCCAAGCCAGCGGCGGCACGGCAAATTGCGGGCGTACCGTGACATTCATGCCGCCATCACCGTAAAGCCAGCAGGGCGCGGAACCGTCCAGCTTCAGATCCCGCCGGTGTGTGATGAACATGAGGATATTGGGCCCGTTGATCGTCTCATACGACACCCGGGTGGTCACATACCGGCTGGCATCAAAGGCCACCCGGATTACATGCCACGGGGATGAATCCTCGCGGTCGAGGTTATGCCTGACGATCGTCGTCGGCTGCAATGTGGTGGAATATTCAATGAACACCTCGGCCGACGCCGGATGCCCCGAGACACCCCCGACCGACACCCGCGGCGGCAGCTTGATTGCTCCCTCCAACCGACCTGAAAAATCATAGGCAAACAGCCGGCTCTCCAAATTGCGCATCAGGGTCACAACCAGCCGGCCGCCGGCATAGGTCACCGCATCCATGGTTTCCGTCGATTCCGTCGGTTCGCCCACCAGGTTACGGCGCTCGCCTGGTGACCCGAGGTCGATTGCGACCACCTTACCCCGTGGCGCGGTGTCATCGGTGAAGAAGAAAAAGGCATCCGCCTCGCTCGCGATAAAATCGTAGCGCGCGCCACGCGGCGGCACGAGGGCCCGCAGGCGCCCCTCAAGGCGCGGCGCCAAAGCTTTACCAAGGTCGATATAGTCCACGGCATTACCATATTGGCCGCGTTCGGCGCTGTTGATCACAACGTAGCGCCCATCCGACGAGACCTTGGCACCCATCGTCCTTCCGGGCGCCACCGGTGTGCCTGCAACCGGCACGTCCTTGTCCTGGGTGGTGCCCATCCGATGATAATAGATTGCTTCGCCCTGCGCCGCGCTAGTGCCGATGACCCGGACGTAGAAAAACCCGCGGTTATCGTGGGTCCAGCTGACGGGGACCGGCTTGAGGTCGGCGAGTTCATCAGCGGCAGACCGGCCGGTGGCCACTTCACACAATCCAAGACGGACGCGAACAGCCGCGGCCGGCGCAATCCCATAAGCGATCCACTTACCATCCGATGACGGGGCGAGGGCGGAAATTACTACCCCTTCAGGGCCGACAGCGCCGGGATCAACCAGCACTCGCGGCGGATCTTGGGGTTGCATTTGCACGCATAGCGCGGGGAGTTTCCGCGCACCGATGCTGCGAAGAAAGAAATAGGCACCGCCTTCCTTCACCGGCAGACTGCGCCACTCGTGATTTCCCAGTTCCAGCAGCCGGGTCCTGATGCGCGTGACCTCCGGCATTTCGGCCAGGGCAGCGGTCGCGGCGCAATTCTGCGACGCCACCCAAGCCCGCGTATCGGCGGACTCCGCGTCCTCGAGCCACCGGTAAGGATCGGCAATCTTGATTCCTAGATATTCTTCCTGCACAGGCCCGGCAGTGGCCGTCGCATAGAGCTGTGCACCGGCCGCGAGCCATGCTCCGAGGACCGCGAGCAAAATGACCCACATTAGTTTTCCCATTCACGCCACCGTTATCGCAAAACCCGGCGGGTGCAAGCATGTGGCCCGCCAGTTAACCCGTCTTGCGCATCGCCGCCGGTCACGTATGTTTGTTTCGGTCATATCCTTGGCCCTCACAAAATGATCCGGCGGCCCTCCCTGTTTTTATTCTTCATCGTCGCGGGATTCGCGGGCGAGCCGCCCGAGGCTTCCGCAGGTTTGTTTGCCCGAATGAACGCCGGGGCGCAGGCTTCCCGGTTGGGACCACGCGGTAACGAATCCGTTTCGAACCAGACCTCCCATCTGGTCGATGCCTATCTCACCCTACACGAAGCCGACGCGTCCGACCAGTGGCTTGACTTAGCCGCGGGGCAACTGGACGCCATTGCGGCCGCGACCGACCGCTGGTATCGCAGCTGCCTCGGCTGGAGCACTCCGCGTTACAGCGCCAATCTGATCGGCGAAAGACCGGATGTCCCGGCAGCCGGCTGGATTGTCCTCGAAGGTGCGGCCGACAGTCTGGTCGTAGCGGACACCATCCAGCTTACCGGCCGAGAGAAAGTACCCATTCCTGTGGCCGGAAAGCGCCTGTGGAACGGGGCGGTGCAGGACAATCACAACTACGAGCCGGGCGCCCTTTATCATCTGCGCTGCGAGGTGCGCGCGGCCTCAAAACAGGAGGCTGTCATCTCTCTGCTGGATCGCCGCGGCTCCACCACGGTTACACACCGGACACCCACATCGGGGGATTGGAGCAAGATTGAATTCGATTTTCTGGCCCCGGCCCGATCCGGCGCCGATCTCTGGCTGCTACTGGCCACTGCTGGCGGTCAGTCACCCGTCGAATTCCGGCAGGTTGAGGTGAAACAATATGCCACCCACCTGATCGACGAGGCGATGATCCTGAACGTTCTCCTCAAGTTCGTCGACCGGTCCCGCCAAGTGTCTTCCGCGCGTGGCAGGCACGTCGAGCGGGCCCGGGGTTACTTGGCCTTGGTCAGGCAGATCGTCACTCAGTGGGATCGCGAGTGGCACCGCACACGTTCGTTCGGCGTCTTTCGTTACGCGGATGATGGGGCCGCTATTCAGTTCGCGCGCGCCACCGTTCCGACCAATTATTATACTGAGGCTGGCGTGACCTACCTGCGTCTGCACCGGCTGACCGGTGAGCCCGCCTACCGGCGCAAGGCCTCGCAGCTTGCCCAAGCGCTCCGCAGCCAGCTCCGGCTCGAGGACGACTGTCTGATCTGGGATTATCACCGCGAACTCCTGCCGAATCTTAGACCCAAACCCAATCCCATCCCCGTCTACATCGAAGATCTCGCCCACGGCAACAGCACGGTGCTTTTCATGATAGAGGCACACCAGGCCGGCGTGGAATTCACGCGCGAGGATCTAGGGCGCCTTTGCCGCACCGTGACGCGGCGATTGTGGAACGGAAACTTGGACACACCCGCACTCGCCCGTGACTTGGCAGGGAAGGTATTCCCGGCGACGATGCCGCAAGCGTGGCACTGGGTGCGTCTGGCCGAGTTCGATCCCGCCATCCTGCAACTCATGATCGGAGCCTCCCGTCCCTACCTTAGCGGGGAGGCCCTTGTTCCAGGCGCTGAACTGCTGGTGCTAGGCAGCGGCCACTGGCAGCGGCAGCAAAAGGCCGTGCTCGCTCTCTTTGTCTCGCGCCAGCCCAGCGGGACTCCGACCACCTCGGGCGCACGCCCGTGAGTCAAACCGCCAGCCGACCGACCTAGGGAGCTATGGGGTCAGGCTTTTCAGTTTGTGGTTGGCTTGCAGAATAGATCTCAAGCTTTCGAGTTGCTTGAACTCGGGAGCGATCTCGGGCCAGCCGATCACGGTCACGAGAGAAAGTGGCTGACGCCCGCCGCCGAGGTTGAGG
>Ga0163144_10030884_pt1 | contig 10237 bp, 8 predicted proteins | sample OliLak19BULKMAT1_FD_123175 | JGI IMG/M metagenome (GOLD analysis project Ga0163144, IMG submission 123175) | Freshwater microbial mat bacterial communities from Lake Vanda, McMurdo Dry Valleys, Antarctica - Oligotrophic Lake LV.19.BULKMAT1 | ecosystem: Environmental > Aquatic > Freshwater > Lake...
AATCCAGGCTCCTGGCCATCAACCGGCGGGCCTCAGAGAGTTTGACCAGCGCGCCTTCCGTTCCCGTGGTGGGCGGCTTGGGTGGCGGCGGCGCCACGCCAATCCCCGCCAACGCCCCAATGATCAGTGCCAAGGCCACCAGCACGCCCACGCGCACTCCCGTGATCCCATCCACCAGCCGAGGTACCGGACCCAGGGAGGATACCTTGGGAATGGGCGCCAGGCCGGCAACCATCGTCGCTGCGGTTGGGGGTTCCTTCTTGGAGATGGGCGGCGGCGCGCCGTCTTCCCGCCCCTTCTTCAGCGGCGGAGGGGCGCCTGGAATCCCGCTGACCATGCCATCCGGCAGCCCTGAGTCCGCCGGGGGCCCGCGCTGCACCCCCGTGCCGGCTGAAAAACTTCCGCCCAGCATGGATTCAAATTCGTCGTCGGAGAAGGTCTGCTTGTCCAGGTAGACGCTGTTCTCCCCGGTGGGCGGCGGCGCCTTGGAGCGCGCTGCTGCTGCCGCGGCCGCCGCTGCTGCGGCTGCGGGGTCCGTGACCGGGCCGGCAATCATGCCGGTGTGCGCAATCTCCCAGGGATTGGCCGGCGTTCCCGGCGGCATGGCCAGTGACGGCATGGGTATGGGCGCCGCCGCCACCGGGGTGCCAACCACGCGCGGAACGGACACCTCCCGCGTCTGGTCAATGGACGGATCAGTCAGTGGCGCGGCGGCAAAATTGGGCGGAGGCGTCAGCTCCCGCGTGGGCGCCATGCTGGGCGCAGCGTCCCGGATGGGCGCGCGTTTGCCGCTCAGCTCCAGGTCCGGCGCACTCATCAGCAGGGACGTGAAAAGCCCGCCCCCACCCGGCTTGGCCACGGGCACATCAACGCTGGTCTCACCGTGCGTGGGGGGCAGTGTCACTTCATCCGCGGGGACGCGCGCCGCGGTGGCCGCATCCGTGGGCATGAACGATGAGAACACGCCACCGCCGCCACCCCCGTCCACCTTGGTCACCGGGACCGGAGCCATGGCGCGGCGGATGCCACTGTCCCGCGCTTCATCCGTGGTCTCATTGGTGGATGCCGGGACACTCAGCCCTCCGCATGACGGGCAGCGCGCGTACGTGCCCGCCAGCGGAAGCTCCGCAGGGACAAAGACGCTCTGGCAGCGGGGACATTCGTAACGGACCACTGGCATGGGCGGCGCATCATAAGCACACCAGGGCCCCACTCCGGCAATTGCTCATTGCACCATCACGGGATCAGCCCGCCCCTTCCCCATGTCCCACCGGATGCTGCACCGTCGGAGACACCGCCGGGACCGGGTCAGGCTCACGCTGCTGGCCACCCGCCTCCGCTTGGACGCCCCGCCAACTTGCGGCAATGGGTGTGCATGCACCTTGCCATTGGAACTGCGGGTCATATTGACCACGGAAAAAGCACGCTGGTGGCGGCGCTCACCGGTGGCAGGACGGACCGGCTTCCGGAAGAGAAGCGGCGGGGCATCACCATTGAGCTGGGTTTTGCGTCGTGGAACGTGGCGCCGGATGTCACGGCCAGCGTGATTGATGTGCCCGGTCATGAAGGCCTGGTGCACACCATGGTGGCGGGTGCGTGGGGGCTGGACCTGGTGCTGCTGGTGGTGGCGGCGGATGAAGGCGTGATGCCGCAGACGCGTGAGCACCTTGCCATTGCGTCCCTGCTGGGCGTGCGAGGCGCGGTGGTGGCGCTCACCAAGGCGGACCGGGTGGACCAGGATCTCCTTGGATTGGCTGCGGAAGAAGTCCGCGCGCAGGTTGCCCGGGCCGGGTTTGCCAACGCGCCTGTCATCCCCGTCAGCGCGCTGAGCGGCCAGGGCCTGCCCGAGCTGACCGGGGCGGTTCTTGACGTGGCGCGCGCGCTTCCCAGGCGCCCGGCAGACGGCATTGCCTTCCTGCCGGTAGACCGCGTCTTCACCGTGAAAGGTTTTGGCACCGTGGTCACCGGCACGCTCAGCGGCGGCAGCCTGAAGGTTGATGACGTGGTGGATCTGCATCCCGGCCCCAAGGGGCTGCGTGTGCGGTCCCTGCAGAGCCACGGCAAGTCCGTCCCAGTGGCCCATCCCAGCTGGCGCACGGCCGTCAACCTTCCCGGCATTGAGGTGAAGGATGTGGAGCGCGGCGCGGTGCTGGCGCCGTCCTCCGCGCTGGTTCCCACCCAGCGGGTGGACGTTCGAGTCACACTTTTACCAGAGGCACCACGCCTGCGGGACCACGCGGCCACCACGCTGCACATTGGTGCCACCAGCGTTCCGGCCCGGGTGCGTTGTGTGTATGCCGCCGAGGATGAATCTCCGTCGGTGGAGAGCGGTGAGGAGCGCATTGTCCAGCTCATCTTGGAGCGTCCGGTGGTGTGCCGCCCGTCGCAGCGGTTCATCCTCCGCTCCCACCGAAGACTCCCCGGACAGGGCGCCACCGTCGGCGGCGGCGAAATCCTTGATCCCCATCCGCCACGCCGCCGCCGGGGCCGCCCGGAAACACAGCAGGCGCTCCTGGCGTTGACGGAAGGGACACTTCAACAACGCCTCATCCAGGCGGTCCATGATGAGGGCATCCGCGGCGCCTCCGTCTCTTTGCTGAGCCGCCGGATGTCCGCACCGGATGTGAAGAAGACGCTGGAAGACACCATTGGCCGGGGCCACCTCAAGCGTGCGCGGCTGTCAGACGGTGACGTGCTCTGGCACCCGGACCGCCTTGAGTCCTTCAATGAACGCCTGGTGACGGCGTTGACCGCGCACCACAAGGCACATCCTCAGGACGCGGCGGCCCCGCTGGAGACGCTGCGCACGTCGCTGAAGGTGGACGGTGAGGTGCTGGAGCGGGCGCGTTTCCTGGCGCTGCTGAAGGTCCTCAAGAACGCGGAGATTGTGGTTGAAGAGGACACCGCGCGCCTGGCGCAGCACCGCCCGCGCGGCGTCAGCGCCCAGCTTCTGCATCAGGTTGAGCAGGTTCACGTGCAGGCCGGCGTGGCACCGCCCACGCGCAAGGAGCTGCTGGCCACCACGGGTGCGTCAGCGGAGCAGGTTGGGGACGCGTTGCGCACGCTGGTGTCCTCGGGCGCGCTCATCCGGGTGAAGGAAGATCTCCACTTTGCCCGCGCCCCGTATGATGTGCTGGTTGCCCGCACCCTGGCGCTCATTGACGAGAAAAACGGTATTACCACGCAGGAATTCAAGGACCTGATGGGTGAAAGCCGTAAATACGTCATACCATTTTTGGAACACCTGGATGACACGCGCATCACGCTGCGTGTGGGTGAGAAGCGCCTGCGCCGGATTGCCCGCTGACGTCAGGGCGTGGTGATGGGTGAGCGGGACAGGCCTTCCGTCTCACTGCTCAGCGCCGCCAGTCCGGCGCCGCCCGCGTTCACCAGCGTCTTCACCTGCTCACCCGGTGACGTCCGGATGGACGGTGCCACCTGCACCGCTTCAATCACCTGCCCGCGTGAACCACGCTCCGTCAGCCCCGCCGGAATGGCCGGAAGCTGCACGGTGGTGACGCCGCTGCCGGGCACATACACGCGCCAGTTTCCGTCCTCACCGGACAGCACCGCGCGGTGCAGGTCCGCCCCGGCCACCGGCGTCAGTGAAAGCTGCCGCATCCCCGCGCGCCACGTGGCAGTTCCCGGAAACGGCAGCATGGCGCCCAGGTCCACATCAGGCGGGAGCACATCTGCGTGGGTGGTGCGGATGGAAATCTGCGCCGGCGCATTGTTGCCACCGCCGCCAAACGCAAACACGGCAACGGCGTAGTCACCCGCCTCCAGTCCGCCGTAGCGAGGAGCCAGCTTCACGCCCGCACCATTGACCGCCGCACCGCCACCCGGGGTTCCCGTCATGCCCAGCGGCACAAATCCGTGTCCCGGCACACGCGCGCCCACGGCAATGAGGGCATCCTGGTTCTGCGCCCCCGTCGGGAAACCGGAAAATTTCACATGGGTGCGCAGCGTCTGTTCCTGCCGCACCGTCAGCGTGCTTTGCGGGAAGGCCAGGTAATCCGGAACCTCCTCGGTCTCGTTTCCGTCGCCATCCACATCCGGCTCACCGTCAAAATCCGTTTCTCCATCAACAACGTAGGGCAGGTCCGTGAGCAGCAGCCCCGTGGTCAATCCGTGGGTGAGGCCTTCAAAAAACGGCAGCAGGGCAAAGATGGCGCCGGCGGGATTGCCCAGCCCAATGAGCCCGGTCACCGCCGTCAGCGGGAGGTTGCCACCAAACGTCCACGCCACGCGCCGGCCACCGGTTCCCAGGACGTCAAAGTTGGTCTTGATGTCCTGCGCGCCAATGAGCGGAAGCTCGGCGCTCAGCGTGATGCCCCCGGGCAGCGGAATGTTCTGGGTGCCAATGACCGGCAGGCTCACTTCCGCATTGAACTGCTCTCCCAGCAGCCGTGAGAAGGACAGTCCCGTCACGTTGGGCGCGCTGACGCCAGAGAGCGAGAAAGCCACCGGCCCCACAGACGCTGCCTGCGCCAGATTCACGCTTCCGCGAAGGCCCGCCGTGGCTTCAAACAATTCCACCGGCACCACCGGCACCACCACGTCCAGATCTTCGGTGGCCTCGGCGGGGAGCTCTGCCAGGGTCACGTAGTCAAACTGGGGATGGAACACGCTGATGGTGTACGGCGGCGTCAACAGTGTCCGGTCCACCGTCACGCTCCCATCCATCCCCGTCATCACCGCCGCGGCTGAATTGACAATGACGGACGCATTGCGCACCACCGCGCCGCTGTTGGCCTGGATGACGGTGACGCGGATCCCCGCCGGCGGCGGACCCAGGTTGATGATGTTGAGCGCGGGGCTGGTGATGTTCCCGCGTGACGCCGTCACAAACGCGCTGCCCGCGGTCATGCCCGCCGTGGCCACACTGAGCGCCGCCGGTCCGGCAACCACGTCAACCACCGTGGTCACGTCACTCTGCCAGTCCACGTTGATGCCCGGCAGGATGCGTCCCGCGGCGTCCAGCGCCACCGCCGTCAACGCCACGTCATCCCCTGGCCGCACCTGCAGCACACACGCGGAGCGCGTGTCCAGGAGCGGATCACACAGGCCAAGATGGGAGGAAATGGCAATACGTGCCACCACCGCCACCGCGGGCATCCCGCACGCACCCGCGCGGCAGATTTCCGGCGCCACACACTCAGCATTTCCCCGGCATGCCACCTCCGGAACACAGCGGTCCCCAACACATTCCGTGCCTGGCCCGCACATGGACATCACGCCGCAGGACGGTGCGGGGATGCAGACGCCCTCTTCACACACCGCGTCTTCACCGCAATCTACATCCCGGCTGCACGGAGGACGGGTGCGGCAGACTCCACCCTCGTCACAGTAGGCGCCCTGGCCGCTGCAATCCGCATCACCCTGGCATGACGTGAACGGTACGCAGCGGCTGTCCACACACTCCAGCGCGCCGTCGCGGTCGCAGTCGTCTGACGTCGTACATTCGGGCGGGATGCACACGCCGCCCTCACAGATGCCGCCGTTGAGCAGGCACGTCTGGTCACCAAAACAGCGCTGGCGGCAGCGGCCGTTGTCACACGTGTTCACGGGGAGCGGCGCACCTTCATTGCACTCCGCATCATCCGCGCAGCCGGTGGTGCAACGGCCCTCTTCACAGATGCCGCCGGGACACTGGGCGTCACCGCTGCACAGCGTGACCTCACCGCAGACACCGTCCAGGCACGCGCGGCTGCCGCATTGGGTGTCATCTTCACACATTGTCCAGACGCAGAAACCGTCCTGGCAATCCCGCCCGTCAATGCTGCCGTTGATGGCGCAGTTCAGCCGCACCGTGCACGCCTGCACCATCCCCCCGTCCGCGCCGCCCGAGGACGACGCACCCATGGAGGACGCCATCCCTGAAGAAGAAGCCGCCGTTCCACCGTCACCCGCGCTCTGGCAGGTTCCGCCCTGGCACAGCAGTCCCGCCCCGCAGGGGATGTCCTCGTCACAGGGCTGGCCCGTCCCTGCCACGCCCGGATCCGGACTGACAAAGGCGGGGCATGCCGCCGTCAGCAGAACGGTGAGCGCGCAACACAGTTTCACGGAGGCATGCACGGGGGACTCCCTGGGTGGGACAAGAGCGGCGCTCCCCTTAGCAAGCCCCGTCTGGAGCAGCCATGGGCCTACTGGCGGCCTTGACAGCACGTCCCATGCAAACCCAGCATCCGCCGCCACTCCCTCCCCTGCGCGTGTGCTGCGCCCCTGCAAGGTGCTCAATGTCCAAGGAAAAGGCCCTGGGTAATTTCAAGATCAGCGACGCGGTGAAGCGCCCCGTCACGCCCAGCTCCGCGTCCCAGATGGCACAACAGGGTGGCGGCAAGAAGAAGGGCGGCTCCAAGCTGGAATTGGAAGAGGCCCCCAGCGCCGGGTTTCCCAACCTTGAGAAGCTCATTGAGTCAGACAGCCTGGACAAGGCCGGTCTGGCCGCCCGGCGCAAGGCGCTGGAAGACCTGGCCAAGAAGGGTGACAACAAGGCCAAGGCGGGCGCCAAGAAGGCACTGACTGCGTATGACCACGTGGAAGATTTGCTGGATTACCTGTGGGATACCAAGGCCCGGCTGGCCCAGGGCAACGCTGCCCCCGCTGAGACGGAGAAGGCAGCCCCCAAGGGCAAAGGCAAGGCCAAGAAGTGAGCATGTAGGACCATGTCCGCGGAATCCTCTGCGGATCATGGACGCAACCAAACGGGACCCATCCCGATAAAGTGATTGCCTGGGCGGACAGCTCAGGCCCCATCCACAAGGAGCAAGCCCATGACAATCGCAACGACTGGCAGCAGTGGCGTCCGCGGTGGTTCAACCACCATGAACACCCAGACCAGCAGCACCCGCACCACCCAGAACACGTCGTTTGGCAGCATGGTTCGTACCGGCGTTGCAACCGGAGCCGGAGCCGCTGCAGGCGCGGCTGCGGTTGCCGCGCCGTTCGTCCCGGGTGGTTCAGTGGTGACGGCCGCTGTGAATGGCGGCGCATCAGCACTGGGCGCGGCCAGCGGTGGTGGCGGCGCTTACGGCGCCCAGGGTGCAGGCAACACGCAGGGTATTCCCGGTGCCGGGCCTGGCCTGGATGGCAGCTCCGGTGGTGGCGGCGCGGCCGGCTCCACGCAGGGCATGATGTCTGAAGCCGCCAAGATGCAGGAAATGCAGATGTCCTTCTCCATGCAGTACCTGACCCTCCAGGAGAAGATGCAGAACGAGAACCGCCAGTACACCACGGTCTCCAACGTGCTGAAGACCAAGCATGACACCGTGAAGAACAGCATCAACAACGTTCGCTGATAGCGGGTGTAGGTGCTGGATGACGGGGCGGGCCAGGGTTCATCCCCTGGGCCGCCCTGTTTCTTTTGGGTCCGCTCCACGGATGATCGCCCTCAACCGGTGATTGCTTTGCGGCGCGGGAACCCCTTACGCTGAGCCCCACTTTCCCTGAGGGAGTCCATGGGCGCACCTGAAGTGGTGAAGGGCATTGTTGACGTTCCCCAGAATGAAATCGCACTGCTGCTGGAAGCAGGCTACCTGCTGATGGAACTGGGCAAGTGGAAGGAGGCGCAGGACGTCTTTGGTGGCGTCAACGCGCTGGTTCCCCACAGTGACATCCCGTTGATTGCACTGGGAAATCTCCATTTTGCGCAGGGCAAGTTCCAGGCGGCCCTCAAGAGCCACAAGGAGGCCCTGGGCGTGGCGCCCAAAAGTTCGCTGGCCCGTGCCCACGTGGGTGAGAGCCTGATGTTCCTGCGCCGCTTTGATGAGGGCAAGGATGAGCTGGAAAAGGCCATTGGTCAGGACCCCAACGGGATTGCCGCGGAATTTGCCCGCTCCTTGCTGGACGCCCATGAAGCCGGCTGCTTCGACCAGCTGTGAAGCAGTTGTTCCGTTGCCAGCCTGCTGTTTGCTGAAGGAGTGATCCATGCGCGTCAAAGGACCTGGCGGCCCTCGCGGCACTGCCTCCACCACTGGTGCCAAGGCTTCCGCCAAGACCGGCAAGGTGTTCTCCGTCAAGAACGCGGACGCCACGGAAGACTCCACGGAGAAGGCCCGCGCCGTGCGCGGCTGGCTCCTGGAGGAGCTGGGCGGCCTGGCCAAGGACGTCAAGGACGGCAAGGCTTCCAAGGAAGAGGCCACCCGCAAGTTTGTGCACCTGGTGGTCAAGGAGAAGATGAAGGACTCCACCAATGGCGAGGGCGCACGCGCCATGGAAGACTCCATTGGTGAGATGTGTGAGTCAGATCCGCAGTTTGTGTCCCGGCTGCACAATGAACTCATGAAGATGGCCCGCTCCTGAGCGGGGGGGATGGAGGGCCGGCCATGCGCGAGAAAATTCCCACACTGGGCCGGAGCGGCGGCGGCGGAACAGGCCGCAAGCCGCCTGTCCCCGCCACGTTGATCAAGAAGGATGACGCCGCCGTGCAGCAGCTGGGCAGTGCACTGGGCGCTGTGGACGTCACCAAGCCCACTTCACCCAAGGCCGGCCCCACCCTCAATAAAGAAGGCAAGGTAGACAAGCCCGCGCTGATTGAGCAGTACAAGCCGTTTGTCCGCTCCGTGGCTGGCAAGATTAAGAAGACGCTGGCCAAGGAGATTGAGTTTGATGACCTGATGGAATTTGGAATGATTGGGCTGCTGGAGGCGGGGGACCGTTTTGACCCCAAGTTTGGCGCCAACTTCATGACCTTCAGCTACTACCGGATCCGCGGCGCCATCTATGACGGCCTGCGCCAAATGGGCTGGGTCAACCGCAATGAGTACGCCAAGCTGCGTTTTGAAGAGCGCGCCAATGCGTACCTGGAAAATGTGGCCCACCGGGAAGCCGGGTCCACGGCGGAAAACAAGGAAAGTGCGGATGAAATCAACCAGCTGGCGGAGCAGGTCAGCAACCTGGTGACCATCTACGTGACCTCATTGGAGGGCATGGAGGGGTTGCAGGTGGAAGACAAGGAAGCCATCCCGGTGGACAACCGGCTGGCGGACGTGGAGATGAAGAAACACGTCCGCACCGCACTTGCGCAGATGGAAGCGCAGGAACAGGAGCTGCTGACCATGTACTACTTCAAAGAGATGAGCCTGCAGGAGGTGGGAGACATCCTGGGCCTCAGCAAGAGCTGGACCTCCCGCCTGCATGCCAAGGCTGTGGAAAAACTTGGGAAATTGCTCCAGCAGCTCACCAAGGAAGGCCCGCCGCCAGCCGCGTCCCCCGCGGGGCGCGCCTCCAGCGGAACAGACCGCAACCGCTCCAGCAACCGGGGCTAGGATCTGCGGCCGCGTCCCCAGGGACACAGAGACAACACGCAGGGCAGGGCGGGCGATACAAGCAGTAAGCATTCGGGCACGCCTGGCAGAGTTGGGCCCCCTCACAAGGAGTACTTCCATGGCAGATCCCATTGGTGGCGGACTTGGCAAGGCCGCCCAGCAGATGATGCAGCAGGTCCAGCAGCAGGCGCAGCAGGCCCAGAAGACCGGCGCCACGCAGCCGGGCGGCGGCCAGGAAGCCAACAAGTTTGACAAGATGATGACCCAGCAGGTCCAGGACACCAACAAGGTCCAGGATCCCACCAAGGTGGGGGACGTGAAGTCCATGGACACGCTGCGCGCGGCCAAGATGGACGCCGTCAATCCCTCCACGCAGGTCAAGACGGTGGATGGCGTCAAGGACACCCAGAAGCAGGACGGCATCAAGCGCCTGATGGGCAACGTCATGGATGGCCAGAACGCGCTGGATCAGATCATTGCCAAGGCGTCCAGCGGCAAGCAGTTCAACAACCAGGAGCTGCTGGCCATGCAGGCCGGTGTCTACAAGTTCAGCCAGGAGCTGGAGCTCACCAGCAAGGTGGTGGAAAAGGCCACCAGCGGTGTGAAGCAGACCATGCAGACCCAGGTCTGACCGCACGTCACCCAACTTCTGCATGTGCAACGCCGGCCGCTGTGCCGGCGTTGCCGTTTTTGCGGTGCGCTCCGTCGGGGGCGGCCAGGGTCTTGACCCTGCAAAACGGCGCTCACTAGGCTGCGTGCTTCCGCGCTGCACCTTGCCCCGCGTGTCAGGAGTTCCACCGGATGCCGCATTTCGAGGTCTTCATTCCTGCCAGGGATGCAGACAGCTTCAACGTCACATTGACTGTGCAGGCCAACAACTGGCTGGGCGCGCTGCGCAGCGGTCTGGCCAACCTTGGTGAAGGCCCCAACGCCATCAGCAACATCATGTGTGACATCAAGGAAGACGG
>Ga0163144_10030886_pt1 | contig 10236 bp, 8 predicted proteins | sample OliLak19BULKMAT1_FD_123175 | JGI IMG/M metagenome (GOLD analysis project Ga0163144, IMG submission 123175) | Freshwater microbial mat bacterial communities from Lake Vanda, McMurdo Dry Valleys, Antarctica - Oligotrophic Lake LV.19.BULKMAT1 | ecosystem: Environmental > Aquatic > Freshwater > Lake...
CGTTGCATCAAGGCATCGTTTCGTTGACCGATCACAACATTCAGCAGCGTCAGATGGATTGTGGACGCCTTACCTACCCCGGTCAATTAATTTATTTCGATGCGACTCCAAAAGTTCTACGAACGACTGTCGCATCGCCCGACTCGGCAAACCTTGCGGGACGAAGTCGTTGAAAGTTGCCGCCACCGCTGGTCAATCTTGCTCCTTTGCCTCGCCTCGACCGCGCTGATTTGCATCTCCTCAACCGCCTTCGGTCAAATCAATGATTCGCTGGACTCCTATCCGCCACGCTTGAATCTCGCGTCCTCGGACTGCAATGCTGAAGTGACCGATCAAACCAATAAACCCGATGGCGGGATTGGTGACAGCGGCTGCGAATCGGTGACGCTGAAGTCCGGTCACGGCACCGAGGCCATTCTTGAATATCGCATCGAGCCTTCGCGGGTGCTCAACGAACTGACGGCGCTTGCTCATGTTCGCAGCAGCAAGACCGGCCAACGAATCGGACTGCGAATTCGCTTTCCTTACTTACTCAATAAACACAACCGGCAAACCGTTTCAACCATCGTCTACGGGACCGAGTATCGTGAGCCTGGGCAATGGCAGAAAATTGGCGTCGGTGCCATTGAAGCACCGCTACGGCTAAAGGTCATCGCACTCCGACGTGAACATGGGGCACAAGCCAATCTTGATGACCCGTACGTCGACGCCGTTGTTATCAACGCCTACACCGGTGCAGGCACAACACAAATCACAATCGACAATATCTCTGTCGAGGGAATGGTCGCCGTCACCGCTACGGCCTCGCTATTCGACAAGACACAATCGTCGACCCGCGTACCGATTCTCGAAGTCGAACGCGGCCCATCCGTCAAGTTTGATCTTTCGGTTGCAATGCCGTCAGGTCGCATTACTCGAATCCTTGAACACAACGGCGAGCCACTTGATTGGGTTCGGACGCTTGGCTTTGATGCTGTGCTGGTCAACAAGCCACCGAACGAACGAATCTTGCGAGAAGCGATGCTCGCGCGGGTCAAGGTCATCGCTCCGCCCCCTACCGCGCCCGACATGGCACTTGAGTCATTGCTCGAACCGTTGGCAGGTTATTATCTTGGCACGTCGATGAACGAAGCCTCCGTTGGATCAACAGCGGCGACCGTCGAACGCTTGCGAAAGTTTCCGGTGCGATGGCAACGTCCGATCATCATCGCGCCAGCCGAATCATGGCATTCCTACGCGGGACTTGCGGATTCGATCGTCCATGATTTGCCACCGCCAACTCGTGGGTTAGCCGCCGATGAAGAAATTGCGTCGCTTGCAGACCGAACGGCACGACTCGGTCGCGTTTTGCCACAAACAATCGGTATCCAGACAGACCCTCCCAAGGCCCTTGTCCAACAACTAGACAGTATCTCGGGATCGATCGGAGCCCCGCGCTGCGATGACGTTCCTTGGCATGCCACTCAATTGCAAGTCGCACGTGCTTTGCAATCAACGCCACGCGCGATTCTGTTTCGGTCCAACCGTTCCTTAACCAGCGGCTTGTCTGAGGATCAGCGACGATCAATGGGTTTAAGTTATATCAATCGCTACTTAGAAACCGTCGGGCAACTCGTCGCCGGAAGCACCACAAGCGACTCTTTGCCATGCACAGGATCGCGTTATCGCTGTGGTCGTTTGGAATTCCCCGGAGGCCAACTAATTATCGCATCCAGCTACGCACAGCAGCGAGGCTTGGTACTTGCTGGCGATGGTGACAACCTTAGAATCACGTTGCCTCCCGATGATGCCATCAAGCTCGCTTGGCGAATCACTCATTTTTCGGCAGAACGAGTGAACGTTCAATCTTCGCCGCAAGGACCACAACTGGAAATCGTGTCCCCCGATACGGTCGAAACGATCATCTTTTCAAGCGACCCAGAGATGGGCGGCAGGATCGCAGCGGTTGTGAAACGAGTCGCCAGTCAAGCATCGTTGGATCGCTGGCAACTAGCACGTGAGGCTCTTGATCAGCTAAGCGCCGACTGGAGTACGGCCAGTGCTAGCCGAATCGTCAGTGTCAATCGCGAGTCGATCAGTCTTATCAATGCAGCCGAGTCAACGCTTCGCGACGCGGAGCCTGTGTTTCGATCCGGTGATACATCTTCCGCAATTCGCATGGCGCGCCGCGCCGATGCGTGGCAATTGAAGGCTCGCTGGAACCTGCACTCAGCGTTATCACCCGGCGGCCAACTCGCGCCGCTGATCAGTGTTCCGCCGCTACTTTCCACTGGTGGTGTCGCCATTCAACTGATGTGGTGGCCATTGATGAGTGATCGCAGCTGGAGTGAAAATCGGCTGAGCGGTGGTTCACTAGACGATGGTTCAATGATCGGCCCCTACGGATGGTCATTCGGACGCCGGAACGAGAATGAAACCATTGCCGATGTACGTATTGAAAGCGGTCGACAAGCCGAAGGCAGTGGCTGTCTGTTTGCAACTGTCGCCTCTGCCACTAACAATGCATTGCCCGGTGGCTACGCTGGAACCGCGATGCAAATCCGCAGCCCGTCCGTTCGCTTCGGCTGCGGTGTGCCGGTTCGAATTGACGCCAGAATGCGAACGTTGGGTTTCGGCGGTCCTGACCAAGGTGTCCTCGTCTTCGACACGATTGGTGGCCCAGAGTTAGGCGTCTTAGTTCGTGCAACACCGGCATGGCAAAACGTCAGACTCTACCGGCAAACAATTGCAGAAGGCGAAGTGCAGGTGCTTTTTGAAGCCATCGGTGCGGGTGAAGTTATGATTGACGATGTTCAAGTCCGGGCTTGGGAACCAGCGACCGAACAACCAATCCCGATGCGGCGAATCGCCGAAAATCCGAACTAATCATTGGTCGTTCGTGCGACTCGAAAATGCTCTGTAAAGCAGCAAGTCATAAACGATTTTGAGTCCCCCGGCGAGGAAGAACGGCACGCTCATCCAACTACCGCTACCGACAAGAATTGTCGCCAACATTGGCGAGATTGAAGCTCCCATCGAACGGGCAACACCTGTCACTCCCGCCGCTGCGGATCGTTCATCGGGTCGCACGATGGCCATCGTGTACGCTTGACGTGTCGGCACATCCATTTGCGAAATACTGAACCGAACCAGGAGAATGCCAATGGCCCAGTAAACGTTGGGCATTAGCGGAACGAGGATCAGTAATATGTTCGATGGCAAATGTGTGAAGACCATCGTGTTGATCAATCCGATTCGGCGCGCCAACCATCCGGCGGCCAATGCCGAGACCCCGGCAAGTAGGTTTGCAAACAAGAAGATCGTCCCCAGCATTGCCGGATCGAGTTGATACCGAATGTGGAACCAGTAAGCGATAATGCTTTGAATGACGAAGCCACCACCAAAAGCATCGAGGGCAAAGAGCAGCGCGAGCTTGAAGACAATCCATTTGGATTCGTTTAAACCGAAGACGGATTTCTTGGTCGGCAACGGACGATCTTCAACTTGAGATTCGATCGCCGGTGACAGCAACGCGAAGCCAGCGATCATCGCCAATCCAATGCCAGAATAAGCCAACAAGACTGGGCGATAAGCCGCAGCACCCGTAAGGCCGTAATGCAGTGAGGCTTGAGCAATCAGTCCACCAGTCAACGCACCAGCAGCGGTCGAGAAGGAACCGACTAGGTTGTACCAAGCAAACACGTCGGTTCGTCGTTCCCCACTAACGATTTGTGAAAGCGATGCTTGCTCAATCGAAAGAAATGGCCCGATCTCGTTTCCACTAGGACTGATGACGCCAATCGTTGCAGCGATCACGAGCAGCAGATAATTTCCCGTCGAGACGAAAGCAATGCCCGCCAACATCATCAGGATTGCACCAGCGATTAAAGTTCGACGACGCCCCAATCGGTCAGCCGTCGTCGTGAGCCAAAGGGAAATCGCTGTATCTCCCGCCAGGGTTAGCGAAAGCAATACGCCGACCTCCCATTCCGCCAGGCCAACTTCAATCAGATACAACACGAGAACGATCGACAACAGACCGTAGGCGAACATCCTCGAACATCGGATCGCAAATAGTATCCAGCCATCTCTCGTCAATTTTTCTGAAACGGCCACCAAATTCCTTTATGCATGTTCGCTCCGGTCTTGAATCAACGGCCATGCGCCGATGCGATGTTCGTACGCGTCGTTCCGATTCCGACCAACAAGCCGCTGATCGCGCCGGAAAGGTGTCCATCCCAGGATACACCGGTTCCAAAACTTGGGATGACTCCTGTCAACAGCGTCGTGCCAAAAACAATGCCAACGATGATCGCAATTCCAATCGAAACGAGCTGCTTTTCCCGAATTCCCACAGTGATCAAGTACGCGATGAGGCCAAACACCAGTCCGCTGGCTCCGATGTGGCAAGCGTTTCTGCCAAAGATCCAAAGCAAAATCCCATCGCCGATGATGATCGCAACAACGATGGGCCACGCTCGTTGCCGCGATGCGACGGTTAACGCCAGGAGCACCGCTAACGGAATCGTGTTGGCAATCAAGTGACCGAAGCCCGCGTGAAGAAAAGGCATCGAAGCAATGCCTATCAAGCCATACAGTGTTCGTGGCGTAAGCCCGAGTTGGTTGAGGTCTATCGGAATGATCGCGTCAACGATCCGTACCAGCCACATTATCAGTAGCAGAACGAGAATCGGGTATGCCTGTTTGTTCAACCAATGCCTCGCATGTTAAGCTTCGCTTTTTCTAAACCATCCTTTATCGTATCGCAAATTTTCCAATGTTCAGTAACCTGCACGTTCCGATGGCGGCGCGATCCGTATCTATTGGTTGACTGTTTCGCTCGCTTACGTGGTCAGCGGCACTGATTGGGTTGAGTCTTGCGGTCGGAATCGCCAGCTACCATTGGATCGCTGGATTGCCGTGGGTTGATGCCTTCCTCAATGCGTCAATGATTCTCGGCGGAATGGGACCACCCATCCTTCATCGCATGCTACATCGCTTTCACCTTGACGACATCAATGACGCCGATGGGAATGTCTCAGGGATGACAAATGAAAAACTCTCTTCGCGAAGTTGACACAATTCCTGCCATTAGTCGGCGCGACTTACCGATTTGAGCCGATCATCGCCAATAGTTCGCCAATGGTCCGATGAGATTCAATCGGGTGCCTGAGCGGTTGTTTGGTGATGATCTGATAATGATTCTTTCGGCCGATTTTTTCGCGTTCAATAAAACCGTCCCCTTCAAGGTCAGCGATGATGCGTTGGACAGCGCGTTCCGTGATACCGATGGCTAACGCAACTTCACGGAGCACCATCGACTGATTCTGTGACAGCAGAATCAAGACGTGCGCGTGATTGGTAAGGAAGGTCCAGCGATTTTCACCGACCTGTGGAGCACCGCTGACGACTGGCTTGATCGTGACTGGCTTGATCGTGACAGGACGCGGAGTCGATTTCAATGTTTTCTTGGCGGGGGTCTGTGAACGCGCGAGAGCCATTGGGTAGACTTCGAAAAAAGGCCAGCGATGCGAACGATAAAAAGCGGCTCACTTGAAACGACAACGGTTTGAAATTGTGTCAGGGGAGTTCCGGTTAAGCGAGCGACGGATGAAGTTATACGGTACGACGGACTTCCGAGTTCGTCGAAAGTCGCGACGGACAAGGGTGTCCGTCATACATCGAGTCGATTTCCACCTGCCGCTCGCCTAAGATCAACGTAGCGAGACAACCGCGTCTTTTCAATCGCGAAGTCTGGTTGGCGACAATATTGTCGGCATGGTGGAAGCCGCAATCGCTCAGAAACAAAAAAACCGGCTTGCAAGATTACTCTCACAAGCCGGCTTTATGGTGCTTTGGCTGTGCGGCGGCAAAACGGAGCCGCTGGGAGAATCGTGGAGGTCTCAGCGTGCTTCTGCACTAGCCTTTTAACGACCTCGACGAGCCCTAAATAATGGTCCCTCTGCCGGAATTACAACCAAAGCGTTGTGGGCTTTTTTCAACCCCACAGATGCAGTGTACGCCCGCGTTAGCAGGTAGCCTAGTACTTCGGCGTTTGGTTTTGAAATCCACCAACAATTTTGGCCAAAATGTTCCCTACAGATCTTACGCACGAGAGAGAAATTGCCCGGTTCTAGTGTCAACTTTGATCCGTTCGCCTTCTTTGATGTACTCAGGCACATGCACGATCAAGCCCGTTTCGGTGGTTGCGGGCTTGTTCCTTGACGTTGCCGAATTGCCTTTGACACTTGGGTCACATTGTGTGATAGACAATTCGACCGTGTCTGGCACGTCGATACCAACGCACTCATCGTTGTAAATCAGTGCTCGGACCCCTTCGAGCCCATCCGCCATGTAAGGCAACTGTTCCGTTGCATCCGCTAGCGTGACCTCGTACTGGTTAAAATTTTCGGTGTCCATCAAATGCAGATGGGTTGCATCGGTGAACATGACTTGGACGTCTCGGCGTTCAAAGTCGGCGACGTCCATCGAATCGGTGCCCTTTAGCGTAATGTCGACTTTTTGCCGCGTAACGGCATATCGGCCGCGAAACTTGTACAACGTCGCGGCACCGCGAGCGGAAGGAGATTGGACGTGGAGTTGTTCGATAACGACCGGCTCGCCTTCGTAGACGACAACTTCACCGGGTTTGATTTCTTTGGCCAGCATGAATGGGCCTCCTGCAAGGAGCGAACGAGTGGAAGGGGAACATTATGAATGGGCTTGGCGATCTGCGGTAGCCGTAGCGATGGGTTGTTTTGCTAACGCCAAAGCCATTCTTGAAAACCTTGCACAACCTGTTCATGGGAACTGAACAGTTGCCAAGAGAGAAACGCCAGCATCGCGATGCCGATCACGAACACCACTCCGCCGTATCGTGGCGAAGAGGCTTCTTCGGTGGCAATCTCAGCCCGCACGGAACGCAGCAGCAGCCGCCAAAAGCTTGGTGATACGACGTTCTCGTAAGCGTAGACTTCGGCGGTATCGGTTCCTCGATGACCATTGATGCGAAGATGAATCCCCGAGTTCGGCAAGACGATCTGACCGGACGCTTCATCACACGTGGACATCGGGTCTATGCGTTTTGCGGCCAGCAATAGCGGCTCGGCCAATGACGCTGGCCCTAGTCCGTAGATGATCACCTTCGGCCTTGCGCTAAGGATGATGAGTGTCACCAGCAAAAAGTAAAGTACCCCAATCGCTGGCCAGATCTTTGGTCCAAACGCCGCTCCCGCAGCCGACGGGAAAAACAGCTCAGCCGGGCCGACGATGAAGAGGCCGGAGATCGCAACCGAGACAGCGAATATATCTCTCCCGCCACTGGTCGCCATCGGTCGCCCCGTCAATCGGATCAGCCCAAACAATGTCAAATACGCCGCCAGCGGAAGCAACGCAACAAGCAAAATGAAAGGTTCTATCGTTATCAAAATCAAAATTTCCAAATGGATCTTATCGGCGGGCTCCGTCGCACACGCAGCAGTCTAAGGAATATGGCTAATCGAAGCGACGGGCGATGAGCGATGGGCCTGGGCTGTAAGGGTATCACATTCGGGGAATCCCGCAGGCTCGCCCGGCGGATGGTTGTGCCGATCGTTGGGTTTTTCGCTAACAAGCGATGCTCACGCACGCGTCCCGACGCAGCACAAAGTAGCGGCGGTAGCGATTTTTCCAATCGACGCTAGCGCTTGCGTAGAGTTTTGCGATTCCGTTGACTGATTCGATAACGGCGAGATTGCGGACCGGTCGATGCCCTTGAGGTTGGTAATAAACATAGTCGGATCGCTGGAAGCAATCGACTTTAGGGGCATGGATCGCCGTCGCAATTCCCCATTCGCGTTGTTGTCGGCGATTCGGTTCCATTCTCGCAGTCTCGTGCCTCGCTCCAACAAAGCGATGCAACTTTCTAGCGAAAAACTGGTCACTTGCAATGCTGCGGAGCCCTGCCGCGAGAAAACCGCCGTGACTCCGACGATCCCTGCCTACCTCCGTCTGCATCAAGAGTCGACTCGCAACCCATCGCAAGAAATTGCCTTTGCCGTCGACCCGATATCTCAATTCTGGAAGGCGTACACCGACGCCACCGGTTGGCGGATCGATCGAAATCATGCCGTTTCGCCTGCCGACGCAAAGAACGACGCCGTGCTGCGGATCGGCGGCAAAGAATCAAAGTCTCCGCCGCTGCGTTTGCTGCCCGCATTCACTGGTGAGATTTGCGGAGGCGTCGAGACTCAGGCCGATTCCCCGTCGGTGACCCGTGACCTTGCGGAACAATTAGCGGCGGCGGCAACGGAGCTTGCCAAACGACTTGAGCAGACCCAGGCGGCTTACCGAACCCAAGAAGCGGAACTGGCGGTTACCGCTACTCCGACTGGGACGCCGGATCAATCCAGCCGGCTGGCGCAGCGGCTGGAGAAATTATTGCAGCGTGCTGCGGCTGCGGCTGGATGCGATGCTGCCGGAGTCTACTTGCTTGATAACGATACAACGTCACTCAAACTAAGGGCGAGTTTCGGTCTGCCCGCCAGCCGCATTACAGCCGCCGCGAGACCACTACGCGGCAGTCGTGGCGATCTGGAATCACTCGTCCGCGAAGTCGTCATGATCGACGACCTCGAAGGAACCCTTGCCACTACTTGGAACAGTCCTGAACCGTTTGCGTCAGGTATCGTGGCCAAGATTGAAGAGGACGATTTACCGATCGGAACGATCTGGCTGTGGTCAAAGCAGCCGCGCGAGTTCACCGAACAAGATGGTGCATCGGTACAACTTGCCGCATTTAGCGTGGCCAGTGAATTGTCCCGTGCATCGCTCTTTCGTGAGCGAGCCAAATGGAATGTAACGAGCACATCGATTCAATCCGCATCGCAATGGCAATTGCGTCAGCTTCCACCCGCGATGGAGCTTGCGCCGGGAATCGTGGTCGATGGATGGGCCGAATCACCGCGACCTTGGGCGCGGTCTTGGCACGCCTGGGATGTGCTTCCTGATGGATCGATTGCACTTGCATTTGCCGAGGCCAACTTGAAGCAAATGGATGCGGCGATGATCTCGGCAACCGCCAGAGCGGCGTTTGCGGCTCACAGCAACTATCGGCATTCCGCGATGGAGATGCTACGGCGTATCAGCGACTCATTGTGGCAAACCAACACTGGTGACCAACTAATGTCAATGTTCTACATCAAACTTGACCCAGAGACGGGCGAGGGCGAATTAGCGTCAGCAGGTTCGATCCAAGCGATCATCGCCAGCAGTCGCGGCTATCGACCGTTGTGCTCTGGTCGTGAGTCAGAACCACTGGCAAGTCAGATTGATTGCCGACCTTACCATACGGCGTTTCAATTGCACGCTGGCGAGGCGATCATTGGCGTCAATGCCTGCGTTTTAGACGAGATCCTCGGCATCAGCCAAACCGAATTGGCGACCGTCGTTCGTGAAGCGATGTCGCGTCGCAACTCGCCCGTGCTGTCTTCCCTCCGCCGCGCGTTGGCTTTGAAGCCACTGGAAGAAGAACGTGCCGGTGTAATGTTGATGCGAAAAGTCGCCCAAGTGGTTAAGGGCACTCGTTAGGAATACGAAACCATGCACTATCGCCAGCAAACACAACGCAATTGACAATCAAAACCTGCAAAATCAGCCAACCGCGACTTTTCGTGACAAATGGCTTATATTGTGCGTCCCTGCAACGCGCTTCAAAACGCAAGCGACGAGTTGGCAAATTGCCATTCATCCGAAAGCCAACCCCAGCCATGCGCCTATGACAAGCCAATTCCCTCAGAACATCGGCGGTTGTTGGGGAGTACCAAATCCGTCCAAACGTCTTCAAGGCCCAGGTATTGCAAGATGAGTCAGTCCGTGACAACGACGAGCGTGCCGATTCAGGCACCGGGACGCTCTCGCTTAGCGTTATGGATCTCTCGATTCATTTCGCTAATTTTGTTCACATCTCTGATTGGTGGCCTTGCCTATTCTTACGAGACTTGGAAGCCCCGCTTGGATGCGTGGATTCGACCTTCCGTGGCGGATCGCCCCAAACCACGGCCTCCATTGGTCACGGTGGCTCCCGCGAAAACGGAATCGATCCCTCAATACATCAATTGCCTGGGAACGGTGACAGCGTTCAACGTCGTGTCAGTCCAAAGCCGTGTGGACGGAGAACTCGTTGAAGTCGTCTTCGAAGAAGGGCAACTGGTTGAAGAAGGGCAGTTGCTCGCACGAATCGATCCTCGGGCTTTCGAGACGTCAAAGGCGCAGGTCCAA
>Ga0163144_10030887_pt1 | contig 10236 bp, 11 predicted proteins | sample OliLak19BULKMAT1_FD_123175 | JGI IMG/M metagenome (GOLD analysis project Ga0163144, IMG submission 123175) | Freshwater microbial mat bacterial communities from Lake Vanda, McMurdo Dry Valleys, Antarctica - Oligotrophic Lake LV.19.BULKMAT1 | ecosystem: Environmental > Aquatic > Freshwater >...
AACACTCGGGTTAGAAGCCTTTTTAAAGTCACGTGGATGGCAGTATTATGGTAAAAATGAATTTTCAGGTAATCCAAATGATTTTGATGGTGAATGGGGAATTTTTGATGGCCCTTATCTACATTATTTTGCTAAACAGTTAAATCAATTAAAATCTCCTTTTGTTGCCGCCGTTTTTACTCTAAGCAGCCATCACCCATACACTTTACCTGTTCAATATTTGGATAGCTTTAAAAACATAAAGCAACCTATTCACAAAACCATTCGATATGCGGATAATTGTTTGAGAGATTTTTTTGCAACCATTAAAAACGAGCCTTGGTTTAATGAAACAATCTTTGTTATTACCGGGGATCATAGTGGCGAAAACTTCACCAAACACTACCAAAGCAGTGCTGGAAAATATGAAGTGCCTCTTCTAATTTATGACCCACAAAATCCGACTCATACTGTCAATGAATCCATCACTCAACATATTGATATTATTCCTTTGGTGTTAGAAAGAAGCGGTTTTTCAGGAAGAATTTTCACCTTGGGGACTTTTTCAAAAGCCGATAGCGAAAAAATGGCTTTTCAGAATGAAGATGGAAATATACAGGCAATTACCTCCAATTTCGCTTTCACTTTTGATGGCAGCACTGTCAAACTTTCAATGCCCCAAAACGCTCAAAATCTCACTATTTTAAGAGACTTTGAATCCTCACTCAAAGCCAAAATTCAAAACTATAATTACCGATTGGTAAATAATAAATATTGGTAGCATAAAAATAATTCAATGATGCAAAAACGAGCAAAACAAGTCATTCGTGGCCAAAAAAATTTTATAGCCACCAATGCAACTGTCATAGGAAAAGTAACGCTTGGCGACGACGTTTCTATCTGGTTTGGTGCGGTGCTAAGAGCTGATGGTGACGCAATTAAAATTGGGAACCGCACTAATATTCAAGACAATGCCGTGATACATGTTGACCCAGGTTTTCCAACGCATATTGGAAATAATTGCATCATCGGACATCTTGCCATGGTGCATGGTGCTACTATCGGTAACCATGTATTGGTTGGCATGCACAGCACCATCTTAAATGGAGCGGAGATTGGAGATTTTTGTATTATTGGTGCCAATGCCCTTGTAACAGCAGGCACCAAAATCCCCCCAAATTCACTCGTAATGGGCGTTCCAGCCAAATTTATTAAAACTTTAAATGCGGATCAAATTGAATCCATTAAAAAAAATGCAGATGTTTATGTCAGATTAAAGGATGAATATTTGGGGGAATTGGAAGAGTAAAAGCTTTCCAACAAGACCGAACTCTATCTAGAACCGAGAATAAAAAGTATCGAGTTTAACCTCCTGACCTCTGAGCTGTTTTTTTTAGTACATCAGCATTAATCCACAATAGCTATCTGGATAAATTTCAAAAATAGCTTTGAGCTATTTGTTAAATACATTTGGTATAACATTATCCTAATCAAATCCGAATTTTATAATGCGGATATTGGGGGTACTAATTAAAGAATTGGCAATATATCTTTTACAAATCGCTTAAAACAAAAAAAGCCATATCAGATATTTTCTGATATAGCTTTAAAATCAATAATTATAAAAATTAGTGGGTAAAAGTTTGTGTTAATGTATAATTAATACCAGAAGTACCACCAATTTCACTTCCATCATACACAATTGACGATTTATAGGTTATCTCGTTAAGTTGCAGTATATCAAATGATTCACCATTCTCGGTTATTTTTGTCTCCGAAAGGTCAAAAGTCCATATGAAAGGAATACTTTGAGGATCTGACGCTTCACACTTCGTTGCGCCATCATCGTAAACTCCCGTCTTATTGCTTTCATATTTTACTAAGTCATCCTTTTTACAAGCATCTATTTGCGAATAAAAATCTGTAATGATTGTTCCTCCAATGTTAAGCCCTGGATTTATTGCCGCCGCAGATAATTTCCATGGTGAAGCACTCAATAACTGTGTTCTAGTTTTTGGAGTTTGAGCTGGTTCATCATCCTTACAAGATGAAATAAAAAGAGATGAAGCTAAAAGTAAAAAAAGAATCAATGATTTTTTCATAATATTAATTTAAATATTTTTCAATAATAGGCAATTTATCAGAAAAAAAAATAAAATATTATTTAGCATGTCAACAGGGATAAAATTGTAAAAGTATTTCCATACTGTTCAATAACAACAATCTAAACAAACAATTTTATGAAAAAACAACCAGAATTCTCGCTCACTTATTTTCTATTAAATTCTTTGTTTTGACTCAGAATGCGATGCTTTCGAGCACTCAAATTATACCGTCTGAGAATACTTTTAAAAGTATTCATACTTTAATATTAGACTTAAAATTACGGTTTTGGGATTTCTCTTTTTGGGGCTCATTCTTATTTTACCATTTCCAGAATTCCCTTTGTATTTTTGCGAACCGTAAAATGACCAAATCAGAAATTATTCAAAACGTTTTAAATCCTGAACAAAATAAGAATACTTTCTTTATTTTGGCAGGTCCGTGTGCCATAGAAAGTGAACAAATGGCCATGGATATAGCAGGTAAATGTGTTGAAATAACTTCAAAATTAGGCATTCCCTATATTTTTAAAGGATCATACCGAAAGGCAAACAGAACAAGCCTCACTTCTTTTACTGGCATAGGAGATGAAAAAGCCTTACAGATATTGGCAAAGGTAGGTTCACATTATAATATTCCTGTGGTTACTGATATACATGAGAGCCATGAAGCCGCTATGGCTGCAGCGTATGTGGATGTTCTTCAAATACCTGCATTTCTTTTTCGACAAACAGATTTATTGGTAGCGGCAGCCAATACCGGCAAAATAGTCAATATTAAAAAAGGACAGTTTGCAGCGGCGTCCGCCATGAAATTCGCTATGCAAAAAGTTCTTGATAGCGGAAACAATCAGGTCATTTTAACAGACAGAGGCAATATGTTTGGATACAGTGATTTGGTGGTTGATTTCAGAAATATTCCTGAAATGAAAGCCATGGGTGCGCCGGTTGTAATGGACATAACCCACAGTTTGCAACAACCAAATCAGAATTCTGGCGTTACCGGAGGCAAACCCGAATTGATTGAAACCATTGCCAAAGCTGCTATTGCAGTTGGTGCTGACGGTTTATTTGTAGAAACCCATCCGAATCCTACCGAGGCAAAAAGCGACGGTGCAAATATGTTGCGATTAGAACTACTCGAACCATTGCTTAAGAAGCTATTGCGCATCAAGCAGGCATTGTAAATTATAAAAAATCATAAAGAGCAATCATATTAAGAGTTTTACATTGAATTGCAAATATTAAAACCATAAAGATATGCAGAAAATTTTATTGATAATCTTTGTACTTTTTAGCTTTATTTCTTCAGGGCAACAAACCTTAGATGAAGATACTAAAGTTAGTTTAAACGGTATTTTAATTTCTAAAAAATACGTAAAAACGATTCAGAATAAAACAGGCCGCACTTTCGAAGATTTGAAATTTTATCAATGGAAAGACAGCATTATTGATACAACCAACTACGGCCATTATGATACGCTTTCACATGGCATCGTTTTCAATAGCATTGACGAACAGCTTGCTAGGGAAATTTTTAACAGTTTACGCAAAAAAATTACAGCAGAAGGAAATTATATTTTTCTCACCTATCTTGCCTTCGACTCCTTGCATCAACCGCTATTCGACATAGCCATTGTTCAGGCCAAAACCCAATTCGATGTGGTTCAGAGATTTGGCACACAATCCTTGAATTACGATATTAAAACCAAGGATATCATCGATAAATTAGAAAAATGGGACAAGTTATATCATCTTGTTATTGTTGTTGTGGACATTAACCGTGTAGAGGCAAATATAATAAACGATATACTTCTAATGAAAAAGCTCACCAAGGAAGTTGCTGAATTTTGCCCGGATGTAATAGAGAAAACTTATGGCAATTTGGAAGCGATGACCGAAGATTATTATAATCGTAAATATCTTTGGCTCTGGTGGGAGTGAATTTTTTGTTCTCCTAAAAGCTTGACCAAGGTAACCTCCTCTCGCCCTAGCATCGCTTCTGGCGATTATTCTGTTTTTTTTTAGAGACGGATTATAATCCGTCTTTACAACCCTAACTTTTCATATAATGATGGGGTAGAGACGGATAATAATCCGTCTCTACAGCCCTAACAGATTATTCAGTAATATTGGTTTCATCCACGATATACAGTGGCCTGTTTCTTATATTATCATAAATTCGGCTGATGTATTCTCCAATAATCCCAATGCCAATCAACTGAATGCCACCGATAAACACAATGGTAATCATGAGCGACGACCAGCCCGGTTCATAATCCTTTAAAATATAACGGCTGTACAAAGTATAAATAATCAGAAAGAAACCAATAAACGCGCAGGCAAAACCTGAAAGGGTAGCCACCCGAAGTGGAAAATTAGAAAACGAAGTAATCCCATCCATAGCTAAGCGAAACATCTTGCGAAAAGTATAGCCGGTTTGTCCCGAAATTCTTTCGTCCCTATCATATTCCAAATAGGTCTGCCTGAAACCGACCCATGCCATTTGTCCACGCAAAAACTTCTGTTTTTCTGGCATTTTTTTAATTTGGTCAACAACTTTGCGGTCAATAATTCTAAAATCACCTGTATCTATTGGAATATCTATAGAAGTCAATTTTGCCAAGGTGTAATAAAACCATTTTGCCGTAAGTCTCTTTGCTACAGATTCTCCCTTGCGGGATTTTCGCTTAGCATACACCATTTCAAAGCCTTCTTTCAATTTTTTGAAAAGTTCGGGAATCAATTCAGGTGGATCCTGTCCATCTGCATCAATTATTACAACCTCTGAGCCCTTACTCATATCAAGTCCAGCTGAAACGGCTATTTGATGACCAAAATTCCTGCTGAAATTAATGTACTTCACATTGGAATAATCCTTTGCCAGTTGTTTGATTACATTGAGTGAAGTGTCTTTACTTCCATCATTGATGTAAATAAGTTCATACTCCTGTTGGGTTTGTTTCAGTGAAGAAGTTAGCCTTTCGAAAAGTAAAGGAATGTTTTTTTCTTCATTAAAAATGGGTATAACGACGCTTAACATTGATTGAGCAAAAGTAATAGTTTAGAAGATAAGAAGCAGTTTAAATTCAATTTTACGATAGTTTAGAAGAACCCAAAGGATTCAAATATTTACTGTACACAATGAATCCAGCAAGCAATACGACCCTTTCGGGGGCAAACAAAACCCGCTATCTGTTGTATAGACATTGAATCCATTGAGGATTTTTAAACCCGAAAATATAAGATCTCGAATAGAAGAACTTACTGATGATTTTCAATTGTTAATAGAATAGATTCTGAAAAGTAAATTTTTATTAGAAAGCCAAAAAGTGCCGCAAGAATAAGAATATATTGATTTTATATAGCTTCTTAGTATATTCGCCGCCATGTTCGCTAAGAAAGACAAGGTCGCCACGTTCGGTATAGGATTGGTTCTCAATTTAATAGGAGAGGGTACAGAAATTAATGGAAATATAATTTCAGAAGGTGATATTCGCATAGATGGAAAAGTAATTGGCAATGTAATAACAAAAGCCAAGATGGTTTTAGGAGCTTCTGGTTCGATAGATGGAAACGTAACCGCCAATAGTGGTGATGTTTCTGGAATTGTGAAAGGACACTTGGTAATTTCCGATATTTTGTTTTTAAAATCTTCTGGCAGAATAGACGGAGATATTAAAACCGCCAAAATGGTGATTGAATCTGGGGCAGAATTTAATGGAAGTTGCCAAATGCATGGAGAGCTAAAAGGATAGTTTTTTAAATTTCCCACATTTATTCTTATTCATTCTATCAATAGGACATCTTTTAAAACATAGTTATGGAAAAAAAGAAGCTGCCAAACTCGTTTTTAATTTATAGCAGTCTGGCAGGACAAATGATTATTGTATTACTCGTTTTTACTTGGCTCGGTAGAAAAGGAGATTCTTATTTTCATTTTAAAACCCCTTGGTTAACACTTATCGCTATTCTTTTTGCACTCTTTGGCATTATGTATAAGTTAATACATGATTTTTCGAAGAAGAAATAGACTTTACTCTCCAAGAGGTAAATGGTATTAATTGTAAGAAAAGTATTCAGAAAATTTACTAAACCTTCGATTCCAAAATCCCTATTTTTGTAGAATGTTACAAGTAGCCTTTCTTCGCGAAAATACACAGGAAGCCATTGACCGGTTGGCGATAAGAAATATTGATGCCAAATCGACTATTACAGAAATAATTAATCTCGACGATAAAAGACGTCAACTTCAAGTTGAACTTGATGACCTTTTAGCTGAAGGAAATGTAATCTCAAAAGAGATAGGCGAATTGTTTAAATCAGGTAAAAAAAGCGAAGCAGATGGCTTAAAGTTGCGAACTATTGAAATTAAGGAACTAGCAAAAAGTATCGAAGATAGACTGAGTGCAGTTGAAGAACAATTAAAAAGTGTTTTAGTGACGCTTCCAAATACGCCTTCAACTGCGGTGCCAAAGGGAAAAACCCCTGAGGATAATGAAATTACATTTGAATATGGCAATACTCCTCAATTTTCATTTGATCCACTTCCGCACTGGGAATTAGCAAAAAAATATGATATAATTGACTTTGAGTTGGGTGTAAAAATTACTGGAGCGGGTTTTCCTGTCTATAAAGGTAAAGGTGCTAGGTTGCAGCGTGCACTAATCAATTTTTTTCTCGATCAAGCATTAATGGAAGGTTATTTAGAAATACAACCTCCCATTATGGTCAATGAGGAATCGGCTTACGCTACTGGTCAATTACCCGACAAAGAGGGACAGATGTACCATGCACTAAATGATAATTTCTTTATGATTCCAACTGCGGAAGTGCCGATTACAAATATTTATCGGGATGTAATTTTAAAGGAAACCGACTTTCCAGTTAAGAATGCTGGCTATACCCCTTGTTTCAGACGCGAGGCAGGGAGTTACGGAAAAGATGTTCGCGGTTTAAATCGTTTGCATCAATTTGATAAAGTTGAAATTATTCAATTAGCTCACCCCGATAAGTCATACCAAGTGTTAGAAGAAATGCAAAACTACGTTCAAGGATTGCTTCAGAAATTAGGGTTGCAATACAGAGTTTTGAGACTTTGTGGAGGTGACATGGGTTTTACTAGTTCTTTAACGTATGATATGGAAGTGTATAGCGCTGCACAACAAAAGTGGCTAGAGGTAAGCTCAGTTTCTAATTTTGAAACTTTTCAAAGCAATCGCTTAAAGCTGCGCTATAAAGATAGCACCGGTAAAACGCGTCTTGCCCACACCCTCAATGGAAGTGCGCTTGCCTTGCCGAGAATAGTAGCTTCATTGCTTGAAAATTACCAAACAGAAAATTCAATTGAAATGCCCAAGCTTCTAATCCCCTATCTTGGATTTGATAGAATAGGTGAAACTTCATAAAGGAATGTTATGTCAATTTATAAATATGAAGTAATTTCTTTAATATTGTTAAATCATTCATAAAATGAAATATTTTTGGTACTGTTTGTTTTTAATTATAGGACTTCTCATGAATCGAGAAGCTGATGCTCAATTAATTCTTCCTTGCGAAGATCCCTTGAAATATAACCAATATTTTAGTTGTGGTGAACCTTTTATGCCAGTTTGTGGGTGCAACCAAAAAACCTATCGCAATGGCTGCGTTTCACTGAATGTTTTTGGAGTAAATGAAATTTTTAGTGACGGTGTTTGCAAAGATGAGAATTTTTATTTTGAAATTAACCCAAATGCAAGTTATGAAAAAACGACCTTCAACATTCAGTTTTACACCACTGGATCTTATTCCATTCAGATATTTGACTTATATGGTAAGGTTATGTACTTCAATAATCAATCAAATGTTCATTGGATTCAGGATGATATTTATTTTAGTGGTTTCAGACCCGGATTTTATCTGTTTACAGTAACAAGTGGAAATACTTTTAGAACGAAAAAACTCATTGTAAAATGAACATATCAGTAATAGACACAGGCTTTTTTAAGCTTGATGGAGGCGCAATGTTTGGTGTGGTACCAAAATCAATTTGGCAAACCCTTAATCCCGCTGATGAAAACAATATGTGTAATTGGGCCATGCGTTGTCTATTGGTTGAAGATGGCAATCGTTTGATTCTTATTGATACTGGAATTGGCCAAAAACAAAATGAAAAGTTTTTTGGTTACTATTACCTCAATGGTGAGCAGAGTTTAGAAAAATCCTTACACAAGGCAGGTGTTAATTTTAGTGACATTACGGATGTATTGCTGACCCATTTGCATTTTGATCATTGTGGGGGTGCCATAAAATGGAATTCGTCCCGCGATGGCTATGAACCAGCCTTTCCAAAAGCTACATATTGGAGTCAGTCTGAACATTGGCAGCATGCCTTAAATCCAAACATGCGTGAAAAGCCTTCCTTCTTGAAAGAAAATATTTTGCCAATTCAAGAGTCAGGGCAGTTGAAATTTGTTGATGAGGATTTGAAGATTTCAGAAAATATATCGGTTATGTTTGCAAACGGACATACCGAAAAAATGATGTGCCCTATTATCTCATCAGGAAAAAATACCATTGTTTATATGGCTGATATGATTCCTTCGTTAGCTCATATCCCCATTAATTTTTTAATGAGTTATGATATCAGGCCTCTACAGGTGATGGATGAAAAACAGACTTTTTTAAAAACAGCAGCTGACAATAACTATATCCTGTTTTTCGAACACGACAACACCATAGAATGTGCCACAGTTCTGCAGACTGAAAAAGGTATAAAGACTTTAAATAAAGGCAAACTTCAGGATTTTATAAATATTTGATAAATGAGCCTTAAACAACTGAGAATTACAGAAATTTCTTTTGGGTCCGTACAACAAACAGATTCTATACAACTAAGATATAAAATTTTAAGGGAACCCCTTGGATTACAATATGATAAAAGTGACTTGGAAAGAGAAAACGAGGATTTTCATATAGCAGCTATCTTGGGAGAAAAAGTAGTAGGTATTTTATTGTTGAAGCCGTTTGGTAAGCAAATAATTAAGATGCGACAGGTAGCTGTTGATACGCTATGGCAGGGTAAAACAATTGGAAAATCAATGGTTCGCTTTTCGGAGGATTTTGCTAGAGAGAAGGGTTTTACGAAAATTGAAATGCATTCGAGGGAGACCGTTATTGTATTTTATTTGTCTTTAGATTATATGCTTGAAGGTGCATCCTTTTTAGAAGTTGGAATTCCGCATAAGAAAATGAGTAAGTTGTTATAGCAACTTTTTGCGATTAAATTCTACTCAATTGTCTTGAGAAAAGTATTAAATTCATAATGTTTAAGAACTTAAATTGTTAAAATGAGACATCCATCGATAGCAGAGGTAAAAATTACGAAGGTTAATAAACCAGAGAATAATATTACGGAGCATTTTGAGGAAACTAATCAAATTGATTTTTTAGCCATTGAAGAACCTTTGGAAATAAGGTTGAGCTATGGAAAGGAAGAAGACAGGAAGGTGAAGAGTGTTTCGATAACGATGCGAACACCCGGAAATGACATTGAATTGGCTATAGGTTTTCTTTTTACCGAAGGCATTATTCAACACCATATTGACATTAAAAATATTCATCATTTTGAGTCTTTATTAAATCCAGAAAATATACTTATTGTTGAATTGAATGATAATGTAGAGCTTGATCTACTAAAGCTTGAACGGCATTTTTACACAAGTTCCAGCTGCGGAGTTTGTGGTAAAGCCTCCATAGAAGCTGTAAGAACCACAGGGAAATTGATCAAAGTTAAAGAAGAGAATACTTTCAAGATTAGCCGAGACTTGGTTTATCAACTCCCTGAGAAGTTAAGAAAGTCGCAGGATGTTTTTGAATCTACAGGAGGTTTGCATGCTTCTGCTCTCTTTAATTTAGAGGGTGATTTATTGCTAACCCGCGAGGATGTTGGACGGCATAATGCTTTGGATAAATTGATAGGTACAGCTTTAAAGCAGGACTTATTGCCTTTGAATAATTCCATTTTACTCTTAAGTGGTAGGGCAAGTTTTGAGCTAATTCAAAAAGCAGCTATGGCCGGAATTAAAATGGTTGCAGCAGTTGGAGCTCCGTCAAGCTTAGCCGTTGAACTTGCAAGCGAATTTGATATGACCTTAATTGGCTTCTTACGAAA
>Ga0163144_10030888_pt1 | contig 10236 bp, 9 predicted proteins | sample OliLak19BULKMAT1_FD_123175 | JGI IMG/M metagenome (GOLD analysis project Ga0163144, IMG submission 123175) | Freshwater microbial mat bacterial communities from Lake Vanda, McMurdo Dry Valleys, Antarctica - Oligotrophic Lake LV.19.BULKMAT1 | ecosystem: Environmental > Aquatic > Freshwater > Lake...
ACGGCCTGGAGATCGACGCCGTCGTGCTCGAAGAACCGGACGTCCTCGGCGGCGAGCAGCGCCTCGACGAGGTGTTTCGGCAGCTCGTCGTAGCGCACGATCCACCGGTGGCCGACCTCGCGGCCTTCGCGGAACGCCAGCTCGTCGAGGAGCGTGCCGTCGGCGGCGAGGATCACCGACGACCGCGGCACCTGATCGGTCCACGCGTCGAGATCCGGGACCGCGGGCAGGTCCTTGGCCCAGGCGCGCAGCGTGGACACCGCGATCGCGCCGACCACCACCGGCGTGACCAGCGCCACCCACGTGAACAGCACGGCGATCAGCCGCGCGATCGCCCACGCGCCGCCGGGCGCGCGGTTGGCGACGCGGACCCTCATCGTGGTTCCTCGGGCCCGACCGCCGAAGACGGCGGACGCGCGCGCCGATTCGCGGAGGACCGCTCACGGGACCCCGCGCGCTTCGGGACCCTCATGCCTCCTCGAACAGGCGCATCTGTCGCGGCGGCGCGAGCACGCGGGCGTGCGCGCCGATCGCCTCGGCCGCCGCGTCGGCGCTGCGGCCGGTGAGGTAGACGCGCTCGGCGCCGGTCGAGGTCGCGAGCGTGCGCAGCGCCGCGCGATCGGCGGCGTTGCTCCACGCGTACGCCGCGTCGACGCCGAGCGCGGCGACCGCGTCGGGCTCGGTCGCGAGGCCGGACACGAGGATCACGCGATGGCGGACCCCGTCGAGGACGGTGGCGAGCCGCGCGCGCTCGCGGACCGGCCACACCAGCGCGCCCTTCGGCCCGCCGGCGCGGCCCACGCCCGGCACCGCGATGTTCGCGGCGGCGAGCCGGCGCGCCGCGTGGTGGATCGAGCGATGGGCGCGGACCTCGAGCCCCTCGGCGATCAGGCGCGCCGCGACGTCGAGGCCCTTGCTCGCCGACGTGACCAGCGCGACCACGACCGTCCCGCCGGCGATCGCGCGGCGGCAGTCGTCGATCACCTGCGCCGCCGCGTCCGCCGGCGACGGGAACACGTGGTGCGCGGCGCCGTAGGGCGCGGCGAGCACCAGCACGTCGCACCGGCGCACCTCGCCGGCTTCGCCGAGCCCGCCGCCCGACGGCGCCATCACGCCCGCGCACAGCACGCGGCGATCACCCGCGTCGACCAGCAGCGCCGCGCCGCCGAGCGCGTGGCCGCTCGGCATCAGCTCCAGCCGCAGCGTGCCGAGCGTGAACGGCCGCCGGTAGGGCACCGACAGGTGCGCGCCCTCGCCGGCGCCGAGCTGCGCCAGCGTCTCCGCCGTCGCGATCAGCTGCCCGTGGCCCGCGCGGCCCACCCGATCCGCCGAGCTCACGAAGCAGAGGTCGCGCGCGCGCCGCGCGTCACACCAGATCGGTGTGCCCGTGACGTGGACACCGTCGCGCCACGACACCGGCTCGACGGCAACCGCAGCCTGAGCCCGGCGGCGCGCCATTCGCGTCACGGTGCCACTGATCGACGTACCGAGCAAATTGCCCAGATCCAGCGAACAGGAGTCCGGGCTACTCGAGGTACTCCTCGGCGAGCTTGTCGGTCAGGAACGCCTTTTCGACCTCGTCGACCGCGGCGATCAGCGCGGTCTGCGCGTCGCCGGTGACCTGGAAGACGATGCCCATGCCGGGCACGTCCTCGTCCTCGGGCACGACGGTGTGGGTGACGACGCCGGACAGCGACATCGGCTGGGCGCGGCCCGGGAACGAGACCAGCAAGTGGACCTCGGAGTCCTCGGGGAGCGGCGAGTCGGTGACGACGAACACCCCCTCCTCGTTGAGGTCGCGGGTGAACGTCTTCTGCGGTCCATCGACCGCGCCATAGGTCACTGGCAAGCGGATCGGCAGGCGACGCTTCTCGCGCAGGTCGAGCAGGCCACCGCGCACGTAGCCATGGAGGTAGTTGATCTTGACGCGCTCGTTGGCGCCGATCGCGATCACGCAGCCTGGCGTCGGGTCGTCACGCGTCGAGATCACCGTGCCGTGGAGGATCACGCGCGGCCCCTGCGTGCCGACGATCACGTCGACGCGCACCGGCGCGCCCACCGGCGGAGGCGGGCTCTTGGCCACGAACAGCGTCCCGTCCCGGGAATCGAAGACCCGGATCCAGTCGGACGCCGCCGTGAGCCGGAGGTCGAGGCGCAGCACCGCCGGTATCTTAACGTTATTTCGCGGAGATCTTGTAGCGCAGGGTCAGCGGCGCTTCACCCCGGGTGACCTCGACGACGAACGCCTTGGCCTTGGCGAGCCGGGCGTAGACCGCGGCGGCATCGTCGAGGCCGTGGATCTCGGTGCCGTCCACCGTGCGGACCAGGTCGCCGGCGCGCAGGCCCATGCGGTGGAAGAACGAACGGTCCCGGACGGACACCAGCTCGACCCCGCCGTCGACCAGGGTCATCTCGACGGCCTCGGAGATCGCGTCGAAGTCGCCCAGCGCCGCGTCGAGCTCGGCCCGCGTCACGGTGAACGACTGCTCGCGCGGGTGATCCACCTTGGGCGGCGGGGCAGGCTTCGGCTCCGGGTCCTCGACGCGCGGCGGCGCGGGCTCGGGCTCGTCAGGCGCGCGCTGCTCCTCGGGCGCCTGGACGGTGCGCACGCCGTCGGTGCCATACGGGTCGAGGACGTCCACATCGTCCAGCACATCCTCCAGCACATCCTCCAGCACATCCTCGGGGTACGGGTCGAGCAGCATCACCGCGCTGAACGTGATCTTGCCGGGCGGCGGCGGCGGCAGCGTCGGGTACGGGTCGACGACGCGCGAGGTGGCGTCGGTCTCACCGGCGATCAGCACGAACTCGCGGCCGTCCCCGGGCTTGGCGAGGACGACCTGATCGAAGTCGATCTCGACGACGTCGTAGCCGCCGATCGAGTTGCCGGCGTCGACCAGGACATGGGTGCCGCGGTGCTTGTCGAACAGGAGCGCCTGGTGGGTCTCGGTGATGACGCGGACGAGGCGGTAGGGCGGCACGGTGGCGCGCGCGGTCGAGGGGTCGCCGGCCTCGGCGTGGAGGGTGCCGGCGGCGGCGCCGAGGGCGAGCGAGGCAGCAAGGACGGCACGGAGCAGACGCATGACTGGGTGATCGAAGAGCAAGGATCGATCCACGGCGGGTCTGCCCGCAACCCACCGCCACCTCACGAGGCGGGGGCGAGGGGACCACATCGCTTCACGCCGACCTGTGGCCATGATTCACAGCTCGCGACCCTGGTCACTTCGAGGCAGCCGCGACGTCCTTGGCGAGCGCGCGCAGCTTCGACATCGCGTCGACGCGCTGCTCCGGCTTGCGGATCGCGTCCATGTACGGGATCGCGAGGTAGCGCTTCTTGAAGCTGGCGCCGGCGCTCGCGCCCTTGGCCGTGATCAGCGCGTCGATGTCCTGGCCGACGTCCTCGTAGAGCGCGGTGAGGGTCTTCTGGCTCGGCGGGGTCGTCGGCCCGGCGTCGATCTTCATCGGCGCGCCGGCGTCGATCTTCGGCGCGCCCGCGTCCCGCTTCGGCGGCGCACGCCCCGCTTCGACCTTCTTCGGCGCGCCGCCGTCGACGATCGGCGCCGGCTCGGCGTCGGCGATCACCGCGGCGTCAGCGGGCGGCACCGCGTCCAACCGGATCGCCGCGACCACGACGCCGGCGTCGGGCTTGCCCGCCTTCGGCTCGCCATCGTTGCCGCGCGTGATCAGGAACAGCGCGAGCAGCATCACCACCACGACCACCGCGCCCGCGATGAAGATCGGGCGCCGGGTCGCGACCACGCGGTCGGTCGGCCGAGCCTCGCTGGTGACGAGGCCCTCGGCTTCGACCACGCGCGGCGGCCTCGCCCCGACCGGCGCCACGCCCATCTCGTCGGCCTCGACGACCTCGCCGAGCTTGAGCTCCACGCGCGCGGTCTTGCGGTCGGTGCGGATCAGATCCAGCAGCCGCAGCACCTCGGTGGCGGTCTGCGGTCGGGCGTCCGGCCGCTTCTCGATCAGCCGGAACGCGAGGCCCTCCATCAGGCGGTCGACCTGCAGCCCGCGCACGCGCTCGGTGATCGGCGGCGCGTCCACCGACAGGTTCTTGCGCGCGACGTCGAGCGGCGAGCCGTCGTGCGGCAGCACGCCCGACAGCATCTCGTAGAGGATCAGCCCGAGCGAGAACAGGTCGGTGCGATGATCGATGCCCTGATCGGTCGCCTGCTCGGGCGCCATGTAGTGCGGCGTGCCCAGGACGATGCCCTCGGTGGTCAGGCGGCCGCCGCTGTCGCCCTTGAGGATCGCGATCCCGAAGTCGACGATCCGCGGGCGGTCGGCGCCCTCGGCGTCCTGCTCCAGGATGATGTTCTCCGGCTTGAGATCGCGGTGGACCAGGCCGCGCTCGTGCGCGTGGCGCAGGCCTTCGGTGATCTGCGCGAAGATCCGGCGCACCCGATCCGCGGGCAGCGCGCCCTCGCGCGCGATCGTCGTCGCCAGGCTCTCGCCTTCGACGAGGTCCATCGTGAGGTAGATCAGCCCCTCGGGGGTCTCGCCGACGTCGATCACGCCGACCACGTTCGGGTGCGACAGCCGGCTCGCCGCCTCGGCCTCGTTGGCGAACCGCGCGCGGACCTTGGCGTCGTAGTTGAGCTCGCCGAACGGCACCTTCACCGCGTAGCGCCGCGACATCCGCGCGTGGCGCGCGCGATAGACACGGCCGATCCCGCCCTCGCCGAGCAGCGCCTCGATCTGGTAGCGATCCGCGAGCACGGTGCCGACCAGCGGATCGGCGTCCGTGGTGGACAGCAGCGATCCGTCGCGGGGACAGCGGAGGAAGCCGCCACGGAACACGGCCTTGCACGTCGGGCAGCTGCTGCGCGGATCGGAGGTCCCGTGCTCCATGGACCTCGCTAGAACCGGCCCGACAGACCGACGAGCGCGCCGCGATCGATCGGCGTCACGCGCACGCCGGCGTGCTCGTCGGCCGCATCCTCGTGGGAGTTCGAGCGCAGGTACAGCACCACCGTGGTGATCGCGCAGCCGAGCGCGGCGACAAAGGCGACGTCGGCGATCAACGCGCGGCGCGCCATGCTGTCGAGCGTCGCGTCGCTGCAGCCGCCGGCGAGATCGTCGCAGCGCTCGTAGGTGGCGCGCGCCGACACCGCGAGGATCCCGCCGCCGAGCAGCGCGGCGCCACCGACGCCGGTGAAGACCCACGCCGGCTGAGTCATGTGGCGGCCTTCGCCCGCTGACACGCTCGGTCCGCCGCCGCCGCCGACCACGATCGTGCTGGGCCCGCGCGCCTCGGCGTCGGGCAGGTATCGAGACGCCGCGTCGGCGAACACCGAGACCGCGCGCGCATCGGAGCCCAGCACGACGCGCGGCCGCGCCGACACCACGCCGGTCGTGAGGTCGACCCACGAGCAGTCGACCTGCACGTCGGAGCCGACCTGCACGACGACGAGGAACAGCAGCTGCTCGGCGTCGAGGCGGCCGGCGACGTCGTTGATGCACTCGGCCCGCGCGAGGCACTCGTCGGGCAGCCCGCCCTCGGGCAGCGTGCGCGACACGTCCGTGCCGCCGAACGCGTCGACCTTCAGCTCACGGTTGAGCGCGTCGGCCAGCGCCGCGCCCAGCTCGTCGGCGCGGGCGGGCTCGACGTTGACCGCGAGCTCGATCACCACCGCGATCCGCGGCGCGGGCACCTCGTCCTGTGCGTGCGCGGCCCGCGCGGTGACGAGCAGCAACGCGGCGGCGGCGAGGAGGCGCATCGCCTGATGGTACGCCGCCGGACGTCGAGCGGCCGGGGTAGCCAAGCGTGAGGACGTGCGCTGCACGTCCCACCATAGGCTCAAGGCAGCTCCGCGACCAGCGCCCCACAGACACGGTAGCCCACCCCATGCTTCGACTCGATGAGGTCGTCGACGCCCGCGGTCTGGAGCTTGCGGCGGACGCGGCGCACGAGCTCGCGCACGTTCTCGCTGTCGGCCTCGTGGGAGCGGAACTCCAGCTTGTCGGCGAGCTGCGCCCACGACAGGTAGGACATCTCGGGATCGACCGCGACCTTGCGCGCCTCGGTGAGGATCTGGAGCAGGCGGAACTCGAGCTTGCCGAGATCGATCAACGCCTCGTTCGCGCGCACGATGCCGCCCTCGATGCGCTGCGACAGCTCGATGCGCATGCCGTTGGGCGTGCGCAGCCGGGCGCTGAACACGAGCTGGTCGCGCTGCGTGGGCGCGGTCCGGCCCGGGCCCTCGGGGCGCGGCAACGCCGCCAGCGCCTCGTCGACGAAGTACAGCGACACGTCGCCGAACCGCAGCCGCGCGCCGCGCACGATGACCTCCTTGCTCGCGCGCTCGTCGTCGACGAACGTGCCGTTGCGGCTGCCGGCGTCCGCGATGAGCCACGGCCCGTCCGCCTCGCGCGTGATCGTCGCGTGGACCTGCGAGACCGAGGCGTGGAGGATCGCGACCTGACAGGCCTTGGGATCGCGGCCGATCGAGACCGTCGCGGCGATCGGCAGCGGCGTGCCCCACGCGTCGAGCAGCGTCGCGACCGGCGTCCCCGGATTCACGACGAGCTGCTCGCTCGCCACCGAGTGGCTCGCGATCGCCTTGCCATGGGCATCACACAAGTAGCCCCTGGTCGCGGCGAAAGTGCACAGCGCGCACCTCGGCATGACGCGATGGTGGCGTGTCTGGGTCCCGATTGCAAAACGCGGCGCGCCGGAAATCAGAACGAGCCCGCGGCCATCAACCCGATCGAGTCGTTGCCTATCATCGGCAGCGCCGTCACCCCGCCGGGCGCGGCAGGAGCCGGCGCGGGCGCGGTGGGCGTCGTCGTCGTCGGGGCAGCCGCGGCAGCGTAACGCGGATCGGGTGCCCAGTCCTTCGACAACGCGATGCCGCCCGCGAACCCGCCCCACATCCCCACCAGGAGTGATCCGGCGGTGAGGTCCGGATCGGTGGTCGTCGTCCCGTCCTCCTCCTTGTTGGTGGCGAGCAGGCCACCGATCATGCCGCCGACGAACGTCCCGACCGCCGACGCCGCGAGCACGAACCGCGCGCGGCGATACGACCAGTCGATCTTGGGTGCGAGCAGCAGGCCGGCGGCGGCGCCGCCGTCGAGGCCGACGGTGAGCGAGACCATCTCGGCGGGATCGACCTCGCCGTTGTCGTCATCGATCAGCGCGCTGACGATCAGCGACGTGCCGATGCCGATCAGCGACAGGTTCATCGCGAACATGCCCTGGCCGCGCGACAGATCGAGCGTGCGGCCGAGCACCAGGCCGCCGGCGATCCCGGCGGTGCCGCCGAGCAGCAGCGTGCCGAGCACCTCCGAGCCGGAGTCCGTCTGCTTGGCGGGCACGAGCAGGAGGCCCGCGTTCGCGAACCCCAGCGCCATGCCCATCGTCGCGGCGTTGGCCTCGCCGCGCGTGATGTCCATCCGGTCGCCGATGATCCAGCCGAGGCCGCCGCCGCCGAGCGCGCCACCCATGACGAGCAGCGTGCCGGTGCCGGGGTCGTCGTAGTCGCGATAGACCATCAGCGAGATCGTCGACAGCAGGCCGAGCGCGGCGAAGTCGCCGACCAGCTCGAGCTTGCCGCCGTTGTCCTTGGGCGGTGGGCCCTGCGGCTGCGGTGGGTAGTAGTAAGGCTGCGGGTACGGGTACGGCGGGTAGGGTTGCGGGTACGGCTGGGGGTACGGCTGGGGATACGGCTGCGGCTGCGGCACCGGGTCGGTCGTCGTCGGCGGCGGTCCATACGGATCCGCGGGCGCGGGCGGCGGCGCCTCGTCGGCGAGCGCGACGGTGGGCGTCGTGACGGCGAGGGCGAGCGCGATGAGGGTGCGGGACATGGGATGACGGCTCACTGCGGTGCCTGCGGCGCGGGCGCGGGCGGCGGTGCCTGGGGCGCGGGCGCGGGCTGCGGCGTTGGGTACGGATACGGCTGTGGCGGATAAGGGTACGGATACGGCTGCGGCGGGTAGTACGGCTGCGGGCCGTAGATGCCGCGCGCCTCGGCGGCGCCGTGGATGTTCGAGCAGCGGCTGGTCTCGCGGAACCCGACGTACGCCGAGTACAGGTACGCGAGCCCGAGCAGGCCGTACATCGGCCCGACGATGTAGCCGGCGTCGGAGTCGTTGGTCGTGGGGTCGTCGTCGCCGGTGGTGACGGTGCCGCCGACCGCGCCGATCACCGAGGCGGTGCCGTACACCGCGTCGATCACCGGGAACACCAGCGACTCGCTGCAATCGGCCCACGCGCCTTCCGGCACGTTCGACGGCGCCTTGTTCAGGAACAGGAGCGAGCAGCCACCGAGCTGGCTCGCGACCAATGCCGCCGCCACGAAGCGAACCCCGAGCTGCATGGTTCCATCCTGCGCCGGCTCCGGTCCGCGCACCAGCCAGACGCGCGTGAGGGCCGAGCACCGCAACGCGGCGGGAGGCGTGCGTGAGACACATCCCGCCGCGCATGCCGCCCCTATACTGCCGGCAGATGGATCTCCGCGCCCTGGTCGCCCCGCTCGCGCTCTGCGCAGGCTGCACGATCGTGTTCGACGCCGATGACCTCCGCCATCGCGACGCGATGCCGGGCGCGCCCGACGCGACGCCGCCGGACGCGATCCCGGTCGACGCCGACCCGTCGCTGCTCGACGTCACCGGCTCCGAGCCCGAGGACGTCGACGAGGGCGTGGGAGGCGAGGGCGGCCGCCCGGCGCTGATCAAGATCATCGGCGACTCGATCGCGCCCGACGCGGTGATCACCGCCGTGTTCGTCGAGGCGAGCCTCGCGCAGCCCGTGGTCCTCGAGACCGGGGTCGCGCCGAGCCAGACCTCGGCCGTGGTCTCGATCCAGATCCCCGTGCTGACCGACCTCGCCCAGGGCGCGACGCGCACGATGCAGCTCACGGTGTCGCAGAACGCCGGCGCGACCGTCGACACCGTCGACGTGATCATCAACGGCCTCGGCGAGCTCACGTTGACCGCCGGCAACGTCGCGGTCGGATCGCTCGCGGCCAAGTACTCGCACATCGACGTCACGGGCGACGTGCACTTCACCGGCGCCGCGCCGGCGCGGCTGGTCGCGACGGGTGACATCGTGATCACCGCGCTGCTCGACGTCGACGCGTCGGACCAGACCGGCGGCGTGCAGGGCTGCGGCGGCGGCGCGAACGCAGCCGCAGGCGGCTGCAGCGGCGGCGGCGCCGGCGTGTCCAACGCCGTCACGGGTGGCGGCGGCGGCGGCGGTGGCGGCTACGGCACCGCGGGCGCAGCCGGTGGCAGCGCGGGTGCCGTCGCCGGCGGCGGCGCCGGACCCACCAGCGGTGACGACATGCTGATCCCGTTCCTCACCGGCGGGACCGGCGCCGGGAACCGCGGCGCCGGTGGTGGTGGTGGTGGCAACGGCCTGCTCGCGGCGGCGGGTGGTCGCGGCGGCGGCGGCGGCGGCGTGATCCAGGTCGTGGCCGGCGGCGACATCGAGCTCTCGGGCGGCGGCGGGATCCGTGCACGAGGTGGCGACGGCGCCGCCGCGAACGGCAGCGGCGGTGGTGGCGGCGCGGGCGGCGCGATCCTGGTCCGCGCGGGCGGATCGGTCACGGGCAACGACGTGCTGGCAGCACCCGGCGGCGACGGCGCCGACGCGGCGGGCGCGGGCGGCGCGGGCGGGCTCGGCCGGATCCGCGTCGACGCGCCCGACGGCGAGGTGCCAGACCTGGCCTCGACCCCCGAAGCGATCCGCGGTCCTGCGTGGGACGATTCGATGCCCGTGATCATGCGCAACTCGACCACGACGTTCCAGATGCGCGGCCCGCCGGGTCGCCAGCTCGGCGTCACGCTCGACGGCGAGGCGCTCGACGAGGACTTCACGCTCGGCACCAACGGCACCAAGACGCTCGATGCGATGGATCTCGACATGCCGCTCGGCGTGCACGAGGTGTGCGTCGTGTACACGGGCTTCGACGACGTCCCGGACGTGTCGACGCCCGAGGCGCTGAGCTGCGTGACCGTCGCGTACTACCCGTAGGAGCTCTTCGACACGCGCTCGCTGGCGCTCGCGCGGCTCAGGGCAATCGGAGCGCCCCTCCGTACGTCCTGAGCGAAGGCCGAGCGGGGCGAGGCTGGAGTCGAAGGACTCTCGACTCTCGACTCTCAGGCGTCTTTGGCGTTGAGCTTCGCCTCGAGCTCCGAGAGATCGAGGTCCTCGAGCTCCTTGAGATCCTCGGCGGTCAGGCTGCCGCTGGTCCCGGAGGTCGACGGCGGCGGGGGCGCGGAGTC
>Ga0163144_10030889_pt1 | contig 10236 bp, 12 predicted proteins | sample OliLak19BULKMAT1_FD_123175 | JGI IMG/M metagenome (GOLD analysis project Ga0163144, IMG submission 123175) | Freshwater microbial mat bacterial communities from Lake Vanda, McMurdo Dry Valleys, Antarctica - Oligotrophic Lake LV.19.BULKMAT1 | ecosystem: Environmental > Aquatic > Freshwater >...
CCAATCCAGCGGGCCGAGGAGAACGTTGACATACCGTTAGCTTCGTACCAGCGTGAGTTTTGCGGTATTGCCCCAAAAGTATCACGCCAGGGCCGAAAATGTCAAAACACAACAGTCGAGTTTTGTATCAACTCCTCGCATCGCCGGCATCTATCCAGTTGCCGGGAGAAGCGTGTCCGCCTGGATGTGGCCGACAGAGTGGTTTGGGACTGGCTGTATGGGCTAATGGGCGACGAAGACAATCTGCGCCGTGGGTTGCAGCGCAAGGCCGCCCAGGATTCTGTTGATAGTGGATCAAAACGTGGCCGGCTGGCGACCGTTCAGGAGTTGGTTCCAGAAACTGAGACGGGTGTGCGAGGGCTGGTCGCTGACCTGGCGGCCCTCAAGGATGCTGGGGATCTGGCCCGCGAATCGATCCGAGAACAGATCAAGTCGAAGGGCAAGCTGCTTAAGTCGCTAACAGATGAGAGGAACCGGTTGGAAGCAGAGTTAGAAAGGTTGGAGCTGACGCCGGAGCAAGAGGCCCGAACGCTGGAAGAGGCCGCTAGCATTAAAGCTGGAATGGGGCAGGCGAACTTCGCCACCAAACGGTTTTGGTTGGATCGATTGAACTTCAGCGCCAAATATCGGCGCGACGACACGGGGCGCTGGCTGGATGCGATTTGTACGATGGTTATAGCGCCAGTGCCGTTATCATTGGATCATGCTTCCCAGTGCAGGCGCGGGTCGGCATAGTAAATTTGGCACAGCCAACTGCGGTGGGCGCTGCGCAGCTTGCGCCGTTCCGGCGGCAGCGCGGCTTTGGTCGCGGCCGGCAGCGCGGCCATGAATTGTGATGAACTCAGGCGGGGCATGGCCCAATCTCTCCGGCAGCCGTCAGCGGCGCAGGGTCGCCACCAGGCGGGTCGGAAATTCCAGCAGTTGCAGCGCGTCGTAGATGGTCGGCATCAGCACGTCGGCGCTCAACAGCGCCTCGACCGCCAGCCCCTCGTCGCCCAGCACCGCCACGCCGATGGCGGCCGCCTTGAGCATGGCCGCGTCGTTGGCCCCTTGGCCGATGGCGATCACGCTCTGCGCTCCCAACTGGCGCACAAACTCGCTCTTTTGCTCGCGCTCCTGGCCGGTCGCGATGCGCGTGGCCTTCATCCCCAGCATCAGATCAATATTGTCTTGCTTGCCGTAGGTGTCGGCCGTCAGCAGGTGGATCGTCAGCCGGTCGCGCAGCCCGGCCAGCGGCTTGGCGACCTTTTCCAACAAGCGGCCGTCCTTCGCCAGCGTGCCGTTCACATCCAGCACCAGGTAGGCCAGGCGGATATTGTCGCGGCCGGGGATGTTCAGCTCAATCATGCGGCGGGCGCTCCTCCGGGGTGGGTCGAAGGCTCATTATAAGCCACCTTCGCCCCCGCTCCCGTCGGCGTAGGTCGCGCGGTGGTCGGCCGTGACCGGTGGGCGCAGCCACAAGTCCACCTGGCCAGGCTGCGGGTCAGCCGGCAGCGGCAGCAAGTGGTTGAGAAGCAGCGGCTGCCCGTCGAGGGCGACGATCAGGTCGCCGGCCCGCAGCGGGCTGGGGCCGAGCGTGACTGGCGCGTCCAGTTCATAAGCACCCGAGTCGACCGGGAAGCTCGTCCACCCATCGGTCGGGTAACGCAGCCCGATCAGGGTCGCCACCACTGGGCCGAGCAGCAGCCCAGCCGCCGCCGCCAGCGTCAGCCACGCCCCGCGCGTCCAGCGCCGATCAGTTGTGGGAATCAACGCTCATTCCTGACCCATTCTCACCGCCCGAAGGCACGCCTCATCGCCCGAAGGCCGCGCCCTACCGCCCGAACAGCCGCTTGACCAGCGCCACCGGCAGATACAGGCCGGTGCGGATGGCGGCGTTCTTCCAGATCATGCCCGCCTGCGACCACTGCACGCGCGGGTCCACCAGGATCGTTTCCAGCATCGGGTCGCCGCTCACGCCCAGGCGCGCCGCCAGGGTGCGCAGCGTGGCCCGCCAGAAGTTGTCCTCACCCTTGTGGCCGATGCCCACCCGGAACATCATCTCGAAGAACGGGTCGCTCGGCCGGATCAGGCACTGGATTTGGGCGACCGGGCCGTCCTCGCCCTCGTAGGCGCTGAACGTAATCAGGCCGGCCAGGATGTGGCCTTCGGGGGTCATAAAGCTGAACGACAGGTCGTCGGCGTAGATCACCATGATGCCGGTCGAGATCAGGGTAACGGGCGGGCCGCCCGGCGCGGCCAGGTTCAGCACCGCTACCTCGCCCGGCTGGATGCCTGCTCCGCGCTTGAAGAAGTGGTTGCCGGCCGGCCAGAAGTTGGGGAACTCCGCCTTCCACACCGCGATGACCTCCTGCGGCGTCTGCGGCGCGCCGGCCAGCCGCACCGTGTAGGTCTTCTGCCACATTTGGCCGAAGCCCTTCAGCGGGCCGGTCAGCCGCCGGCCCTCCACGTTCAGGTTGATCGCCCCGGCCTGGACCGCGCCGGTGTGCAGCGGCCCGGGGGTTTTGGCCCAATTGGTTTGCTCGCGGGTGGGGGTTGGCTCTGGGTCGGTCATGGCGCATGTCCTTGGCTTGGCTGGCCGGTCTGCGGCTTCGGTTATGCTCTTAGCCTATCCCCAGCCCGTCCGCCCAGCGTTACGGTTTACGTTACGAAACCACCGCCCTACAAACCCGCTTCCGCCGCCACCAGGTCGGCGTACCCCTCCCGCCGCCGGATGAGCCTATGCGTGCCCCCCTCCACCAGCACCTCGGCCGGCAGCGGGTGCGCGTTGTAGTGCGACGCCATGCAGAAGCCATACGCCCCCGCCTCCAGCAGCGCCAAACCGTCCCCGGCCCGCAGCGGCGGCAATTCCCGGTCGCGCGCCAGCACGTCGGCCGACTCGCAGATCGGCCCCACCAGGTCGGTCATCACCGCGTCGCCCTCGGCCCCCGCCGCCAGCGGCAGCGCCCGGTGATAGGCCGCGTACAGCGCCGGCCGTAATAACGTCTGCATCCCCGCGTCCAGCACCAGCGTGCGCCGCCCGGCCACGTCTTTCACCGCCTGCACCGTCGCCAGCAGCGCCCCGCTGTTGGCGACCAGGAACCGCCCCGGCTCCAAATGGAAGCGCAGCCGTCCCGCCAGGGGCAGCAGCCGGGCCACAATCGGCGCGGCGAAGGCCTCAATCGGCGGGAAGCTGTCGCTCTCGCGGTAGGGCACCGGAAAGCCGCCGCCCAGGTCGAGCGTGTCAATCGCCGGCACGGCCTCCACAAACGCCAGCGCCACTTCCAGCGCCGCCAGCGTCGGCGTTGCGTCCGGCACCTGCGAGCCGATGTGAATGTGCGCCCCGCGCAGATCAAGCGCCGGGAAGTCGGCCCAGCGCCCCGCCAGCGCCAGCGCCGCCGCCACCGGCAGGCCAAACTTGCTCCCGCTGCCGCCCGTGCGAATGTGCTGGTGCGTGTCTGGCTCTACCCCCGGATTGAGCCGCAAAGCCACCTTTACCCGTTTGCCCACCGCCGCCGCCAGCGCGTTGAGCCGCCCCGCCTCGTCCGCCGACTCGATGTTGAACCAGCCGATGTCCGCCGCCAGCGCCGCCGTCAGTTCGGCCTCGGTCTTGCCCACCCCCGCGAACACCAGGCCGCCCGGAACGGCCCCGGCCCGCAGCGCCCGAAACAACTCGCCGCCCGACACGATGTCGAAGCCCGCGCCTTCTGCCTTGAGCAGGCGTAGCAGCGCCAGGTTGCCATTGGCCTTCACCGCGTAGCAGATTTGCGGACTCAGTGGCGCAAACGCCGCCGCCAGCCGCCGGTAGTTCTCGCGCACGGCCGCCGCCGAATACACATACACCGGCGTGCCATATTCAGCCGCCAAAGCCGCCAGCGGCACGCCGTCGCAGTGCAGGCTGTTGTGGATGTAGTTGAAGGCAGTCATGCCGCTATTATAGAAGGGAGGCGAGGTTGGAGGGCGGAGGTCAGAAGTCGGAGGGCAGCGCCGCCAGGGTAGGGCGCGCCACCCCTCCCAACGGCTGCCCGCTGTACTCAGCGCTCCCGCCCCGAGACAAGATTAGACGACGAAGAAATCCTACCCATCCGTGTTGCGATGGCCGCCTACCGCGCCTCGACCACCACAATCCCCACCCCCGCCGCGCCGCCGGCCTCGGCCAGGTGCGCCAGCAGCGCCTCCGCCAGCCGCTGCGCGTTGAAGTAGTCGCGCAGGTGCAGAAAGCGCGCAATCGTCGGGCTGTCGGTCGCCGCCCCTGGGCCGAACACCACCGCAATATAGGCATCGCCCCGCGCCATCACCAGCGGCGGCGGCGCGGCCGGCAGCGGCTTCAGCGTGCCGTCGGCGTAGCGCCAGTAGTGCAGCGCCTCGCCGCCGTTCGCGGCCGTCAGCGTCGCGGTGGCCGCGTCCACCGCCACCCGCAGCCCGCCCAGCGTCAAGTTCGTGGCCGTGTCCACCGGGCCGGGCCGGGCGCTCGCCACGCGCCCGGCCACGCCCAGGTGCAACTGCGCCTCCGTCCCCGCCCGCATGGCACCCTCACTCTCTGCCGTCACCATTCCATCTGCCCCGCCTTTTTCTTAGCTCTCCATAGTCTACACAGATTGCCCTAGATATGGTAACATCCCACCCGGCTGCGCCCATGCGCAGACTATTCATGCTGTCTGGACCGGTTCGTGCGTGCGCCCCTGGCCGGGGCGCGGCGGCCGGGTGGATGGACGGCATTAGCCTAACGCTCAAGGAGTTTCCTCAATGGCCGCTATCTCGATGAAAGCCCTGCTCGAAACCGGTGTCCACTTCGGCCACCGCACCCGCAAGTGGAACCCGCGTATGAAGCCGTTCATCTTCACCGAACGCAACGGCATCCACATCATTGACCTGCAGCAGACCGTCACCGCGCTCAACGAAGTCTATGCCCTCGTGCGCGACACCGCCCTGGCCGGCGGCGTCGTCCTGTTCGTCGGCACCAAGCGCCAGGCCCAAGAGTCCGTCCAGAAAGAAGCCGAGCGCTGCGGCATGCCCTACATCAACCAGCGCTGGCTGGGCGGCACCCTCACCAACTGGAAGACCATCAAAGAGCGCATCAACGAACTCAAGAAGCTCGAAACCCGCCGAGACGCCGGCGACTTTGACCGCCTGACCAAGAAGGAAGGCCTGATCCTGGGCCGCGAGATCATCAAGCTCCAAGACCGCCTCGGCGGCATCCGCGACCTCGCCAAGCTGCCCGACCTGATCTTCATCGTGGACGTGCGGCGCGAAGACACCGCCGTGCACGAGTCGAACATCCTCAAAATCCCCGTCATCGCGCTGGTAGATACCAACTGTGACCCCAGTGGCGTGGATTACGTCATCCCCGCCAACGACGACGCCATCCGCGCCATCAAGCTGCTCACAGCCCAGGTGGCCGACGCCGTGCTCGAAGGCCGCGCCATGCGCAAGGACGACAGCGGCCCGGTGGATCAAGGCGAGCGCTACGGCGAAGTGGACTTCAAGGAAGAAGATTTGCTCGGCCCGGCCACGCTGGCTAAGATGCAGTCGGGCGAGCTGACGTTTGAAGAAAGCGCAGCGGCGGCGGCTGCCGCCGGCGCGGCTCCGGCGGCCGACGCCCCCGCCACCGAAGCCTAAAAGGGTATCAGGCATGGAAATTACGGCGACTCAAGTTAAAGAACTGCGCGAAGCCACCGGGGCCGGCGTGCTCGACTGCCGCAAGGCGCTCCAGGCGACCGACGGCGACTTCGACAAGGCCGTGGCCGCCCTGCGCGAGAAGGGCCTGGCCTCTGCGGCCAAGAAGGAAGGCCGCGAGGCCAAGGACGGCATCGTCGAGCTGTACACCCACGGCGGCGGGCGCGTCGGCGTCATGGTCGAGGTCAACTGCGAGACCGACTTCGTGGCCCGCACGCCCCAGTTCCGCACCTTCGCGCATGACCTGGCGCTGCACATCGCCGCCTCGTCCCCGCGCTACGTGGATGTAGCGAATGTGCCGGCCGAAGTGCTCGAAGACGAAAAGACCAAAGCTCGCGACTTCGCCCTGCAAGAGGGCAAGCCCGAGAAGGTGCTCGACCGCATCGTTGCCGGCCGCCTGGAGAAGTTCTACCTGGAAAACTGCCTGCTCCGGCAGCCGTTCGTCAAAGACGAAAACGTCACCATCAGCGATCTGCTCAAGACCACCATCTCCATCATCGGCGAAAACATCATCATTCGCCGTTTCGCCCGGTGGGAACTGGGCGAGGCCGCCTAAACGTGAGAATGACCGGGTGACTGCCCACCAGCAGTCACCCGGTTTTTATGTCGGGTATGTGCCGCGCCGCGTTCAAGCGAGGAACCCAACGCCATGGCCACTGGTAAATACAAACGCATCCTGCTCAAGCTCGGCGGCGAAGCGCTGGCGGCCCAGGAAGGCGGGCACGGCATTGATCCCAGCCGGGCCGAAGAAATCGCCGCCAAGATCAAGACCGTGCGCGACCTGGGCACCGAAGTCGCCCTGGTCATCGGCGGCGGCAACCTGTGGCGCGGGCGCGAAGGGCTAGAGCACGGCATGGAGCGCGCCACCGCCGACTACATCGGCATGATCGGCACGGTCATGAACGCCCTGGCCCTGCAAGACGCCCTGGAGCGCGCCGGCATCGTCACCCGCGCCATGACCGCGCTGGAAATGCGCGCCGTGGCCGAGCCGTACATCCGCCGCCGCGCCATCCGCCACCTGGAAAAGGGGCGCGTCGTCATCTTCGCCGCCGGCACCGGCAACCCCTACTTCACCACCGACAGCGCCGCCGCCCTGCGCGCCATGGAAATTGACGCCGACATCGTCATCAAGGCCACCAAGGTAGACGGCGTGTACGACGCCGACCCCAAGACTAACCCCAACGCCCAGAAGTTCGAGACCCTGACCTACATCGAGGCCCTCAACCGCCGCCTCAAAGTGCTCGACAGCACCGCCATCAGCCTGTGCATGGACAACAACCTGCCCATCCTGGTCCTCAACCTGTGGAACGACGACCACCTCATGCGCGCCATGCTCGGCGAGCCGGTCGGCACCATGATCACGCGCTAGAACCAAACCCGACAGGTGTGCCGCGCCGGCCGCTTATCGCACAATGCGCCGCGGAGACTAAAAAGTCGTCTAATCCCGTTCCGAGCGATTTGCCGATGGTGGGGGCGGGAGGTGGCTTGCAGGTGATCTCACCAACCAGCACCCGATGCGTCGCCAACTCACCCTCACGTTAACCTCTTTCAGTCGCCTCCCCTTGCCTCTCGCGGCTCGACCTCCGTCGTGCGGATTAGACGCATAAAATTACCACCAGCGCTGTGTGCGGTGACGCGGCGCTCCGGCCAACCGTCGCCGCCCATTCTGGCCGCAGCCGTTTTGCGCTAGCCGCCAATTTTTTCAAGCAGGGCGTGGGCTGGCCGACGCCCTGCTTGAAAAAATTGGTTACGGTCAGATACGCACTCTCACAACTACACCCTGCGATCAGGAACCGCCTCGACGGTCACAACTCGCCTGTCTGACCCACTCCCCGGCGCTTCACCCCGCCCGCTGGGTGCATTCGCAGTTTTTGGCCGCAGCCGTCTTGGGCCAGCCGCCGAAATTTTCAGACCGGGGTGGGCTTGCCCACCCCGGTCTGAAAATTTCGGTATCGGTCAGATAAATGCTTTCACAAGCACAACTTGCGCTGAGAACCCGCCACGACGTTGAACGCCCCCTGGTCATTTTTCCCGAAACGGCCACCATTTGGAAATGCACCCCGCCCCCTGCCGGGCTTGCGTGTCCTGCCGGGGGCGAGTATGCTTATGACGCTCTCTGTGGGCCGACCACACCCCCACGCTGTCGCCCGCCGCCGGCGGACCGCCGCGCCGTTTCAAGGATGCACTGCATGATTAAAGATGCTCTCGCTGAAGCTGAAGACCGCATGAAAGGCGCCATCACGGCCCTCAACAACGACCTCACGGCCGTCCGCACCGGGCGCGCCTCCCCCGCCCTCATCGAGCGGCTGGAGATCCAATACTACGGCACCCCCACCCCGCTGCAACAGCTTGCCAGCATCTCGGCCCCCGAGCCGCGCCTGCTCACCATCAAACCCTTCGACCCGGCCTCGCTCAAAGACATCGAGCGCGCCATCCTGGCCTCCGACCTGGGCCTTACCCCCAACAACGACGGCAAAATCATCCGCCTGGGCATCCCGGCCCTGACCGAAGAGCGCCGCAAGCAGCTGACCAAAGTCGTCCACCACCGCCTCGAAGACGCGCGCATCGCCGCCCGCAACATCCGCCGCTCGACGCTCGACGACCTGCGCGAGTTTGAAAAAGAGAAAATGGTCTCCGAAGACGACCTGGAGCGCGGCGAGACCGAACTGCAAAAGCTCACCGACCGCTACGTCGAACGCATCGCTGAGATCGGCGCCCGCAAAGAAGCCGAGATCATGGAAATCTAATGGACCCCTTGAAAGTTCCGACTCACGTCGCCATCATCATGGATGGCAATGGGCGCTGGGCGCTCAGCAAGGGCCTGCCGCGTTTGGCGGGCCACCGGGCCGGCGTCGAAAACCTGCGCCGCATCATCACCGCCTGCGTCGAGTTTGGCGTCAAGCACTTCACCATCTACGCCTTCTCCACCGAAAATTGGGGCCGCCCGCGCGAAGAAGTGGACGGCCTGATGTTCATCCTCAACGAAGTCCTCGACCGCGAGTTAGAAGAGCTCAACCGCCAGGGCGTGCAGTTGCGCCACATCGGCCGGCTCGAAGGCCTGCTGCCCTCCATCCAAAAGAAGGTGCGCCAGGCCATCGAGCGCACCCGCACCAACCAAAAGCTCATCCTCAACGTCGCCTTCAACTACGGCGGGCGCGACGAGATCGTCTACGCCATCCGCCAGATGCTCACCGACGGCGTCAAGCCCGAAGCCGTAGACTCCGACCTGGTCAGCCGCTACCTGTTCACCGCCGGCCAGCCCGACCCCGACCTCATCATCCGCACCGCCGGCGAGTTGCGCGTTTCCAACTTCCTGCTGTGGCAGGGCGCTTACGCCGAATACTACGCCGCCGACGTCTACTGGCCCGACTTCGACAAAGAGCAGTTCCGCCTGGCGCTGGAGAAGTTCGGGCAGCGCGAGCGCCGCTTCGGCCTGGTGTCCGACCAGGTGAAAAAGGCGGCCGTGCCCGCCGGCGCGCGCGCCGGCCGCCCCGGCGCCTAGGCGCGCGTCATGCCGCCCGCGCCGGCGCTCGACGTGCCCCCGCTTGCCGTCGCCCCCGCGAACGATCTCAACGACCGCCTGGCGGTAAGCATCCTGCTCATCCCGGCCGCCCTGCTGGTCATGGAGATCGGCGGCTGGCTGTACCTGGCCGTCATCGTGGTCATGCTGCTGTTGGCCGCCCGCGAGTACGTGCGCCTGTTCGCCAACACCCACCACCGCCCCGCGCGCATGATCGTGCTGGGCGGCGTCGGGTTGCTGCTCATCACCGAGCAAATGCCGGCCCTCAACCGCTCACACCTGCTGCCGGCCGTGCTCACGCTGCTGTGCGTGGCGTCGCTGGTCTGGCACCTGGTGGACTACGAGCGCGGCGCGCCCGCCTCCGGCACCGATTTCGTCATCACCCTGGGCGGCATCGTCTACCTGGGCTGGCTCGGCCGCTATTTCATCACCCTGCGCGCCCAACCCGAGGGCCTGTGGTGGCTCATCTCGGCCCTCAGCAGCATGTGGCTGGCCGACACCGGCGCTTACGTGTTCGGGCGGCTGTTTGGCCGGCGCTTCTTCAAGCAGCCGCTGGCCCCGCGCCTCAGCCCGCGCAAGACCTGGGAAGGCTACGTCGGCAGCATCGTAGTCGGCGGCCTGGCCGGGGCGGGGCTAGGCGTCATGTGGGGGCTGGGGGCCGGGCCGGCCGGCCTGCTCACCTGGCAGACGGGTGGGGGGCTGGGCCTGCTGGTGGGCGCGCTCGGCCCGCTGGGCGACCTGGGCGTCTCGATGCTCAAGCGCCAGAGCGGCGTCAAGGACGCCGGCGTGCTCCTGGCCGGACACGGCGGCGCGCTCGACCGGATTGACTCCTGGCTCGTGGCCGTACCGCTGGGCTACTACTTTCTCCTATTGCTGCGGGCGCTGGCCGGCGGCTGACAATGGGCCGGCGGCGGCGAGTGCTGGCCGGCGGTTGACGGCGGGCCGGCGGTTGACAATGGGCCGGCGCCTGACAATGGGCCGGTGCCTGACAATGGGCCGGCGGTTGATGATGGGCCGGCGGTTGACAATGGGCCGGCGGTTGACAATGGGCCGGCGCCTGA
>Ga0163144_10030891_pt1 | contig 10236 bp, 8 predicted proteins | sample OliLak19BULKMAT1_FD_123175 | JGI IMG/M metagenome (GOLD analysis project Ga0163144, IMG submission 123175) | Freshwater microbial mat bacterial communities from Lake Vanda, McMurdo Dry Valleys, Antarctica - Oligotrophic Lake LV.19.BULKMAT1 | ecosystem: Environmental > Aquatic > Freshwater > Lake...
CGACCCCTCCCGTCCACCACACGGCATAGCCGGCGATGCGGCCGCCTCCGCTCAGCGATTCCCGGAAATCCACGCGGACCCCGGAGACCTCATCCAGCGATGGGATCCGGGTCGGGACCCCGAAGAAGAACAGGATCGCCGCGACGCCGACCGCTGCCAGCACCAGCAGCAGTCGACCGTAGCTCCGCTCCGACATGGAGACCGTGGGCAGGGACAGGGCACTGGCCCGCACCAGCACGAGGACGGTCGTGAACGAGATGCCCAACGTCAGCCACAGCGGGAGCAGCGCCCAGCCCTCGCCCAGGATGAATGGCGGAATGACGACGGACGGGACATAGGCGGATAGATACAGGATCCACAGGCAGGCATCCGACGGACGTGCGGCCGCTCGTGGTAGCAGGGCGGCCGGTGCGACCGCGATCGCAGCCGCCGCCACGAGCGACCAGTCTCCGGCGAGGCGATTCACGATGCCCAGACCCGTGAAGTTCGGCGAGATCAGCGTGACGTACGTCAACAGCAACACGATCAGGTAAGCGGTACCGACCTGTAGCCGGCCGACCGACAGTGCGCCGAGTGTCGGCGAGAACGAGAATCGAGCGAACCGGATCAGGCCGGGCCGGGCGGCGTCCGTGGTGATGGCCACCCTAGCCAGCCGTCATCGACCGCTGCGCGGCCTCCAGGGTGCGCACGACGCGGAGACCCTGGCGGCCATCGGAGCGAGGTGTCGCGCCGGACCGGATGCAGTCGACGAAGTGCTGGCACTCCAGCTTGAGCGGCTCGGTGAACTCGAGTTTCGGGATGAGGACGTCGCCGGCGCGCAGCAGGAGCTGGAACTCACCGAAGGTCCTGTAGCTGCCGAGACCTTGTTCGCCGTCGAGCGGTCGCTTGGTCACGCCCCGATCGTAGATCGTGATCTTTGCGTCGGCGCTCACGTCGTCATAGACGACCATCTTGTCGCTGCCGACGACCGTCATCCGACGAACCTTGAGTGGGTCCAACCAACTGATGTGGACGTTCGCGCCGACGTTGCCCGGGAACGCCATGGTCATGAAGACGACGTCCTCGATGCCCGGCTGGACGTACGAGAAGCCGCGGGCCGTCACATCGGTCGGCTCGGCGTCCAGCCAGTCGCACAGGATCGAGATGTCATGGGGCGCGAAATTCCACATCGCGTTGACGTCCTGGCGGACCTGTCCCAGGTTGAGGCGCTGCGAGTAGATGTACTGGACCTCACCGACCTCTCCGCCATCGATGAGCTCCTTGACCCGACGAACGGCCGGGTTGTAGACGAACACGTGGCCGACCATGAGCCGGAGATCCCGCGCATCGGCGATGGCGATCAGCTCCTCGCAATCCGCGCTGTTCGTCGCGAGCGGCTTCTCGACCAGCACGTGCTTGCCCGCCTCGAGCGCCGCCTTGGTCAGGCGGAAATGCGTCTCGACCGGCGTCGCGACCACGATGCCATCGATCGTGTCGTCGGCGAGCACGTCGGCGAAGTCGGTCACGAGTCGCGGTCCCGGGAGCTGGCGCGCCATGCGTTCCAGCCTCGACGTGTCCGCGTCGCACAGGATCGCCAGTTCGCCACCTTCCACGGTGGCCAGGTTCCGAGCGAGGTTGGGTCCCCAGTATCCAAGCCCGACCTGGGCGAGTCGGACCGTCACGCCTGGAATCCCAGCACGGCCGCGGCGACGTGGGCCAGGGCCTCCTCCGGGAGCTCCGGGTACATCGGCAGGGACAACACCTCGGCAGCGGCCCGCTCCGTGTGCGGCAGGGATACGTCGCCATACCCCCTGGCGAGGTAGGCCGGTTGGCGGTGCAGCGGGATCGGGTAGTGGATGCCGGCCATGATGCCGGCGGACTTCAGGGATCCCAGGAGCTCGTCACGTCGATTCGAGCGCAGCACGAACAGGTGGTACACGTGGCGCACGCCGTCGCGCGCCGTGGGCACCACGACGTCGGCGCCCGACAGCAGCGTGGCATACCGCTCGGCGTGACGACGTCGTGCTTCGGTCCAGGCCTCCAGGTGGGGCAACTTCGCCGCGAGGATCGCCGCCTGGAGGGCATCGATGCGCTCGGCGAAGCCGACTTCGACATGCTCGTACTTGGTGGTTCGACCATGGTCCCGCATGCGTCGGATCCGCTCGAGGACCGCCGGGTCGTTCCCCGTCACGGCACCGGCGTCGCCGTACGCGCCGAGGTTCTTCCCAGGATAGAAGCTGAAGCAGGCCAGGTGGCCGATGCTCCCGACCCGCCGGCCGCCGACCTCCGCCGCATGCGCCTGGGCCGCGTCTTCGATGACCCACAGGTCCCGGCGACGGGCGATGTCCATGATCGCGTCCATGTCCGCCGGCTGGCCATACAGGTGGACCGGCAGGATGGCCCGGGTCCGGTCGCTGATCAGGTCCTCGACGTGCGACGGGTCGATGTCGAACGTGTCGGGATCGATGTCGGCAAAGACCGGGGTCGCCCCGACATTCGTGATCGCCTCGGCCGTGGCGATGAATGTGTGAGCGCTGGTGATCACCTCGTCGCCCGGCCCTACGCCGAGCGCACGCAGCGACAGCTCGATCGCCGCCGTGCCCGAGCTGACGCCCACGGCACCGCCGGCGCCCGCCGCCGCAGCCCAGGCCGCCTCGAAAAGGCGGACTTCGTCGCCCAGGATGAAGCTCGTGTTGTCCAGCACGCGCTGGATCGCTCCGTCGATCTCGCTGCGGATGGATCGATATTGGGCACCAAGGTCGACAAGATCGACGTGCATGCGTCTCCTTCGGATGGCCGACCGCATGGCGATCGGGCCGGACTCACTCGTCGCGATAGTCAGGGATGTCCGTGACCTGCCGCACGATCCGCGCGGGATTGCCAACCACGACGGCCCCGTCCGGGACGTCGGTGACGACGACGCTGCCGGCCCCCACCAGTGCATCTCGACCGATGACGATCCCCGGCAACACCGTGGCATTGGCCCCGATCCTGGCTCCCGACCGGATCAGCGGGCCGCGCAGGTGGAGCTTGGCGTCCCGGCTCGTGGGGTATCGGGCATTGGTGAGCGTGACGGACGGTCCGATCCACGCCCCGGCTTCGATGACGGTGAACTCCGGGATGAACGCATTCGAGTGGATGCGCACGCCGTCGGCGATCTCCACGTGGTGCTCGACGATCGAATGCGTGCCGATGCTGACGTCGTCCCCGATGTCGTTCTCCTCCCGGATCATCACGCCGTGTCCAGTCTGGAACCGGTCGCCGATCCGGCTGCCTGCATAGACGACGCTGTGGGACCGGATGTGCGCGCCGGGTCCGATCACGAGTTGCGGCGGATCCTCGCCCACGGCGGATCCGAGCACGACATAGTCCTCGATGCGGCTTTCGTCACCGAGCACCACGTTCAGACCGACGATCGCCGTCGGGGCAAGGGTGGTCAGCATGTCGCGGGGTAGTCTAGCGTCAGGTTGGATTCCCGATGTCGGCGGTCGATCGCGCGGCGGCGCTGCGTCGGACCAATCGATCCAGGACGACCAGGTACACGGTGTAGGCGGCCGCTTGGAGGATGGCGAGGAGGCCGATGGTCTCGAAGGCATCCAGACCAGCGGCCTTGCCACCGACGATGCTCCCGATCACCGCCCCCAGGGCCAGCACGTCGTAGATCAGCTTGACGCCCTGACCCTCGTACACGATGGCCACGCGACTGACCGGGCTCACGACCAGGGCGGCGATCAGCCACGGTGCCATCAGTGCGGCGACCGTGCCGGCTGACCGCCATGCCTCACCGAAGACCAGGGCGAACGCCCAGGGACCCAAGAGCGCCAGTCCGATGCCCATCGGCAGGCCGATCGCGAAGAGCCCCACGGCGAGGCGCCGGAAGAGCGGCAGGGCCGCGCCGGGATCCGAGCGCGAGTGGTCCGCGAGGCGGGCCAGCATGGCGTCACCGACACTGGCCCCGATGACGCTCAGTGGCAGCCCGAGCACGCGCTGGACCAGTGCGAGGTAGCCGGCCATGGTGAGGTCGTAGCTGGCGGCTATGAGCGGGACCGGGAGCGCCGCCGCAGCCGCGTTGATGAGCGACGAAGGGGCCCCGAGCACCGGGAAGCGCCAGTAGGTGCGGGCGATCGCGGCGGTGGTCGCTCCGGCCGCTCGCCGCGCGCCGAGGATCGCCCGCCCGGCCGACCGTACAAGCCCGCCAAATCCCAGCAGGCGTCCGACCGTGTCGCCGACGATCAGTCCGAGCACGCCGCCCCCGACGAGCCCCAGCCCGACCTGGCCCGCGGCCCGACCCACGCTCTGCATGATCTGCACCTGCGAGATGGCCCGGTATGCGTGGGAGCGGATCATCCAGTACCGCAGCACGGTCAGCGCGCCGAACCCGGCAAGGCCCACGCCGGCCAGCGGTGCGGCCAACAGCGGCAGCGAGCCATAGCCGCCTACGTCCAGGACGATCAGGATCATGAGGATGACCGCGGCCGACACGCTGACGACGGGAACCAGCGCGAGGGCAAGTAGCGCGAGGCGGGCCGCGACGCCCGGCTGCGTCGGCAGCACGACGGCCTGTTCGTATCGCAGGGAGGTCAGGATCGTGGCGACCTGCACGAACGCGAGGAACAGACCGAGCTGGCCGATCTCGACGGGCCCGTACAGCCGGGTGAGGATCGGCGAGACGGCGGCGTTGATGATCTGGGCACCCGCCGCACCCCCAGCGAGCACGAGGGCGGATCGCACGAATGCCGGCCGACGCGGGCTTGCTACCATCGTGCCCGAATGCATCTCGTCATCATCAATCAGTATGGTCTGCCGGCCGGAGCTCCGGGCATCACCCGCCACGGCGACCTGGGAGCCGAGCTGGTGCGCCAGGGGCACGAGGTGACGGTCATCGCCTCCCGCTTCAACTATCTGACGCGCGATGCCGGACTGACGCACGATGCCGGCCCGACCAACGGGACGGATCCTACTCATGACGGCGTGCGCTTCGTCTGGCTCGACACGGGGTCGTACCGCGGCAACGACCGTCAGCGGCTTCGGTCCATGGTCAGCTACACCGTCCGGGCGGCGTGGGCCGCGCTCCGGCTGTCACCGCGGCCGGACGTCGTCCTGGCGTCGTCGCCACATCTCCTGGCCGGACTCAGCGGGATGCTCGTCGCTCGGCGGTTCAGGGTTCCGTTCCTATTCGAGGTGCGCGACCTGTGGCCGTCCGCGCTCGTCGACCTCGGGGGGTTGCGAGCCGGTAGCTTGGTACACCGTGGACTCGAGCTGCTCGAGCGCCTGTGCTATCGCGTCGCCGATCGGATCATCATCGTGCCGCCGCACGCCGACCGTCGCGTCCGCGCGATGGGTGCCGACCCCGCGAAGTGCGTCGCGATCCCGAACGCCCTCGATCGCCGCGGTCCCGCCGAGCCGTTGCCAGGGTCGCTCGAGACGGTCTTCTCCGACATGGGGGACCGCGCGATCCTGCTCTACGCCGGAGCCCAGGGGGTGTCAAACGGGCTCAGCCTGGTCCTGGACGCACTGGACGTGCTCCGTGCCGACGATGCCGCCACGTACGATCGGCTGGGCGTCGTGCTCATCGGCGACGGCGGTCAGCACGACCGGCTGGTGGCCGCCGCTGCCGCCCGCGGTCACGCCAACATCGCCTTCCATCCACCGATCAGCAAGGGGGCGATCCCGACGGCGCTCGCCCGGGCGACGCTGCTCCTCGTGTCCTTCGCCGATGCACCCGTCTATGACTTCGGCCTGAGCCCGAACAAGCTATTCGACTACCTCGCGGCTGGTCGACCGGTGCTGCTCGCGTCGCGGCTCGACGACACCCCGGTCGCCGAGAGCGGGGCGGGCCGAACCTACGACCCGGGATCCGCGCAGTCGCTGGCGGCCGGCATCGCCGCGCTCGTCGCCTGCCCTCCGGAGGAGCGTGCCGCGATGGGCAAGCGAGGCCAGGCCCTCATCGAGGAGCGCTACACGATCGCCATCACCGGGCGGCGGCTGGCGGAGCTGCTCCGGACCGTCAGGCGTGCGACGCCCTGATGGCCCGCGTGGTCCTCTTCGGCGGTCGCGGCTTCATCGGCTCGTCGCTCGCCCGCGGACTCGACCGTGACGTGATCGCGCCGACACGCGCGGAGGTCGACCTCACGTCGGCGGAACAGGTCCGATCGGCGCTGCGACCCGGCGACACCGTCATCAATGCGACGGGCTACGCGGCGGCCACCGACGTTTCGCCGTCCGGGCTGGTACGCCTTCGGCGCGACAACGTCGACGCGGTCGTGACCCTCGGAAACGCGGCATCGAGCGTGGGCATAGCCCGGATCATCCATCTGAGCAGTGTCGCGGCCATGGGGCACCGTACGGGCACCGACCTCGGGGAATCGGACCTGCGTCCGCCTCGGTCTCCGTACGGCCAGAGCAAACTCGACGGCGAAGTGGCCCTCGCGGAGGCCGCCGTGGGTGTGCCGCTGACGATCGTCCGTCCGACCTCGGTCTTCGGGGAGGGCCGAGGGCTCGCCGCGCTGTTGTGCCGGATCGCCGCGCTGCCGGTCATCCCGATGCCCGCCGGCGGGTGGGCGTTGATGCCGTTCAGCTACGTCGGGAACCTCGTGGCGGCCGTCGACCTGATGCTGGAGCGGCCGGAGACCGCCGGACGGACCTTCATCGTCGGCGACGAGTCGTCGTATCCGCTGCACACCGTCCTCACGACGCTGGCGCGTGCGCTCGGTCGATCGGGAGAGCGGACCGTGCACGTCCCGCTCGCCGTCGTGCGAGGGCTCGGCCGGGTCGAGACCGTGATCAGCCGGCGCATCGGTCGTGCACCGTTGCTTGATCCCATCCGCATCGAGACCCTCACCAGTTCCATCTCGTACTCGACGGCGGCATTCCGAGCCAGTACCGGGTTCGTGCCGCCGCACGCACTGGACGACTCGATGGACCACATCGCCGCGTGGTATCGGGAGCGTTCGGCGTGACCGGATCGCTGCTCGCGGTGCTCGTCGCAGGCCTCGCCGCACTGATCGTCACGCGCCTCGCGGAACTCGTCGCCCGGCGGCGCAGCCTGCTGGACGTGCCGACCGAGCGGAGCTCGCACAGCACGCCGACGCCGAGGATCGGCGGCCTGGGGATCGCGGCAGGGGTCGTCGCCGGCTGGGTCGCGATCGGTGGCTGGACCGACTCCACCTCGACGGTCCTCGTGCTGGCCGCCGTGGCGCTCGCCGCCATCGGGCTGCTGGACGACCTCTGGAGAACGAGCGTCCTTGGCAAGTACCTTGCGCAGATGGCGGCAGCGGTCGTGTCGGCCGTGGCGCTCGCGCCCGTGGTGCGGATCGGCGTCGCGGACATCGCGCTGACGCTGGAAGGCCCGGTCGCGATCGGCCTCGTCGCCGTCGGGTTGACCGCACTCGTGAACGCGGTGAACTTCATGGACGGGATCGATGGGCTGATCGGCGCCGTCGCGATGGTCGTGGCCGTCGTCGGGATCGCGTTCGCGGGCCCCGCGGGTTGGCCGTTGTTCATTCCGATCGCCGGAGCCTGCGCCGGATTCCTGGTCTGGAACTGGGCACCGGCGTCGATCTTCATGGGCGACGCGGGCAGCCAGTTCCTGGGTCTGTTGCTGGGCACCGCACTCCTCGCCGGTTCGACTGGATCGACCGGATCGCCCGGATCGATCGACGTGGTGCCGATCGCGATCCTGGTGGCGCCGCTCCTGTTCGACACGGGCTTCACCCTGATTCGGCGAGCTCGGGCGGGGCGGGACCTGTTCGCCGGTCACCGGGAGCACCTCTACCAGCGGCTGGTCCATGGTGGTGTCGCGCACCGGTCGGTCGCCGCGGGCTATGCGGCGGCGACGGCCGTCACCGGCATCCTCGCGCTCGCATGGGCAGAACTGGCAGCGCTCGGGCAGGCCGTCGTCCTCGTCGGCCTCTTCGGGGTGGGGATGGTCTTTGCCGCCTGGGTCAGCCAGCGAGAGCGCGAGGCCGCGGCGGCGATGCCTGCAGCGTGACCGGGTCGCGACCCGCGACGTCGACCGGGGAATCGCGTGCGCCATCGGGGCCCTCAGGCTTCGAGATCGTCCCTCGGGGATGGCCGGTCTGGCCGGGCCGACGGCGCTCGGCCCGCCTGCTCGGCGTGCGCGCCTTCGCCGTCGTCCGCGCTGACCCACGGCGACGGCAGCAGCAGCTCGCGCACCGACTTGTCATCGTGCTCGCGCGCGGCTGCGCAGACCTCGTCGACGAACGCCTCGATCTCGCGTTCGGCCTCCAACCGGGTCGGTGACGCTCGGAGGATGCCAGGATGCCGGGTCCGCTCGGCCCGTTCGTCGTCGTAGAACAGCTTTTCGTGCATGCGCTCTCCGGGACGGAGGCCAGTCACGACGTAGCGGATGTCGTCGGGATCGAGGCCGTTCAGACGGACCAGGTCCCGGGCCAGATCCATGATGCTGACCGGCTCTCCCATGTCCAGGACGTAGACCTCGCCGGGCGACGGATCGGCCCCGGCCTCCAGGATCAGGCTGACGGCCTCAGAGATCGTCATGAAGTAGCGCGTCGCGTCGGGACGCGTGATGGTCAGTGGCAGGTGGTCGTCGAGCTGTCGCTGGAGCAGCGGGATCACACTGCCACTCGAGCCCAGGACGTTCCCGAAGCGCACCGCCGCATAGGCCTTGCCGGTGCGGTGGCCGGCGGCCACGGTAAGCTGTTCGGCGAGGCGCTTGGTGGCGCCCATGACGTTCACGGGCTCCACCGCCTTGTCGGTCGAGATGAGGATGAACCGTTTCACCTCGAACTGCTCGCACGCACGCAGGACGTTGCGCGTCCCGAGCACGTTGGTCAGCACCCCCTCGGCCGGATAGAACTCCACGTACGGCACGTGCTTGAGCGCCGCGGCGTGGAAGACCACGTCGGGCCGGGCGCTCCGGAAGGCCGTCTGCAGGGCGGCCGGTGAGCGCACGTCGGCCAGGGCCGCGACCACGAGGGCGCCGCCGGCCTCGCGCTGCTGCGCGGCGACGTTGCGCTCGACCTCCCACAGCGCGCGCTCACTCTGTTCGACCACGGTCAGGACGCGCGGACCCAGGCTGAGGATCTGGCGAACCAGCTCGCTCCCGATCGATCCGCCCCCGCCGGTCACCACCACGGACGCCCCATTGATGTAGTCGGCCATAGCCTCGACATCGATGGTGACCGGAGCTCGGCGGAGCAAGTCCTCGACGTTGACCGAGCGAATGCTCGTCACCCGGAATTCGCCGGTGACGAGGTCGCGCAAGGGGGGGACGATCTTGATCGGGAGGCCCAGTTCGGCTGCAGCGTCGACCGCGCGCCGGATGGGCGCCGAGGCGGCTGACGGGATCGCGACGAGGAGCTGAGTCGCGTCTGATCGCAGGACGGCCGATTCGAGATCCTCGATCCCGCCAAGGACGCGGTGCCCAAGGAGTCGGGATCCGCGCTTTGCCCGGTCATCGTCCAGGAATCCGACGATCCGGATCCCGCTCAGGCCGCCGGACATCGCCATCCGGGCCACGATCGAGCCCGCTTGCCCCGCGCCGTACACGATAGTGCGGATGATCGGGTGTGGGTCGATCCGGGTCGCCCGGCGCTCCAGGGTGGTCCGCGCCACGATCCTGATCCCGGCCGCCAGGGCCAGGAAGAGGATGGGCTCCAGCAGGAAGAAGGAGCGCGGGAATGGATTGGCTCCGGGTACGCGGAGGGCAGCCATCAACAGGTATCCGCCGATGATGACCGCAGACCCGACGATCAGGGCCTGGAGCAGGTCCAGCAGGTCCCCGACCGAGGCATAGCGCCACTCGCGACGGTGGAGGCCCATCGCGGCGTGCGCGATGGGACGAACGACGACCGGCAGCAGCGCTGCGGGGAGGTACGGCGTGATCGAAACGTTGACATCGGTCGTGTCGAATCGAATGGCGAGAGCCCCGATCGACGCCACCAGCGCCGCCGCGACATCGAGGCCGATCAGCACCCAGGCTGGACGGCCCAGGCGCCGCCGCCTGCTGCCGGACGGGACCCGTTCGAATTCCCCTCCGGATCCTGTCAAGGGAGTCTCCCTCGCGTGTGCCGCCCAGAAGCCAAACTGACCGGCGCGTTCATGCCCACACCGCCATGGTACTCATGCCAGATCGCCGTAGCGTGCGCGGGTGCGTGACCGGGACTTCCGTTCGGGCTCGGTGGGACCGATGGTGGAGCCGCCGGTCGGTTTCGGGGTGGGACGATGGTCGGTGATGAGCGCGCAGGTCAGCCGTAGCGATCCTCCCGTCACGTC
>Ga0163144_10030893_pt1 | contig 10236 bp, 13 predicted proteins | sample OliLak19BULKMAT1_FD_123175 | JGI IMG/M metagenome (GOLD analysis project Ga0163144, IMG submission 123175) | Freshwater microbial mat bacterial communities from Lake Vanda, McMurdo Dry Valleys, Antarctica - Oligotrophic Lake LV.19.BULKMAT1 | ecosystem: Environmental > Aquatic > Freshwater >...
GCTTTGCGCTGGAGCGTGACGTAACGAGCATTGTCAGTATTAGCGCCGTCTCCCTTCTTGTCCTCGCGAATGCAATCCGGCTGCACGCCGATGAGCTGATCGATGACATCGAAAAAGGAGAACTCAGTCGGCCAACGGGGCTCGGTGCAATTGAGGACGCAACTCTTCGTTCGGCACTTCGTCCTAACCGAAAGCGTGCAGAATACCTTCGGCGCCGCCTTCCGTTGACTCCACAGGTGGTGTGGAATCTCTCTGGTCTGTGTACCTACACGACGAGCTTTGCGGGCTCACTGCGAAGCAAAGTTTCCGACCTATTTGGCGATATTTTGGTACTGGACACAGGGCTCGTGGCCAGCGAAGGTCGCATCTCGGTTGGTCTGCACGCCGGTACGTCGACAAGCATGGTTATGCCATTGAGAACCTTCGTCGAGTTTCTGGAAGTGGATCTTCGTTTACAGAATGGTGTTGGCAGCACTCCATTCTTGCCACACGAATTGATCCCAGGAAGGCTCTATAGTCCTGTCATTTCCGGACGAAATGGGTTGCTCCGGTATCACCTAAAGGATGTTGTCCGCTGCGTGTCTATTAGACACCGGATACCAGAGATACAATATGCGGGTCGGTTGGATGGAGCAGTCTCTTGTGTTGGTGAGAAGGTTACGGACGCACACGTTCAGGCAGCCCTCGAACTGGTCGGTGTGAAGCCCTCAGATCATTTTCTTTGGAAAGTGTCCACAGAGTGGGCGGGTGGTTTTCCGAAGTATGTGTTGTGGCTCGAAGAACCTGCCGTGGTTGGACCTGAAGAACTTGACAGGGCCCTTCGTAAAGTGAACGTGTCCTATGCCCGCAAGCGAGAACAGGGCCTGCTACGCAGTGCTTCTGTGCGCCGCGTGCCGAGCATGATGTCCGATCTGAATTTGGAGGGAAAATTGTCACGCCTCGCTCAATCAAAACTTTCCCGGCTTGAAGGAAACGTTCTGCGTTGACGAATTCCGGTCTGGCCTCGCCACTCACGGACTTGGAGCAACTCCTTAGGGATGCCGGAGCTCCTGACAGGAGCTTTTTGTGGTACATCTCAGGTGCCCTTCTGTGCGTAGCAGTCAGTTTCGGACTGTCTCACGCCGAATTGCGGCACGTGTCCGCTCCTTCTGAGTTCCACGAAGTGGGCTGGTCGTATGTGACACTGGTAATATCTGTTCTTTCTTTGCTATAACCGCTTGCGCTCACCCTTCGAGAATCTCTCACTGCTAGGGTCTTTGGGGTCTTTGACGATCTAAAGAGTCTGGGAGGTGAGGAAGTCGCCACTGACAGTTTGGCGGTCCGTCGTTTCTACGAAGAGACGGTTTATCCCGTTCAGCGTTTTCGACGATGGGTGTTTGGTCGGCAATTGCCCCTCTTGGCCAGTTTCAGCATTTGCAGCACAGTACGCGTACTGCTCTGTATGATTGGAGTGGGACCATTGCCGGTCTCGCAACAGATGCTAGAGCCTCAGGTCTTTGCCATCATCTACTTGGCGTGGATGATTACGATGATGGCAACGATTGGAGCAACGAAGCCTTTTCGAGCGGTAGAGATCGGTGAGGCGCGAGTTCGTAGAATGATTCCGCTCGAACGCAGAAGAGGGGAGGAGCCAGGCAATGCACTTGCTCCTGATATTGGCAATTCATCTCAGTTGAAGCAGGGGGACACGAAGCCCCACCAAATCCCTCGTCGCAGGAGGAGGAGACGAAACCGACGGTAGCATCGTGCTGCTTGAACTGAGCTCGACGGTCCCCCTCGACGAAAAATGCTCCGAATGCTTTGAGCCGCTACAAATCCGCTACATCACGCAAACGGCCGTCCCGCGGGACGGCCGTAACTCGTTGAAAAGATTGGTGGGCCGCGGTGGGATTGAACCACCGACCCTGTGGTTAAAAAGCAGAGTCGAGACCTCTAACAAAGTCAATCAACATTCGCTCATTGCGTGCCGACGTTGAAAAGACCGGCGTTCCTCCAAAGAGGAACGCCGGTTGTGTGTGTGCGCTGGGCAGTTAGCCCAGTGCTTTGATGGCCTGGTCGACTTGCGCCTTCTGGGCTTTCAACTCCTTGATGTCTTTCTCCTTGGCCGCGATCTGTGTGTCGAGCCTCGTGAGTGACGACTGGAGTGTTTCTTTCGGGGTGCGCGGTTGCCATCGAGCCATATCAATACCCTCCTATGGGTTGTCGGACAGTGAACGAACGTGAACGTGAGCGGGGTGAACTTCACTCGGCCGGCGTTTCATCATCCGCAACCGGTAGGACCGGCACGGATGCGAGCGGCGGCAGAGCGCGGTGATTGGCGTCAACGACCACGGGGGAGAGCCGGGCGATGACGCTTCGCAGGTGTTCTTGTTGGACCTTGGCGTAGATTTGCGTGGTCGCCAGATCTTTGTGGCCCATCAGGTCGGCGATGTCGGCGAGATTGACGCCGGCCATGCGCAGATGCGCACCAAAGCTGTGTCTGAGCGCATGGACCGTGATGGTGGGGATTCCGGCGCGCCGACCGAGCTTCTTGAGCTTCGACAGCAGGTGGGTGTCGACGCCACCGGACTTGTTGGGGAACACGAGGCCGTCATCGCGGCGCTCGGCGTGGAGGCGAACGAGGATCTCGCGCAAGGTCGGCGAGATCGGAATGAGTCGTTCGTCGGTCTTGGGCTTCCAGTGCCACTGCGGCTTTTCCTGGATGAAGATGACGCCCATCTCGAAGTTGATGTCTGGCCAGGTGAGGTGGGTCACCTCGCCTTTGCGCATGCCGGTCAAGAGCACTGTCATGAACAACTGGCGTTCGGACTCATTGCACACGGTGAACAGTCGACGCAGTTGTTCCGAGGTGAGGAACTTTGGAATCACGCGCTTGGCGATTCGCAGTCGTTCCACGTCGGTCGCGGGATTCACAAACAGGTGATTGCGACGCACGGCCCACTGGAAGAACGCGCGAAGGGTCTGCAATTCGTAGTTGACGGTGCGCGGGGCCACCGTCGGTCGAAACCGTTTTCGGCCGAGCCATCCGAACTTGGCGTTCTGCCGCCTGGTTGGCGCGGTCCCGCCGATCTCTGCGCGCAACGCGGCATCACGGTCCTGCATGGATGGGTCCTCCACCTCGAGGATGTGGCCATTGATGCGACGCAGTTTGTACTCCTCGATGTGTGCCGGTGTCACCTGCCGGAGGCGAGTGACATCAGGAAAGTGAGGACCGAGGAAACACGCTCGGAAGGTCTTCAGGATCCGGATATACCGCCGGTTGGTGCTGGCCCGTCGGTTGCCAGAGAGGTAGGAGAGATAGAGGCCCACCACCGCATCCACCGTGCCATCGGTCGGGGCGTGACCGTGCAGCGCGAGCTGGCGGTTGAACTGATTGAGGACCGCTTGGGCCTCTTCCCGTGTTTGCCCCGCGATGAAACGCTGCCGGTCGGCACCGGTGCCGTGGGATAACTCCCACACCATTTTGCCGCTCACCAATCGGCGTTTGTTAATCGTGGCCATGCATCACCTCGGTGGACCGCCCGCGCATGCGCGCCAGCGTGTCGAGATTGGAGACGGTCAGTAGACCCAGCCACCGATCGATGTCCGTCCGGCGGAAGCGGAGCTTGCCGCCGATGTGGATACGAGGAATCCGCACGGCCGCGCGCCGGGCGGTCATCTTGTAGATAGAGCTGATGGGCATGCGCAGATACGCGGCCACGTGCGTCACGTCCCACAAGGCATCGGCGTGGCTGGGATGCCCCCCAGGCCGAGCCGCGGGCTCATCCCCGGTCCAGCCGGCCCGCCCCTGTGCCGGCACATCCGGCCCATTGGCGGCGCTTCCGCCGCGTCGGCTGTCTCCGACTCTTATTCGAATCAATGTCGTTTCTCCTTTCGTGATTTCATCAACTGCTGTCCAACCAAACGCCCCAACTTCTTTACCGGTCCTGGCAACAAGGTCGTCGTCCAGTACAAGAAGCCCAGCATCAACAAAAGGGCGACTAGGGAGCCGGAGATCTCGCTCCAATCAATGGAGCGCAGCGCGGAGAGCGCGATGGCCAGCGCCACGGCCATGGCCACGAACGTGGCGAACCCGTAGAGGGCGAGGCCGGACAACTGGTGTAGGAGGGACGCAGGTGGCGCGGGCGTGGAGAGTTCCGCGCTACCGCACTCGGAACAGAACGCGACTGTTCGGGGGTTGCGATGGCCGCGCGGACACAACTTCACGCCGAACGTCCGGCCGCAATGGGAGCAGTAGGCCGGAGTCCCAGGATGGAATCGAAAACAGTAGGTGCATCGTCGCATAGGGATAGGGGGTTTACGACCCAGTTAATGATTCGGGAACGGGGACACCCGGGCGGATCCAGATCGACTGCTGGGGGCCACGGGTGGTGAGGTCATGCAGCGTGGTGAGGCGAACGACTTTGTCGGTGACCGCCGCTGAGGCCTTTGACAGCGTCGCGAGTCGGCCAGGCGTGTCGGTGACGAGGAGCAGACGGAAATACTTCCGACCAAAGCGCTGTTCGAACGTGCCGGTGAAGGCCAGCTGCGCATAGGCGCGCACCTTGTGTTGAATGCGAGTGAGTGTTTCAGTGCCACGGTCGTATTCCACAAACGCACTGAAGGCCTGCGCTCCGATCCGATACTCGATGTACCCGTCTGGAATGAACCCCAGAGACGCGGCCACCAGTTCTTTCTCGGTCCACCACCGTTCCAGTGAGGTGTGGCGTTCAAACGCGATGCGAATGTCCACAAGGCCGAGTTGATGGGCGAGAAACAGAGGTGAGGTGTGACGCATTCGTGCGCGGGCGCTACCACCAAGCAGTTCGCGACCGGGGAGGTACACGTGGCGCACGCCGCGTTGGGACACCGCATGTGGCCGGGTGGTAAGCACGCCCTGGTCCGTCAGTATTTTCAGGCGCGCTTTCGCCCGCGTCGCGGAGGTGAAGTAGCCCAGGCGCATCGCTTGCTCGCGAGTGAGGGCGCCAAATCGAAGGACTTCAGTCGCCAGTTGCCGATCGCGATCCGTGAGGACAAATCCGCTACCAGCCATCGTGCCCCTCCTCTGCTGCCGTCGTTCCATCCACACGTACCACTGGAGCGACTCGCGGGGCGGGTCGGTGACGTATGGCGGCTTCCACCTCGATGCGTGGGCGTGTGACTGGCGCGATCAATCGGGTGAAATACTCGGCGGCGACTGGCACGGCTGTCGGGAGAGGGGGGACGCGGAAGTGCGACACCCCACCCGGACCGAAGGTGCCGACGGCCTCGCCGCGAGTGAGGCCCGTCAATTCCACCGCGAGATGCGATCGCCGCTTGAGGCTCAATTCCCCGGCGAGGACGGACGCATCCGCACTGCTGAGGCGGAAACAAATCAGGGTGTTGGCCGATAGCAGGGCTCCGCGCAGGTCCCTGGGCAGTTGCTCCCAGAACTGGTTGGCGGTGATGAGGGAAATCCCAAATTTCCGCCCCTCGGTGAGCAGCGTACCGAGGTCGTTCTCGGCAAGGTTTTGGGCCTCATCGCACAACAAAGTGAACGTATGGCGCTGTCCCTGCGGAATCGATTCACGGGCAAGCACGGCGAACTGGAGTTGCGCAAAGATGAGGTTGCCCAGGGTATGCGCATGTTCTCGAAGTCGCCCTTTGGGCAGACGCACGATGAGCCACTGTCGCCGTGCGATGACATCGTTGATATCAATCGTGCTGTGGCGTTGCCCCAAGAGGTGTCGAGCGGCCGGTTCGGTGAGGAACCCGGTCACACGATTGAGCAAGGGTTCACGGAAGGCCGCCTTCATGGCGTCCGACAGCGGTTCATAGCGGTCGCGCCAGTACCCGCAGATCTCCACGTGAGTCAGCGCGTCGGTCTGACCGGTGCGAAACGCCGTGTCCGTCAGGAGTCGAGGCAGATCGGCCAGCGTCAGTCCGCCGGACGCCAACGTATACAGACTGTTGCGCAAGAGTTCTTCGGTGCGCGCCCCGAATGAATCCACACCCCATCGCTGGCGAAGAATGGAGGAGATCTCCGATACCTTGCGGAACACGTCCGCTTCCCCGCCGGGCGCTTCCAAGACATTCAGCGCCGGACTCAGAGTTGGATGCGAGGGGTCCAGAATCACCAACCGCTGTGGCTCCAGATGCGCGAGTCGCGCAATCAGCGAGAGCGACACGTCGCCGTGGAAGTCGACGAGGGCGAATCCTTCTCGACGTTTGGCCAGTTCGAGCGCTATGACCTCAAGCAGATGAGTCTTGCCACTGCCCGTCTTGCCGAGAATCACGGCGTGTTCACACCGGTGGCGGTCGCTGAGGACGACAGGCGTGTGCGGGGGTTCGACCAGTCGCCCTAGGGCTAATCCCGGCACGGCGACCCTGGGTCGACGCTTCGTCAGTCGATTGAGCACGTCGGTGGTGAGGTGTTCAAACCACATGGGCGTAGGGGGTTACTGATGGAGCATCGACAGGGCGACGGTGTGCATGTCGGTCACGAGGCGATGAACAGACGACCACTGCAAGCATTCGCACCACCTCGTGACATTCAGGGCGAATATGCCCTTCTATGTAGTGGTGTGGTGTCAAGGCGAGGGAATGTCGGGCAGGGGGAAGTTGGCGAACAACAATTCCTTGAACATCCCGCCGTGCTTGAGCGACGTGTAGGCAAACGAAATTTCGCGGCGATGAAAGTGCCGGAACCACACCCGCGCCTTCGGACAGTCGTTGATGGAGAGCAGGAACGTCCCCTGCACATCTCGGAGGCGCTCTGCCAGTTGCCGGAATTGTCGATCGGTAAAGTTGTGATGGTAGAGGTCGACCCCCACGTACGGGGGGTCGAGATAAAAGAAGGTGGTGGGACGGTCGTACCGGACGAGGATGTCTTCGTACGGGAGGTGTTCAATCTGGACGCGCGCGAGTCGCTCGGCGGCTTCCAGGAGTCTGGTGGGGAGCGTCAGGGGATTGTGGTTGTTGGGTTTGCTGACGGCATAGTGGAAACTTGGGCGAGCCCGGATCCCGCTCCAGGCGTTGCGTTGCAGGTACAGAAACCGAGAGGCGCGCTCGATGTCCGTGAGCAGGTCCGGCGGTTGTGCCTTCATGCGCGTGAAGATCTCGCGACTGGCCGGCTGCGTCTCGGCGAGGCGCGCGAGCTCCTGCGGGTGGCGCTGCAGGACCAAGAAGAAGTTGGCCACCTCCCCGTCGAGGTCGTTAATGACCTCGACCTTTGAGCGCTCTTTGTGAAAGAACACTTGGGCGCCGCCGGCAAAGGCCTCCACGTACGTGGTGTGCGGCGGGATCAGCGCAGCGATTCTGTTGGCGACCCGTCGTTTGCCGCCGATGTAAGGGAGCGGGCCGATCACACGGGTGGCCACCCTTCGCGCAAGTCGCCCACGAGGACAGCCGCCGCCGCTTCGGCCAGCGTCATTTGGCGAGCGTCCTGTACGGTGCGCAACTCTGGCCAGAGATGCCTGACCGACTCCAAGAGCTCGGCGCGGCTTCGAAGCGGCTGCAGCCCAAAGCCGGTAAAGATCGCGGAGCGCTCAAGTCGCTTCACCGACAGCCCAATGGCGCTTGCGGCCGTTTCAAGCATTGTGAGAAGTGCATCGGTCGCCGACGATGACTGCGCGGGTGTGGGTGCGTAGACGTACACCGCCGTCGGGTTCGCCTGTTCCAACAGGCGCGAGAAATACTGGGGGATGGCGCCAGGATAGTCGGAGCGGCGGCCCAAATATCGAGAATCGTAGAAGCTGAAGGTTTCGTCCGCGATCCCGCAGGCAGCGATCATCCGCCCGCCCAATCGGAAGGCCAGCGTCATGCGGCCTCCTTCCCGAGCGCGTCCAACGCCGTCCAAAAGCTATCCGGCGCATGACTGCCGGAGTACATGGTCTGCTGTTCAGCCGCTTTAGCGGCCGCCAGCAATTCAGATTTTGGGATCGCGACGCAACCGTTGAGATACCGGCCCAGGTTGCGCAGATCGTCGAAGCGGTAGGCGATATGAAAAATGAGGAATTGGCGAACCGTGCGGGGCCGGAACCGTAGCACGTCGCCGGCGTGAATGTCGTCGGGCATCTAGTCCTTTCCGAGTACCCGGCCGCGGATGTGGCGGACGAACCTCGGCGGCAGGCGGTGCTCTCGGTCAACCGCCAGTGCCCCGAGGCGCCCATACAGATCTGGGTAGATCTCCGAGAGCCTGGCACCCAATACGATCTCCATCGATAGCGCGATCGTGAGCTCGGGCAGTCGTCGGCCGGACTCGAAATCTGAAATGGCCTTGCGGGACTTGAGACCCAAGAGCGACGCGAACTGCTTCTGGCTGAAGCCGCGTATGCGACGGAGTCGGAATAAATAATTGTGAAAGCGCACACGTAAATTGGTCGTCATTAGTTGTTTGCGTCCTCCTTTCCTATAAATCGTACCGAACGAAAACGGATTGCGGAATAGCGAGAAGTCCGCCGACGGGACCCATTGCCGGTGTTTCTGTGGATGACGTGTGGGCAATTGTGGAAAGGCGTGTGACGCGTTGACTTCTCGGTATCGCGTCCGCAATTTTCGACTGCTACTGTGCTGAGTATGGACACCCCTTCATCCAATTCCACGGGCGCTGACGCAATCGACCAGATTGCGCTGCTGCTGGTGGAGATGGCGGAAGCGTCCGACACGGCGCGGTAGTCACCGCGTCACCCCTTCAACAATTAGACCGTTTGTTCTGCATCACGAGGAGACACGTGTGTACATCCGCGAATTGTCCGTGCAATACCGTCTGCGTCCGCTTTCAGGAGACGCAATTCCCATGGCACCTCTGCGCAGTCCGGCCGATGCCGCCACCTTGTTGGTTCGGCTCATTGGCTCGGAGGCCGTGGAGGTGTGCGTCGTCCTCTGCCTCTCCACGCAGTGGGACGTGCTCGCCTTCCACGAACTGTCGCGCGGAACCATAGATGCCACGATGGTGCATCCGCGCGACGTGTTTCGAACCGCATTGCTGGCCCATGCCCGCTCGGTCATCGTGGGTCACAACCACCCGTCCGGCGAGGTGACCCCCAGCGCGGCCGATACGGCGCTCACCGCCCGGCTCCACCGGGCGGGAGACCTCATCGGCATCCCATTGGTCGATCACCTCGTGGTCTCGACCGAGGGCCGGTACTACTCATTCCGAGAAGCCGGCCTCATCACCCCGCAGTTCCCTCAAGGAGAATCCGAATGCCGCACCCCAAGTCGCGTTTTGTCGAGGTCCGCCTGCTCGTGATCGTCACCGTTGATCTCAATTCCGACGACCTCAGTGATGCGCTCAAGCGCGAACATCAGCCCACATCCGTGGCCGAGGTCGTCGGCGCTGAAGTGGTCTCCAATCTCGAATCCGTCCCGTACATCGAAGTCGCTATCACCAGTGTGCTCTGACATCCCAAAGGAGGGATCCCCCATGACCATCAAGTTCGTTTCCAATGACAAAGGCACTCCACCCGGCAAACTCGCTGACGCTGAACTCCATTTCACCGGCGGTCCGCTCGATGGGCTCAGGCTCATTGGGTTCTGCGTCTGGGAGCGCAGGACAGGAGGACGGAATGTGACGTTCCCCGCGCGGCAATACTCCCTCAATGGGGAGCGCCGTTCCTGGGCGCTGCTCCGCCCCATCGTTGATGCCGCAGCCCAAGGGCCATTGCGCGACCTGATTCTGGAAGCGTACAAGGAGTTCGAGCTGCAGCTGCAGTCCGGAGAAAGCGAGTAGACCCGTCGCGCTCAGCGCCCACCTGCAACAGGTTGGGCGCTTTTTTTGCCCCCCCCTTGTGGATATCTTCTCACTCACAATCTGAAACCCGCCTGTACGTTGCGATTTGCCGTACGCGTTTCGGTACGGCACGATCATGTACGCCTCAAAACAATTAACCCCACCTCCCATGAATTGCCTGCTTTACGCCAGGGTCTCCACCGAAGATCAAGCGGAGCTATCAGTGCCCGCGCAGCTTGGTGCTATGCGCGACTACGCGGAGCAACGGGGCTGGACGATTCTTGAAGAATTTCTCGAACCTGGTGTGTCGGCCAAAACGACACAGCGGCCCGCGCTCCAGGAGCTCCTATCGCGGGTTCGAAGGAACGAACCGAAAGCCGACGTTGTGTTGGTTCACAAGGTGGACCGCCTGGCGCGCAACGTCTACGACCACGCCACCATCAAGGCTCTCTTCCAACAACACGGCTGTCGGCTCGTGTCGGTATCCGAGAACATCGACGAGTCCATCACCGGCCAACTCGTCGAGAACATCATGGCGTCCATCGCCC
>Ga0163144_10030896_pt1 | contig 10235 bp, 11 predicted proteins | sample OliLak19BULKMAT1_FD_123175 | JGI IMG/M metagenome (GOLD analysis project Ga0163144, IMG submission 123175) | Freshwater microbial mat bacterial communities from Lake Vanda, McMurdo Dry Valleys, Antarctica - Oligotrophic Lake LV.19.BULKMAT1 | ecosystem: Environmental > Aquatic > Freshwater >...
TCGCAGGCCACGCGGCTGGTGGGGTCGTGCTTCAGGCAGAAATCGAGAACGGCATCGGAAATCTGATCGGCCACCTTATCCGGGTGGCCCATGGAAACCGACTCGCTCGTAAACAGGAATCTCTCGCTCACCGCATGCTCCTGAAGGTGGCAAAGGGGCCGCAAAGATTGCGCGACCTCCCCAAATTATCGCTCAATTCGCCAACCGATTGTTCTATGTCGGCGGAACGCGATGGCGACCTAAGGGGAATCTGAGAAGGAGTCGAAGCCCGGAATGGGAATGAATAGGTATTTTTCCCTTGATGGAGTCCTTGTTGAGTTCACGTTGTTAAGAAGTAGGAGTTCCATCTCATTAAGCTCCCCGCGAAAGTTCTCGGTGCCACTGGTGCTTCCAGTGGGAAACTCGATACCGAGTATCGGAGGAGTGACGAAGGCATTCAGCGAATAAGTTCCTCTCGCTCCACGTTGAGTTGCCGGGAAGTGAATGGCTGCAAGAGAAGCAAAAGTCGATCCGGCAAGAGCGCGTGCCCGCTCGATAATGGCATCGGGGTAAAAGCGCAGATACTCGGTGTAGGTCTCGCCCCCGGGACCTCTCAAGTTCTGTTCGGGGCTTATCCGGCGAAACAGCCCCGAGTGTCCAAAAGTCTTGATAAATCCTCGAACGAATCGGAACTGAAACACAGGCCAGGCAAAGTCGCCGGCGAAAGCTCGATAATTCAGCTCCAGCAATTCCGCCTCGCGTTTCCGCAACGCGGGCGATTCGTTTCGTGCCAACTCGATCTGCACCCGAATGAACTCCGCCCGTTCCGGCTGGCCGTGTTCATCGAGCCAATCGGCGTAGATCAGCCGCGGCGCATCGTCGTCCGGCGCTTGGCGAATCGCGGCGAGTAGGGCGTCGGCTTCGGACATGTGGCAGTACTCGGCAGCGGGATTGATTCTTTAGACCGCCCAATCCACGCATACAAGCCCCGGTACTCGCTGGAAGTCTCGAAGGTTGCGAGTAACGACGATTCCACCAGCTTCTAGGGCAATTGCAGCAATCCGAAGATCGTTCTTCTTCACGCCCAGCTTGAGTTTGACGAGTGCGTCGCACCGAGCGATCGCGGCTTGCGAGTAAGCGATAATCGGCAACCCGGCGAAGCCGGCTACTGCGCGGGCAAACTCCTGGTAGCCGCGTTCGACTTCTTTCGGCGTCTTGGCCTTCATCAGGTAGGTGTGCCATCCCATTATCGCTTCATGAACATTGATGACTGTCGTTGCAATTTGATCGGGACTCGTTACGGCAAGAACGCGTGACTCAACCGTTGCGTGCCGGTCGCGGAGTAGCCGAATGATGTCGGAATCGAGCACATGAAGGCTCACTCATCGTCCCCCGACGATTCTCCCGGAAACGTCAACGAATCGCACTCATCTCGAAACTCCTCGACGTACTGCCACCATTTTTGCGACTCGGGATCGTTCATGTCGAGAGTACCAATCAGTGCGGCTGCGGAGTTTGGCGGCCCGACATCGACGAACACGACTTGTCCATCCGCCATCAAGCTATCGATGGCTCTTTTGACTTCGGCAATGACGGTTGCCTTCTCGGAGGACTCAGCCTCAACGGAAAATGGAGCCGCCGCACGAGCGCGAAATCCCCGACCGGAAGGCAACGATTTGATGTGGATTGGAATTTGCACAGCACACCTCTCCTGTCCGTGAAGCACCTATTTTAGCAGGTGAAGCGACCGCAGTACAAACTGACTGCAATGATTTGCTTCCGGGATGCTGGAAGTCCCTTTCATCGAATGGGCGAATTGCGGCGAGTAGGGCGTCGGCTTCAGACATGTGTCAGATTCGATCCTGCCAGATTATCGGATCGCGAGACGTGTGAAACACTGAGAGCACAATCACCCTACATCCCCGTAGTCGGTAGTAGATGCAGTAGGGAAATCGATGCACGACAACCGCGTGAGTATCGCGAAGGACCATTGGATATCGCTTTGGCTTGGCGGAGATCACACCAAGGACCCGTTCAATTTCGAATTCAAAGTCGATTCCCAAGCCTGGCGACTGTTCCTCGTGCCATTAAATAGCCGCGAGATACTCCTCTTGTGCCGGCTGACGAAAAACGATCGAATGGCTCATTTCCCTATCCGCGCCCGGCCTTGCGCCTTCACCTCGTCCCAGGTAATCACGTCGTCCGGATACCGGTCGTCGTCGTCGATGCGGCGCTCGAGTTCGCCAGCCTGCGCGTCGGCCAGATGCGAACGGCCCTCGGCGGCTAGACTCGCCCAGATATCATGTGCCAGGGTGAGCTTGTCTTCGACGCTCAGGCGATCGATCCCTAGTTGAACCATTAAGGGAGTCATCTTGGCTTCCTCCAATCGCAGTGCAATTCATTACGGCCTTGCTGCGTTCGAGCCTTTCCGCCTCCGGGCAGTTAATGACAGGGGCTCCTCGGTTGAACGCGTCTATTTCAGTTTACCAAAACCCGCTTCGGGCGTGCAGCCAGAATCATGAGCCAATCGGCGTAGATGAGCCGCGGCGCATCGTCGTCTGGCGTTTGGCGAATCGCGGCGAGTAGAGCGTCGGCTTCGGACATAACGTCAAATTTCCTTGGAAGAGTCGAAGCCAGGGATTGGGAAGTATGAGAACTCCTCGATCATCCCGTCATTGCGTCCCGTTCGGCTTCGACGCAGATCAAGCGTGCTGCCCAGGAAGGAGCCTCGATAAGTGTCGGTTTCCGCGGGACGACGTTTCTCAGGAATGACACACTCAAGTGTCGCCGGCATCATGATGGCGTCGAACGAGTATCGACCCTGCGTCGAGAGCCCGGCTGCTCCGAAATAGCCAACGACCGTGGGAGTAAACCGGACTCCATCAGGACAGCTTGCTCGTTCGACCGTGCCGTTGGGGTGGAATCGGAGATAATCCGTGTAGGGGGGACGTCCCCTTCCAGTGTAACTATTCTCTCCGCCGATTCGGCGAAAGACGCCCGAGTGCCCAAAACTGGAGATGAAGCCGCGAGTGAAAATGAAGCGAAATCCTGGACTAGCGAATTCGCCTGCGAGGATCGTGTAGTGTTTTTTTAGCAGAGCCGCTTCGCGAGCACGGAACTTTCGCGAGGGCTTCCTCGATAGCCCAATCTGCACCCGAATGAACTCCGCCCGTTCCGGTTGTCCGTGTTCATCGAGCCAATCGGCATAGATCAGTCGCGGTGCGTCGTCGTCCGGCGCTTGGCGAATCGCGGCGAGTAGGGCGGCGTCTTCGGACACACTCTCTCGAAATGGTTGATGAAGATGTCGTCAAACTACTCGGATTTTTCCTTCGATCGAGTCGTCCATTGTTTTGCCGATAGCCGCACCGATGAGCATCTTGATTCCTGCCACGGTATTGCCGTGCTTGGTGTCCCAGTAGTAGCCCTCCGTCGGCGTCACCTGGATGACCGTGATGCGCGGGTCCGTTTCGCCTTCCGAAAACCAGTTGCGGATAACGGGTTCCCACAACTCGTGAATCTTGGCCTGATCCCGGGACATTGTCGCCCGGCCATCGAGTTGCAGGAAGTCCGAATGCGGAGAGCCCTGGAAGAACAGCTTCACGTTCGGATTGATCGCCAGTTCCTGATTTGTATGGCTATCTTTTGCACTCAGAAACCACAGGCTTCCCGCGTCGTCCACCAGGCGAACGTTCATCGGCCGCGTTCCATTGAAACCGCCCTTCACGACGGCGGTGCAAAAAAAGCAGGTCTGTGCCTTCTTAACGATCTCGCGGATTTTCGTTACCGCGTCCAGGCCTTCTAGATCCTCGCGGTTGTGTTCCGGTTGATTCTTATTGATCGAGTTCATGGTAGCTCGCGGTGGAGGTTTGGCGGAAGTTCGACGTCAACTGACATGCAAATCATGTACCATAAACGACCCATTCATCGTTCCGGCCACGCCGCGTATGATGACTATCTCGCATCTTTCACATGAGGTCGGCCATGGGCTGGTTCATCCGATGTGCTGTCGTACTGGCTGGGGCAGTGCCCGCCTACTGCGACGAGAAACCGAACAGCGATCTCGCTCGGCTCCTGGCCAACGTGAAGTTGGAGCAATATTCCACAGCACCCGGCTATTCCGAAGGACCAACCTGGCGCAACGGCGAGGTCTTCTTTTGCAGCGGGGCACTCTGGCGAGTCGATGCGAACAAGAAACTGCACAAGTATCTGGAGATTAACCCGGCCGGCACCGTGTTGCGGGGCGATGGCCACCTGCTCGTTGCCGACAACAAGCACAAGGCAATCGTCGATCTGACGCCTGAAGGCAAGCTCGGCATTGTCGCCGATCAGTTCCAAGGAAAACCACTGCGCGGTTTGAACGACCTTACGGTGGACGCGAAGGGCAATATCTACTGGAGCGATCCCGAAGGCTCGTCGGCCAAGAACCCGATTGGGTACGTCTATCGCGTGCGGCCGGATGGCCGCGTCGATCAGGTTGCTCGCGGGCTGGCTTTTCCGAACGGCCTTGATGTCGATCCCGCAAGCAAGTTCCTCTATGTGATCGAATCGCAAACGCAGAAGATTCTGCGTTACCCCATTACCGATGATGGACTCGGCAAGGGGGAACTCTTCTACGATCTCGGCGGGTCCGGCGGCGATGGCTGTGCGTTCGATGCCGAGGGCAATCTCTGGGTCGCGGACTTTCATCGACCCGACTCGGGCAAGGGCCGCATCACGGTGTTGAGCCCCGATGGCAAAGTGCTCGCGTATCTGCCGTTGCCGACCAAGGTCGTGAGCAACATCGCATTCGGCGGCAAGAACCACGATGAGATTTTCTGCACCACGGGCGATCCGCCTGGGGTCTTCCATGCGAAGGTTGGCGTGAAAGGTTTCACGGGGCATCCCGGCAAGCCGATGCCCATCACGCAATATCTGAACGTGGCCGTGCTGAAACCGCATGTGGATACCGAGGCCATGCGCAAGCTCATTCGCGATTCGACCGAATCCAAACCGATCACACGAGAGCACATTGACGCACTAACTGATCCCCAAGTTCGTAATGATTTGCCTACGCTCATTAAGTTAATGGAATTTGTGCGCCCACGATACAAGATCGACCAAGGGCTATTGGCTGAGATTAAGCGGCTCGGTGGTAAGGCTCAGCTCGAAGTGTTCGCCCCAATTTGGCTTCGTTCGATGCTTCCTGAAGAAGAGCTGGCGCTCTTCGCTCACATCGTCGAGATCGAGTTGAACGAAAACTCCGATGGCCATGCGAAGCCGAAACCGAAGGCAATGAACGATCGCGTGACGGACGAGTGGTTGAAGAAACTGCATGGCCAAGAGCAGCTACGGGGACTACAGCTTTCAGGCACGGCCGTCACGAGTGCCGGGCTGGTTCATCTGAAGGACATCACCACCCTGGAACGGCTCAACGTCTGCTTGACGGCCGTGGATGATGAGGGCCTAAAGCACCTCGCAAAACTCACCAAGATGAAGCGGATGGCAGTCTGTTCTTCAAGTGTGACCGGTTCGGGTTTCGCGCATCTGGAAGGCATGAAGGAAATCGAATCGATCAATCTGCATTCCTCGCCGGCAAGCGACGCGGGGCTGGAAGCGATCGGCAAGCTCACAAGTTTGAAGCGCCTGGAGATCGTTCACACAAAGGTCACGGATGACGGGTTGAAGCATCTCGCAGGCCTCAAGAACTTGCGGCAACTGCACGTTCACGGCCCCGAGACTACTGCGGGAGCATTGCCATTCGTAGGCGAATTGAAGGAGCTTTACGAACTCGACGTCTACGACAAGGCGGCCAGCAACGCGACCTGCGAGCAAATCGGCAAGCTGCCGAAATTGCGGCAGCTCATGCTCACTGGCGGGTCGGTGGATGATGTGGGCGTTCGTCATCTGAGCGGGCTGGCGACACTGGAAGAACTCTCACTCGATTCGAGCAAGATCACGGATGCGTCGGTTGAGACGCTCGCGGGATTGAAAAGTCTTAGGAAGTTGCGAATCAGGGGAACGGGCATCTCGGAGGTTGGTACGAAGAAAATTCGCGAGGCGCTACCCATGGTAGAGATTACGAAGTAGAGCGCAGGTCCCGCCTCGTTTAGCGTTCGAGCCAACGGCTCGAACGAACCTAGCGAGGCGTGTCGTTCGAGCCGTTGGCTCGAACGCTAAACAAAATCCCGGAACCGCCATGCCCGACAACATCCCCGGTGCCCAGGTTGCCGATCGCTCGTCGAGCATTCGCATCACGGCCATGAGGACGTACTGGGTCGGGCCAATCGTCTACGTCAAAATCGAGACCAATCACGGCATCAGCGGCTGGGGCGATCTTAAGGGGGTCGATCCACGGCCCGCGAAGGTGCTGGTCGAATCGCTTTTCGAACTCATCAACGGCGAGAATCCGACGCGGATCGAATATCTCTGGCAAAAGCTGTTTCGGGCACACCGCAACATGCGTGGCGGGTCGTTCATGGTGCATACCATCGCGGCCATCGACATCGCACTCTGGGACATTGCCGGCAAACTTTGGAATACCCCCGTCTATCGTTTGCTCGGCGGGCCGACTCGCGATCGTATTCGCGTTTATCACACGCCCAAGGCCGTGAAGGTTCCGCCGCACGGCATCTTCGAGCATTGCGGCACGCCGGCCGACATCAGCCGAATGGTGAATGCCATCAAGGCCGCCCGCGAAAAGGTCGGGCCTGATGGCGTGGTCATGTTCGATTCGCACTCTGCCGTACCGCCCGCGACGCTCATTCAATTGGCCTCGGCCATCAAGCCGTACGATGTGTTGTTCATTGAAGAGCCGGGTGTGCCGGGGAACATCGAATCCTTCAAGCGCGTGAAGCAGCACATTGATATTCCGCTGGCACTGGGCGAACGCGACCGCACCATTTGGGGCGTGATCCCCTATCTGCAAGAAGGCGTTGTCGATGTGCTTCAACCTGATTGCTGCCACACCGGCGGCATCAGCCAGATGAAGAAAATCGCGGCCCTGGCGGAAGCGTACTACGTTCCGCTCGCACCGCACTGCACGGCCACGTTCCTGGGGATTTCCGCGAGCCTGCATGTCGTGTCGTCGATTCCACTTTTCCTGATTCACGAGTTCTATCCGGACAACGCGGGCTTCAACTTGCCGGGAGTGACGCGCATGGCATACGAGTTGGACAAAGATGGTTACATCGGCCTGCCTCCTGGTCCCGGCCTCGGTGTCGAAGTCGATGAGGCCCGACTGGCAACAGAGTCGAAGAAACCGCAAACTTACCGCTGGCCCGGAGCGAAATTGAAGGACGGCTCGATTGCGGATTACTGAATCAGAAGAATACGCGGGAACACTAATCCGCACTGATCTTCACTAATTCAGAAAGAATTGCAGAGCTTCGACGAACGATTAGCGAAGATTAGTGCAGATTAGTGTTCAAAATGAATTGCCTCTTGCGGAGTTGGTAGGGTAGAGTGGGTGGAGTCTTCGTGGACTTTTGGATGAAGCAAGAACCCAATCGCCGTTCGTTTCTCGCCACCGGCCTGACGCCGATCGGGCTTGGTCTGTCCGATTTATCGCGCCTCCGTGCAACGCCCTCCTCGCCCACGACCGACAAGCGACGTCGCAATAGCTGCGTGTTCCTGTTCCTGTTCGGCGGACCCAGTCAAATTGACTTGTGGGACATGAAGCCCAACGCGCCGGACAATGTTCGCGGCGAGTTCAAGCCGGCGCAGACGCGTGTTCCAGGAATCCACGTCTGCGAGCATCTTCCGAACCTAGGCCGAGTGATGGATAAGTTGTGTTTGATGCGTTCGATGTCGCACCGGATGAACGTGCACGGCCCGGCTTGCAGCGAGGTCTTCAGTGGCAGGCCCTACTTCGGCCCACCGATCACGGACCAGGCCACGCGAGAAGATTGGCCGTCGCTCAGTTCGCTCGTGATGCGATATGGGAAACCACAGAACGGCTTGCCGCCGTCGGCCGTGTTGCCGTGGTACTTGCAGTTTCCCGGACAATCAAAGCGAATTGCCGGGCAAACTGGTGCCCGCATGGGCGAGCGGCACAATCCGTTTCTCATCAACGGCGACCTGAGCCGCGATGATTTCGAGATGGAAGGCATTCGTCCAACCGACGAAGTCTCGACGGATCGCATCGGCAGTCGGCGTTCACTGCTGGAACAGATGGGGGCTTCGGAACAATCCTCCGAGGTCAATCGACGGATTGCCTACGAGTTGCTCGGCAATCGGGCCGGCGACGCGATGGATCTCCGCAAAGAATCGGCCAACGTTCGCGATCGCTATGGGCGAACCGTCGTCGGTCAAAGCCTGTTGATGGCCCGTCGACTCGTTGAATCGGGCGTTTCACTGGTCACGGTCAACTGGCAGGACGAAACAAAAATCGACGGCACGAACACCTGCTGGGACACGCATCAGGACGCCTTCGCCAAACTGAAGACACTGCTATGCCCGATCTTCGACCAGGCGTTTCCTGCGTTCATTGCCGATCTCGATCAACGAGGACTGTTGCAAACAACGCTCGTCGTGGCCATCGGCGAGTTCGGCCGCACGCCGAAGATGGGCCAGTTCGAGCAGAGTACCAACACCAAGAAGAGCGGCCGCGATCACTGGCCGCACGCCTTCACGGCACTGCTTGCCGGCGGGGGCGTGCGTGGTGGACAAGTCTACGGAGCAACGACTCGCGACGCGGGCTATGTTCTTGAAAAACCCGTATCGCCAGGCGATTTGACGGCGACGATCTTGCATCACCTAGGCATCAATCACACGCGAACGTACGAAGACGAATTTCAGCACTTGCGGAACTGCCTGAGCGATGGGCAACCGGTGCGCGACCTCGGATGAAGTGAAGGGAAAGAAGAATTTCCCACGGATGTGACGCACCCCACGGATAAGCACAGGCGGTCGTCCTTATCCGTGGGTGCCTTTCAGCCGTGGGGATGCACCTTGAAGCCCTGAAAGCCTTCTTTCATTGCAAGGATGTTGCTGGTATTCTCCCTCCATGGAAAGCGATTCATTCTTCTGGCAACTGCTCGCCAGGTTGCCAGAAACTCTCTTCGCACTGGTTGGTCTTCCGCCATCCATTGCCGCCGACTATCGATTTGAATCGGTCGAGGTGAAGAAGTCCTATCGTCTGGACGGGCTGTTCACGCCTTCGAAGGCAAAGTTGCCGATCTACATTGTTGAAGTTCAGTTCCAGCGAAACCGCCGGTTCTACGCGAACCTATTCGCCAAGGTGTTTTCGTACCTGGAAGCGAACGACCCGAACCAGGATTGGCGGGCACTCGCTCTCTTCGAGACTCGCAAAGTCGAACCCAAAGCCCAACCGGGCTATCAGGTGTTAGTGGACTCGCACCACGTGCATCGGATCTACCTGGACGAAATACCAGATTCTGGAGATGCGACGCCCGGAATCAAGATCCTGCGACTCGTCACCGCACCGAGAGAAGCCACGCGAGAATTGGTCTCGGACCTCGTGGAGCAATCGCGGCAAGACGCCGATTGTGAACGCGGGCAGGCCATTGTACAATTGGTGGAAGAACTACTCATGCGGCGATTCACGGAATTCGACCGAGAGGAGATTCGACGAATGTTCCAACTACACGATTTGAAGGAAAGCAAAGTCTGGCAGGAAGCCGAACAGCTTGGCAAAGAGCGCGGGCTTCAGGAAGGTCGAGAGGAAGGTCGAGAGGAAGGTCTGGAATTGGCAAATCGCGCTCATGTGAAACGATTGCTAGCCAAGGGCAGTTCACACAAAGAGATCGCCGAGCTTCTCGCGATTCCGATTGCGGATGTTCGCCGTCTCGCTCGAAGCAAGTAGGCGTGGTGAATAAGGCGAGGGGTATCCTTCAACTCTCCTTTCAAGTGATTTCACATAACGGGATTTCGACGATGGCTCCGCTCCCCAGACAAAAGTGCTCAGGCCCCTCACGCCGTAGCTTTCTCCGCGTGGGCGGGCTCGCACTCGGCGGTCTGTCCCTGCCAAATTTGCTGCGCGCTGAGTCGCAGGCTGGCGTTACCCGTTCGCACAAATCGGTCATCATGATCTTTCTGTCCGGCGGACCGCCGCATCAGGACATGGTTGATCTCAAGCCGGATGCGCCCGTGGAAGTCCGCGGCGAGTTCAGCCCGATTCGCACCAAGGTTCCCGGCATCGATATTTGCGAGCATCTTCCGAAACTCGCGGCCCAAATGGACCGCTATGCCGTGATTCGTTCGCTGGTCGGTTCCGAGGGACATCACGCTTCCTTCCAGTGCGTGACCGGCCGAACGCA
>Ga0163144_10030897_pt1 | contig 10235 bp, 12 predicted proteins | sample OliLak19BULKMAT1_FD_123175 | JGI IMG/M metagenome (GOLD analysis project Ga0163144, IMG submission 123175) | Freshwater microbial mat bacterial communities from Lake Vanda, McMurdo Dry Valleys, Antarctica - Oligotrophic Lake LV.19.BULKMAT1 | ecosystem: Environmental > Aquatic > Freshwater >...
CCCAGCCGGGGGCGGCAGGGCGAGCCCGGTCACCCGCGCCCCCATGGTCGCCAGCCAGCGCGCGGCCCAGGCCCCTTTGAATCCGGTGTGTCCGGTCAGCAAGACCCGTTTGCCATGCCAGAAGCTCATCCCCAAACCTTCCAGGGCGCCTGACCCGAGGCCCAGAGGCCTTCCAGATGGTTGCGGTCGCGCAGCGTGTCCATCGCGTGCCAGAAACCGGGGTGCCGATAGGCCACAAGCTCGCCATCGGCGGCCAAAGTTTCCAGCGGCGCGCCCTCGAACGGGGTTGCATCGCCTGAGATCCGGTCCAGCACCGCCGGTTCCAGCACGAAGAACCCGCCGTTGATCCGCCCCTCATCCCCCGGCGGCTTTTCGATGAACTTGGTGACGCGGGCATCGCCGCCCAACTCCAGCGCGCCATAACGGCCCGGCGGGGTGACAGCCGCAAGCGTGGCCTTCCGCCCATGGGCCTTGTGAAAGGCCACCTCGGCCGCAATGTCGATATCGGCTAGGCCATCGCCATAGGTCATGCAGAAGGTGCCGTTCAGGTAGCCCCGCACCCGCCTCAGCCGCCCCCCGGTCATCGAGCCTTCGCCGGTATCGACCAGCGTCACTCGCCACGGTTCCGCGACCGAGTTGTGATAGGTGATCTGCCCGGTGCCCGCATCAATGGTCACGTCCGAGGAGTGGAGGATGTAGTTGGCGAAGTATTCCTTGATCATGTAGCCGCGATAGCCAAGGCAGATCACGAAATCACTGATCCCGTGTGCGGCGTAGATCTTCAGGATGTGCCACAGGATCGGCCTGCCGCCGATCTCGATCATGGGCTTGGGGCGCAGATGGCTTTCCTCGGAAATCCGCGTCCCGTAGCCTCCTGCGAGAATGACAGCTTGCATCGCGGTTCTCTCCTGCATCGTCACGACGGGACGCTTCCTCGTAGGCTTCCCAAGCGGGGCGGGTCAAGTTGGCGCGTGGCGCGACCCTTTACAAATTGGCGCGCCGGAACGCGTGGGCCCGCCGTAAAAGCTGGACGATGCGCAGAACCATACCGAAGGTCGTGCCTGGGAGTCTGGCAAAGGGCGTTGACGCCCCGGCCAGAGTATCAATCACTTGGGACGCCTCGACAATACCTGCCATTTTTTCGCCGCCGCGGGCAATGACCTTTGCCAGGCTGATGTCAACTCGGGTTCTGGCACCGGGTTCGGGCAATGCTTCCGGAACAACCGGGAGCGTAGGAAAAGTGCCGTGCGACGGCAACGCGGCGATCTGCGCGGCCACTCCGCCCAGCAGCATCGCCGCCTGACGGCGCGCGTCGGCAACGAGCAGTGCGGGAAAGGGGCGGATTTCTGCCTCGACCCGGGTTAGCCATCCGGCCTCGTTCAGGTGCAGCTTGCGCCCGGCAAAGCGGTGCGCCAGTTGCAGCGCGTCGATGGTCACCAGATTGATCGACGGGCAGGTCGGTGGCGTGCGGCCAAGACAGGGATCGCCCTGCAGTTCTGCGACGAATTTCGCATATTCCGACCCCGGCGAGATTTTAAGGGTCTGAGTGTATTCCTTGCCGGCCGTGCCATTTGATCGCGGCGAAGCCCCGCCGATCGTGATCGGAATATCGACGGCCAGAACGTCGGTTTCGGCATGCAACAGGTTGGCGACCGAGGCATAGACATCGGGGCAGGTCGTCCAGAAATAGGTGCCCTCTTGGGCGGCACGGACCTTGTCGATCAGGTGGCGGCTGATGCAGCCATGATAGATCATCGCGCCGCTTTGATACCCGTTTATGCGGGCGGTTTCAAAATCGGCAAGCAGGGTCTTTGGGTTGATCCGGCGCACCCTGCCAGACAGCTTGTTGGTTCGCAAAACCACGCCACCCTGACGCCCGCGGTCGGGATCGGGCCAGATGTAGTTCACGACGCGCCATTTGAAGATGTCATGATCGCCGCTCGCGATAATTTCTTGCAATCTCTGCAATCCGTGGGGCGCCACGCCGTCATCATCGCCGATGAACACCACATGGCTGCCGGAACTTGCAGCAAGGCCCGCCTCAAAATTCTGGCGCATCGACAGGCGCGCGGGTTGCCGGACATGGATCAGCCCGGCAATACCGCTTTGCGCGCAGACATATGCGGTGTCGTCCTCGGAGTGGTTGTCAGACACCACAACCTCGACCTCCGCCGGGCAGGCGGCGATGGCGACGGCAACGGTCTGCAGCGTTTCGCGCAGATATCTGGCGCGGCTTCGGGTGGGGATGATGACGGAAATCTTCACCCGCCCATGGCCTCTGGATAAAGCACCTGTGCCCCTCGGGGCAGCCAGTCGGCGTCTTCCGGCAGGATGATGCGGGCGCGGGCCGGATTAAGCGCGGCGATGACCAAATCGACTGCGGGGCAATCTTCGGGGCGCAGAACGGGCTTGTCGTCCATCGTACCCCCTTGCAGATGCGGGTTGCGGTCAAGGAAACACACGACCCGCCGACCGGCCAAAGGGGCGAAAAGGGCGCCGTAAAAGCCCGCGCCATAGATCGCGATGCTTGCGTGCGGGATGCCGGCAAGGTCCGCGCGCAAGCCCTCAAGGCAGTGGCGCCATCTGTCAAGCAGGGCCAGAACCTCGTCCGGCCGGGCCCTTTCAGCAGCCACCTGCGCGTGGACCTTACTTTGCGCCACAACCACATGTGCGCCGCGAAACAGGTCCTGGCGCAGCGAGACGACGCCGAAGCCCGCCACCCGCAATGCGTGGTGCAGCGACGACGGAACGAAATGATTGAGGTGGTCGACCACCAATAAATCACCGGGGTTGCCGTTCGGATCCGGCACGGTGAAGAAAAGCCGCCCGCCCGGCGCAAGACAAGCCCGCAGCGACGACAGAACCGCGACAGGATCGGCAACATGCTCCAGAACGAAATGCGCTGTGATCAGATCAAAGCGACCCGACCAATCTGTAGGCAAGGTATAGGTCGCCTGCGCATCGCGAGATAGCCAACTGTCCCATTGAGTGCGGTAATCTTCCGAGACGTCAAAGACATGCGGCTGCACATCGGGGCGCAGATCAAGGAACCGCCGCGTGGTCGTGGCCTTTGCGGCGCCGAAATCCAGTAGTTTCGCCTGAGGGGGCACATCCAGCGCCAACAAAAGGCGCGCCTGATGTGCGGTCCGGAACACCGGGCCTTCGGCCTCCACGGCATACAACTGATCGTGGTCATCCGATTGCAGCGATATGCGGTATTCGTGGTCGTAGAACGCCTGCACATCCGGCAGATCGGGCGATTGCACATGGCCACAGGCCCGGCAGACCGAAACCTCGGTCGCCACGTCGATCCGGGTGGAAAGCGAGGTCATCGCCGGGGCCGGGGTCAGGTAATCGGGCTGCCCAAGCGCCGCCTTGCAGACACGACAGGCTTTCATTGCGGCGGCGCGATCAGTTCTGGCAGGATCGTCTCGAAACTTTGCCCGGCTGCGAAAGACCCTCGCCAGCTCAGCTTGACGCCGAGCGGATCGGCAAAGTTGAACATCCGCCATTGCATTGACCAGCGCGGCCGGTCCGAGACGTTCTCGCCCGATTGGTGCAGCGTCAGGAAATCCATCACGATCAGATCGCCTGGTTCCGTCACCGGGCTGGCGTGCGGATAGCGGGCAAGGCGCGCGGCCTCTTGATCCAGCCGCAGGGCATAGGCCCCCGATTTGCCGATGCCGGCGTCATCCCGATAGACCGGCACGATGCCTTCGCGCTGCGACCCGACAGCCAGTTCCACCGGCCCGATTTCCGGGATGATCGACACCAGCGGCGACCAGTAGACCAAGCCGTCTGGGCTGCGCAACTGGGCCGGAAATTCCTGATGCCAAGGGGCGCGGAACTTGTCCTCACCGGGGCTGTCGATGCGGATGCCATACCCGCCCGCCGCCAGACCGGGTTCTGACGCGGGGCGCAGGGCGCGGAACACATCGTCGTTGCGGGCATCGCTGACCAGCCGCATAAAGGCGGGGATCTGCTTGACCGCGTCATATACTTCGCCGCCCCAAGCGCGGTTGGCGCGGGCCAGCGCCATGTAGCCCGGACCCATCGCCTCATCTGCGGTGGCGGTGGGGGCATCGACGCCATATTTCGCGCAAAGCGCCGCGACAATGCGACGGGCGCCTTCGCGGATCGGGTCGATCATCATGGTGCGCCCATAGAAGCCGCGTAGAATGGTGAACCCATCGCGCGCAAATTGTTCAGCCTCGGCTGCATAGATCTGGGTCATTCTGAGGGCTCCTTGCCTGCCGGGAATGCACGCCAGTCCAGGCTGGCAGGTCGCAAATGGTTCCTTGCCGTCTCTGCGTCCAGTGAGGCGGCAAGGTCAAGGCCTGTGACATAAGGCGTAAAGTCGCCATGGAACTGCAGCCAAGGCAAAGGTCGGTAATGCATATAGCGCACTGCGACCCCTGACGCTTCGAATGCCGCGTGGTCAAGGTAATCGCGCGCGCCGTGCCCGGTGATGTATTCGCCGCCACCCACGGCCTTGACCATTCGCAGGACGCGGGGCCATGACGCCCCTTCGACTTGCATGTCCGAGGCGCGCAGGATGCGCGAAGGCAACACGCCCAAATGCCGGGCCAGCCCCTCGGAAGAGGCGATCAGCCGGTCGCAAAGACTATCGCCCCCGGCCATGGTCCCCGCCATGGCACCGTCGAATACCTCCAGCGCCGACGCGGTATGCGGGCATCCGCGCAAGGATTGGCTCAGCAGCGCGCGGTGGCTGGCTATCCAGCCGTCGCCTGTGGCCTGAAGGTCACGGATGGTCTGAAACGCACCCTTGCCCTGCAGCGGCACCGACATCCATTTGCGACCATCCGGCATCTTGACCTGAATGCGGTTGGTAAAGCTGCCTTTGGAAAACTGCGCGTCGTCCAGCCAGATGAACACATCGGCCAAGGCCATCTGGGCAAGGAAACCGGCCCAGGGAAAATACATCGGTTGCGAGATCACGACACGGGTCATGTGCTTTCCAGCAGCTTTTCAAAGACCAGCGCATCATGCAGCGTGACACCGTCATCATAGTGTGCCCGCAGACAGCCGACCCGGTGCCATCCGGCCCGGTCATAGAGGCGCAACGCCGCAAGATTGTCGGCACGCAGCTGCAACAGCAGTTTGCGCAGGCCCAACTCATCCTTTGCAACACGCTCTGTTTCGGCAAGGACGCGAAGAGCAAGACCCTTGCCGCGCGCAGCGGACAGCAGGGCGATGCCCAACCAGCCAAAGCGGTTCTTGTGGTGGATTTCGGCGATCTGCACGAAACCGGCAATGCCGCCCGAGTCATCCAGCACTACCCGGAACCATCCCGCAGCGTCGCGCCGTTCCAGCCATGCCTTTGTTTCGAACAAGTGGTCAGCAGGCGCATGCGCGACTGGGTTGGCCATCAACAGGTGTTGTAGCGCATTATCCGATCGCATCGGCACGAAAGTTGCCGCATCGGATGCCATGGCAGGGCGCAGCACGACCCTAGTCCGGCTTGCGGCGCACGTACCCACCCGGAGAGGAGGACAGCACCAGCTTGCCGTTCAGAACCTCGTCCACCTCGAACCGGTTGGTTTCGGCCATGTAGTCTTGCAAGGCGGAAAGCGGTTCATCCCCTTTGAACCACAGCTTTGAGCGTTTCTTCGGGGCATTTTCTTCGGTGATATGGCCGACCAGCGTGTCGGCCACCACCATGTAGCACCCCGGTGTCACCATCGGCCCATAGGCGCGGCATTCGGACAGCACATGGTCGCGGCTGTGGTCGCTGTCCAGCACCACCATGACCCGGGCACCTGCAGGTATCTCGACACGGATGCGGGCCAGCGTTGCCTGATCGACCGAGCCGCCTTCGATCAGCACCACCCGCTTCGACATCGGGTGGCTTTCGATCGACTGGCGGTTGTGGGCGCGGATGTCGTTGTCAACGCCGATCACCTTGCCGCTGCCCATCATCTCCAGCAGCGAGGCCATGAACAGCACCGACCCGCCCCGGGCCACGCCGGTTTCGATGATCACTTCGGGTTTTGTAGCCCAGATCACCTCTTGCGTGGCCATCACGTCGGCGGGCATCTGGATGATCGGTACGCCCATCCAGCTCCACAGATAAGAATAATCATAGCGATCAAGCGCGGTCACAAGGTCAAGCGATTGCTGGAATACGGCGCTGTCCTGCCCCATGGCCACGGACTGGGAACGCTTTGCGGCCTCGAAATCCTGTCGGTCGTCGGGATGGCTCACAATGGTCCTATCTTGCGGTTGTCTTCGGAAATGGTGTTTAGGTTATAAGTGGCAAAGTGGAAAGTGGCGAATGACCGTCTCCAGCAGAAGCGACGAATTGCCGTTCATCCCCGTCGCCGCCCCCTCGATCACCGAACGCGAGGGCGATTTGGCGCGTGAGGCCGCGATGACGGCCTGGGGGCCAGACCATTACCGCTTCAACGCGCGGTTCGAGCGGATGATGGCCGATTACGTCGGCGTGGCCCATGCTGTCAGCCTGCCGCATGCGACAAGCGGGCTGCATCTGGCGCTGGCCGCCGCCGGGATCGGCCCGGGGGACGAGGTGATCGGCCCGGACGTGACCTGGATCGCCTCGATGGCTCCGGTCAACTATGTTGGTGCGACGCCGGTCTTCGTCGATATCCTGCCCGATACCTGGTGCCTTGACCCTTCCGCGGTCGAGGCCGCGATCACGCCGAAAACCCGCGCCATCATCGGGGTCGATCTCTATGGGTCGATGTGCGACTGGCCTGCGTTGCGCGATATTGCCAGCCGGCACGGGCTGGTGCTGATCGAAGACGCGGCCGAGGCTTTAGGCTCCACGCATTCCGGGCAGCAGGCCGGCAGCCTTGGCGACATGGCGGTCTTCTCGTTCCACGGTTCGAAGACCATCACCACCGGCGAGGGCGGAATGCTGGTCACGAATGACGACCACCTGCATGCCCGGGTGCAAAAGCTGCGTGACCATGGCCGCCCGCCGGGGGACCGGTTCTTCCAGAACGACGAAGTGGCCTTCAAGTACAAGATGAGCGCGGTCCAAGCCGCTTTGGGCATCGCGCAAATGGAACGTATCGATGCGCTGATCGCCTACAAGCGGCAACTTTTCGTCTGGTATCGCAACCGGCTGGCCGACGTGCCGGGGCTGCGCCTGAATGCCGAACCGCAGCATGTTCAGAATTCCTACTGGATGGTGACCGTGGTGCCAGAGGCGGATTACCGCCACGACAAGTTCAGCCTTCAGGCGGCCCTGCGGGCCCGCGGCGTGGACAGCCGACCGTTCTTCTCGCGCCTGTCACGGCTGAAAGCCTTCGAAGGCCGTCCCGACTGCGCGCGCTTTCTGAACTGCGTCACGGCAGGAGAGGCAGCCGCTACGCACGGGGTGAACCTTCCGTCCGGATACGGTCTGGATGAAGCAATAGTTGACCGAATCTGCATCGCGTTGCGGGAAGCCCTTGCTGCCCCCCCTTGAAGCGGGCCGACAGCACCTCAGCTTCCCCGGAAATCCGGCTCGACTTTGGGGCACCTCGATTTTTGAGTGTTTTGCGAGCTGGGAGCAGTTGGTGCCGCCTGAAGTGCGTCGCGCGGGAATCGGGTCAGGACCCGCTGATCTAGGGCCAAGGGACGACTGCCCTGCAGACAAAGCGGCCATTCGTGGGCAAGTCGGACTGGCCACTCAGAACCAATTTTGGAGAATCGGTCCTCATGGAACCAATAGCCCAGTCGGGGCCAACCGTTCAGCATTCCGCCGCAACAAGCTCATCCTTCGGGGCAGTGGATTTTTACCGACAGGCTTTTTTTACAGACAGGCTCGGGGGCGCTGTTTGACATTACTCGTCCGATCCAGACGCCGCCTCTTCCAGATCGGGATGATGTTTGATGGCAACATCATCCCGATGTGGATTATTGCTGGTCGCTTGCTTCTTGCGGAAAAACCCGGATTCCGCTTTTCCTCATCACGTTCTGAAGACGATTTCCCCGACCTCCTGCAGGTGCTGCCCGAGGTCGAATCCGGCGGGGTGCCGGTCTTCCTCCCCTACCCCGACGAATTCCACCATTCCAAGCAGGTGGCGGCGTTTCGTGACTTCGTTGCGGAAGACATCATCGCCCACCGCAAGCGGCAGCAAGCGTGAACTTGCGGGCAGAACGGATGCGGCATTCCGGTTCGAAGGGTGATCCCGTTACCAGGAATTGACGCCGATGCGGTTCTTTCCGTCAAAGACCTCGACCGACCGGGCGGAGGTCAGAAACCAGATCTCGCAGACTTCCTTGCCACTCGAGCCTTCGCCCTTCCAGTCGCGACAGAACTTGTCGCCGTCGATCCACCATTTCCCCGCCAAGGTGATGTTCTTTCCGGCGTCGGTCGTAGCATCGCCCTTGCCCTTGCCATCCGGGGTCAGCTTGAGCGAGCCTTCATAGCCCTCCTCCTCACCACCGAGTTTGAGGGTTATGCCTTTCTCTGTCAGCTTGGTCAGTTGTGCGTTGGTCATCGGGTTGCCGGATTGCGCCATCGCGGAGCCGGCAAGAAGAATGGAAAAGGCAACTAGAATTTGTGGAATTTAGTCATGTGTTCCCCCGAAATACTGAAATTGACATCCTCGAAGTTACGTGCTGATCAAGGGAAGTATTGCCCGTTTCAGCAGGCTGATCAAGCGTTTGTGCCGTGGCCGGGGCAATCGCTTGAAGGCTGAAGGGATGCCCTCGGGGAGGAGTCTGATTCAATGGGATGGTCACGAGATGAGGATCATACCCTGCCCCCACCATCGCTTTTGGACCATTCTTCCGCCCTGAAAGACCCCCGCCAGGTGGGCAAGGTGGTCTATCCTTTGCCGGAACTCCTGCTTCTCATCCTCTGCGCGACCCTTGCCGAGTGCTGAACGGGGGGCCCCGGCGAGCCGCGCTTCCCCGGCCTGAAGGCATCGCCATGCTCGGGGCGACCCCATGGCCGAAGCAATTGGCGAACGCGATGGAAAAACCACCATCGCACGGCGGTGCTTTCTGTCGTCCCTGAGCCTTGATCCGCAACTTCTTGCCCACGCCGACCGCGCCCACCGGGGCATCGAAAACCGCCGGCATTGGGCGCTCGACGTCGTCTTTCATGACGATCTCATGCGCCTGAGAACCGAAAACGGACCAGGAAATATAACTACAATCAAGTACATGGCCATGAACCTGATCCGAGAGGCAAACGGGAAAGAAAGCCATAGTCGACAGACAGGACTGGCGGCAGCGATTCGAGAGCGGCCATTCTGGCAGGTTCAGGCGCATTCCTGTTTTCACGCATTGAAACCTGACGCGTTCAGGTCGTTCACGGCCGCTTGCGGCAGTACAGTTCAAGCCGGAGATGGATCACATCATAGCCCAGCCGAGATGCAATCTCAGTTTGCAACTGCTCAATGCGATCGGACTGAAACTCGACGATTTCGCCGCTGTCGCGGTCAACAACATGATCGTGGTGCAGTTTGTCCACCCGCTCGAAGCGGGCGCTGGCACCATCGAAGCTGTGCCGAGTGCTCATGCCTGCCTGTTCCAATGCGGAAATGGTGCGATAGACAGTCGCGATGGATATCTTGGGGTCTGCGACCCTGGCGCGGAGGTGAAGTTCCGCCACATCGGGGTGGTCCTCGGCCTCGGCAAGCACTTGCAGCAATGCCATGCGCTGCGCCGTAATCCGAAAGCCGACCCGTTGAAGAGTGGCTACATGCTGTTGGGTCTTCCTGTACGGAGTGTTCATGAGGCAGCCCGCCTCACATTCTCATCTTTGATTATTTTTGCGAATGATTATCATTATACTTTACACTTGCAAGTAGTTCTCATACTCATTCCACAAAATGTTCAACCAGGCGGAGAGTGGGAATGGTCAGGCTGGCTTTGCGATCCTTGTTTCTCGGCGCGGCGGCGGCTGTGATGATGACGCAAGCAACTGTCGCGCAAGACGATGAGTTCAAGGTGGTCACCACCTTCACCATCATCGCCGACATGGCCCGCAACGTGGCGGGTGATGCGGCTGTGGTGACATCGATCACCAAAGCCGGGGCAGAGATCCACGGCTACGAGCCCACTCCGGGCGACATCATCCGGGCGCAGGATGCCGATCTGATCCTGTGGAACGGTCTGAACCTGGAGTTGTGGTTCGAGCAGTTCTTCAGCAATCTGACCGACGTTCCCAGCGCCACGCTGACCGAAGGCATCACGCCGATGGGAATTGCCGAGGGCGAGTATTCCGGCAAGCCGAACCCCCATGCCTGGATGAG
>Ga0163144_10030898_pt1 | contig 10234 bp, 7 predicted proteins | sample OliLak19BULKMAT1_FD_123175 | JGI IMG/M metagenome (GOLD analysis project Ga0163144, IMG submission 123175) | Freshwater microbial mat bacterial communities from Lake Vanda, McMurdo Dry Valleys, Antarctica - Oligotrophic Lake LV.19.BULKMAT1 | ecosystem: Environmental > Aquatic > Freshwater > Lake...
AAGGGCTATCAAGTCCTGCTCGGTGGCGTCGCGCTGGTCGGCTGGTCCGGTGACGTCCCTGCCGGTGAATGGGCGCACGTCGCGGTGGTGCGCGACAACGGGCAGATGCGGTTCTACGTCAACGGCCAGCCGATGGGCGACACCAACGCCCCGCCGAACCAGGCCGGCGCGGACTCGAATTTCTCCATCGGCTCGACCACCGACCACAAGGAATTTTTCGAAGGCGACATCGACGAAGTCCGTATCGGCACGTTCCCCGCGGGGCAGTTCGACGCGAAGGTTTTGCTCGTGAACGACCCGGAAGGCGCCGCCAAGCTCGAACCCCGCTCCCGCGCGCCGCAGGCGACCGGTGGCGCGGTCGCGGAGGGTGACGCGTCCATCGCCTTCGATGCCGAACCTATTTTGAACGGCATGACCTTCAACCGCTCGGGCATGAGGCCCGAAACGATCCCCGCCGAGAACGGCACGAAGGTCGCGTGGCTGGCGCACCAGGGTTCTGCGCCGGACGTCATGTGGGCGCGGTCGGTCCTCGTCACGCTGACCGACCCGAAACTGCGAGAAGGCAACCAGCCGGTCTGCGACGTCACGGTCGAGTTCCGTCAGACGTTCAACTCGCCGGTCGAGCTTCGCGCCGACACCGAGCAAGGCAGTCGCAACGTCGGCGGGAGCTGGGGCAATTCCAATCGGTGGAACACGTTCACCGTGCGCCTGGACGACGCCTACTTCGGCGCGCGCGACCACGGCAACAAGCCGTCGGATATGCACACCGACGGCTACGACCTGCGCGTCAATTCCTTCGGCGGGGATTTTGCGATCCGCTCCATCTCCATCAAGGCGTACGACCTGCGCGACAACCCGGACTTCAAACGCCTCGTCCGCTTCGACCGCCTCTCGACGCCGAACGACCTGCTGATTTTCGCGCCCGGCTCCAAGCACGACGTCGACTACACGTTCTCCAACCTCGCCTTCAAACAGGCCGACCTGACCTACACCTACGACGTCCTCGACCAGAGCGGCCGCGTGCGCGCGAACGTGACGGGACCGTTCGTGGTTTCGGGCCGGTCGCACAACGCGATCCGTGTTCCGATCGACACCAATGGCCTGGAGATGGGCCCCTACCGCACGCACCTGACCGTCACGCACGCCAAGCAGGGCAAGCTCTTCGAGCGAGAAGGCGGGTTTGTTGTCGCGAATAACACGCCGGTCGCGCGGGCGCAGCCGGGGGAGTTTTTGTACGGACTGGACGTGGCTCTGGGCGCCGTCTACAACTCGCCGCGCCTGATCAAATGGATGCAGTTCATGGGGGTTGATTTGATCCGGAACGGCTTCGGCAACGACGCGGACTTGAACGAGGCGATCGCGCACATGCCGGTGTTCGAGCAGGCCGGGTTACAGGTGATGCTCATGTGTGACCCGCCGAAGGACGAGGGGCGTCGGGCCGAGCAACTGCCCGGCAAGCTGGACTTTTTGCGACAGGCGGCGGCACGGTTTCCGAATGTGAAATATTTCGAGCTGGGCAACGAACCGGACCTGAAATTTTTCTACCCCGGCCCCATGGCCAGCTACGTCGAAGATTTCCACAAGATGGCCGACGCCGTGCGCGAAGGCAACCCGAGCGCCGTCGTCCTGAACGGCGGGCTGAGTTTTGCCGGGGCCGAAGGCGCGCAGCGCTCGCGCGAGTTCGTCGAACTTGTCGACGTGAGCAAACTCGGCGCGTGGTCATACCACGGTCACGGCCCGGGCATGGGCGCAGAAGAGTCGGCGTTAAACCGCATTCGTGACCTCGCCCGCGCGAACAACAAAGACACGATTCCCTACGCCGACACCGAATCCGGCGTGGCGGCGCGGACGCCCCAGCAGGAGACCATTCAGGCGCGGACGGTCGTGCAGAAGATGACCTACGCGCAGTCGCAGAAGTCGCCATTTCTCATGTTTTTCCGGCTCTTCATGTTCGAAGAGGGGTACGGGATGCTCTACAGCGACCAGGAGGCCAAGCCGTCGGTCGTGGCGTATTCGAACCTCGTGCGGACGATGCGCGGGCTAAAGTATGAATCGACACTCGCGGGCGTGCCCGCGGGCACCCGGGCGTTTTGTTTTACTGACGCGCAGCAATCGAATCGTGCCGTCGTGTTTTGGAGTGATTCGTCCGGCGTGAAGCCGCTCCAACTCACGCTCGGCGGGCCGGGCGCGCGCGTGTCGCTCGTCGATCTGTACGGGAACACGACGCCCGTCACCCCGTTGGCCGACGGGTCATTCACGGTGGACGTCGGACCCGACCCCGTCTATGTGAAATGGACGAGCGACGCGAAGGCGCCGGAACTTACAGTCGTGCCGATGTCGATCGACGTGCCGGGCGTGCTGGTCGTTCGAAACACCGGCGACGACACTGTTCCCGTCACGATCACCAGCCGGAATGACCAGCCCGTCATCGGCACGCTCAAACTTCAGGCCGGCGAGCGCTCGGGCGTCACCTTCGCGCAGACCGAAATTCCTGTGAACGTGCCCGCGGGGCAGACGACGACGATCGCCGTGCCGGTCACACTCGGGAGCGCCGACGCGAGCGCCGTGCAGTGGCCGACGCAGTGGACGACGTTCATCGACGTCGACGAAGGCGTGAAAGCGGATGAACTGAAGGACATTCCCGACGCGCTGCCCGGCCCCGGCGGGCCTGTGAAGGGCCGTCGGGTCGTGCTGATGAACGACCGACTCGACTTCGAATCGCTCGGCGGGCGCATGCGTGAACGTGCCTGCGCCGTCGTCATGGCCCGCGTGCAAAGCGACCGTGACCAGACCGTGCGCGTCGGCGCGAGCGCCGATTGGTGGATGCAATGGGTCGTCAACGGCATCGAAGCCTACAGCACCCTCGCGAACGGTAACGGCGGCGGGTACGCGATTACGGACCACACCTTCAACGTCAACCTCAAGAAAGGCGACAATTTGATCGTCGTCAAGCAACTCAGCGGCAGCATGGGCTGGAAGCTGCTGATTGGTTCTCCGGCGCGGCTCACGGAAATGACGACCGACCTGAGCAAAACGGGCCTGACGTTCACGCTGGACCAGTCCGGCCGCGCGCCACAAGCGCGCGTATCGGGGCTTCGGCGTACGGCCGCGCCAGCGCAGTGGACGATGGACGTACCCAAAGCCGCCGCCAGCGATTTTGACAACGTCCAGCCTGACTTCGTGCTGTTCGATCACGTGACCAACGCGTTCGCGTCGCAGCCCGATTCGAGCAGGTGGTGGAAAGGCCCCGCCGACCTCTCGGCGCGCGGGTGGGTGAGGCAGCGTGGGGCGTCGCTAGTCGTGGCGCTAGCGGTCGCGGACGACCGCTTCGCGCCGGGCGTAACGAGCGTCGACCAAGGTGACGGCGTGCGCCTTTCGCTTTCTACGATGAGTGGCCGCGTGGTGGAGGTCGACCTCATCCCGTCGGATCATGGGACGGTTCGCGTGGTCGTTCACACACCAGGTAAACATGACGAAACCGACGACTCCGTCGGCGCGACCGCAACGGTCGAGCGCGCCGGCGAGACGACGTTCTACCAGATCGAACTCACGCCGCGTGACGCTTCGACCCGGCCGGACTTCATGAACGTGACCGTGTTCGACCAGGACGACTTCCCCGGCAAGCAGTTCGTCACACTCGCGCCCGCGTCGCCGGTCGCGCTGGACGGGTGGATGCGGATCGTGTGGTGAGACCCGCTCAGGTTTGTGATGACGTCCGAACCAGCCGTCGCACCGCAAGCCCGGACATGAGCAACGAGCCGATCAACAGGTGCGAGTTGATCGGCTCGGGCACGCGCACCCAACCCATTGCCGGGAGCGGGCAGACGACCAGCGCGATTGAAGTGAATGCAATCAGCCGCATGAATCCGCCCCGGCGCGATTCGAACAAGAGCCAGCCCCAGAACGGAATCAGGAACGTCTGGTAGTGGTCCCAAAACAACGGCCCGAACGCGAATAGCCACACGAGCAGCGTTAGCGCCGCAGCACACGTGGCGGGCGTGTCGAATCGCAAGGTGTGACGCCGCGCGTACAGCAGTCCGAGCAGGCCGGCGAGCGTGGCGTACTTCACCCCGCCGAACGCGGTCTGAACCGCCGGTGAAAGCGCCTGCACATCAAGTAGACGCAAGAGCAGTTCACGAATCGCCTGATTTTCCGTCGTAAAACTCGGCCGATTTTGTAAAGGCAGGATGACCGAAACGTATTCGGACCACGCCGCGAGCCTCGTCGCCGGGAGTGTGACCAGCACAATCCCTGCGCCGAGCATTACGGACATCCATATCACGCGCGAACGACCCCTCAGCACGTACACCGGCACGAGCGCGAGCGTGAAAAACTTCAGCGTCGCGCCGAGCGCGAGAAGCACCGCTGACCTTACAATGTCGCGCCGTTCCACCGGGCGAAGCAGCAGCACCACGCACGCCCCCGTCACCGCCGCCGCGAGCGCGGAGACGTTGCCGACGCGGATCGAGCGGTGCGCCAGGAGGGATGTGCAGACGATCAGCACGATCACGCCCGCGCCGCGCGACGGCCTTCCGAGGCAGATTTCGTACACGCGCCCCGCCTGCCACCCCAGCGCCAGCACCGCGCCCGCGAGCATCGCCGTCCACACCCCCGCCGCAACGGGTAGGGAAAAGTAGGTGAGCGGCACGAACAACACCGCCAGCGCCGGGGGGGACATGAACCGGTTCGTTTCGCTGTCGGAATACTTTCCCCAGACGACCGCCGCGGGTGCTTTCATTGTCGATGCGTCGAACCAGCCTGGGTTGCGGGCGCTCTGCGGGTCCGGTGTCGGATAGAGCGCGTCCGGCCGGCCCGTGCGGATCATCATCGCGCCGATGTAATACTGCGGAAAATCCTGCCACCCGCTTTTCGCGCTGCTCCCGCGCAGGCCAAGCGTGATCATAAGAAAACACGCAGACGCGACGAGACACGCGCGATTGAAATTGCGCATGGGCAGTTGTTCGATGAAGCCACGAATCGGGGAGTGTCGCACGGTCGCGCGATCATACGGCCTTGGGGACGGTCGGAGGAAGGACCGGGCCAGCTCGACCGCTGGTGCCTTCGGACGCAGACGTCCTCAAGCCCCCGCCGATGGCCTTCGTCAAAGGTGTGCGCGGCGTGTGTAGATGACCCATTCGATCAGCAGCAACGGCAGCGCGCCACAGGCGAGGAGCCACCACCAAAGTTCGGTGCGAGTGTTCCCCGTGCCCGCGATAACGGTTTCCCCGATCCCGCCGGGCGCTTTATCGCTCGGGACGAGGTTGCTTTCGTTCGCGTCCATCAGATTGACCGCTAGCGTCTCGAACTGTGGCACGGGCGGGTCGAGCGTATAAACGCCGACTTTTTCCAGCGCGGGCAGCGCGAAATGCCCGGTCGGCGGGACGGGCACCGCCTTGCTTCCGTCCGGCCCGGTCACGCGGATGCTCGTGGGGACGACGCCGAGCTTTTGCAGCGCTTCACGTGGAATTTTCGGCGTCGCGCCGGGCTTCAAACTTTGCCGAAGGTTCAGATTACTGCCGGCGGCCAGGAATTGCAGCGAGTTGTTCAGGAACATCGGGAAGCTGACGCGAAGCGGCCAGTTGCTTTGCAGCAGGTCGAACGTGACCAGCAGGTGCGTGCGCCGGACGTCCCGGTCGAGCAGGATCAGCGGGCCTTTGAGGCCGTCCATCAAGACTTCGACCGTCGGCGGGACGTCGACCTTGATGACACTTGCCGCGTAGAGCCGGCCGAGGACCAGGTGGCGCAGGATCGGGTGGTCGCGCTTCCAATCCAGCACACCGACGTCCGCGACCGATTGCGGGATCACGCCGTTGGTCTGCATGACGGCCTTGGTCGACAGGTTGTTCGGCACGGAGCCGAAGCTAATGAACGCGCCCGCGTCGGGCAGAAACTGCGGCACGTAACGGTCGAACACGATCACGTCGACGTCTTTCGGTTGCGTCTTCTCATATTGCGACGGAGTGATCGTTGCCTTCTTCTGGGCGACCAGACTTTCGAAGCGCGGCTCGAACAGTTTTTCGAGGAAGTAGTTCCCGTCAGTCACGAGCAAAATATTCAAGGGCTTGGGAGGAGGCACGACGACTGAAGCGCCGTCGTCGGCGGGGAGCTGATCGTCGTCCTTCTGCATCTGCTCGACTTTGATGACCGCGGACGTGGTCAGTTCCATCGGTGGAAATTCGATGCTGTCCCTCGTGACGAACCCGTCTTTTTCCGCCTGCGTCCGCTGCTCGTCCGTCCAGCGTTCCGGCGGGAGTGACACGCTGACGACCGACTTCACGCTGCCGTCGATCGACATCTGTACCGGCACGGACGTTTGCGGCTTCGGTCCGTAATTCGCCAGCCGCGCGAAAATCTGGACCTCCGTCGGCCGCTCGTAATTTCGCTTCGCGCTCAGCGCCACGACCGCGAGGTTTTGCGAATCCTTCGAGCCGATCTGGTTGTACGTGACGTTGGCGCGGATGCTCAGGTCCGTCGCGTCCAGCACGCGCCCGTCGGAAAAGACGAACACGTCGGGAGGGTCGGCGTTGGTGCGAAGTTGTTCCGGCACGTACGCCGCCGCCTGCGCCTCGGCGAGGCTGTAGGCGAGTTTCAATCTACTTTTACGGTCGGTGGGCGTGATGGCGTCGATGGCATTCTTCAGCGCGACGCGGTCGGTGGTGAACGGCTGCAACGTCTCGGCGGAGTCGTCGAACGCGATGAGCATGGCCGTCTGGTCGCGCCCCATCGACTCGACGACGGCTCTCGCCTGTTTTTTCGCTTCTTCGAGACGGGACTTCCCCTTCACGTCCTTGGCGGACATCGACGCCGAGCGGTCGACGAGAATCACGGACACGCGCCCCGCGCCGGGCGTGTAATTCACCACCGGCCGCGCGAACGCGAGCAGGAGCAAAATGAGCAGTAGAAGCTGGAGCAACAGCAACAGATTTCGCCGCAATTTCTGGAACGGAGAATTGACCTGAAGGTCTTGAACGGCTTTTTTCCAAAGCAACGTCGAAGGCACGTCCAGCTCGCGCCGGCGCAGCTTTAGGAAATACAAAATGAGTAGCGACGGAATCGCCACGCCCGCAGCAATGGCGGCGGCGAGGGGGGAGAGGAAGGTGGGGAGCCAGGGGGGCATGGGAAACAATTGGATTGACAATCAAATCTACCGCAATTTTACGAACCCCGGCCGGGGATGATGACCTTCAAACTTAATTCACTTGCCACATGTGCCATCTGGAGATCGAGCGTCACTAATGCATAGTCGGCCAAAGTGGGCCTCGCCAAAACAGCCGTTGCCAGATGCAACGCGTCGAGGGTACGACAGCGCGATAGTTCTCGCCGGAAATGAATCAGTTGGATCACGTCCGAATTCAGCGGCTTTAGAAAAAACAGATTAAGGATATCTGAAAGCTCAGACTGCGCTGCCGACATCCAGTTAGAATCAAGCGATCTCGACACCGCAGCGTGCCGGATTGAAACGATGCATTCAGCTTCAAGCAGCAGGGAACTGACGTGTTGATCAGTGTCCTCCCACACTTTCTGGCACGCCTCAGAAAGCGGTTCGTCGAGTACGATCGAGAGTACTACGCTGGAATCAAAATAGCAGACCATGAGTTAATACCGGTCGGCGCGTGTTTCATTGAGAATCGCCTGCGCGTCAATGGCAGGACCGCGCGGACGACGAGCTAGTATTTCACGAATGTTTCCAGTCGGATTCGACGGCGAACTAAGTTTCCCCTCGCGCACCTGCTGGTCGAGCCATTCGCGCTCTGCCTTCAGGTGATCGGTGTCTGGCTTTGCCAACTCGGCGATCACGTCCGACCCGCGGGTAATCTGCACACGCTCGCCGCCCTTTACCATCTCCAGGTAAAGGTCCAACGACTCTCGCAGCGTTTCGACGGCGACGGTTTTCATAATATAAGCCTATCCCGGTGGCGGGGGCGAGGCAATGGAATTGTCGGTATCGGTTGAGGGCGGTTTGGGATCGTCGTTTCTGGAAGTCGGCTCGATCGGAAAGTCGTGGTTTTTCAGATCTGTCCGACGTCCAAAACAACTCAGGACGCCGCAAAAAACTTAAACATCTGGAACGATGAGGCTCACCAGCACTAGAAACACGATGACTCTGTCCGTGTTTGTGAATGCTGTCAGAGTGACCGCTAACGACGCGAGAGCACCGTTGATGGCCCCAACGGCAGTTACCAAAACACGAAAACGGCTGTCCTGTTGTATCGCGATTTGCATCGGCACATAGATGAGCAGGAGCAAAATAAAACTGAATGGTGAGCCAAAGCATTCAGTATTAGCCTAATGATTCACGTGTGGTTATGTTTCAATCCTAGCCGAGCAACCCTCTTTCCCGCAGGTAATTCAACACCAGCGCATCAAACGGCACTGCCGTGCTGCTGAATAAGTACGTTCCGCCGCGCCGGGTGACGTATTCTTTCAGCGCCAGGCAATAAGCGTTCAAATTGGCCTTGTACTGTTTCACAAGCGGGCCGGTCATGCTGACCTCGGCGGTGTCGGCGTCTTCGATGTCTCTCAATTTCAAGTCGCCTTGGAGCGTGGTTTCGGGGTCAATTTCCTGAGGGCTGAGGGTTTGGACGCAGAACAAATCGTAGCGTCCACTCGCGACGTATTTCAGGCCTTCTTCGTACCCGCCTTTGTCGAAAAAATCGGAGAGGACGACCAGCACGCCGCGCCCGCGGTTGGACAAGGCGAAGCGTTTGCAGGCGTTGGCGAGGTGGCTGGTGCCGGTCGGTTCGAGCTTGGTCAAAAAGTCGAGCATGGGCTGAACGCGCCTTCTCCCGCGCAATCCGCCGGTCTCGGCGACAATTCCGTCCGCCATCGCGGCGATCGTCACGCGGTTGTAATTCACCAGCCCGATGTACCCCAGCGCCGCCGCCACCTGCTTGATGTACGTCGCCTTGTGCGGCGTACCGTAATCGCAGCTTTTGCTCACATCGAGCAGGATGTAAAGCGACAGGTCTTCCTCTTCGAGAAACAGTTTGAGAAAGAGTTTGTCCAGCCGGCCGTAGATGTTCCAGTCGATGAACCGCAGGTCGTCGCCGATGGTGTAATTGCGATAATCCGCGAATTCGACCGACTGCCCGCGCCGCTTGGACCGCCGCTCGCCTTTCATTTTCCCGGAGAGGAGTTTGCGCGACAGGACGTCGAGCCGATCCAGGCGCGAAAGAAGGTCGGGGGTGAGAAGTGGATTGGCTACACCCGGCATGAGGCGCTCCTACGGACCAACGGTTCGGACCTCGTTGTACGTGAGAATCTTTCCATTCGTCGTCAAGAGTACGGTCCCCATACTTCGTGCGGTTGCGACAATAATGCGATCGGCCGGGTCCGAATGAAATTCACCCGGAAGACGAGTCGAGTCAACCAGAACTGCGGGGCTAATCGGAAACAGATGAAGTGTGGGAATATCAAGTACCCGCCCGAGCCAACTGTCGACCGACTCGCCCAAGTCCAGGCGCCCCTTAGACACCAACATCGCTACCTCCCAGATTGAAATGGTACTAATCGCGATCCCGTCGCGCTCCGTGTCATCAATCAATTGACAATGGTTGACCGAGAGCCGTTCGCTTCCCGTGCTCCACCAGATCCAAACTTGTGTGTCGAGAATAATCAACTTCCCGCCTTGCTCATTCAGCGCACGTCCCAATCTTCCTCACCGACCGGGTCGGTCGGCCGGTCGTACCTAATCACCGTACCCTTCAACCCATGCCGACGCCTACGACTAAGTTGAACATCGGCTTCGGAGTGTCGTCGCGGGCTGCACGATGATTCGTGCATGACAAAAACGCGTACATGGTCGCCCGAAGCAAATGGCACGGCCTGTACCCGGACGCTTCCACCCGGGTCTACAACGGCGTTGGATTCATACGTTTCGATCGTCTTCATGGCCCCGATATTCTAGCACGGCCTCTATAAATTATCACAACACATCGATCTCCCCGTTATGCAATTTCTGGTTGATGATCTTCGCGACGTCTTCGCCTTGCCTGCGATCTCTCACGAAGATTCGGAACTCATGGGCCCCGTCGGTTTGGCCGTTCCAGACGACCCACTTCCCGCCGAGGAATTTTGCGACGCGGACTTTACCGGTGTTTTTGGGGATGAGGTATCGGGCCATGGGGGGGGATTTCGGGGGCGGCCTACGGCTCTGCAGTTTGGGCTTGAGGCGGGCTTAGGGTTTTCGGACATAACCTTCCGGCAGTTCATCGCCGGGCAAAGGCGGGACGTC
>Ga0163144_10030899_pt1 | contig 10234 bp, 14 predicted proteins | sample OliLak19BULKMAT1_FD_123175 | JGI IMG/M metagenome (GOLD analysis project Ga0163144, IMG submission 123175) | Freshwater microbial mat bacterial communities from Lake Vanda, McMurdo Dry Valleys, Antarctica - Oligotrophic Lake LV.19.BULKMAT1 | ecosystem: Environmental > Aquatic > Freshwater >...
TTAAAAGCGATCGGCTCACTTGAAGAAATAGTCGAAGCTCTAATCAATCAAATAAATTCTCACAGTGAAGAAGGTCCTGTTGCTCGTTTGCGTGGCAGCCATGAACAAACACTTACATTTATTTATAACAAAGCACTCGAAAACCGCTCTCGTGTTGATCGTGCCCCTGATGTCCAGCCGACGATCAAATACCGCAAATCTGAAAAACGTCCTGCTTTGTATACTGACCTTGGTGGTAAAGTTTTGGTATTTGGTGGACACGATCGCTTACAAACTGCTGTCAAGAATCGGTTACGCGATTCGGCTATTAATTTAATGTGGTATACGGAGCAAGACGGCTTGCAACTAGCGGCGCAGGGTGAGAGCCAAATTGCAGGTGGCGATTTAATTATTATCGTGACGGGTTATGCAAGTCATTCACTTACCGAAAGAGCGATCGAAGCTTGTCGGCGAGCTAATAAAACCTATGAAATTGTGAATACAACAGGTATGACCAGATTGTTAGAAGTAATTGAATCAGGACTAAAGGCAAAGCAATTAGCACGGCATTGGAAGCAAGGATAAACTCAATTTTTTTATGCCGCGCTTAGCGCGGCACTAATTAGGATTAGGAACAAATGGATAAACAAACAGTAAAAGCTCTCACTGATATCGATATTGATCGCATTGTCGAGATGGCTTGGGAAGATCGCACCACCTTTGATACGATTTACGACCAATTTGGCATTTCTGAGCCTGATGTGATTAAAATTATGCGGAAGTCAATGAAACGATCATCTTTTCTGATGTGGCGAGAACGGGTAAGCGGTCGAAAAACTAAACACGCAAAAACTTCTGAGGCACAAAGGTTTTGTTGCGATCGCCAAGACAAACCAAAAGCTAAAAATTAGATCTAACCTTGAAACAAGAGGCAGTTAGTAGGCAATGCACCAAAGTAAGATGCTCCCCTTTGGATGTTTGTGACGCTTACAGAAGTTATTTATCAAACTCTCCACAAAAGGCTTGCAGGGCGAAGCCCTGTAATTGGTTTTAAAGCAGATTGAGAACAAACCAAATCCAAGTTTTTTGTAAAAGCCCCGCGAAGCGGGGCTTTTACAAAAAATCTAGTGGTGGGTTTGGTCGGGATTTGCTGTAGTTTTTTCTGTGTGAAAGGTTTGAGAGCAAATTGCTGTAAAACAAAAAATGAGAGTTAGTGAAAATCACCGTCTCTCATTTTTTTTTATGCTTGAGGACTTACGCATTAGCTACGAAATGTAGGAGCAATTCATGAATTGCCCCTACGACAAATTGAAGCTTTCAGGCATTTTTGCGTAAGTCCTATGCTTTTTCTAAAATAGGTTGAATGTCCCATCCAACTAATTCATCGACTGAAAAAATTTGACCTACAGTAATTGCTTGTGTTCCTCTTTCTCGAACTTCATCAATCTGCTGATTTCCGCGATCATTGACATCGGTAATTCTGAAAACCACCTTCTCAGCATTCTCGATAACGACTGCTTCAAATGAGATGTCTGTGTCTAGAGTTCCAATTGGATCAGGATGGTCAGGAGCTGAAGGAAACTCAGTTCCTCTGGTCATCTTCCCAGATATTTTTCCGTCTAACTCAAATTTTCCTTGGGTATCAGTTCTCATAGTTTTTTGAGTATTAATTATTTTATATTTTAGGATTTATAAGTACGGCGCAAAGCATCTTACCTTTTATTCTTTAACGTCAGGGAATAAATTTAAGAGTCAATCTCTTTCGTAGAATCATGTCTGGGAGATTGGTGAAAGAGTCCATTCATGTTTAACGCTCCAACTAATGTGATTAGGCTATAAAGTGCAAGACTTGTAGGAATACTAAAGAAAGACACTTCGATCGCGATCGCATACGTAAGCGGAAGCAACAAAAATATTTTTTGAACTGCTCGGACTAGCCGCCGATCTAAGTTTTTATCAATTAGACGATTTTTCTGGGTTACATATTCCCAATGTACATACTGGATTATTCCTGTAATCAACAGATTGACGCCATAAAAAATAGTTGCAGAATTATGGGTAAGATTTTCACCTAGCAATGAAGCTGAAAAAGGAATCAAAGCAATAAACATTAGGAATAGCAGATTAAGCCAAATATGCACACGGTCTGACCGTATAACATAATGTGAAACCATCTGATGACTAAACCACAGCAGTCCCAAGATAATAAAGCTTAGAAAATAAGCAAAAAACTTGGGAATAAGTTCTATCAATTGCTTAGTCAACTCGCTGTCTAAATCCACATGAGATATCTTAATGTCTATTATTAATAGAGTTAAAACGATCGCAAAAACTCCATCCACTAAAGTGTCAAGACGGTGGTTGCTGATATCACTATCTATAGATTCTGAAGGAATTATATTCCTTGCGCCTTTGAACAAATTAACAAAGCGAAGTGGAAAGAACCGCATATCTACTGTTATTAAAGTTTATTTACGACTGAACCATTTAGTCGCGATCGCACCTAAAGCGGCTCCCACAAGAGGATTACTTAAGAACTTGACTAGCGCTGGTTGATCTGCCAAAACTTCATGGAAAATATCAGGATGAGAATGATAAACAAAACCTGCTAGTTTAGCAACATCATCAGGTTTCATGCGATTAGGATCACGGCTTGATAAGCCTAATTGCTGTTCTAGATCGCGATCGCTTAGACCGCGCTTTTTAAGATGTTTGAAGAATTCTCGCGCGACATCATCACGCTCGTTAGGTTTAATCTGCGCGATCGCCTTCTGTAGCTCTGGCTCCATCTGAGCCGAACTAATACGTTCAGGCTGGAAAAAATTGCTGAATAAATTACGGCGATCTTCACGCGAGGATCTTTGAGCAAAATCGTCAAAGTTCTCATAGTTTTCTGACTCATCAGGCAAGCTTTCTTTGTTACCACCTGCCAAATCTTTCATCACTTGGCGTTTGTAATCATCACTGTTATTAGACATGGCTATTAAAAAACTCCAATATTAAAGATAGATAAGCTTTGTGCTAATTATGCTGTGGAAATTACAGCATAATTAGCTAGTAGATCTTCTAAGTGGTTCCTGCTTTATCCCAAGCATCTCGAACCGCATCTTTGACTTTATTCCAATCTAAGCCTGTTCCACTTGTTTGGGCTAAGATAGCTTCATAGTCACGTTTAAGCTCAGTTTCTGCTTCGTCAAAGCTTTTGCCAAGATAGCGATCATACCCTTCGTGTCCTGTCTGATAGGCAGGTTGATAATCTGCATAAGGTGTTCCTTTCTCAACATAAGGACGAGAACTATAATTCTCTCGCCAATGGTTGTCATGAAAGTTAGTAGAGGTTGATGATTGATTACTCATGTTGATCTAAATCAAATTCGTTAAAACAAACAATGGTTAATTTAAATGCTTAACTTGCTTGCTGATAATCAATTTGTTTGGACTGATTATCATATCGGGCAGTTAAAATAAGCTTTTTGTCAGGGGCATAGATCAAAAGTGTTAAGTCTTGATTGGGAAAGCTACGTCGAAAGCCTTGAGCAAGAGATTGGGTTAAAGTTTTGACTTCAGTGGGCTTAACTTGCGATGAAATCACTACTCCCAATTTATTGCCATCTCTTACATAAGAGTCTTTAATCAAGCCTTTACTAGTTTTGATTACCCAATTACCATAGTCTTGACCCTTAACTGAGTTTCCAAGCGATAATTGACTGTATTCTGAACTTTGGTTAATCTTGACGGGGTTAGAAGATAGTGTTGGAGCAGATCCACAAGCAGTTGTAAGGGTCAAAACTAGCATTAAAGCTAATACAACTACAATTTTACGAGCTTGATAAAAAATGTTCATATATGTTTCCTTTCTAAATTAATAGATTTGTGCGGCACTATATGCCGCACAAATCTATTTTGATTTATCCACGAACTCCTCTTTCGCCAAAGTACTTATTCAAGAAAGTACTACAGAAAGAGAGAACAATAGGAGCAAGAATGAAGGCAATTAGCCCATCCATTCTAAATCCAGGAACAATAACTGAAGCTAACCAGAGGAGTAGTCCATTCAAAACGAACGAGAATAATCCTAAGCTAATGAAAGTGATAGGTAGAGATAGAACTTGAAGAATTGGTCTGATAAAAGCGTTTATCAATCCAATTACGATCGCTGCAACTATGGCGGCTGGGAAATTAGCAATGTCTACACCTGGTACAACTAAATCGACAACGAGTAGTCCCAAAGCAGTTGCTAAGATAGTTAAAAAATATCCGATCATGTCTTTTCTCCTGTAATAATTTTGACTAGATGTTAAGTAGCAAATGTCGAGCAAATGCTTATTTAAGCTACTTTTCAAGCTACTTGTTTAAGCCGTTTGCTAAACATTAATTGCTTGCTTGGCGTTCTTGTTGTTTAATGATCACCCAAGCGGCGTGAATGCTGCCTGGAATCCAACCAAGGAAAGTCAACCCAATATTAATTAACAAAGTAGTTCCAATCCCTGTAGCTAGAAAAACACCAAGTGGTGGAATCAGAATGCCGATAAGTAGTTTCATCGTCAATATCTCTCTTTAAATAAATGTGGGTAGGTATCGAGTTACAAGTGGCAATTGCCGCTTATAAATTAATCATTGTTTGGAGCCAGAAACCTTGTCTTTCCAAAGCTCTTGCAAGTGTTGTTTAACCTCTTTCTCTTTACGAGCAACTACCGAACCAAGATCACCAAAATTGCTTTCGGCTTCGGCTTGCTTCTGTTGTAAAGGTATAGTTCCACTTGATGCGGCTTCAGTTTTCTTTTGACCGTACCAAGTTTTAGCATTTTCCCATTGATGCTTCACCTCATTATAGCGATCGCCATAACGATTCACTAATTTTTGGTCTAAGCTTTCAAGTTGAGACTTGAGCTTGATGTACTGGTCTTGCAAGAGCCCTGACTCCTGTTGATCTTGGATAGTATTAACTGCCAAGTTAATCGCTTCCGAATCGTCGCCGATGGAATCAGTTGATTCTGTTGCTTTTATATCAATCAGAACCTCACTGATTTCACGATCCAAATCCTGCTGTTGCTGCTCCAATTGAGTTTGAATCTCTAGAAGCTTGGCTCGACGTTGCGCGATCGCTTGTTGTCTTTGATAAGTACTTCCTTCGATTGCGCCCTCAATAGAGGCAGTAATTTTTTCAGTGGTTTCTTTGCCACTTCCTTTTAAGTCAGCGATTACTGTAGAGATAGCATCTTTGACAATTAGACCAATCTCACTCGTACCTTCTCTTAGCTCAGCGACTGCTTGTAAAACAGCATCTTTGACAATTTCGCGAATGTGTTCGGCTCGAATATTGCCTTCTTCCTTCGCTTTAGCCAGATTGGTTGTAATCTTTTCTTTAACTGGATTAGACATAATTAATGTTTCCCATGTTATATAAGTGAACGGTTACAACTTTGTGCACTCTTAGCAAATCCTAAATATTTACTAAAAGTTTTTTTGCATTGCTTTTAGTAAATATCTATCAACTTAAATCTAGCAACAAATCGTTTACAACAATTTGCTGTTTACCATAAGCCTCTAACGGGCGCTGGGGCTGAAGTTGCAGGCTCGCTAGGAGTGGAAGTTGTTGGTTCGCTAGCAGTTGGCGCTTCTTTCAAAATAGGACCGACTAGTGCTAACACTTCATCTGCCGTAGCATAGCCATCAAAGGCATCAAGATTAAATGGAATCGGGGAACCTGTACGATTCTCGTTATAAATGACTTCGCTAGGGCTAGCATCAGTAGAAATCCAAGGACGTACATCTGCACCTAACAAAGTTTGGCGTAAGAATCTCACACCAGCAGCATGTCTAGCTTCGACACTATGAATCCCTAGAGCCGCTGCTAAAATTGGCTTAGCAGGTGCACCTGCTGCAAGCAGGTTTTGAACCTGTCCTTTATAAGCAGCTACACCTAAGTCTTCTACATATTGTCCTGCCAATAGGAAATCTGCAGGATTGGCAAATGGATTGCGCCCTAAGATTGCATTATAGTTAGGATTTGTAGGAATCTTAACTGCATCAGGATTGCCACCAATGGATCTCAGTGCTGCTGAAAGGTCAGTTACATGCTTAGCTTCATCTTCGCCATAAGAGACGATCACATCTTTTGCGATTTGAGGTGCAGATGATAAACCACCATTTGTAGCGGCACTAACACCACGGCGATAGAAATCTGCCTCAAGCTTTTCTAAAGTAAGGGCATACTCTGCTACTTGTCTTGGGCTTAGCACTTGAGCATAAGCTGGAGCAGCGGGGCTGTAGAACAAGAACAAAAATAGTAGAGAAATAAGTACAAGGCTAATCTTAATAGGAAGTAAAGCTTTACTAACTAAGCTGGTAAGATTTCGTTTGCAAGTGAGGTAATAAGATGTCATATCGATTGCGACCTTCTGTATGAATATATTGGCAACTGTATTTGAACTAGCTGTATTTGAACTTGTGAATTTGCACTTGAGTACAGGATTCTCTATGCTAATTAAGCAACGAGCGCCCCACCAATAGAATTACTGATTAGGTTTAGTGAACCAACAATAGCGACAATCTGTTTGGGAGTATATAGTTCGTCATAGGCTCGTCCTCTAAATGGATTGAGCGAAGCGTTTAAATTCGCATCATTAACTAGGCGATCGCTATCAGGTTCTGTAGTTGGTCTACCAAGTAGTGCACGTACACCTGCTGCATGTCGAGCTTCTACAGAGACAATTGAACCAGCTGCAAGCAGATAGGTAGGATTGGTCAGGCTTGGTCCCGCGCCATTATAAGCATGGACACCAACATCCTCTAATGTAACGGCAGTATTCAAAATACTAGCGCGGCTAGATAGAAGGTTATTTAGGCTAGATGGATTAAAACTTAAATCTTGAGTAGCGAATAAAACTTGATTAGCTAAAACTGTGCGTAGAAAAGTTACATGAGTAGCTTCTTGGGAACCCAAAAACTGCATGTATTCTAATTCTTTGCTATTAGTGATTTTACCAGAACTGATAACTGCTGCATAAAAAGCAGCTTCTAGTTCTTCTAGTAACAAAGCAAAGTTGAGAATGCCAACATCATCTGCATTAAATGTAAGAGTTTTGCCACGGCTCATTGGCTGAGCGTTAAGTACTCCAGGTACGGTTGCGAGTGCAATACCACCTAGTCCAAAAATTCCCCATTTGATTAAGGAACGTCGTGAAGATTTCTTTCTACTCTTCATAATTAATATCTCCTAAATAGTGGTGAGTACAATTTACATAATCAATTTTTAATCCAATCTATAACATCTATTAAAAGTAGTAATAAAAACTTTTAATGGATATTATTAGGTTTATCAACTAATTAATTAAGCTTCAGATAACAGCATCTAGAATGTTAGAATAATTAGCTTTAACCATAGTATCTACAATGATTAGCCATTTATTTCACTCAAGTTTTGTATAATCTACTTAAAATACGCAGTGTTACATTTTTATGTTTGAGATCATGTTTGAGAGATGTATAAATTGAATACGTTGTACTGAAACAGTTAAAATCTTTACAATACAAGTTCTCTTTGTGGATCTCTTTACATAAGATTCAATGATATTATTTGGATTGTTATTTTGATGATGTTAATGATGTTTAAATACAACTATCATTAGATAGAAGAAGCTACTATCTTTAGATAGAACTGTCTTGCTTAGTGAGTATCGTAAACATAGCTTGCTGCCCTAAATAAAGCAAATGTAGATCGGCTAGAAGTTTTTTGGCATTATCTATATCTAAGCTTTGCAACTGCTGGCAAAACATGGCATGAGTAAACTGCTTTTCAAAAGGTAATTCATTCATTAATTTAATCCTCTTTGTATTTCAAAGATTCAGGTTTATGAGCTGCTTCTTTACCCGTTTTATTACTTTTTACCAAATATTCGGGGTTTTCTTTTGAGGCGGCAACGTGATGCCCCTTAATCTCAATCGGATGAGTCAATTTTTTCTCTACAGTACCTTCAATAGCGCCTTGAGAACTTTCCCATTCCACTTTGTCGCCTTTCTTAAACTCATCTGACATGATTCATTTTACCTTTATACCGAGTCTAAGATGAAACCCATAGTTATTTTAGAGGTTCGCAGGGCGAAGCCCCGCTTCGGGTTTTTTGTCAGTCCATGTTGATTGAAAATCGAAGTTTTCAATATGGACAAAGTATAGTTCTAATTTACAGGGTATCTAGACTTCTTTAGAGTCAAGTGATTTACCCAATTTTGTGAGTGCTTTGCCCAGCTTTTGAATTGCTCCCTTAAAACCTCTAGCAGCAAGAGAAGAAGCTTTGGTTGTTTGCTCACCCATAAGGATCAACTTCTCACTGAGATCACTAGCCTTGGTCTTCTTGCCTTTAAGAAGTTGTTTTAACTCTTTGATTTCAGTAGCGATCGCCTTAAGACTGTCATCTTCAGATTTATGCAATAAATCATACCAGTGATTGATTCCATCAGATGCAGATTTAGAATCAATCTCTTCAGCGTCTTGATCGAGAACTTCTACAAGTGAGTCTAAGGCTCCTAGATGATGTTGATCTTCTTCTTTAGCTAGAGACCGACCGACCTTCGCAAGCTGCTTGCCTAAGTTTTGCAAAGGGAGTTTGATTTCCTTGTCAGCGTCAGCGGCAATATTACTAGTTTGCTCGCCTAGATGACTTAACAGTTCACCAAGATCGTGTCCTGCGTCTTTACTCTTGAGGAGCTTCTGTAAGTCTTTAAGCCCAGTAGCAATTTCTTTGAATTCTGGTTCTTTGGACTGTTGAACTAGGCTATGCCACTCATCAATCATTTTAATTGAATCATCAGTCTTGAGAGAACTCAAATCGCCTTTTAGCGCTTCTAAAAGTGAGTCCAACTTCTTTGAAGTTTGAGATGTATCTTTTGCTGTGCTTTTGGTAGCAGTCATTTATTTGTACCTGTTTTTTTTTAATTCCCTTTCCACACCTAGATTTACATTGGCATGATTGAAATCATGTTTAGACAATGTATAACTTGAATAAATTGTCTTAAAAAGTTTTAAATCTTTACAATCAGCTATTTAGTTAGCTTGCATAATGGATTTGTTTGAATTTAGATAGAAATTTTATAGTTTAATGATTGAGGAATGAAAGAATTCGATTACTCGCTCGATTTTAAAACAATCGATTTTAGAGAGCATCCCGAGCTTTATCGTATCGGTCGCGGTGAGCAAGGCGTACTACTAGTGCAACCTTAATTATTTTGCCCCACGAAGAAGATCTAGTCAAAGCTGAATCAGCTAAAATTTCTATGAAATTTAGCAATTAGCTAAGTTCGATCTGGAGTATTTAAGATTGGCAGATTGTCATCGAAAACAATATGGCGTATGACTATAGCGATCGCCAAGTATATTAAAATACAAAACCCTAAAATGGAAGGCGGCGCTCTGCGCCGCCTTCCATTTTGGGGTTTTGTTTGGTCTTAATACAGGTGGCGACAGGGAGCATTTCACTTTGACGCATTGCCTATTTTGCAAAGCCTAGAACAAAGGGCTTAAGCCCCTTGCCTTTATCAAGAGATTTATTATTAAGGGATACGCTTAATAATAATAATCTCTGGCTTATTGGATAGTAAATTAATCTATCAATCAGACTTTAGATTGTTGAGATTTACCTGCATCTTGTAGTTCTTGTTCAGTCTTGAGACGAGAGACTACATTAAATTCGCTTGGCTTTAGATGCCCTGTTTCTTGTACTCCTTCAGTCGGACCTGCCACTTCACACCAAGCTGGTAGCCCTCCCATAATTTGGGCTACATTTGAAAAACCAGCACCGCGCAGAAGTTGAGCGGCTTGTAATGATTGCTCATCTGATTCACCATAGATATAAATATCTCGCGCAGGTTCAAAATTTGCCTGAGCAAGATCCATAAATTGCTCCATTGGCATAGAAATAGCGCCTGTGATCCTGCTCTGGTTAAAGGCTGCCCGATCGCGAATATCGACAATGGTGAGCGCTGGCTCGCCCCACTCTAAACGCGCCTTTAAGTCGTAGGCTGGGGATTCAGCTTTGAGACTAGGTGGATTGGGCTTAATGTTAGGTAAAGCTTGCTTTACGTTTTTAATAACTTCTTGGATATCTGCCATGATGTTTTTACCTATGAAATCAAGAATCACATGAATATTCAGAATTACATCCTTCTGCTTGAAATCATGTTTGAGCAATGTATAAATTGGATGGATTGTCCTAAAATATTTTAAATCTTTACAGTAAATACTCCCTTCCCAGTGAAA
>Ga0163144_10030903_pt1 | contig 10234 bp, 11 predicted proteins | sample OliLak19BULKMAT1_FD_123175 | JGI IMG/M metagenome (GOLD analysis project Ga0163144, IMG submission 123175) | Freshwater microbial mat bacterial communities from Lake Vanda, McMurdo Dry Valleys, Antarctica - Oligotrophic Lake LV.19.BULKMAT1 | ecosystem: Environmental > Aquatic > Freshwater >...
CTCCAGCGCCTTGCGGGGCTCCTCGCTGGTGGCGGCGTAGATCTCCACGCGATTGCAGGTCGAGAGAATCACCGCCTCCTCGACCAGCCCGGATTCGCGAAGCCGGCCCAGCGCCGCCGGCACCCGCGCCTCGGCAAACGCGAACCGTTCCCGCACCGTAACGGGCGCGGTGTGGTGGCTCAGGCCAAGGACGATAATCGGCATGGCTGTCTAGGGCCGAGCTTCCGGCTTGGCGGAATTGTCGGCGGCGGGATTATGGATCCCCGACAGCAGATTGGATCCCCAAAAGGTCAGGAGGACGAAGGCGAACACGCCGACTGCGCCCCAGGCAAAACGCCGTCCCCGTTGCGCGAAGCGCCAGCGACTCACCAGCAAGGCCAGGCACCCCGACCAGACGAGCACCGACCAAAGCACCTTCGCGTCGCCCTTGAAATAAACCCCATAAGTTTCCTTGAGATAAATCGCGCCGATGGCGAGCCCGCCGGTGAGCAGGACGAAACTGGCCAGGAGCAGGCGGCTGGTCGCCGTTTCCAGGCGCTGGATGGGAGGCATGAGGGAAGAGACGGCGCGGAACTTGTCGAACTTCAAATTGTGTTCCTGCGTGAGGTACATCGCGGCGGCGATGGAGCTGAGCCCAAAACCACCGTAACTCAGGAGGATAAGGGCTGCGTGCAGGCTCAACCAGCCCCCGGTGAAGTCGGGTCGATCCCCATAAGGCGGATCCAGGCTCGGCATCAACGCAAACACGCCAATGGCGAAAAGGATCGGCGACGCGAACGCCCCCAGGAAGCGCAACCGCGCCCACGAGCCGATGACCAGGTAACTCACCACGATGGTCCAGGCGATGAACAGGGTGGCTTCGTAAAGGTTGTTGATGGGACAGCGTTGCAGGGAAAATCCGCGATGAAACATCGCCAGCGTGTGAAACACGGCGCCGCCGAGCAGAAGGCAGTAATTCACCCGGTTATCTTCGCGAAAACCTTGGCGATGCAGAAATATCGCGTGCAGCGTGCTCAGCCCATACAGGAGGACGGCAATCTGGAAATAATGATGATCCGACAACGACACGAAACCAGCCTAGTCGCTGGCGAAGTGACTGCAAAGCGCAAATCGGCAGCGGAGCGGGAGCGCGAAGCTCAATGGGAGCACCCTGTTGTCAATCGGTCGGGCCGTCCGCCCTCGGTTAGGGAACTTTTACGCGATGGAATCGGGATGCGGCCAGGGGCCGCGGGGAGAACGCATGGTGGGTCACACCCGAAACCGCACGCACGAACCGACCAGGGATGCCGGCGCTCCCAGGCCTCCCGGCTCACGGCAGCCGTAAGACTCGGAACAGGGTGGCGGACGGCATTCGGTCGGCGATCCAGGAAAGATTCGTGGTCGCCGCCATCAGGTTCGGGCTGTCGATGCTCCAGTCTTGTGCATCGCGGGTACGTTCGACCCGATAGGTCCGCCCGGTGGTCGTTGGCCAAACCAGCTGGACGGATTCAGGGCCCGCAAGGATCGAGGTGATCCGGAAATTCGTGTCGTACGGATCGTGAAAGGACATCACGAGGGGAAGATGATCCGACGCGGTGCGGCTGTCGATGGCCAGGAGACCCGCGGGCAACGGCGTCAGGCGATCCGTCCGGAAAACCTGGCCGCTGGCGAGATTCGAAAAAAGCAGGCCGCACGGGAGAATGTAATCGATGCGATCTGCCGGATTGCTGGTGGCGCGGATCGAATAAGTATTGGAACTGCCGGTCGTGGGATTCCGGGGTGTGGTCAGGCGCAGGCCGGTCGGTGGACTGACCAGGCGCTCCACCGGATGGCCGCTGTTGGGCGGCGGGTCGGCCACGTCCTCGTTGAAATCGCCGGTCAGGACATAGGGACGCCGGCCGTGGGCCGGAAGAAAGACGGTGACCAGAAAATTGGAAATGGCGCTGGCCTCCGCGGCCCGGCGCAGGGCACTGGTGGTGTCCCCGCTGCCGCCGTAGGCCTTCAGGTGGGTGGTGAAGACATGCAGGTGCTCGCCCCAGCCGGGTACGGCAATTTCCGCCTCGAACAAATCGCGGGTGAAGGTAAAGGGACTGTTGGTATACCCAAACGGCCGGAGGTCCGCTCCATCAAGCCAGGATTGCGAACGCACGATCGGATAGCGGCTGGCGATCGTGCTGCGAATGAACCCGTCGGTGCCGGCATTGGTCGCCAGAAAGTAGCCCGGCAGGTAGGCCTGCACAAAATTGGCCATCTGCCAGGTATTGGTGCGCGGAATCTCGTTAAAAGCCGCCACCTCGGGCTGCCAATAAAGCATCTGCCTTCCGATCGCCTGGACTTGCCACGAATTGGTTCCCCAATTGGTCGTGCCGTTGCCGGCGACATTGTAGTGGAGCAACGACAGCGCCGCCGCCGGGCCGGCGAAGACGGCCAACCCGCCGACCATGATTAATGTTCGCAGGCACATGGATCAGCCGTTGCCGCCGGGCCGGGGCGGCGGATGTCCGGATGGAACAGGAAATCCTGCGGGTGTCGACGCCTCCCCAACGTCGCGTGGAAGACCGCAGGCGGGGCGCTTAACGACCTAATACTTCTTGACGAATTTTTTGCGCTCATCCTCTTCCGCGGGTGTCGGGGCGGGTTCGCTGGCCGCCGGCGGAACGGTGTCCGGCGATGATGAAGTCGATGGTGAAGGCGGTGCCGGGGGCGCGGGGGATGCTTTGGCGGCGGGAGACGTCTGCGCGGCAACCGGCGGCGCCTGCTCCTCCGGCTCAATGCTCTCGACGAAAGCCAGGCGCATGGTCATGAGGCTTTGCTTGAGGATCGATTCCTCCTGCGGCGTCAGATTGTGCTTCGTCTTGACCTGCAACATTTCCAACTGGCTGATGAACATCTGGGCAGCGTCCAGATCCTTGATTGTCTCGCCGGTTTCCGGATGGGGCGATTTGCCCATGAACATGAACGCCATGCTGGCATACTGCATGACCATGTTGCTGAACAACCGGGAGTAGAGTTCGTCGGGCGTGCCGGGGCCGGCGGGCAATTCGGATTTCATGAAAGGTTACTGGCTATTCTTCCGGCATCGGCGCACCTCTTCCATCAAAAAATGAATGAGATGCTTGAGGCGCTGCTCGAGGGGCACCGTCTCGAGGATGGTTTGGCGCTCGGAAGCCCCGGGCAGCAGCGCGCAGGTCACCAGGTCCGCCACCTGGTCGGCATCAGGAAGGCCGGCCAGGTAATCGAGAATTTCCTTGGGCGAAATCCCCGGCTCCCCGCCCCCTTTCTTTTTCGTCGCGCCCGGATTCTTGAGCGCGGAAAACGGGAACGGGAAGGGACCGCAGCGAATGCGTTCCTCAACCAGTTCATGGATTTTGGCAACGAGCGCATCAATGACCACGTTGTCGGCCGCCGCTGCCCGCAAGGGGCGGATGCTGGCCACGCGATAGGGACGGGTCTGGACCGTGCCGATGATTTCCACGCGGGCCAGTCCCTGGAGAATGAGATGGGAAGTGCCGTCGTCGTGTCCCACCGAAACGCGGATGAGCCCCAGGCCCGCGACGGCGCAGGGGGTCTCGCGGGTGCGTCCCGGCTTTTGCATGGCCACCGAAAACATGCGTTCGCTCCGCAGCATGTCGGAAAGCATGCGTCGATAGCGGGGTTCAAAAATATAAAGGGGAAGGAGGGCTTGTGGAAAAAGGGTCGCGCTCGGCAGCGTCATCACCGGCACTTCGTTCGGTAATTCCATGAATCAATTCTAGGCGACGCCGTCTTTTAATCAAGAATCGGATGTGGGGCTTGCCAACTGAATGCCCACCGACCATTCTTCCACCATCTTTATGAAAGCAGCCATTGCATTTTTGATCCTTGTCTCCATCGGATTGGGCGTCGGCCTCATGATGCGCCATAACAAAGCCCTCGAAACCAAGCAGGCGGACGAAAAGGTCATCGTCGAATACTCGAACCGCGTTGAGAACACCCAGATCAAGCTCGATGAACAGGAAAAACTGGCCATGTTCCTGCAAACCAACCTCACCCTGAAGGGCGAGGAACTGAACGGCGCCTCCAACAACCTCGCCAAGCTCAACGCCGAACTGGCCAAGACCAAGAATGAAATGCAGGTCGCCGCCGAGGCCGCCCGCGCCGAGATCGAAAAGAAGGACGCCCAAATCACCCAGCTCACCTCCCAGACCAACCAGCTCACGATGAAGATGGATGATCTCACTTCCAACATCGAGAAGCTGGGCAAGCTCATCGGCGACACCGAGCGGAAACTTTCCGCGTCGGAAGGCGATCGCGAATTTCTGCTCAAGGAACTGAAACGGCTTCAGGTGGAGAAGGCCGATCTCGAACGTCAGTTCAATGACCTTTCCGTCCTCCGCACCCAGGTCGCCAAAATCAAGGAGGAACTGACCGTGGCCCGCAGGCTGGAATGGTTGCGCATGGGCATCTACGGCATGAACGACAAGAAGGGGGCCGAGATGCTGGTCGCCAGGAATCCCGCGGCCACCCGGACCAACTTCAGCCTGAATGTTGAACTCAAGCAGGATGGCGGCGCCTCGGTGATCACCAACCCCCCGGCGGCCGCCCCCAAATGATGCGATGACCCCCGCCCCTCTGCTGATCGATTCGCACGGGCGCACTCTCCGGGATTTGCGGATCAGCGTCACGGATCGCTGCAATTTCCGTTGCATGTATTGCCTGCCCGAGACCGAGGCGGCGCATCATTTCTATCGGGGCCGCTGGGCCCAACTCCCCCACTCCACCCCCATCGCCCGCCAATGGGCGCCCCGCGCCGACATCCTCACCTTCGAGGAGATCGAGCGCACGGTCCGGCTCTTTGTGGGCCTTGGCATCGAAAAAATCCGCCTGACCGGCGGCGAACCGCTTCTCCGCCGGGAACTCGAGCGCTTGGTGGGCAGCCTCTCGAAAATCGAGGGGATTCGTGACCTCGCACTCACGACCAACGGATTTCTCTTTTCCCAGAAGGGTGTGGCGTTGCGCGACGCCGGGCTGCGCCGCGTCAGTTTCAGCATGGATTCCCTCGACCGGGACAACTTTCGCAAGATCACCGGCCGCGATGGCCTCGGCGAAGTCCTGGCCGGCATTCGCCTCGCCCAGGAACTCGGCCTCGATCCCATCAAGGTCAACGCGGTCATCATCAAGGATGTCAATGATCACGAGATCGAGGCCCTGGCCGATTTCGGCCGGCAGAACGAACTTTCGTTTCGCTTCATCGAGTTCATGCCCCTGGATTCCGGCCGGGCCTGGCTCAAGGAACTGGTCGTGCCCGGGCGCGAAATCCTTCGCCGCCTCCAGGCGCGCTTCGACTTGCAACCGGTCGCCCCACTCCATGCTTCCGAGACGGCCCGCCGCTGGACCTTTGCCGGCCGCGGCGAGATCGGCATCATCGCGCCGGTGAGCGAGCCGTTCTGCGGCCATTGCAATCGCATCCGACTCACGGCCGATGGCAAGATCCGCACCTGCCTGTTCAGCGTCACCGAACATGACCTGCGCGCCCGGCTGCGGGGCGGCTGTGACGACCATGAATTGCGCGAGTTTGTGCAGGGCGTGGTCCAGCAAAAGGAGGCGCGCCATCACATCGGGGAACCCGAGTTTGCCCAGCCCAGCCGCTCCATGAGTTGCATCGGGGGCTAAAAGCCCATCTTCATGTAATCCGTCCACCTCCCGCCCGGCGGTGGAGGGGCAGCCTGCTCACGACCGGAAAACTGCCTTTGTCCGAACTTTCCACCTTGCACTTCGGACCTCCCGCCGCATTCTTTCCGGGATGGCGCCCGCACCGCTGCTGCAGCTCGACCTGCCTGGCTTCAAAAAGCTTCGAAGCGGGAAGGTTCGCGAGATCTTCGATCTCGGCGACGCCTTTCTGCTGGTGGCCACCGACCGCATCAGCGCCTTCGACTGCGTCATGCCCAACGGAATTCCGCGCAAGGGTGAGGTGCTCACCCAGCTTTCTCATTTCTGGTTCGGGAAGTTCTCGGGCTGGATGCCGAATCATTTGCTGGCCGGGCCGGAGGATCCCCTGCCCGCGGTCCTCCAACCGTTTGCCGCAACCCTGGCCCGGCGCAGCATGATCGTGCGGAAGGCCGCGCCGCTGCCGATCGAGTGTGTGGTGCGCGGGTACCTGGCCGGCAGCGGCTGGCAGGAATATCGGAAGCAGAGAACCGTCTGCGGCGTGAAACTTCCCGCCGGCCTCGTCGAATCAGGGGAATTGCCGGAACCGATCTTCACGCCGGCCACGAAAGCCGAGTCGGGCCACGATGAAAACATCACCTTCGACCAGGCGCAAAACCTCGTCGGCGCCGAGGCCGCCGGGCAGGCCCGCGCCGCCAGCCTTAAGATCTACACAGCCGCCCGGGCTTGGGCGCGGGACCAGGGAGTCCTCATCGCCGATACCAAGCTGGAATTCGGCTGGTTCGACGGGAACCTCATTTTGATCGATGAAGTCCTGACCCCGGATTCCTCCCGCTTCTGGCCCGCCGACCAGTATCGTCCCGGACGCAGTCAGCCCAGTTTCGACAAACAATTTGTGCGCGACCATCTCGAAACGCTTGCGTGGGACAAGAAGCCGCCCGCCCCGATGCTGCCCCCGGAAGTGGTCAGCCGCACGCAGGCGAAGTACCTCGAAGCCTACAAACGTCTCACCGGAAAAGCGTTGCCCACGCAAGACGTCAGCCCGCCATGAGCAATCTCTCGACCGCCGCCGCCTGCTTCGCCTCCCCCGCCCCCGCCGCGCTCCGGTTGCCCCACCTGATCACCGCGTTGGACGCCGCAATGATCGGGAAGGTGTCGCACCTGACCCGGTCCCGTCCGGGCCTCTGGCGCGTCCCCGCGCCGTTCGATGCCGACGATCAATTCGACGATACCCGCGCAAACGCCCCGCTCGCCGCCTGGGCGCTTCCCCTCAACCAGGCGGAAATTCAGGGATTGCGCTGGCATGTCGCCGAGGCGGTGTTCAGCACGAAACTGATGTTCGTCAATTGCCACTCGGACGAGGCCAGCTTGATCGCGCTGGCCACACCGGCCGGCCGGCGACTCGACACGGGCGCCTACGTCACGGAAGGTTATGAAGACCTGGCCTCTCTGCCGGAACTCCTCGAGCCGATCGGCTGGACGATCATCCCGATTGGGCCGGAGCGAAGTCGCGCGCTGTTCCTGACCCGTCCGGCTTCCGGCGATTGGGTGGAACAACTTCGGGATTGGACCGATCTCCAGGGCCGTTTCACGGCGATACTTCGCGAACAAGCCGGTACCCTCATGCTCGAGGGACGTCCCGCGCCCGCCCCATACCGGGAGAATGCCACCGCCCATCGCATCGATGAGTTTCTCGGTGACATGGAAACCCTTTTTGGCGAAGCCAACGCCACGGTCCTCCCGGCCGTTGAACAACGGCTGCAGGCGCGGCGGGAGTTGCGTCAGCGGGTCGCCAATGCGCGCCAGGGCGTCCCGCCCGCCTGACCGACCGATCTCCATGCAAGCGCTCGTCGAGGATTTCATCCAGCATCTTCGCAACGAACGCGGGTTGTCGGAAAACACGCAGGCCACCTATTTCCGGCTGCTCGGCACGTGTGTGACCTGGGCCGGGAAACGGGGCTTGACCCGCTGGACGGAGGTGACCCTCGAGCATCTCATGGAATTTCTCTCCGGCGAACGCGCGCGTGCCCTCGCCCATGAGCCGGCGGAAAGCCCCCGCCGCCTGGCCTCCGAAAGTGTCTACCTGCAAATCGCCGCCCTGCGCGCGTTTTACAATTTTGCCGAGAACGAGAAACTTCTCCCGGCCAACATCGCCGGCAATCTCTCGCTCCCCCGCCGCTGGAAGCGCCTGCCCAAATCGCTCTCGGACGACGAGATCGGGAAGCTTCTCCAGCCCGTCGTTCCCGAAACCCCGGCTTCGCTCTGTGACGACGCCATTCTTGAACTGGCCTACGCTTCCGGCCTGCGCATCTCGGAGTTGCGCAACCTTCGCCTCGAACAGCTCCAATTGGATTCCGGCTTCCTCCATGTCATCGGCAAAGGCAACAAGGAGCGCGTCGTCCCCGTCGGTGAAGAAGCCGTTCGGGCCTTGCGCCACTATCTCGCAGCCGGACGTCCGCGCCTGGTCACCCCCAGGACGCCGGCGAATGTCTTCATCACCTCCCGCGGCCTTCCCTTCTCACGGGAATGGCTCTGGAGCCGGATGAAGGCCCGCTTTCGCCGGTCCGGCATCGCGCGAAACCTCACCCCGCACATGCTCCGCCATACTTTTGCCACCCACCTGCTCGAACACGGCGCGGACCTCCGCATCATCCAGGAATTGCTCGGACACGCCCGCATCAGCGCGACGGAGCGCTACACCCACGTGGCGGGAAACCGGTTGCGCGAGGTCCATCGGCAATTTCATCCCCGGGCGTAGCCGCCCGGTCAGAACTTCATGTTGAAGACAAACAGGATCATGTGCGAGCGCGTGCCCTCGATGCCGAGATGCGCATCCGGCCCGGGAAACGGGTAGGACGGATAACTGAACGACGAGTCCCCCGTCGCGAAATATTTATAGCCTCCCCCCAGCGACATGTGCTCGTTCAAGTCGAACCGCACCCCCGCGAAGAACTGCCAGGCAAACACGAAGTCGGAGTCGCTGCCATAGAGCGTGGCGGTCCCGTTGGAAAAAACGTCGGTATCAAAGGCGGTCACCGATCCCCCCGCCCCGGCGCCGAGATAAGGCACCATGATGGTCCGCGGAACCGGATACTGCAGGACCACGTTGGCGAGGAAGGGAGCCTGGTAGAAGAAGGTGTCCTGGATGGACAGGCCCTTGACCGAATGGATCTTGCCGCCGCTCCCGCCAAATTCCAATTCCAATCCGAAATACTGGTTGAACGCGAATCCGACCGCGATGTTCGCGTTGAATCCGGGGTCGAAATCGATGGCCCCGCCGGATCCTCCCGGCGTGAATTGGGTGACTTGACCCTCCTCAGTCAGGCTGACTCCGGCGGCCGCGCGAAAATAAGGGCCGCCCTCCCGGTTGATGAACCCGCCATGCTGCGCGCGCGCCGGGGTCGAGGCGGCGAATAAACCAATTCCTGCTGCCAGCGAATAGACGATGGATTTCATGATGTCGTGCTCCAATTGGTTGCTGCAATGTTCGCCTGACCCAATAGGGGATCACCCGATTTTAGTCAACGTTGCTGGACGGCCGCCCGGGCGCATGGGCGCATCCGTGCATTCCGGAAAAGTGCCGCTCGACAACCAATGGCACTTGGTCGCCGTGACGGTGAAGCGCGCGCCCAACGGCATCACCTTCTACCTCGATGGCGTGCCCGGGTCAAAGGGTGACCCCAGTCCATTCCCCGGCTCGGTGACGCCGCCGGCAGCCATCCCCATTTATGTCAGCCATCCCGATGGAGGCTTCGACGGCTGCATTGACGAGGTGCAACTTTTCAACCGCGCGCTCGACCCGGCGGAAATCACCGCCATCTACCAAGCGGGCAACCTCCGCAAAGACAAGTCCAACCCGTGACCATCGGGGTTGGTCGCCACCTACATCTTCACGCTTCGCCGGACGAAGCCAGCCAATCCGAAAGTCCGCGAGGACCAGGCCGGCCCGGACGAGATTCCGGACAACTCCTGACCGGACAATGACAAGAATTGGCTAGCTGATCCTCCCTGTCCCGCCGGAGAATATTGTATGAAAACGAACTCCTCACGGAAGCTTCGGTGGCGCGTCGCGCTGACGATAGCAGGCATAATCTTCACGTCGTTGGCCTTGTCCGCCGCCGAGGCCGACGCGACCAAGCCCAAAGGCCCCGCGGCCAGGGGCACGGACTCCACCATTACCGGCGAGGAGGTCACCGTACTCACGCAGGCACCGCGGGTGCCGCCGCCCATCAAGCGCACGCACGCCACCAAGGTCATCGTAAAACTCGAAGTGCGCGAAGTTGTGAAGAAGATGGCCGATGGCGTGGACTATCTCTTCTGGACCTTCGGTGGCGACGTGCCAGGCAGTTTCATCCGCATTCGCGAAGGCGACCTCGTCGAGTTCACGCTCGCCAACCATCAGTCGTCGAAGATGCCGCACAACATCGACCTCCACGCCGTCACTGGGCCGGGCGGGGGTGCGTCGTCGTCGTTTACGGCGCCGGGGCACTCGTCGCAATTCTCGTTCAAGGCGCTCAATCCCGGTCTCTATGTCTATCACTGCGCGACCGCGCCGGTGCCGATGCACGTCGCCAACGGTATGTATGGACTCATCCTGGTCGAGCCGAAG
>Ga0163144_10030904_pt1 | contig 10233 bp, 9 predicted proteins | sample OliLak19BULKMAT1_FD_123175 | JGI IMG/M metagenome (GOLD analysis project Ga0163144, IMG submission 123175) | Freshwater microbial mat bacterial communities from Lake Vanda, McMurdo Dry Valleys, Antarctica - Oligotrophic Lake LV.19.BULKMAT1 | ecosystem: Environmental > Aquatic > Freshwater > Lake...
AACGGTCGCGTGATCTGGATCGAGGCCACCGCGCCCGGCAACGCCGAGGGCGCCGACGTGATTCACGCACCGCGACGCGTTGTGCTCAACGGCGACGAGATCGAACGCAAGGTCATGCTTCGGTACCTAAACGCGATCTCCGAGAAGCGAAAGCAGTACAAGAGATGGCGTCAAAAGGGCATCGTCAGCGAAGCCGACGGTTTCGTGATCGCGATCTCGGGATCGATGGTGCCCGAGGGCCAGGTTGAGTTGGACGAGCTGCCGCGAATCGTGAAGCTCGCCTTCGGCCTCGGAAAGAGGACGGTCATCGTGCCAATCGGCGACACGAAGGAGGAGCCCCACGTCGGACCGCGGCAGACTGCGCTGACGGTGACGAAGAACACCCAAACTGGCGAGACGGAGCAGATTACGGCGGCGCCGTTCGTCAACGATAACGCGCACGAAGTGAGCGCGATCTTGTTCAGCGGCGCGCACTTCAAGATCCGACCGGAAGCATACGGAAACGAGCCCGGGCGCGACTTCGTGCTCGCCCACAATCCATTCGCCAACGTGAGCTTCCCGTTCGACCGCATGAAGAGCGGTCGCGAGTTCTTCATCCAGATGGGCGTCTGTGATCACCGGGCTGGCGTGGGGGGCCGGGACGGCTGAAGGACTGCGCGTCGGCGAGCGCGACCTTGCGGGAAGCCGCGAGCGCGTCAACGAGGCCGTCCTTGGCGCGGCGGTCGGGGGGCGATCGGGAGGCGGTCGGGGGTGGGAAGCCGATCCTCCCGACGCGGAGAGATGCTCCTATCGAACGACGCGGAAACAGGGGTCGTCGACGAGGGCGGAGACGAGCACGCCGGGCAGCTCCTCCCACGAATCGTTCAGGCTCACTCTTCTGCGCCTGCACTCGTCTCGCTCAGAGGCGTCACGTTCTCAGCGGCGGTAACGAGGAGCTCCATCACGATCATCACGCCGGAGCTGATATCGCGATCGGCGACGTCGTGGCCGCCGCACGCACGAGGTTCGCCCGAATTGTCTCGGGTTGGAGCTTCCTCGCTAGGCCGTCGAAATCAGCACGCGTCGCTTCAGTCGTCATTGGTCCGTTTACCTCGCTCCGTGCTATCGGATCCGGCGTTCCCCATCAGCGTGTGCCTGCGCAGTTCGCTGAGTACGCGCGCGCGGAGAGCGGCGATCGGAGCTGCAGCGGTGGCGCCTTGTGCGGCTTCCTTCAGCTGCGCGTCGTCGCGGGCCGTCGAAAGCCAGTCGACCTGTTTCGCGTGCATCGTAGTCCACTGCTCCCGCACCTCTTCGAGAGGGCGAACGCTTTCGAATGGGAGGTACGCGTATCCAAGCGCGATCGCGTTGACGAGTTCGTCGAGCGCCGGTCGCGAATCAACCCATCGCTCTTGTTGTCGGGCCGCGAGCTTCGCCCGCGCCTTCTCCCGGGCGTTGTGCGTCACCCCGAGGTCGTCCAAGTCGTCCTCAGGTTCGGGTTGACGGTAGCCGTCGTCGTGGCCCCCCAACGCCCTGACGGTCGTCTCGAATCGTGGAACTTTTGGTGGATCGACGAGGACACGCAATCGTTCCAGGGCGGCCAGCCCGGCAGCAATGCCCTGGCCAGCCACCTCCGCCCGCTTCGCCTCGACGTGCTCCATCCGGCGCTTTCGCAGCTCCCAGAATGCCGCCGGAAGACCTGCCAGAACCGCGCACATCGAAGCAAGTCCAACGAGGAAATCACCCCAGGCCGAAAGCTGAGCGGACTGGTGTTGGACCAGTACCATCAGCCGAATTAGGAGCACGGCGGCGATGAAGATCGAGCCCCCTACGATCGCGGTGCCAACCTTCCACGCGTTCCTTTTCATCGACGGAGTGCTTCCCGGCGTCGGAGTCGCGCCGGGCGCTTCTTGTTTGGGGTCGGTCGTCACGCAGAAGCCCCTGACGCCAGGAGCCACGGTCGCGCAACCGCAAGCACCCATCGCCCGAGTTCGGTGAGGTCCGCCGAGAGGACGGCATTCCAGGTCCGCGGCGTATACACGCGAATGCAGCCCGCGACGTGCAGAAGATCGCCACTCGGCGGCTTACCCATCATGAAGGAGTAGCGTTGGCCTGGGCTCCCGAGGTCCGCGGCTTCCGCGAGCACCCGGAGGTCGAGCGGATCGAGTTCACGCATCGTGCGCTCCACCCTCGCGACCTGAGCGACCGTCAAAATGTGAGCGACAGCCGCGGTGCCTACGACCGCGTAGGCGAGCATGCGTCGGCGCTCTCCGATGGCTTCGCGAGCGGCTTCGAACATAAAGTTCCGCCATACCAGCTGCAACTCACGGTCGACGAGCCCTTCCGCGACGAACGCCGATAAGTCGCCGACGCGTTGCTCTAGATCATGTAGGCCACGCGCCACGTCGGCGATCCACTCCCGAAAGATCTCGTCGCGCTCCTTCTCGAACTCTGCGGTCCGGTCCTTCTCCAGTAGGGCGACGATCTTCTGCACGGCGAAACCTAGCTTGGCGATCGAGACCGGATCCATGGCGGCTCCTGCAGTGACCAGGCGTGGCTCCGAACGCGGAAGGCGCCCCGGCGGCAGGGTACTCTGATCGGGATACGAACGTCTCGCGACCGGTCGCGATAGCGGCAACTTGTCTTCGCGAGTGCGTTGCCGTCGTGGCGGCACAGAAGAGGGAGGCGGAAGAGCGACAGGGGCGCGTTTGTATTCTCCGCGTTGGACTGGTAGCTTCCAGAACGGATCGAAAGTGCCTACAGCGACATGGGACGTCCAATCGATATGCGGCGATTGAACGAAACGTCGGCTCTACGCGCGCCCTTCTCTTTAGGCCAACAGCCGATGAGCAAACCGAACACACGCCGCGCGCGCCCGGACATGATGCGTCGAGCTCACCGTGACCTGTAACGGCTACGGCCATCCACCATACTGCTGTTGCGCGTGGGGCCCAGGGAACGGCGGTGGAAGTCACGGCGGAGCACGAGCTCCGGCTCCCCCTCTGCACTCGGCTGAATCGGACTGCGACTGGAGGCCCCTCGCGCCTGCGCGTCCGCTCGACCGCCACGCTGAAACGAAGCCGAGTGTCTGCTCCATGTGCGGCGAAGAGGTTTTCTTCCACACTAATGGGTTCGGCGACCTAGTCGTCTTCGATGAACTCGGGCCGCCGTGGCCAAAGCACGGCTGTTTCCCCGCTCGCGGGCAATCGCAACCGACGCCCGAATGGGACCCCCCGGCACTCGGGGCATTGAGCTTCTTCGGCATCCTGCGCGGTTTCGACCTTCGGGTCTCCCGACTCAGCGTGAGCGACCGTGGCTCGGAGTTCTTCCGGCGTGCTCTGGTGCAAACGCGCTTGAACGGGCCTTCTTGCACGGTCTACGTTGCGGAAGAGATAGTTTGGTCGACTGCGATCTGCCGGTTGGCAATCGGAACCCTCGTCGGTGCCGTCCCGGCCGGACGCCGTGCTGCCGCCCTCTACACTCGCGACGCCAGAGCAGTGGAACCGCTCGACCCTATAGCGGTACCCACGTGTCGCCGCTGTCAGCGCCATCTTCAGATCTTCTCCGCCGATAGCCACACTGCGTCATGCTCGACATGCGGCGTCGTATGAGCGCGTGGAGCAGAGTCGCGATTTCGCGCGACAATCGAACCACCAGGCTGACGAGTAACTCGCGTACAGGGGCTAGAAGATGACCAAGAACACGCCTGCGTTTTCGTCGTTCACCCCCTCCGCGCGTTGTCGCAGTTTCCCGGCAGGAGCATGGCGATGGATTCCCGCGCTCGCGATTGGCATTCTTGTCGCAGCGGGGCCGGCGCCGTCCTACGCCCAGGAGTCCGCTCTGCCCACGGTCGGGCGTGTGCCGGTATTCGTAGACTACGAAGACGACTCTCCGGACATGACGTGGACCTCGGTTGCGACGTGGCTCGTATCGATGTGCAGCAACAGCAGCGTCACGCCGGGCCGGTGAAGCTCGGAGTGCAGGTAGATCGGGTCCGGCTCCGCACGGCTCGCCGTCTGCGCGCAAGGCTCGCCGTACAGCTTCTTCTGCAGTTCCTCGTCGCTCAGCCCTTGCACGGCCGCCCAGTCGAGCCCCGCCGTCACCGCGCGCGAGCATGTCTTGGACACCACGCTCCGACCGATCCCAGCGCTCACCGCGGCCTGCCGGACTCCGAGTCCCAGCACCCAACGAAGCCGCAAAATCTCTCGCACGGCGGGGTCAGAGAGGGGGTCGCACAACAGACTCCCCAGCGCCGATCTCGCGGTCACGCTGGAGAGATTGAGGTCCTACGTCTCCGGCCGAGTCGGGCGCGTGCTCAACGGCGACGTGCGGCCTCGTAGAACGCATCGAATGCGTTCCCGATGAGCGCGTGGCGAGCGATCACGCGGATCGTCGAACGCGTGGACCTCTCAACGAGCCGGTAATTCCGGTCGTCGACGTCGAGGTCGAGGTCGAGGGCGTTGCGCACGAGTCGATCGAGGATCGCGGCGCATCCGTCGATCGATCTCACGACCAGTATTCCATTGAGTACACCGGTGCTCAGGATGACTTGCAGCGCAAGCGGATGCACTTCGCGAAAGAGCGTCGCCCGCTTCTCTGCATTCGTGGCCGTCGCGACGAGGATTCCGATAAAGTGCGCTTGGACGGCCGCCTCAGGGCCATGGAGGTTGCCTCCCGTGACGCACCCGTCTAGCCAGGCGCGGTACGCGGCACGGTCGCTCTCCGCCACGATCCTCGCATCCTCGCCGTACAGGTCGAAGTCGGCCCAGTGATCTCGCGCCGCGCGTGCGAGCGCAGCGCCGGTGCAACGTTGCAAACGCAGCGTGAGCACCTGGGCCAGGAGTGCCTGATCGTCGGTCGTCTCGTCTACCTCCCGGTCTTCACCCGAAGCTTCCCTCTCGACGATTTGCTGGAGCCCAGGGCGGCCCAGGAGTCCGAGCTTCTCCGAGTCGATGTCGACCTCTTCCACGCGGAGGCTGGGAACAAAGACGATGACCGGCTTGCCTTGCCCCAGAGCCACGGAGGCTTCGGAGTCCTTCCCGAAGCTATCCGCCTTCTGAGCAAGATAGATGGTGATGTCGGCGCGCTTAAGCATCAGCGCCTCAACGAGACCCTTCGCGACCCGATCTTCGATCCATGACTGTGTCGGATTGAAGTAACGGAGCTTCAGCGGGTGGACGCCGGAATGCGTGAACAGTCGACGCACGAAGCTGTTCACGGACGCGAAGTCCGCGTCCGAACGCATTGACGTTGCGACGTACACGTCCATGAAGTCGGCGGCGAGGTAGCGGGCGAGATTGCGGAGCCCCGTCGCCTGGGTCGACTCCATCTGCTCGATGTCCTCCGCTGCCTTCGGGCCGATCTGTGCGGCTTCGCGGCGGAGCCGATCGGGGTCCGGCGCGAAGAGCGGGGAAAGCAAGTCGTGCGGGAGCGTCGACTGGAACGAGCGCAGCAACGAGCCGATCTTTCGTCGCCGCTTCGCCGGTGACGTCTCGATCGCCGAGGCGCCCTCCTTCTCGATCTTGCCTGCAAGTTCAACAAGAAACGCCGCGACCATCGCTCGCTCCGCGTGCTCTTTCCGCACTCGCGCGGCAGAGATGTAACCGAGGTCGGGCAGGCGCGCTTCGGGTATCTCCTCGATGACCTGCCACTCGGTCCGCGCTCGGAAGGGAACGGCGTCGCGAACGCGAAGCGGCGCCAAAGCGTCGTCGAGTTCCTCGGTCCCGCCAAGATGATCATAGGCGGCCGCGAACGAGCTGTAGAGCCTGATCGCCTGCGCCTGGTAAGCGCGCACGCGATCGGCGAAAGCCTCAACCGACGTGAATGCTTCCGCTCCGAGAAATTTCTTGAAGAACGACAGCGTGGGAGCTGGCGCGCCGTAGTTGACCAACGCAGCACACAACGCGCGATGGAGCTGCTCGGCGGTGTTGCTGGTGTCGAAGAGCCCAAGGACGGCGAAGTGTGCGACGCTCGTGCTCTCGTGGTCGTGATCGCGTAGCGATACACGGCGGCCAACCAGTTCACCGAGCGTCTCCTCGAACATTGCACGCTTCACTTGCGAATCGTCCAAGAGCGGTTCCCAAAACCGCTTGGGAATTCCCAGGTGTGTGCAGATCGCGGAGAGAGTTGCGGCCGGAGGCAGACGCCGTGCTTGTTCGAGGAGTGCCACTGCGGTGCGGCTTGTATGTGGTGTCACCGCAACGGCGAGGTCGTCCTGCGAGATGTCGCGGTCTTCGCGGGCTGCCCGAACGTAGTCACCGAGGTCGCGGAGAGATGTGGTCACGGCGGGATCAGGTCGCAAATCGGTCGGGGGCGCAAGCCGCTTCACGGGTGCGCCAAGACGGGGCCACCCGGCGGCCGGCGCGTGACTCTTCCCATCTCTTGCTCCTCGACAGCGACGCGGCGCACTGCATGGGCGCATGGCTCGGCGGGATGCACCCCAAGCCGATGGCCGAAATCGCACGAGTGCTTCGACTTGCCGCACGGGCCGCACGCCCCGGCCCCGCTTGCAAGCATTCCCGCGGCGGCGGTATATTCCGGGAATGAACCGATGGCGCTCATTCGCGGTGGTTTCGTGGAGCCTCGCGGTGCTTCTGGCCGGATGCAGCGCCGAAGACCCGGCGTGCGTGCCCGGCGAGAGCCAGGCATGCGCTTGTCCCACCGGCGGTGGTGGAGCCCAGTCGTGCGCGAGGGACGGCACGGGATTCGGCCTCTGCGTTTGTATCGGTCCGATGGGCGATGGGGGCTCGCCCGAGGATAGTGGCCTGACGGTGGACGGCGGCCCGCCCACGGACGGTGGGCCGCCGCCTGGCTGCGGCGACGGCGTATGCGCAGCGGGAGAGTCCGCCGTGAGCTGCACGAGCGACTGCCCCCAGCGCTGCGGCGATACTCTCTGCACCGGTGGCGAGAGCCCAATGATTTGCCCGGCAGACTGCCCTGGGTCGTGTGGCGACTCAACCTGCGTGCCCCCGGCAGAGACCGCTCGAACGTGTCCGATGGACTGCCCGGCAGCGTGTGGCGACGGCGCGTGCACCCACGATGAAACCGCGATGTGTGCAGTTGACTGCCCGGTGCGGTGCGGTGATGGCCTCTGCACGCACGCGGAGACCGAGGCGACCTGTGCGGCGGACTGCAGCGCCGTCTGCGGCGACACCATATGTAGTGCCATCGGCGAAAGTTGCGGGTCGTGCAGCCTGGACTGTGGCGGATGTCTTCCCGCCTCGATCGATGTCTTCGTGACGGGAGCCGTCGTCAGAGCATGGGACAATGCGGAAGCCCCGTGGGACGGCAGCGGCACGATCTCGGGGCTGTTGAGGAGTTATGTTAACAGCCAGCTCGCCGTTCCAGGCCCCCCCAATACCATCATCGCCAACATCGCCGCGCGGGTGGCGCTGGAGGGGCTCGGTGTCACCGCGCCGCCCGATGTCTACGGGGAAGCTCGTGTAAGCCTGGACGGTGTCTCATACCCCGCCTCGAACGTCGCCCTGCCGCTCGCGAACGCCGCATACCAGGTCGAGTTCGCCGCCTCTGGTTGGACGCTGCCCGGCGCGAGCACTATCCGGGTGGATGTGCAGCTGTTCGACGACGATGTCGCGTTTGACGACCCCATCGGGACTGTGAATCTCACTGAGGAGGATCTCCGTGTGGCTTGGAACGAACACCCGGACGGGTTCCATTGGATCCAGGTCAGCGACCAGATGACGCAAATTCTCTTCATTCGCGTCCGCGTGCGCGCGACGCCGTGACGGTATGAGCACGGTTGCGCGAGCCTAGAACGCACCGTTCGGTCAAACAAAGGGAGTCGAATTGCGGATCTCGTGTCGGCGTGAACACCGGGATCGCCGGCATGTGAACACCGGGATCGCCGGCATGTGAACACCGGGATCGGGATCGCGAACGAGACACTGGCGTAGGTCGCCGCTTCAACCATCGCCTCCACCAGGAGGCCGACATGGAGCGATCCGCGATCTGGTCGACGAGCTGAACCTGCGGCCGAGAAAGCGACTCGGCGGCAAGACGCGGCGGGAGCTGTTCGAGGCGCTCGATCATCCCGCGCTCCGGCCGCTGCCCGAGCAGCGGTATGTCTGCGCGGAGTGGAGTCGCGCGAAGGTGCACGGCGACTATCACGTCGAGGTCGATCACCACTACTACTCGGTGCGCGGTTCATTTTGTGCAGCCAGTGGTCCGCGCACGGGACCTATCACGCTCACGCGGGAGCGTGATAGGGGAACGAACGTCTCCCGATCAGTGTCGGGCCAATCCGGTAGCATTCCAACGATGGCCCCCGAGATGCACCGCGCCGCCTACCGCGCCAAGAGGACGAGATGACCCAGGTAGCCCCGTGCCCGAGGTGTGCTCGCCCGGTGGCCGAGGGCCTCTGTCGCCACTGCGCGCGGGGCGCGGAGATCCGGGTGCACTTCTCTGCACAGAGCCTCATCGCCCGCGCCACCGCCGAACTCGCCACCGCCACTAAGGCGATCGGCCTCGCTGCCGTCCGCGGCGGCGGCCTGCGTTCGGAGCAGCCACGCCACGTCGCTTTCATAGCCCTCGCCAACGCCAACGTGGCGCTCAACCTCGCTGCCGAGGCCCTCAACGGCGACACTTTGGCGCTCGACGGAGCGTCTCTCACCATCGCGGGCCTTGTGCGGTTGAAGGCCGAACTCGCCACCGCGCTCAACAACATCGAGCCGTGAACCACGCGACGCGCCCCGACGCCCTGCGCGAGGAGCTCGCTGGGCTGACGTGGGAGGCCGTCGGCGAAGCCGGGCGCGGCACGCCGAGCGACCGGAGCTTGAGGACGAGGTCGTTGCAGTCGTCCTCGCGCCTGTCGCCGAGCCGCACCCGAGCATCGAGAAGATCGAGGGCGTCGTCGAGTTCCGCCGCGTGTGCTGCCGCCGAACGCGAGGCGTACCTGGACGGGTACGTGCGGGAGCGCCCGTGGCTTCGGACGAGGATCGACGATGCCAGACGGGGCGCCTGACCGGCTCGCCGAGGGGAGGTCAGCTCTCTCCAGTCTCCGGTTCGTCGAGGAAGGCGGCGAACGCCTGGAGGTTCTTCTCGTAGCGCGCGACCAGCGCAGGCGAGTCGGTGAACTTGCGGCGGAACTCGAAGACGCACGGTGCGCCGTCACGAAAGCGATCGAGGATGCGGCCGCTCGTCACCTCCTCGTACATGAAGACGAGCATCGCGGCGGCGTGGATGTCGCTCCGCACGGCGTTGAGCGAGCGCGGTGACGCACCGCCCTCTTCCCGCGCGAAGAGGTAGCGCGCCATCGCGTCGGCGAGCGCCTTCACCGCCGGCCCGTGCCGGCGATCTTCGTCGCGGCGGAGCTGCGCCTCGATGTCCTTGCGGAGTGCGCCGAGCCGCGCGGCGGGATCGCGCTCGGCCCGAACGTCGGCGATCGCCTCGGCCAACTCGTCCACCGCCTCGGGCTCGGAGAGACCGTCGAGGTCGAGCGTGAAATCACACGCGCGTTCAAGGCGCCGAAACTCCAGACAGCTCGTGCCGTGGCGACCGAAACCGCCGTGTGTGACGAGCCCGCGGCGGGCGGTGAAGGTGATCGGTTGCCGCGCACGGGCCTGCATGGTCTCGGGGTGCGACCACAACGCGACCGTCGTTCCAAGTCGGCGCGCGGCGCGGAGAATCGCCGCTTTGGCCTGAACCTGCCAGGGCAGGGTCACGACGTCCGCGCTCAACGCGGCCACTTCGAGTGCGTCGTTGTCGAGCGGAGCATCGTCCAGCAGATCGACGAACCGTAGCCCGAGTCGCGCGCTCGCCGCCGTGCCGAGCGCTGTCTTACCCGCGCCCGGCGGACCTAGGAGGAACACAGCTCGCGACATCGGCCACGAGGTTCCTCGCCACGGGGCCGCCCGTCAACCGTATGCAGACGCTATCCGCCCGGGCACAATCTGGCGAGAGATGGTCACGCCTTCGGCCTGCAGTTCGCGTGCTGATGGTCGGGCGCTCGCGACCGCTCACGGCCGACGACCTGTCCCGGCTCCCCGGTCTTCGTCGCTCGGTCATCGCCGCGCTCGTCGCGTCCCAGCCGGCGACCGTGCTCGACGCGCTTCGCCATCGCTACGTCGGCAGGAGGACGACCGCGCGCTCTTCGACGCCGGTCTGCTCAACGACCCTGAGGGCGTCCAGCGCCGCTCGGTATGCGCAGCTCGGTCTACGACGTCGTCGACCCGCTCGGAGCGTGAAAGGTCGGGTGAGGGGTGCTCGTCGTCGTCGTCCTCCAGGAGTTCGCGATCGGGT
>Ga0163144_10030905_pt1 | contig 10233 bp, 11 predicted proteins | sample OliLak19BULKMAT1_FD_123175 | JGI IMG/M metagenome (GOLD analysis project Ga0163144, IMG submission 123175) | Freshwater microbial mat bacterial communities from Lake Vanda, McMurdo Dry Valleys, Antarctica - Oligotrophic Lake LV.19.BULKMAT1 | ecosystem: Environmental > Aquatic > Freshwater >...
ACGCTTCCTGATTGGCTAGGATTTCAACATGCCGTCCGTCAAACCGTTTCACACGAGCCTGTATCTTTCGCTCGCCGTCGCGATCATCGCGACCGGCGTGGCAGGCGGGGACTTGCTTCCAGAACTTCCCTTCGTCACGGTCTTCAGCCTCGTTCTTCTCGGCGTCGCCTATTATCGAGAAGGCCGTTGGGAACTCTCGCTGCGGGCCGCCAATATTGTTGGCCTTGGGCTCGGTGCCTTGCTCGGACTGTGGGCCATTTTCCAGGTCGTGCGACCACCGACGGGGCTCGCCGAGACGCTACCGTGGCCCGCCAGTGCTCTGCCCTACCTCACCCCGGTCTTGATGATTTTGATTCCAGCCAAGCTGCTGCGATCCAAACACATGGGTGATTACTGGGCCATGCAAGGCCTGGGTCTGCTGGCCATGGCGCTCGCCTGCGCGATGGCCATGGATGGTGCGTTCATCATGCTGTTTCTTCTCTATGCGGTGTTATTCGTCTGGTCGCTGAGTGCCTTCCACATCTTTCGTGAGTTGGGTCCCGTGCAGGGTGCCACAGTGCCACTGAATGCCGGGCGCTGGAAAGGACTGCGATTAGCCTTTTTTTGGGCCTCGCTGTGTGGGGCAGCCGCAGTTCCGCTGTTTTGGGCGACGCCACGGTCGGGCAGCCAATGGGAACTGGCCCTCAATACTCGAGGACGAGCCACAACAGGAATTAGCGATGGGCCGGTGGACCTGAATCGCACGGGTCCCGTTGATGTGAATCAAGAACGGGCGTTCGAATTCCAAGCGACCACGCCGGACGGGCAGCCGATTTTGGACGTGTCACCGGAACAACGATTTCGAGCGATCTATCTGCACAACTACGAGAGTGGCCGCTGGATTCGCAATCAGTTCGGTTTTCAAACCGCCGACCGAGCCTTCAGCCCGGCCGGTGTGACGCGCGATCCCCGTTCGCGCATGCCCGATCTTGGGCCGGGGACGATGCATTTCACCTTCGTCCTGAATCCTCGCCTGACCCGCACGCCGCCGCTGGCCGATCCGGTTGCCTGGCAATGCGGCCTGCTTACACCCGCCGCCAGCCGCTTCGAAGATGGTTCCTACCGGAGTTGGGTGCATCGTCACGATGGCTCGCTGGATGGAGCGTTTAGTTTCGATGCCGGCTCGCCGCAGTATCTCCAGGCGTGGGCACCTCCGCCACAGCCGGGTTATGGTCCCGTCATGCGCGTGCAGCCCAATCGAACCGAGTACCTGACCCGTTTGCCTCGTGGCTTGCCCAAGCTCAAGGAGTTCACCGATCGGGTAATCGAGCGATTGGTGAACGAGGGCAAATTACCTCAGAATGTCCTGACGGACGTCGATCCCGACGTCCACACTCGACGAATCCAACATCACGAAGCGATCGCGCGAGCACTCGAAGAGTATCTGGGCCAATCGGGTGACTTTGCCTATTCACTCGAATTAACTCGCCAGGACAAAGCCATTGATCCCGTCGAAGACTTCCTGCTGAACTCGCGCTCGGGGCACTGCCAGCGATTCGCGACTGCCCTGGTCCTCATGCTTCGATCGCAGGGCATCCCGGCACAAATGGTGATGGGCTATCGCGGCTGCACTGGCCGCGGTGATGGCTGGTACGATGTTCGCGAAGACCAGTCCCACGCTTGGGCGGAGGTGCTTCTCCCCGCGTCGAATGAAGGCTTGATGCCCGTGTGGAACATCTCGCAAACGCTTGGGCCGTGGTGGCCGGTGATGCGCTGGCAAATGCTGATGGGTGGAAGCTTGTCCGCCGCTGCTTTCGCACTCCCGCCCGACTGGAAGCCGATGCGCTGGGTCACCTTCGACCCGACGCCAGCCATTGTCGAGTCGGATTCGACCGGCCCGGCTTCCTTCCTTGAGAAGGCACGCCAAAAATGGGAAGCTGTCTTAAAGACTGTTCTGCTGGCTTACAACACGGAATCCCGCGAGCAGGCCGCCTCCGCGATCGAATATTGGTTGATCGAGGAAGATGGCCCGTTCTACGTCGGCGGAATTGCCGCGGGGCTTCTCGGGCTTTGGCTTGTGAGACGCTATTGGCGAAAACGCACGGAGCATTTGGCGAATTATCCCAACAATTTACGCCGACTCGTGGGGATTCTCGCCAGCCACGGGATCGGCTGGCAAAAGGGTCAGACGGCCCAAGAGTTCGCCATTTACGCCCGTGAGAAGCTCGCTCAGAACTCGGAAGTCGCGGACATTCCCATGCAAATTGTCGCGGCGTATTATGCCGAGCGTTTTGGTGGCGTCACGATGAACGAGGAGCAACGGCGGGAACTGGTTGCAAGCCTCAAGCGGCTTGCAGCCGGCTTGTAAAATCTATCTCCCCTCACCCCGAAGTGGGGAGAGGGGAGATAGATCCCCTAAAAGTTCTTCGAGTTCAATTTCACCGATGCGTCGTCCGCCACGTTAATCCAGATATGCACATGCGGGTGGCCACGGAAATACCACACGAACGATGGCCCTTCGAGCCGCCAGTTGTCCCACTCGCCGTCGCTGCCCGTGTCGCCGTCCTTGTAAAACGCCAGCCAACATTTATCGAGCCCACCCTGTTTCTTCAGGCAAGCCAGCACCTCGTCGCGGTCTTCTTTCCGGTATGGATCGATCAAACCCATCAGCACTTTTTGCACGGCTTCCTTCTGATCCTTCGACATCTCCGAACACGGCATGCCGGAGAGTCGTTCTTCTTTCCCCTGGAACGGCACGGTAAACTCGTCCTTTGGACGCCGTTCGACGAGGGCCATCTTCTGCTGCTTACCGCCGAGAATCTTGTATACGCCGTTCGCCAATTCGGCCTGATGCCAAAAGATGTTGTCGGGATGATGGACCTTCTCCGTGTAGCCCGAAGGAGCGTGCCCGTGAAAAATCGGCCCGCCGAGTGCGACGTGCGACGCGGTGTTGCCATCGGCACGAATCGTCATGTGCCGGCCCGACATCACGAACTCAAATTGATCGCTGCCCGGCTTGCCGAAGATCGCACAACTCAGCCCGCCGCCCCACGGCTTGCCGTCGTGGTCGTCCTTGAGTTGCTTGACGAAGCGATCGTGCCAGTCCGGATTGAAGACGCCCTTGAAGATGTCAAATAGGATGGCCCGCTGTTCCTTGGTGTAGAAATCGCTCGTGAAAAACGGCTTGGTGACCGGCCAGAAGTTCGAGACATGCGAACGAAGCAGCCCACGATCGGGATGCTTGAAGTCCCAAGCGAAGCAGATGGCCTGCTTCTGTGCGTCCTTCAGGGTATCGTAAAAAGTCTTGACGGCAGTCTCGGCCGCCGACTTCGGCGACGGCGCTGCAAAAGCGGGTGCAGTCCAAAGCGATGAATTCAACCCCGTCGCCGCCACGGCAGTGAGCGAGGAGAGGAAGCCACGACGGTCGAGATCGATGGCTTCGGGTTGGCAATCGGGGCAGGGAGTGAGAGGTTCTGGCAGCATTTTGTTCCTTTTGGGTGAAACGCCTTCGATGGGCAATTCTAAGACTGTCCGAGCAATTCTTCTGCTCTGTCTCTGATGTCCTGACTGACGCGTCTGGATTCAACGATCAACGAAAGTGCATGGCGTTCGAGACCTGCGACGAAGATGCGACGTACGTGAGAAGCACGAGTAGAACGAGCCTTCAATGTGAATGACCGTGACAAACGGTCGGCCACTTCGCCTACGGAGAGATTGAGGTCACCAAAATCTCCGAAGTGCTCGATAAACACTCTCTTTCCCACGCTCTGAAGTGCTCGCTCAACTTGTGCGCGTTCCATTATCATAAGCTCTACCGACGCGTCCGATTCGACTCCCTCATCCCCAATGCTAATCTATAGGTGGGAGGAAAGCTATGATTTTATGCCGCCATAACGCAAAACAGGCGACCGAGAGGGCCACAAATCGAAGGGTGGATTTCATCATCGCTGTTCAACCACGATGCAAGATTTGGCTCACTTTGCAATGCCGACGCTTTCAAGGTCTCCGAATTGTCGTCCATTCCCGGCATCGTCAACACGCAAGGCTGGTGCAGGTGGAGTGACTATCGCAGCACACCGTGTCATGAATGAAACTCGCCCCGTGCTCGGATAGACCTGGAGGTCGTCCAGGCTTTCCTCGGTTCCGTCTGTGAAGACGACTTTCAGTAATTCGCTTGCGATTTTCCCGTCAATCTCATCCATGAGACTGAAAACCTGCCCTTCGACCAGTTCTTCGAACTCATTGAAGATTGCCCTCAGGCTGGGCGGAGTTGCTTCCAGGCGAATTGTTCCACGGTAACGTTCGCCGTCCCGATGGACGTCCAGGTCAGCGACCCGCTTGGAAGAGCGATCGACGAGGTAGAGCGGTTGAACTGCCATAGGTTAATTCCCCGTCGTGTTTGTGAAGACATCGGAAAGCCGTGCCAAGTTTTCTTCAGAGAATCCTGCAATTCCATCAGGATGCACGATTCGGTGATGGTTGGGTATTCGTTTGCTTGGATTCGGCATCACGTCGAAACCGACACTCCGGACCAACTCGATTGTAATGGACCCGATGGTCTTCGCAGCCTCATGCAAATCCGTCGCGTCCTCAAGTGCCTTACGAATGTTGATCGCAGCCTGGCTTGGCGATGAAGACTTAAGCACGGAAATCCCAGGAGGCTTTAGTGCGGCCTATCTGGGCCGCAATCGAAGGTTTTCGACGCTCGCGCCACCGATTCGGTGCAAGTCGCGAGAGCCTGCGTACAAGCTCGGCACGCCGTCCTCCACTTGTCTTCTGTGGTGATATTGTATTGCAAAAAAGGACTGTTCGCGAGGCTTCGTTTACCGTCGAGCCAACGGCTCGAACGGCACACAGCCGATTGGTTCGTTCGAGCCGCTGGCTCGAACGCTAAACGTTGTTTGCCAGATTGAACGCCCAGAATTCGCTTGCGTCCAACGGCCATGCCGAATATTTTTCTCAACACGGACACTCTCCTGAGATCACCATGACTCAACTCAAAACGCTTGTCGTTGCAATTCTCGTGATTGGCATAACCGCCACGCTCGTCCTTGCACAAAAGCCGAAGGCTGAAGAAACTGGCTCCTCCCTTTCGGTCAAAGAAGTCGAAGACTTCGTCGGCTATCACAACAAGGTGCGGAAGGATGTGAAAGTGGACGGCGTCAAATGGTCGCCCACGATCGCCAAGTATGCTCAGGAATGGGCCGATCACTTGGCCACAAATGGCGAGTTCATGCACCGCCCGGGTGAGGGCAAGTGGGCCCAGAAGTACGGCGAGAACATTGCGATAAACGCCACGATTCTGAAAGGTGCCGAAGCCTGGTACGACGAGATCAAGGACTACAAAGCCGGCACGGCCATCCCCGAGGATTTCACCGACTTCAAGGCCGGGCACTACACGCAGATGGTCTGGAAGAAGACTACGCACATCGGTGCCGGCAGCGCAATCATGCAGAAAGGACAGTTCAAAGGGCTCGTGCTGATCGTCTGCAACTACGATCCGCCGGGGAATTTCGTGGGCGAGAAGCCGTATTGAACGCGAAGGGCTGAGAGGGCACACCGGAATCTGTCATGCAAATCCTGGCTATTCCCAAACGGGAACGCATCTATGCGATCGCCTTCTCCCCCTCGGGCCGCGACCTGGTGGCCGCCTGCGGCGACGGCAAGATTCGCGTTTGGGACACGACGACGGGGGACATCCGGCACATTGGCAGTCTCGGAGAAGACTCGTTTGTCCTCAGGCTGGGTTATCTGGACGACCACACAATCGTCGTTGATGGACGCCAATGGGATCTGGCCGCAAACGAATGGCACGCCGCGATCCCAGGCATGCCCGTGGTGCGACAGCTTGCCCTCTTTCCCGATGGCCGGTCTCTCGTCGAGGTCGATCGAGTACAGTTGACCAACACGGAATCCGGATTGGCTGTCTGGCGCAGCGGTCCTGAATCGCTGGACATGGCCGAACTCTCCACAGGGATGGCATTCGGTCCCGATGGCCAATGGCTTGCGACGAGCCACATTGTACCGGTGGGTGAAAAGCAACGTTCGCTGGGCCCACAAGGGGGACACTACACCTCGAACGTTTACGACTACGTCGTGAGAATTCGGGAACTCCCCTCGTGTCGAACGGTCAAGACGATATCCGGATGGGGGCAGCACGTTCGCTACCTCACGTTCTCACCGGATGGAACCACACTGGCCGGCACGGCCGGTCCCAGACTGCGAATTTGGGATCTTCTGAATGATCGTGAAGTCGCAATTCAGAAGCGTGGTACCAAGCACTTTCAAGGGCTGGCCTTCACGATCGACGGACGTCATCTACTGACGGTGAGCAACGACGCGACCGTTCGAATGTGGGACGCCCGCACCTGCCACGAAGTCAGCGCATACGAGTGGAACATCGGCCGCTTGCTGAACATCGCCATTTCCCCTGATGGCCTGCGGGCGGCTGCTGGAAGCGACAAGGGCCAGATCGTGATCTGGGATTTGGATGTGTGAAACCTCCCTGGTAGCTCGCTCGATTGGCTGGTACATTTATTGAACCAGGAGAATCAGGCGATGAGCGTGGCAACCTTACCGAATGCCCCAACCACGACCCCGTTGCTAACGGCCGAGGAGTTCGCCAAGCAATACGAAGGCCAGCGTGTTGAACTAGTCAAAGGCCGCGTTGTGGAGATGGACATGCCATTCTTGAAGCACGGCAAAGTTTGTTACCGCGCGACTATGGCACTCGGAAAGTACACAGAACTTCATGACTGCGGCCACGTTATGACCAACGATAGTTGGATCGTCGTCGAACACGATCCCGATACTGTTCGTGGCTCAGACGTCTGCTTCTTCAGTTACTCTCGCTTGCCTAAAGGCGAAGTTCCCGAAGGACTCCTCAATGTCGTTCCAGAACTGGTTTTCGAGGTGCGCTCGCCCTCGGATCGCTGGAAAAAGCTGATCGCGAAAACGTCGCAATACCTTGATGCCGGTGTTCAGGTCGTTGTCGTGCTGGATCCCACCTCAAAGTCCGCCTCAGTCTTTCGACCCGACGAACGGCACGCCACGTTTGAAGTGGATCAGACCCTTGTGTTGCCTGACGTGCTGCCGGACTTTTCCGTTCCTGTTCGCTCGTTCTTCGAATAAGCCTCTCGTGCCTTGGCCTCGTGGTCGCTGCGCCGACAAAAGGAAGAACCAAAGCGATGCGACAGCATCGCACTCCAAATCGAGAAACACGATGACGATGAAAATCGCTTGAAGGCTACACTTTAACGCATCCGCGTCCGTTCATTCGTTGCTTCTCGGAGCCACGGCCGAAAGGGAGTGATTTGCTGGTCCGCTCCCTTACGGTGGCATAGTTATCACTTCGGACGCGAAGCATGGCTCACCATACAATGATTGATGGGCAGGTGTCGTTGTAACTTTCCTGGGAGAACTCTTCAACATGAAACCTATCCAGCTAATCGTTGCGTGTTTGCTGTTGCCATCAATGCTCGCGAGTTCAACCAGCGTTGCGAAGGCCGATATCGGCGTGATTTCGCCGGCCGAGGCTCTCAAACTCATTCAAGATGCCGACGCTTCAAAACGGCCCATCGTGCTGGACACTCGCGGCGGATACAAGGATTATTTTCGTGGTCACCTTCCGACGGCTCACCACTTGAACTTCGATACGCTCCGGGGTACTGACAACGGCGTGCCGGTTCAGTACCTTCCTGACGATCTCACAAAGACGCTTTTGATCCGCGCCGGCGTGGATAAGGACCGCGTGCATCTCATTTACGCCACGGGAGACAAGCTACCCAACGACGAAATTTTGAGTGCCAGCATGGTGGCTTACGTGCTCGAAAAATTCGGGGTCGAGAAGATCTACATCGTCGATGGTGGCTTACCCGTGTGGAGCAAGCGGAAGTTACCGGTCACACAGGAATATTTCGGCAACCCGAAGGGGACACTTCCGAGTGCGAGCAAGCCGGAGATTGCCCTGAACGTGCAGGATGTGCTGAATCGAAAAGAGGGTGCCATCCTGGTGGATGCCCGGCCTCACAACGAGTACGTCGGCGACGATGACGTTTGGCTTCGGAAGGGGCACATTCCCGGGGCCATCAGCTTTCACTGGGCTCGTTTGATGGAAAAAGACAACACCCACAAGTTCGTGCCGTTCGAGAAAACGAAAGCTGCATTGGAGGCAGCGGGCCTGACGGCGGACAAGGAAATCATGGTCTACTGCGGTACATCGCGCGAGGGCAGCCTGTTGCGGTTCTACCTCAAGCATGTCGCGAAGTATCCGAACGTGCGACTCTATGAAGGCTCGTGGAAGGAATACGTGTCGATGAAAAAGCTTCCCGCTGAGAAGACCGAGAACAAGGCGAAGTAAGCCCAAGCCCAGTTCATGATCATTGCCATTCTGTTCATCGCTGTGTGCTGCGTCGCGTTCACGAACGGTGCGAACGCCAATTTCAAAGGCGTGGCATCGCTGTACGGCAGTGGGACGACCACCTTGCGAACCGCAGCGATCTGGGGAACTATCGCGACCTTTGCCGGTTCGATTGCCGCGTTGTTTTTGGCTGGCGGATTGCTCTTGTCATTCGGTGGAAAGGGCGTGGTTTCGGACGAGTTGGCCGCATCGCCTGTTTTTCTCTGTTCGGTGGCGATCGGTGGAGCAGCGACCAGTTTTTTGGCCACGCGATTCGGTTTCCCTGTTTCCACCACACATGCACTCGTGGGTGCCTTGCTCGGTGCCGGGCTGGCGGGTTCGGGCGAAGCCAACGTTGCTGCTCTCGGCACGGTCTTTTTGTATCCTCTGTTCTTCAGCCCCATCGTGGCAGCCGTTCTCGGAGCCTTGATCTTTCTGATATTGAAATCCGTTCGGCTAGCCCCGCCCCACCGCACGCCTTTGCTTGACGCGTTTCATTTCCTGAGTGCCGGTGCCGCAAGCTTCGCACGAGGCCTGAACGACACTCCGAAAATCGTGGCCCCGATGCTCGTTGTGCCGGGCTTGGAAGTCCACTGGGCATTTTTGATCGTCGCCGGCACGATTGCACTCGGTGGAATTCTCGACATCCGAAATGTCGCGGAGACTCTTGGCAAAAAGGTTACGGGAATGAATCCCGGCCAGGGTTTCGCGGCCTGCCTTGTCACCGCGGTACTAGTCACAACGGCGAGTCTGCACAACATGCCGGTGAGCACAACTCACGTTAGCGTCGGGTCATTGTCTGGAATGGGCGCAATATCGGGCCGAGCACACTGGCGCAAGGTGGGAGAAATCCTGCTGGCCTGGATCTGCACCGTGCCCTGCGGGGCCATCCTGGCGGCACTTGCTTATTTGTTGATGGGGATTCTGTAGCAGTTGAGAGGAGAGCCCGAAGCGAAGCCAGACACAGCGGTTCCTTGCTACACCTCATTGATATCCCAAGAATCCCTCGCGTGCGGGGGAGATTTTGCGTTGTCGCTCAAGATCAACAAATGTCTTTACGCTGAAAGCGTTTAACAACACAGCCCAGGGTTCGACGCGTAGCGTCGTACCCTGGGTAGACGCATCCCGAAAATCCGTGGTGCCCTGAAGGGGCAGTGATCCCAGGGTGCGCCGCGAAGCGCGGCGACCCTGGGCTGTGTTGTGAAACGCTTTCAGCGTAAAGACAGAATTGGGTTGCGGGAAAAGAGGGCTCCAATCCGTCGGTCTACTTCAACTTGCCATCCAACTCCAACCGACGCCGGGCTTGCATGAAGACGCTGAGCATGAAGCGGCCGATGTCGTCGCGTCGCTCGGCATATTTCTCGGCCTCGAAGGGAGCACCATCGAACGCCTTTGGATCGAGGTAAGGAACGGGAATCCGCACGCTGGCACCCGTTACTTTCGGACAAGCTGTGTCCGCTTCGCTGCAAACGAGGATGGCGGCGAAATCCTTCTGCGGGTTCTGGGCGTCCGTGTATTTCTTCGAGAATTCCCTGGTTTCCAGGCCTTTTCCCCACTGCACCCGATAAATCGGGTTCGACTCGCCTGCCGAGCCGCTCGGTGCCTTTTTGTCCGATTGTTCGATTTCAACGCCGATCTTCTGAAGCGTAGCAATCGTCCGGAGATTGAAGGCGACGGGGTCCGTTCCCCCGCTAAAAAAGCGGGTGTTTGGCAGGCCGTAGTATGCGGCAGCGAGATTGCCCATCGTTGCGCCTAACATGCTGCGCCGAGTGTTGCCCGTGCAAATGATGATGATTCCCTGCGGCTTGCCAGGCTCGTAATTCTTCACGATCCAGGCGACCAGTTGCTCGACAGGC
>Ga0163144_10030907_pt1 | contig 10233 bp, 6 predicted proteins | sample OliLak19BULKMAT1_FD_123175 | JGI IMG/M metagenome (GOLD analysis project Ga0163144, IMG submission 123175) | Freshwater microbial mat bacterial communities from Lake Vanda, McMurdo Dry Valleys, Antarctica - Oligotrophic Lake LV.19.BULKMAT1 | ecosystem: Environmental > Aquatic > Freshwater > Lake...
CCCTGGCAGTGCTCGTCAGTGCCCCTGGTACACCCAAGATTGCCGCGCTGCGCGTCGACCGGCGGCATGTCACGGACAGCGACGCGGATACACTGCGCACGATGGCCGCCGTGCCACGCTCCGAACCGCTGCTCACCCACGCACGGTGGACCGACATACTCGGCCGAGACGCGCTGTCGGCCCGATTCTACCGCACACTTGATCGGCTGGTGCACACGCTGGGTGAGACCGCCGTCGGTTCGGCCACCGCGGCGGACCGACACACGCTCGCGCTGCTCACCACGTCTCGACTGCTGTTTCTCGCCTTTCTTGAAGCGAAGGGATGGCTCGATGGTGATCGCGGATTTCTCATGCGCGAATGCACGGCCGCTCTTGAGCGTGGGGGGCAGCTGCACCGCCGCTGGCTGCGCCCGCTCTTCTTTGGCACGCTGAACACGCCGGTTTCGCAGCGCGCTCAGGTCGCGCGTCGATTTGGTCGCGTACCGTTTCTCAACGGCGGCCTCTTCGCGCAAGCGCCGATCGAACGACAGCGTGCTCGCGTGAGGTTCACCGATGAGTCGCTCGTGGCCATTGTGGGGGATCTGCTCAACCGGTATCGCTTCACCGCGCGTGAAGATTCAAGCACCTGGTCAGAAGCCGCGATCGATCCGGAGATGCTCGGACGTGCCTTCGAGTCGCTCATGGTGCCGTCGGAGCGGCGCGGCAGTGGCACGTTCTACACACCACCGGAACTTGTGGAACGTGTGGTGACGGAGGGGTTGCAGGTTGCACTGCGCAATGTCGGACCCGGGGAGGGACGACTGGCCCAACTCTCCGCGCTGCGCTGTCTCGACCCCGCCTGCGGCTCGGGTGCGTTTCTGGTGCATACCCTCGAACGATTGTCGGCGATGCGCGTGGCCGCCGGCGATCGTCGCCCACTGCATCAGATCCGGCGCGCGGTGCTCTCCGAATCCATCTTCGGCGTCGATCGTAATCCAATCGCTGTGTGGCTCTGCGAACTGCGCCTGTGGCTCGCTGTTGTTATCGATTGCAATGAAACGGATCCACTGCGCGTGCCGCCGCTCCCCAATCTTGATCACCACGTCCGCACCGGCGATTCGCTCAGCGGCGGTGACTTCCGGTTTACACCGGCAACGGGACGGCGGCTCGCGCAGCTCCGCACACGCTACGTGCAATCCGTCGGCACACGCAAACGCAATCTCGCGGTTGCGCTCGAGCGCGAGGAACGTGCCCGTGCGCTCGCGGAACTGGCGGGCACCATCACGCATCTGCGCCACAGCCGAGCCGCACTGCTCGCGCAGCTTCGTGCCAGGGATCTGTTCGGGGAGCGTACGCCGCCATCGCGCGCCGACCGCACCAAACTCAGTGAGCTGCGCATCAAGCTGCGCGACTTGCGCGCGCGCGAACGTCGGCTGGCGCAAGGCGGTGCGTTGCCGTTTCGCTTCGCCGCGCATCTCGCTGATGTCGGCGCCGGCGGCGGCTTCGATCTGATTGTGGGTAATCCTCCGTGGGTGCGGCCGCACATGCTCACCGTGGCCGACCGCATCGCGCTGCGACGCGATTTTCGCACCATGCGCGACGCCCCGTGGCGCACCGGTGCCGCCCGCGCGGGGGCGAGCGCCGGATTCGCGGCGCAGGCAGACTTGTCGGCGGCGTTTGTCGAGCGCAGTGTCTCCCTGTTGCGCGAGGGTGGCGTGGCGGCGCTGCTGGTGCCGGCCAAGTTGTGGCGCACGCTCGCGGGCGGTGGCGTGCGTCGCCTGCTTGCGGATCACACGCGATTGCACACCGTTGTAGACTGGAGCGACGCACCGGCGCTGTTCGATGCCGCCACGTACCCGTCGCTCGTGGTCGCCGAACGCACCTTCACACCGAGCAGCACTCCGGCCACTGATCGCGTGCGCGTACACGTCATGCGCGGCACGCGCGATCACGCGTTTGCACTGCCTGCCGTTTCGCTTCCGCTGGGCGGAGAGTCAGCCGCGCCGTGGCTGCTGCTACCACCCGACGTGCGAGCCTCCTTCGAGCGCCTGCGACGCTGCGGTCCCGCGCTCGGTGACGCCGGACTCGGACGCCCCACACTCGGCGTCAAGTGCGGCTGCAACGATGCGTTCCTCGTGGCCGCGCGCGAACACGACGATGATCTCGCCACGATTATGGCCGCCGACCGCACGGGCGTGATCGAACGCACGTTGCTTCGTCCCGCGCTCGCCGGTCAGGCCATCGGACGGCTCGCGGATGATCCGCGAAATGGTATGCGCATCGTCTGGACCCATGGTCATGACGGCCGGCCGCTCACCGTCCTGCCCCCACGGGCGGCGCGCTGGATGCAGCGCTGGAGACCGCGCCTCGAGGGTCGACGTGACGCCACCGGTCGCCAACCGTGGTGGACACTCTTTCGAACCGAGGCTGCGCGCGCCGAAACGCCCCGGCTCGTCTGGGCCGATTTTGGGCGCACGCTTCGCACGCTGGTGCTCGACGCCGGTGATCCCACCGTTCCGCTTAACACGTGCTACGTCCTGCGCACGCCCGCGCTCGACGACGCGTACGCTCTTGACGCGCTGCTCTCCTCGCCGGTCGCAACCGCCTGGCTCGACGCCATCGCCGAACCCGCCCGGGGTGGTTGGCGACGTTTCCTGGGCTGGACTGTGGCCGCATTGCCCGTGCCCGAGGACTGGCTGCGCGCACGACTGCTCCTCGCGCCAATCGGTCGGCGGCGCGCGATGGGTGATCCACCCTCACCCGATGAACACATTGCCGTCGTGGCGTCGGCGTACGGACTCGACCCGCGGGCGCTGGCGCCGCTGATCGCGTGGCAACATGCGTGAACGAGCACTCGCATTCGAGGCGCTGGCACGCGCCGGACTGGGCGTGGCGGAGACGGCACACGCCACCGAGATGCACGTGGGCACGTCCGCGTTGCATCCGCATCAGGTGGAGGCGGTACAGCGCTTGCATCCACTGCTGAGCGCGCATCACGGCGCGCTGCTGGCCGACGCGGTGGGGCTGGGCAAAACCTACGTCGCGCTGGCCATCGCCTCGCGCTATCGCAGCGTCGACGTACTGGCACCAGCCGGACTCGTGACGATGTGGCGTGGTGCGATTGATCAAACAGGCGTGCAACCGCCACCGGACGTGCGCTCGCTGCACGCCTTTTCGTCGCGTCACGCGCCCGTGCCACGCCAGTCGCGCGAACGACCGCACCTCGTGATTGTTGACGAAGCACATCATTTGCGCAATCCGGCAACACGTCGCTACCACGCCGTCGCGCAGTGGTGCCGTCGGGCCCATGTCCTCCTGCTCTCGGCGACACCGGTGCACAACGATCAACGGGACCTTGAACACCTCCTCGCACTATTTCTTGGCGCGCGGGCCCACACGCTGAACGGTGCGCAGCGCACCGCCTTTATCGTGCGGAGAAACGCCCAGGATCTGTCCCGGACACAGCGGGCCGGTGGTCAACTGCCGACGCTGATCTCGCACGAGCCTTTGCCGATCGGCGACAGTGCGGCCGTGACCCGAGCACTCTCGACGATTCCGCCGCCCCTTCCCACGCGTGACGGGCGTGCGGCCGCTGCCCTGGTGACGCTCGGTCTCGTACGCGCCTGGTGCTCCAGCGGTGCCGCGTGTCTTTCCCTGATCGGCCGTCGGCGTGCCCGTGCGCAGGCGCTGACAGACATTCTGGCGCACGGTCGCTGGCCGACACGTCACGAGCTAAGCGCGTGGACCGTCACCGAAGACACCGTGCAACTGGGCTTTACGGAACTGCTCGTCGATGTTGGTGAACGCAGCACCAACGGATCGGATCTGGCGCAGGCGCGCGAACAGCTCGCGCGGCATGCCGACGCGCTGTCCGCGCTCGCGCACATCGTGCGAGCCGTCGCAACGCCGCTTGACCGCACCCGGGTGGAGGCAATACGGAAAGTGCGCGCCTTGCACCGCGGCGTCGCCGTCATCGCGTTCTCGCAGTTTGCCGATACCGTTCGCGGCATCGGGCGACTGATGCAGTGGGATTCCGGCGTCGCGACTCTCACCTCCCACGGAGGACAGGTTGCCGGCGGCGCCATGAGTCGCGAAGAACTGCTTCGCCGCACCGCCCCTCGGGCACACGGGGTGACTGCGCCCGCGGCGCACGAGCGCATCTACCTCGTGTTGACGACCGACCTGCTCGCGGAAGGTGTCAACTTGCAGGATGCCGGTGTCGTGCTGCATCTCGACTTGCCATGGACTCCGGCCGCGATCGCGCAACGCGAAGGACGCATCGCGCGACTCGGCTCGTTGCATGACACCGTGCATGCCTACTCGCTGTCGCCGCCTGGCGAGGGCGCAGAGCTGATGCGGCTCGCGGCCAGGCTGCGACGCAAGGCGCGTGCGGTATCGGTCGCGCTCGCGCCGGAGAGCCGATTCGAGGTACCGCGCGTACTCGCGTCGCTGCCCACGGCGTCCTCGCGGCTGCACCGCACCCTGCGACGATGGCGAACGCCGAGTGAGGCGGAGGGGAGCCGACTGGTGCACGTTGTGCAGCACCGTCGCGAAGGATGGCTCGCTGCCGTCAGCGATCCGGGTTCTGAGACCCGCCGTCTACGTGGCGGGTGGTTCGCGACCGGCACAAATCGCACGCGAGCCACGAGCGATCCGCGCGCGCTCACGCAACTCGTCCAGGCCGCCGACGCCGCTCCGGATTACCGCGATGCACCGCCCGGTCTGGTCGAGCGATATGAACAACTCGTGCAGCGCGCGCTCCGGCGGGGAGCTCGTCAGGGACAGGCGCGTGCATTCGTCGAGGCCGTCTCGTCACCAGTGCATCGTGCACAGCGGCACGCACGGCGCTTGCTGAGCTCCATCTCGTTGGCCGACCGTGTGCGCCTTGCCCCGCAGGCGTCGCTCGCATTGCGCATCGTGCGTGCGCTGCGCGGCGCCGGTGATGAACGCGCACTTGAGCAGTTGCTCGACGGAGTGGGCGGAGCGCTCAGCGCAGACGCGTGGTTCGGGGCCGTCATCGCACTCGAGGCGACCGGAGACGAGTGCACCGTCTCGCTGCGAGGCGCGCACGAAGCGCCCACGGCGCCCACGCCAACCCTGTTGCTGCTGTTGCGATGAATCCACCGCCAACGCGCCGGTGGCAGGCCGCTACATTGCGGGGATGTCAGCTGCCATCAGATTCGCCGTCCTGTTCGACCTCGACGGTACGCTGCTCGATTCCATCGGGCTGCTTCTGGAATGCATGGAGTATGCCTTTGCCGACCGCGAGGTGGTGCCGTCGCGTGCGCTATGGACCGCCGGCATCGGCACTCCGCTGCGCCACCAGATGCGTGATTTTGCTGTCGCCGCACATGAGATGGAGTCGGTGGTGGCGCGCTATCGGACGCACCAACACGACAATCTGGAGCGGCTCACGTCGCTCGTTCCCGGCGCTCGCAACACAGTCGCATGGGCCCGCGATGCCGGCGTGCACGTTGGTGTGGTCACAAGCAAGGGACGAGGCATGACTCTGCGGTCGCTGTCGCATGTCGGGCTGCTCGAGGCATTCGACATCATCATCACGGCCGACGACACCATCCGGCACAAACCGGATCCCATGCCCGTACAGCAGGCGCTGCGCGCACTCGGCGTATCGCCAGAACGGGCGCTGTTCGTGGGTGATTCCACGCATGATATGCGAGCGGGGCGCGCGGCCGGCACGTACACCGGTGCCGCGTTGTGGGGGCCGTTCTCACGCGAGCAGCTGACGGATACGGAGCCTACGCACTGGCTGAGCACCATGGGCGAGGTCCCGCCGCTGGTAGCATCGTTACGCGTCCTCCATCGATCGTAGCGCGCGGCGATGTCGTCTCGGTGCGCTAGCGGCCCACCACGTCCGCGCGCGGCGGCGTCCAGCCCGGTACGAACGCCGGACACTCACCCGGCGATGCGTTGAACTGCAAATCAGCGAAACCGTCGCCGCCGAAGCCGTACCGCAAGTCTGAGAGGCGAATCACGCCGCGTCCATCTCGCTCCCACACCGGCGCGCGCATGAACTCCAGTGCGGCCATCACATCACAACGCGACGCCGCCATGCTCACCAGCTCCTGCTCTGGTGCACTCCAGCTCTGACTCCACGCGATTGCTGGCGTTGTCGCACGCGATGACGCCCGCAACCCGTCGCCGATGCCGATCGTAGGTGTGCGAGACGCCTCGAGCGCGCGCTCGCCGCCCGCACACACCGTTGCGCTGCGCACTGCCGGCCAGATCGCGACCGTCGCGCTGCTCACGCGATACGTCGCGCCATCACGTTCGATCACGAGCGCGCCGACACAGAGCGGATTCGCGACCGCGGGTGTGAGCACCGCATCGAGCAAGGTGCTGTTCGCGGTCGCCGACTCGATGGCCGATCGCGCGGCTCGCGAGGAGGCGAAACCCGTGGCTGTCACGGCGATCCACGCGAGCCCGCCACACATGAGCCGTTTGTTGGCCTTCGCGAATCGGATCACCGTCATCCAGACAAGCGCGCTCACCGACAGCACGATGGACACGTCGGCCGGTACCAGATCCACGTACCACGCGGCGGTGAGGATGCCGAGCAGCGCCACGGCGAGCACCGTTTTCCCGAGGGGCCGCCGCGGCCCGAACAACAGCGGCGGAATCGCGGCCACCCACAACCACGGTTCCACAATGAACACCGCATCGCCATAGAACCAGCGATTGTCGAGCGGCCAGAACGGATGCACACCGTAGCTGTTGGTGAGGTCGAGCAGCAGGTGCGAGAGCGTGCCCGCGAGCGCAAGCAATAGCAGTGGCGCGCGTTCGGGCGCGGTGCGCGCATCGCGTCTGAGCAGCATGATCGCTCCCCAGAGTACGAGCGCGAGCACGATCGCGAACACCACTGTGTGCGTATGTCCACGGTGATGCAGCAGGTAGCCAAGCTTGCCCATTCCGAGCGCCGCACCCGAGTACACCAGATCGGCGTCCGGGAGTTCGGCAGCCGCGATACCAAGCAGCACGGCCGTTCGGCGGAAGCTTCGGGATGCTGCGACCCCGGTGCGGCGCTCCACCGCGGCGATCGTGGCGTCGGCGAGCAACAGGCCGGCGAGCCCATGAGTGACGTTGTCCATGTCAGACAATTTGACATGCTGCGCAAAACTTTTCTGCGACGGGGGCCGAATCCCGCGGCGAGGCCTCGCCGTACGAACTCACAGGCCGTTCAAACCATTCCCGCCCCCGCGCCATCCAACTCGGCGACACCTCCTGGGGGCCATGCACTCGCTGACTGTGACCGGACGCTTCTCCGACAACCCGTTGCCATCCCGCCCGGCGATCTCGATCGTGCGGGACGCGCAGCCGGTGCACGTTGACGAGGTTTCGGTCGCCGAACACGCGGACATTGCCGCCGCCACGTCGGGAGACCGTCGGGCGTTCGAACGACTCTATCGCACCTATGGCCAGCGGATTTTTGCGCTGTGCCTGCGGATGTGTGGAGAGCGGGAGTTGGCAGAGGAGTTGGTGCAGGACGCGTTTGTGCGGGCGTGGCAAAAGCTCGACACGTTCCGAGGCGACGCCGCTTTCGGAACCTGGCTGCACCGGGTGGCCGTCAACATCGTGCTGTCTCGCCGCAAGCAGGACGGACGACGGCGCGATCGCACGGTGAGCGATGACGACGCTGTCGATGTGGTGCCATCACGATCAGTCAGTATTGGCGATCGTGTGGATCTGGAGTCAGCCATCGCCCAATTGCCGCAGGGCGCACGACGCATCTTTGTATTGCACGACGTTGAAGGATACACGCACGAGGAGATCGGTGAGTTCCTCGGCATCACATCAGGAGGCAGCAAGGCCCAGTTGCACCGGGCGCGTATGCTGCTCAGAGAGGCACTGAACCGATGAGCGCGATTCCCATGACATGCGAGATGTTCGAAGTCCGACTCGGAGAGTTTCTCGAGGGGGGACTCGACGCCGAGACGCAGGCCGCCGGCGAGGCGCATCATCGGCAATGCACCCGGTGCGCGGCGTTGGTGGCGGACCTTGATCGCATCGAGTTGTCGGCCAGTCAGTTGCCTCTGCCCGCTCTCTCGCGCGACCTATGGCCGTCGATTAAAGCGCGCCTGGACACGCCGGTGGTCACGATATCCCGCACCGCGACTTCGACACATCCGTTCATGACGTGGCGTCGGTTGGCGGTGGCTGCCGTGACGCTCGTCAGCGTAAGCGCGGGGCTTACCTGGAGCATCGCACGTCGCGCGCCAGTTACCACAAGCGAGACCGCGACGGTTGCCACGTTGCGCGAACCCGACACCGATTCCGCGCAGGAAGCGTTCACCGGTGACGGCGCTCTTCCACGCGACTTCGATCGGTCGTCCAACGTGGTGGACGGTATGCCGCCCGCAATCATGGGTGGCGCACTGTCCGACGGCACGCGCAGTGGACTCGTCGCCGGCAACAGCGGGCGTACTCCGTCGGGGACACCGATACGCGCCGCGTCCAATACCGGACGGGTGTTGGCCCTCGATACGCTGTACGGCCGCGAGATTGCCATGCTGCGCACGGTGGCCGAAACACAACTTGGCCTGCTCGACTCCAGCACCGTGACCGTGGTGCGCCGGAATCTCGACATCATCGACCAAGCGATTCGTGAAAGTCGCGCCGCCCTCGCGCGCGATCCGAACAGTGGTTTTCTGCTCGACCAACTCGACCGTGCGTATGAACGCAAGGTTGATCTGCTGCGCCAGATGGCGCTGCTGTAACCTCCGGCATCAATCCTCATGCAGCACATTCTTCGCACGGTATTCGCGGCGGGCACGGTCGTCGCCGCATCGGTGATGGCGCCCTCGGCGCACGCGCAGGCGCGTCTCGATACTTCGCTCACCATTGATGCGTCGGCCACGGTCGAAGTGGTCGTCTGGTCGAGTGACGTGGTCATCAACACCGTGGCGGAACGCCGGCTCCGTGTGCGCAACAGTGGTGATTCGCGGGTGGAGGTCACCGGCGGCGGTCGGTCCCTTCGGATTGATGCAAGTCAATCGCGCACGCGCAGTGACGGCACGCTCACGGTCGACGTACCGCGGGGCACCACGCTCCTGGTGCGGTCACAGAGCGGTGACGTCAGCGTGCGCGGTACGGGCGCTGATGTCGAAGTGCGTACAACGTCCGGCGATATCACGGTCAGCGATGCTGCGCGCGTGCGGATCGACGCCGTTGCCGGTGACATTTCGGCGCGCAACATCACCGATGGGGTGCGCGTGAACTCGACGAGCGGCGATATCCGGCTCGACGATGTCTCGGGCGACGTCGAGATCTCCGGCACCTCGTCGACTGTGATGATGAGCGCCGTGTCGTCGCGCCGCGTACAGGTGAAGGTGGTGAGTGGTGACGTGCGCTGGAACGGTCGCTTCGCGGACGGCGGCCGCTACGAGTTCAACGCGCATTCCGGTGACATCCGGCTCATCGTGCCACGCGCGACACTGGCGTTGCTCGATGTCCGCACCTTCAACGGCGATATCACCACCACGGATTTGCCGCTCACGCTCATCCCGGATCCCACCGCCGCCGAGCGGGATCGCAACGCGGAACGCGATCGCGACCGCTTGCGTGTCGTTCGTGACTCGGTGGAACGCACGCTCTCCGATTCCATGCGTCGCTCACGCGCCCCGCGAACCTCGCGGGACAGCGCCTCGTTCGAACGCAACATCGAGCGGTCGGTTGAACAACTCGTGGAATCCGTGATGCGGAGCGTCTCGGTCCAGCTCGAATCGCTGTCCCTGCGATTCGACGGCATGTCGAACAGCGGCCGGGCACAGCGCTTTCAACTCGGCGGTGAGGGTGGGCCGCTGGTCTCTGTTTCCACCTTCAGTGGCGACATCATTGTCGGCTCCACCGACGGCTCTCGTCCGCGTTGATCCGCACGTCGCGCGTGATGTGAGTTTCCTGTCCACTTCAAACTCCCTGGTATTCACCATGCTCGTCCCCCGCTTGTTCCATCGTTCGGCACTCGTCGCCGCGCTGATTGCTTCTGCGCTGATTGCCAATCGGGCCCACGCGCAGGAGACCGATCGCGACGCGTTTTCCTACGATGCGTCGCTCGCCTCGGGTCGTACCGTGAACATTCGCAACGTCAACGGCGGCATCGAGGTGGAACGCAGCGCGTCCAACCGCGTGGAGATCCGCGCTGAGAAGCGGTGGCGTCGCGGTGACCCGGACGATGTGCGCATTGTGCAGGTAGCCGGCCGCGACGGCGACATCATGGTGTGCGCGCTGTGGAACGAG
>Ga0163144_10030908_pt1 | contig 10232 bp, 10 predicted proteins | sample OliLak19BULKMAT1_FD_123175 | JGI IMG/M metagenome (GOLD analysis project Ga0163144, IMG submission 123175) | Freshwater microbial mat bacterial communities from Lake Vanda, McMurdo Dry Valleys, Antarctica - Oligotrophic Lake LV.19.BULKMAT1 | ecosystem: Environmental > Aquatic > Freshwater >...
CATCATTCATCGCCCAGGCAACCAGCGACGAGATCGTGAAACGCCTGAACCTGCCGGCGAGACTGGACCACGCGCGATCCGAATTGAAGCGCGTCAGTGATCCGACCTACCTGCATCGATTGACGGGAACCCTGGGTGTGGACCCGACAGTGGTCGCCAAGTGACGGGGAGTTCTGTTTCGCGCTGCAGTGCGGCGAAGCCGCAAACCGTGGCATGGGCATCTTGCCCATGGTGCATGTACGCACGCACGTCGGCCGGTACTCCGTCCGAAGAAAGCAATCGCGCCAGCGAAGCCATGACAAACAGATTGGCCTTGGCAGAAAGGCGAAGATCGCTTGCGCTTTTCAATTCAGACCGGGTACGGCCCGACACGACGGAGTACCGTCGCTCCACGGGCTGGATTGCCCGTGCCACGGCAAGGCAGACATGCCTGTTCTGAAACCGTATCGGTGTGACAATCGCAACAAAGGGAGCAGCCCGGAACGATGACGATTTATTCGTCCTTCGTACACTTCGGACAACTGCCGTGCAGCGTGACCTCTGGGTAGGCGATCTTGTACTGCTTCTGCACGCCCATGGATTTCACAAAGTTCTGCGGGATGTTGGCCGTCTCAAGGCATTCGACCTCACCACAGTCGTCGCAGACGAAGTGCGGATGCTGATGCTCGGGTTGGGCATGCTTGTGCGAATGGGTGTCGCCACCCCCCGCTGCATATCGCCACGACCGGTCTTCACCGCGCACGCGATGGATGATCTTCTTCTCAACGAACGTGTTGAGTGTGCGGTAAACGGTCACCCGGTCGATATGGCTCGGCAGCTTCTCAATGATTTCCGAAGCATCCAGCGGATGCTTGCCACCGGCTAATACGTCCAGCACCCCCAACCGCACAGGCGTGCGGCGGAGGCTGTGGGCTTTGAGCGTGGCTTCGGCTTCGGTGGACATTTCAATAGGTATTCTAGGACCGCGATAGGTTAAGGGAAAGCCAGCAAAACAGTGCCAACACCTTAGGCAGTCACTCGCGCGTAGCGCCGGCCCAACTTCAGCACCGCCGGCTCTGCAATTGTGAGCTCCCTCTGAAAGTCCGTGACCTTCTCCCCATTCACGCTGACGGCCCCTTCCTTAACCTTGCGGACACCCTCGCCATTGCTCGTGGCGAGTTTGGCGAGCACCAAAAGCGGCGCGATTTTGTGGGGGCCGGGACCGACTTGAAATTCGGGCATCTCGTCGGGGACGCCGCCTTTGACGAACTGCTGGATAAATTCGGCTTCGGCTCGGTCGGCGGCCTCTGGGGAATGCAACCATGAGATGATTTGTTTGGCCAAACCCACCTTGGCGTCGCGCGGCTTGGACGCGATGAGGCTGCGCACTTCATCAAGTGGATTGGTGGTCAGCAACTGGTAATAGCTCTCCATCAGGCTGTCCGGCAGGCTCATGATCTTGCCGAAGATGCCGGTTGGGCCGCTCGGGGGGTCGGTCAAACCAACGTAGTTTTTGAGCGACTTGCTCATCTTCTTCACGCCGTCGAGGCCGACGAGCAGTGGCGTGACGATGACAACCTGCCCGGCGAGCGGGTCGTCGGGGGTCTCTTCCTGCTGGAACTCACGGCCGACCATGTTGTTGAAGAGCTGGTCGCTGCCACCCATCTCCACGTCAGCGTTGATCGCGACGCTGTCCCAACCTTGCAGCAGTGGGTAAAGAATCTCGTGCAAACGAACATCCGTCCCCTCGGCGTAGCGCTTGGCGAAGTCCTCGCGCGTCAGCACCTGTGCGACCGTCTTGCGGCTGGCGAGCTTGATGATGTCCACCAGCCCCATCTTGCCTAGCCATTCGCCATTAAAACGAACTTCCAGATGCGCGGCGTCAGTCAGCAGCACCTTGCCCAGCTGCGCGACGTACGTCTTGGCATTGGCGTCGATCTCCTCACCCGTCAAAGGTGGGCGCGTCTTGTTGCGGCCACTCGGGTCACCCACGCGGGCCGTGTAGTCCCCGATGATGATGACCGCCTTGTGGCCCCATTCCTGAAACTGCCGCACGATGCCCAGCGACACCGCGTGGCCCAGGTGCACATCCGGCGCCGTCGGGTCCATCCCCAGCTTGATGCGCAATGGCTTGCCGGTCTTGGCAGACCGCTCGAGCTTCTTGCGCAAATCCGCCTCGGGCAAAATGCGCTCAGCCCGGCGGGCGAGGATCGAAAGTTGTTCGTCGATGGTCATGATTTCCAAATTTAGTTTCTACCACGGAGGCTCGGAGACACGGAGGCCAACTCGTGGCTCTGCTTCGTTTGAAGAGTCAACGTAGTTTGCGCTCTGCTTTTATTACGTATCTGAAACACGCCGATTTTTCTGATCCCGCAGACTAACGAGCGCGCCTCCGTGTCTCAGTGCCCCCGTGGTTAATCTTCCGATTGTAAAGCCTCACATCGCGAAGTTCACGTACACGTAGGTCGACAGGCCATTGAAGAGTGCGTGCATGATGATCGTCGTCCAGAGACTGCCCGTGCGCTCGTAGGCATAACCCAGCGCGATCGCGAGCACGAAGATCGGTGGCGCGGTCCACGCTGCGTGGATGGCGGCGAACAGGATCGCGCAAAGGATGATCGCTGCCCAGCGCGGCCAGACCGCGGGGGGGACGACCTGGGCGTAAGGGATTACCGACTCTCCGGATGGGCTGACCCCGTCAAAACCACCCAACGGCACGGCCGCGAGCGTCGCGGTATGCCCATCTGTGCTCGCGGTGCCGTTGCGAGCGAAGCGTTGGAAGAACGCCAACAGCAGCGTCTGAATGTGCGCGCGAAACAGCAGTTCCTCGAAGATCGGTGCCACGAGCACCGCACCGGCGATCAGCCCCCAGCGCGGCCAGCCGTCAGGGGCCTCGTTTAACTTCAACAGCAGGTCGTGCGCCGCGGGGTGCTCGTAGCCGATTCTTTCGTAGAACCAGGTCGAGAGGAGCGACGAACCGTAAATCAACGGCAGGACGATCAGGATGCCGATCAGCCCCGGTACCACACCGCGCATAAAGCCGCTGATGCCGATGCCGAGCCGCGACCACATTCTCGGGCTGACGATCGCGTCACCACCCATCAGGATGAACGCGCCCAGAACACCGGGCAGTGTGACCAGCGTCGCAAACTCACTGGGGGAAAAGTAGTCGAGCACGCGCGAGTGCTCGTCTACGGGCAGGGTCGCCATCTTTGCCATGACAAAGACCGCCTGCACGGCGTACCACACCGCCATCGCGATCGCGGTGACGATGAACAAGCCACTGACGTTCGGGTCAGACCCCAGGCGATCGGGTCCTTCCACACTGCGCCGTCGGAAGACGCCTGCAGGCATCGCCAGCAAGAGACTGATCCCGACTGACAGCAGGCCGATCAGAACGACACCATCCGGCATCGCGGGTACCGTCGTGGGATTGGCAGCGGCGATGACGATTGACATGCTTTGCATCCGTTATACAGTGACCCGAAGCATAAGGATGAAGGATGAAATATGAAGGATGAATAAAGCGGAAGCGTTTTTTGCGGCTTCATCCTTCATCCTTCCACCTTCATCCTTACTCCTATGCCCACCATTCTCGATCAGATCATCGCGACCAAGCGCGAGGAAGTCGCCGAGCGCAGCGTGCGCACACCGGTCGACGAACTGAAGGAAATCATTGCCACGCTCGGTCGGCCACGAAATTTTTTCCACGCGGTCAGCAAACCCCCGGGCAAAAAGCCGGTCAACCTGATCGCCGAGGTGAAAAAGGCGTCCCCCAGCGCGGGCATCATTCGCGAGAACTTCGACCCCGTCGAAATCGCCATGCAATACGCCGCTGCGGGCGCTGACGCGCTATCCGTGCTGACGGATGAGAAATATTTCCAAGGTCACCTCGACTACATCCACGCGATTCGCGATGTCGTGAAGCTGCCGGTGCTTCGGAAAGACTTTATCATCGACCCCTACCAGGTCTACGAAAGTCGCGCCGCCGGCGCCGACGCGATTTTGTTGATCGCAGAGTGTCTTAGCACCAGCCAGATGGTCGATTTGCAGATCCTCGCGACCGAGCTGCATTTGACGGTGCTGATCGAGGTCCACGACCTCGACAACCTGATGCGTGTCCGCGATCACGTCATCGGTTTCCCCCACCGCAGCTACAGCCTGCTCGGCATCAACAATCGCGACCTGCGCACGTTCAAGACCGACCTGGGCAACACACTGCGCATGAGCGAGCTGGTCGAAGACCGCAGCGTACTGGTCAGTGAAAGCGGCATCTACACCCACTCGGACGTAACAAAACTGGCAGAAGCCGGCGTGCGCGGCATTCTGGTCGGTGAAAGCCTGATGAAGTCCAAAGACATCGGCGTAAAAGTGCGCGAGCTTTTCGGACAGGCTTAACGCGTTCTCTGGCCCCAATCCCATGCGTACATAGGCGATAGGCCGGAAAGCTCAGGCCCCTTCCTGAACCGAATCGACGTCCAACCTAAACACCTGCTCGACCTTTTCAGGGCCCTTTTTCACGTCCACATACAGAGTGCCCGTAACGGTCACGAGACCACGGTAGTACGGAACGGTTTTGCCTTCCTTGGCCTTGGCTTGCACGAAGTGCTGAATCTGCGGTGGACCGGATGCGCAGCACTTGGAGATGCTGTAGACGAGCTCGAATTTGTTCAGTTCGTCACCGGCCGAGTTGGCCAGGTACATCTCACCAACGAGCTGGACCTTCTTGCCGTTCAGCCCGCGCCACTGCGGGGGGACGTCGCTGACCGTGCCATTCTGCTGGTCGAACGGGAAAGTCACCATCGCCATCAGATTCACCTCGGTGACATCGCCACGCTGCTTGATGCCACCGGTGACGACTTGGTCGACGTACCAGTAAATCGGCGTGCCGACGAGGAATAGCGCGACGATCGAGAAGACGATCAAGCGGACGTTGATCCGCTCGGACAACGGGACTTTGGTGGTCATTTCCATGGTTACACCTGTGCTCTGATTCTAGTTTACCGCACTGCGGGCTTCACGCTCGTAACGTCGAGTTCAAACACGCTGACAATGAATTCTTCGTCCTTCTTTTCCTGAACCGTTAACGTGCCCTCGCAGACGATCTCATCGGGAAAATAGCTGACGGCCTGCCCCTTGGGCGTGCGGACCACGACCGTATGCTGCAACGACGGCGGTGAGCCGAAACAACAGGCCAGCAGCGTCGGGACCAATGCAAAGTTGGTCACACGATCCGCGCCGTCCAGGGGAATCATATAGCCGTTCAGTCGAACCTTCGCGCCATTCAGCGTCAGCACGTCTGCAGGAATATTGCCACCCTTGTCACTGTCGTATTCGAAGTTGCCGAGCTGTTTGATCGTCAAATCGACGACTGCCGCGTCGGCCGGGCGTTGATGGACCTTGCGCTTGTCGGGGGCGGTGGGTGGGTCGCCCAGGGTGTTCAACATGGACTTCGGGTCGAACGCCGCTGCCGCCTTAGGGTCGGCGATGTTTTTTTCGCAAACGCGGATGTATTCCTGAATCGCCTGGAACTTGTCAGGCTGACCGGCTTTGGACGCGGCTACCTTCTTCAACATCGGCAGCGCGGTCTTCCACTCACTGTTGGCAAAAGCCTGCATCGCGCGACGCTCGAAGTCGGCCGAGACCGTCGCGGCCGGTTGCGCATCGGCTACCGCGACCGGTTGGGTCGTCTGGGCGACGACGATCATCGGTGTGCCGAGCAGCATCAAGGGAAGGATGTATCGCAAGGCCACGTCCATTCTTACATCACGAGACCACCAAGTTGGTCGCCACCGGTGTCCGATACGCCGCCGCTGCGGGGACCAGGCCAGCCAGGGTCGCCAAGATCACTACGCCTGCCAAGTATAGCAGTTCAGGCGTGCCGATCGTGTGCCAACCGATTCCTTGACCGAGATACGCCATCAGATAGTTCGACCCGATCGCCGCGACGACGTGGCCACCGATCAGCCCGGCTACACCACCGATCAGGCCGATCAGCCCGGCCTCCAGACAGATTAACGCCAACACCTTCCCACGAGTTGCACCCAAGGCCCGCAGAATCGCAATTTCCCGCTTTCTGGCCGCTACCGAGTTGTAAATGCTAACGAGAATCCCCACCGCAGCCACGACCGTAACGAGCCCACTGACGAGCAGCAAAACGAGTGTGCTGCCCTTCATAAATGTATCAAAAAACTCGCGCATCACGCTCGCGGGGTTCACCGCCAAGGCATCGTTGCGGACGAAGAACTTGTACATCAGGTCGCGGACCATCGGCCCACTGTTCTCCGCGCCCCGGCCCTTCACGAGCACCGCCGACAGCACCCAGTCCTTCTTCGGCAGGTGCAGTTCGATGGACCCATCGGCCCGCACGTCGTACGCGTGCGCACCGTGATCGTGACCGGCGTGCGCATCGGGTTCGGCATGGTCGTCGTGATCGTCCGTTGCCGCAGCGGTCGTGCTCGGTGTGGGGGTCGGGCCGTGGTCGTCGTGGTCGTGGTCGTGATCCTCCACGATCGGCTTCGTCGCGGTGGGGGACGGGGTCGCGTGGTCGTGATCGTGATCGTCCGCTGGGTTGTCGCGCGCCGCGTTAGCTGCCTTCTTCCCTTCAAACGCCTCGCGAATCTTCGCCTGCGCTTCGAGCCCCTCCTCGTGGTCGGCGATCGCGTAAAACGTCGGCAACGCGATGAAGATAACACGGTCGACGGCCGTCCCCGTCTTCCTCAACCGCCCGACCACCTTCCACTTCTCCGCGTGCACATCCTCGGCCTGCCCGGGCGCCGGTGTCCCGTGCGTAATATTAAACTCCCCACCGAGCGGCAGGTTCGCAGAGGTCGGGACATCCGACCCGATCACCGCTTCAAACTTGGCCCCGTGGAAGACGCGCCCCTCGGCGATCTCGTACTTGTGGTCCTTGATGTACTCGATCTCCTGATCGGCCGGCAGTTTGGTCACACCGTCGTCGTCATACCCGAACATCTTCGGCAGCGTCGCGACGATTCGGTGGTTGCGATAGCTGTCCCCCACCGCGATCGGCACCGCGATCTTCACGTTCCGCCGATGCTCGGTCAGCAGGTCTTCGTAGATCGCGTATGGAATGTTCCCCGGGCTCTGATCGATGTGATAAACCGTGTTCATCACCAACTGCATCGGCGACCCACGGTTGATCCCGACGATCACGTCATACCCAAACTCCGTCTGCCCGAACAGCGACTTCCCCTCCCGATACACAATCAGCACCGCGATCGACAACATCACACCGAGCATGACCGACAACAACGTCAACCACGTGCCCAGCGCACGTTGACGCATGTTTTTCAGGATGATTTGGAAGAGGTTCATAGGGAATATTCATCACAGAGACGCGGAGAAGACGTCAATTAATTTTCTCCCACGAATCGACACGAAGAAAGCACGAATAAAAGGCTCTGATCATTCGTGTTTCCTTCGTGCCGATTCGTGGGCAATCCTTCTTCTCTGCGTCTCGGCGTCTCTGCGTCTCTGCGTCTCTGCGGTGCCGATTGTTTTTACGCGTTCATCGTAACGGCTGTGGGTTTCGTCGCCGCTTTGTTCAGTTCAAACAGGTTCACCACCCGCGGGAACTGGGACGTGATCTGCAAATCATGACTGACGAGCACCAGACTGGCGTTCACTTCCGTCGACAGTTTTTTGATGAGGTCCAGCGCCTGCTGCGCGCTGACCGAGTCGAGCGACCCGGTTGGTTCGTCCGCCAGCACCAGCTTGGGCCGGTTCGCCAGTGCCCGCGCGATCGCGACGCGCTGCTGTTGGCCGACCGACAGTTTGGCCGGCCGATAGTCCATCCGGTCGGTCAGTCCCACTTCGTCCAACAGATGCTTCGCCCACCCCGCGTCGGCGGGCCGCCCGGTGAAGCTCATGCCGAGCAGCACATTCTCCAACGCGGTGAATCCCGGCAGCAGATGGTGCGTCTGAAAGATGAACCCAAGATTCCGCCCGCGAAACACGTCGCGGGCGGCTTCGGACAGGCTTGCGATGTCGGTCGTCTTGCCGTCGATGGCAAAAACAATCTCACCCGCATCCGGCGCGAGAATGCCCGCGATCAGGTTCAACAGCGTCGTCTTCCCCGACCCGCTGGACCCCACGAGCGCCACCTGCTCACCGTCGCCCACCGAAAAGTCATGCACGTCGATCACCGGCACCGCCACCCCGTCGGGCGACGCGTAGGCCTTGCGAACGTTCTTCAAATGAATGGCCACCGATCGCCACCTCTCCCAAATCTCGCCCCGCGTACTGTATAGAGGAACCACCCTCCACACGCAACAAAGTTGCAGATGGGAGCGCGGTTGGGAACCCTTAACGCACTTAACTCGATTTCTGCACCCACCCGGCACGAGCGCCCCACCCAGCCCCGCTTATTATCTTCGGCTCGCCTCACCGTTTGGCGCCGTGGCGCGAGCGCTCCGCCGTCCCATGGGTGGCCCGCCCGTGTCTTCGCACATTCGTTGTTAGAACAAGGAAATCACGGGCGGGCCGCCCGTGGTGCGGGCAGAGCACTGCGATGAAAAGTCGACCCCACCCCGGCGTGTTTTTCCCTTCACGCCGGGGTGGTACGACAGTTGTAGTTCGTAGCAAGGCGGCGCGACGGCTTTCGCGAATCGCGCCACCGGAATCCTGTCGAACCGTCACGCCGCGATCTTCATCCCTTCCTCGTTCGCCGACACGCCACCAAACTGCAGGCGGGTCGTCACGGGCATGGAGACCGGTCCGGTGTCACCGCGACGCGAGCACCAGGCGGCGCACAGCCAGACCTGTGCCCCGGCCGCCACCTCGTCACCGAACGTCACGGAAAAGACATCACGTGTAGCCGAGCCGCAAAATTCCCAGAGCGCCGGGTCGGTCGGGTATTCCGCGCCGACGAACGAGTACACGTAAGCCGACACAGCCTGAGCGATTTTTCGCCGTTTCGTCGACGACGTCGGGTCGAAGATCGACAACTGCGCGGTGCGGCCCGAGACCGACTTCACCGCCGTCGCCGGCGCGACCGTGATCGGACTAACCGGCGTGTTGTTCGTCTTCCTGGGCTTCACACCGAGCAGCAACTTGTTCGAGTCGCTGATATCGGGGTAGAAAAAGGGACATCGAGAATGCCATTCACTTAAGCAATTTTCAGACCCGTAAACCGTATCCTGACTCGATGATCACAGTTGAGCACGCCACTTTTGGCGCTTAGGTGAATGGCATTCGGGACATCCAGAATATCCTGCCCCTCCTGCGACGGGCGTCACCCGTGATGCGGCGTTGCCACTACAATTTTCAGATATGCCTAGCACGTTCTTTGCTTCCACGGTTGGGCTGGGTTCCCGGATTGTTCGGTAACCAGCTGAGTCAGATGTGTCCCGCACGGGACGGAAGGAATCGGTTATGGCAGAGATTTATTCGGCAGGCAGCGCGTCAACGGTGGTCACTCCGACCTACGGGCACCGCCTTTCGTGGGGAGCGATCTTCGCGGGGCTGGTGACGGCGTTGGGGGTGATGGTGTTGCTGTCGGTGCTGGGGTTGGCCGTCGGGCTGTCGTCGGTCGACAGTGACGATCAGCCGGGAAACTTCGGGCTGGGCGCGGGTATCTGGGGCGGTATCTCGGCGTTGATCGCCTTCTTTGTTGGTGGTTGGATGGCCGGATGGGCGCGGCCCACAGGCCATACGGCCGGTGGGTTGACCCAAGGCGTCGTGATGTGGATGGCCGCGATCGTCCTGCTGGTCTATATGCTCGCCGGTGGCGTGGGCTCTCTGTTGCGCACGGCCGGAAACGTGGCGGCAACCGGTGTGCAAGCGGCTGGCGCGTCGGCCAACGCGGTGGCAGATGACCCGCAGATGCGACAGGAAGTTACTGCTGCCACCCAGGAAGTGACGGACCAGGTGCAGAGCACCATCGAGCAGGCACGCCAGAAGGTGACCCCGCAGAACGTCGAACGTGTCGCCGACGCCGCCGCCGGTGGCGCCTGGGGCGCGTTGATCTCCCTGCTGCTCACTCTGGGCGCATCCGCCGCCGGGGGATACGTCGGGGCCAACGCCGACCGACCCGACGCTCGGACGATTCGTCGGGATTAACACTGTCACCCCGCTGCAAGCGGACGAGATGGACGAGGATTCGGGACATTTCTTATTTTCCTTCGCGCTGGGCGCAAATAAGAAATGTCCCCTCCTCTGTTGGCATTCCTGCCTTCGGAGACGTCGCGTCGGTCACCGTGAACCCGCCGCCGGCGGCACGTCCTGCGACG
>Ga0163144_10030910_pt1 | contig 10232 bp, 7 predicted proteins | sample OliLak19BULKMAT1_FD_123175 | JGI IMG/M metagenome (GOLD analysis project Ga0163144, IMG submission 123175) | Freshwater microbial mat bacterial communities from Lake Vanda, McMurdo Dry Valleys, Antarctica - Oligotrophic Lake LV.19.BULKMAT1 | ecosystem: Environmental > Aquatic > Freshwater > Lake...
ATCTCCTTTTTCGGCCGCGCCTGGAGCGAAGGAAAGTTGATCGGCCTGGCCCACGCCTTCGAGTTGGCGTCGAAAGCCCGGCGAACGCCCACGTTCCGGCCATCCTTCGACGAACGGATGGAAGGTTGACCGGCGCAGGCTGGGTTACGGGTGGCCACCCTCGGCGCCCGGCGAGGAGGGGTTCATCCGCGAAGGGCGCGAAGGACGCCAATAAAAGCGGCGTAGCAGCGCACGCCTTCCAGCCGCTCAGCGACTTTCGGACGAGGCCTTTGTTTCCGCCAGGTTTTGGACTGCGTCGGTGCTCCGACGCTTTGGGCTTCGATCTTCTTTCGGCCTTTGGCCTTCGCGTTTCGTCATTCTCGAAGGCGTCCCATCTCGACGAACCCGCTTCCACGCCTATGCTCGCCGCCGCTGCCGGGGCTGTCGGCTTTGTGCGGCGACGAAGTTGAGCCGTGATGAATGATGAAACGCTGGGCGGGCGCCTGAAGGCCGCCGTCGAACTGCTGGAAGAGGCCGCACGCAACCGCGCCATCCTGGCCGTATTGACCGAGGAGGAGCGCGCGCGCTTTCTCCAGGCCGCCGGGCAGATCTACTGCCCCGATCTCGCCGAACGCCGCCGCCTGGTGAAGGCCAAGGTCCGTATCCAGAAGGCCGAGAAACGCGACCGCGACGACGAGGTCCTTTCGCAGACCGGCATCCGCAAGCTTCGCAGCCAGGCCGTCTTCACCACGCCGAATTTCCTCCCGCCCGTCGGCTTCGAGCAGATCGAGATCAGGGACAACCCGGACTTTCGCGAAGTCGTCGAGCCGCAGAACTGCTACATCTGCAAACAGGACTTCAAGGTCATCCACCACTTCTACGACCAGCTCTGCCCGGCCTGCGCGGAGCTGAACTTCCGCAAGCGCACCGAGTCCGCCGACCTGCGCGGACGCGTCGCGCTGCTGACCGGCGGCCGGGTGAAGATCGGCTACCAGTCGGGCATCAAGCTGCTGCGGGCCGGGTGCCAGTTGATCGTCACGACGCGGTTCCCGCGTGATTCCGCCGCGCGTTACGCGATGGAGCCGGACTTCGCCGAATGGGGCCATCGCCTGGAGATCTTCGGCCTCGACCTGCGCCACACGCCGAGCGTGGAAGCCTTCTGCCGCCATCTGCTGGCCACTCGGGACCGACTCGATTTCATCGTCAACAACGCCTGCCAGACCGTGCGGCGTCCGCCCGATTTCTATCAGCACATGATGGAGCTGGAGACGGCGTCGCTCGACACCCTGCCGGAAGACGCCCGCCGTCTGCTCGGCGCCTACGAAGGCCTGCGCGGCTACAACCTGCTGCCGGATGGTGGTAGCCGCCGAGGTGACGAGGCGGAGTCCACATCGTCGGCAGTCGTTGCGCCTTCTCACGTCGGCGGCCATGGGGTGAACACGGCTTTGGCCGGCCTCGCGCACGCCGCAGAGCTGTCGCAGGTGCCGCTGTTGCCGGAGGAACTGGAAGCACAGAAGGGTTTGTTCCCCGAGGGTCGGCTCGACCAGGACCTGCAACAGGTCGACCTGCGTGACCGGAACTCGTGGCGCTTCCTCATGGCCGAAGTGCCCACGGTGGAATTGCTGGAAGTCCAGCTCGTCAACGCCGTCGCGCCCTTCGTGCTCAACGCCCGGCTCAAGCCGCTCATGCTGCGCACGCCCGAACGCGACAAGCACATCGTCAACGTCTCCGCCGTGGAAGGTCAGTTCTACCGCAAGTTCAAGACCACGCGGCACCCGCACACGAACATGGCCAAGGCCGCGCTCAACATGATGACGCGCACCGCCGCCGCCGACTACCACGCCGACGGCATCCACATGAACGCGGTGGACACGGGCTGGGTGACGGACGAGGACCCGGTGCAGATCGCCGAGCGCAAGGTGAAGGAGCACCGCTTCCATCCGCCCCTCGACATCGTCGACGGCGCGGCGCGCATCGTCGATCCCATCATCGACGGCATCAACACGGGCCGCCACTTCTGGGGCAAGTTCCTCAAGGACTATGTGGAGACGGAGTGGTAGCACCGTTGGCGGTTGCGAGACGCTTCATACGGTGTCATGCGTTCCAAAGTGCGGCAGATAAAACATGCATTTCTGGTGCTTCTGGTTTTCGCAGCTGCAAGCTGCGAACGCACACCGGTAACGAATCCTGTTGAATCGATGAAATCAGAACAGTGGTGGACATACCTTGCAGATTACGACGGTTTCCCGGGTTCAACCGTGGTGGATCTCGGCCTGAAGCCTCAAGCGCCTGTCCCAGGCCTCCCAACGGTTCTAGTCACAGGCGTAAGCTATGAATCGTCTCCAGAAAGTTCCGGGCTACCGACTCCTGATGAATTGATCTTTCTCACTAAACTTAGTGCCAAGCGGCTCGCGTTAATCGCCTCAAAATCGAAGGCTGTTTTTGCCGGAACCTTCACTCACAAGAGCGAGCGATTGGATTACATCTACATCTCTGATTCCACCGGCCTAGAGTCGATTTTGCGGGATTTCTACAAGACGGAATGCCCGGATCGACGTCCATACATCAACTTGAAGAGCGATCCTCGGTGGGAGGCGTATTTGAGCTTCCTCTTCCCCAACCAGCAGGCGATCGACTTCTACCGAGCCGAATCAGAGCGTGAAAATGAACGCCGACGCCGTGAGGCGACTTCCAAAGGCCGGTAGGGCGAAGGCTCCCGCCGAGCCGCCTCATATCTTTGTCGAATCAAGGCAGGCTACGGCGGCATCTCCCTACGCTTGGGTCAGCCAAAGGCTTCCCACGAGGAACCGCGTGTCAGGTGAACACCTCTGGAAGGCTCGGCGGGAGCCTTCGCCCTACCGTTCCAGTTGTTCGTTGTGCGTCTGCTTTGTCCGTGACTTCTGCGGTCCATCTCTTCGCGTTCTTTGGCGCTCTTCGCGGACGAGATGGTCCCGGCCTCTCAATGCGGCGGGGCTGCTCGGCTCCAGCGGAGCCGCCTGTTTATTAGCCACGTCGGCAAACAAGAGCCCCCCAAGCTCCGTAGGAGCGGCCTCGATAGGTCGCTCCTACGGAGCTTGGCGGGAACCAGGTTTGCGGTTGCTTTAAACAGGACGGCCTACGGGCCTGAGCTGTGGGGGATTTCCCAGAAAGAACCAGGTTGTCAGGCGAATGCCCGGGCCGCTCGGCCGGAGCTATTGCCGCACAGCTTGCCCTTCCGCATCGAGTGCTCGTGATGCTCCGGTCATGTCCGCGCCTTTGGCGGTTCAGATTTCTCCCAAGTCGAAAGCCCGCGTTGACTTCCTCGGCCGAGGCCAACATTTTCCGCCGGTCAGAATCATGAACCGCCACCGCGCCAATTCCGTCATCGTATGCAGCCGACCCCAGGCTGCTTGGATGGCCATTGCCATGAAGTGGGCTGCCAAGCGTGCAGTCCCCGGCGGTAGTTGATCTCGAACTAAAAACGATTTCACCAAACCCGCCGGAAACACCGGCGGGTTTCTTTTTTCCCGTCGGCGCCACGGCACTCCAAACGACATGAGCAGCGCCAGCAACGACACAGCGAACCCGGTCCGGACCTTCACGCGGGGAGCGGAGGTCTTCCACTTCGGCTCGGTCTACCTCATCTGGGGGTCGACCTACCTCGCCATCCGCGTGGCCGTGGAGACGATGCCGCCGTTCCTGATGGCCGGGACGCGGTTCCTCTTCGCTGGCATCTGCCTCTTCCTCTGGCTGAAAATGCGCGGGGCCGCCTGGCCGAAGGCGGTGCACTGGAGATCGTCGGCCATCATCGGAACCCTGCTGCTATTGGGCGGGAACGGCATGGTGTGCTGGGCGGAACAGTATGTGCCCTCGGGCATCGCCGCGCTGATGGTGGCCACCCAGCCGATCTGGTTCATGCTCTTCGACGCGATGCGCCCCGGCGGAGCGCGGCCGACGTTGTTGGGAATCCTCGGACTGCTCGTCGGCTTCTCCGGCGTGGTCATCCTCGCGACGGGACGTTCGATGGGCGGAGCGGAACTGCCGATCGCGGGAATCCTCGGACTGCTGGTGGGCTGCCTGTGTTGGTCCGGCGGCTCTGTTTTCGGCAAACAACTGGAGCGCCCACCTTCACCCTTGATGGGAAGCGCGCTCCAGATGGTCTGCGGCGGCGCGGCGTTGACGCTGGTGGCGGTGTTGCGGGGAGAACCGGCGTCGGTGCGGTGGGACGCGCTCTCGAGCCATTCGCTGATGGCCTGGGTCTATCTCGTGGTCTTCGGATCTTGGATCGCGTTCGGCTCCTACGTGTGGCTGCTGGAGCACGTGGCGGCGGCCAAAGTCGCGACCTACGCGTATGTGAACCCTGCCATCGCCGTGCTGCTCGGGTGGCTGTTCGTGGGCGAACCGTTCACGCTGCGCACCTTGCTGGCGATGGCGGTGATCCTAGGCGGCGTGTTGATCGTGCAATGGCCCCGGGCGAAGAAGGGCTAGGCGGTGTTGCCCTTTGTCCCCGGCCGCGTTACCGGCGGGGCACTTCGCGGTGCCGATGCCGGACAGGTTCTTCTCGGTGCGGATGAAGAGCCGGCCCTGCGTCCTGGCGGGCTAGGCTTGGACGTTTTCTCCGAGGGGATTTCTCGCGAGCACACGGAACTCCCTTCGGGCCGCGTCCAGCATCGCGGCAAGAGCGGTGGATGGAGCTTTCAGGGGGATGCTGACGGGGGTTTTCCGAAAAGAAGCCTCAGGCTGTTGAGCACGACGATGACGGTGCTGCCCTCGTGGCCGACAACGCCGAGGGTGAGCGGGACCGGCCCCAGCGTGGCTGCCACCGCGAGCACGACGACGGTGCCGAGCGAGATGACGAGATTCTGTTTGATGATCTTCTTCGCACGAAGGCTGAGCTGGTAGGCGGCCCAGAAGTTCTCGATTCGGTCGTGCATCAGGATGACCTCGGCCTGTTCCAGGGCGGCATCGGAGCCGCGTGCGCCCATGGCCACGCCGACATGTGCGGCGGCAAGGCTGGGGGCGTCGTTCACACCGTCGCCGATCATGGCGACCTTGTGGCCGGCCTGCGCCAGTTCGCGGATAGCGTCGACCTTCTGCCCGGGCTGGAGGCCGGCGCGGACTTCATCGACGGGAACAAGCTTCTGCAGCTGGCGCCCGGCGGATTCGCGGTCGCCCGTGAGCACGAGCGAACGGATGCCGGCTTTGCGGAGCCGTTCGATGACGGGCTTCGACTCGGGCCGGACTTCGTCGCGCAGGAGGACGCGGCCGCGAAGCTCCCCGGCTTTTAGCCAGACGACGGATAAGCCGGCATCGCTGTCGTCGGCGGACGGCGGACCAGCCGGATCGTTCTCGAAAACCCAGTCGTGTTTGCCGAGCCGCACGAGCTGGCCGTCGACCTTGGCTTCGACGCCATTACCGGCGACGGAGGTGATCTCGGTCGCTTCGGGCACGGCGATCCCGAGCTTTTTTCCGTGGCGCGTGATGGCGCGGGCGAGGGGATGATTCGAGTGGGCTTCGACGGCGAGCGTGGACCGGAGCACGTCGGCTTCGCGGCCGGCCGGATAACTTCCCACTGAAGCCACCGTGAGATCGCCTGTGGTGAGCGTGCCCGTCTTGTCGAGCGCGACAATGTCCACCTCGGCCAGCTTTTCCACCGCGCCGCCACCGCGAAATAGGACGCCGTGCCGCGCGCCCCATGCGATGGCCGCGAGGATGGCGGACGGGATCGAAAGCACGAGCGCGCAAGGCGACGCGACGACCAGCAGTGTCATCGCCCGGTAGAACGCACTTTTGGTCGAAGCCGTCGAATGGATCGGCGGCAGGTCGAGCGCCAGCCACCAGACGAAGAACATGACGGCCACAAAGCCGAGCGCGCCCAAGGTGTAGCCGCTGCCGAAGCGGTCGGTGAAGCGTTGGCTCGGGGCCTTGAGCTTCTGCGAATCGCGGATGAGCCGGATGATCTTCTCCAGCGAACTTTCCGATGCGGGTCTGAGCACACGCACGTCCACGGCACCCCAGAGATTCAACGTGCCGGCCATGACAGTGTCGCCGGCCGTTTTTTCGACGGGCGTGGCTTCGCCGGTCAGGTTGGATTCGTCGGCGGCGGTGCGGCCTTTCGTGACCTCCGCATCGACGGGGAACTGGCTGTCCGGCCGGATGCGGAGCATCAGGTCCTTCACCAGCGATTCTACGGGGAACTCCTTTTCCGAGCCGTCTTGTTGGATGACCAGCGCCGTCTTCGGCGCCGCCTTGAAGAGCGATCGGATCTCGCGCTGGGTCCGGCCCATGGCGTAGTGCTCCATCGCGCCGGAAAACGAGAACAGGAAAAGCAGGGTCGCTCCCTCCGCCCATGCGCCGATCGACGCGCAGCCGGCAGCCACGGCGAGCATGAGGAAATGGACGTCGAGCACCTTCTTCCGCAGGAGCTCCCAGACCTCCTCCGCAGGTCCCCACGCCCCGCACAGATAGGCGCCGATGAAGGCGGCCAGACTCCAGGGCCCTTCGAGGACAAGGCCCCCGAGCAGGCCCAGCGCACCGCAGCCCAGGGCGAGCGCCAGCTGGATCTTCCATTCGTCGAGCGAATGGTCGTCATCCGGAACCTCCACTTCGCGGGGCTTGAACGTCGGGATCGGGAGATTTCGCCAATGCCAGAACGAGGGGGCCGTGGGACACGTGAGGCGCGACACCGTCAGCTTGCCGGCGGTGACGGAGGCGGTGGACTGCGGCAGGGTGGTGAACAATTCGGACTTGGGACAATCACCGCACGAGCCCTCGTTCCTCGCCAGCGGACAACCCGCCTCGGCCTCCTGGGCTGCGGCCACCGCCTTAAACAACGCATCCTGGACCTGGGAATTCGGTTTCCCAGAAAACGAGGCCAGCGCACCGGACCCTTCGCCCGGGTTCAAGGTGACCGCTTCAAGCGTCGGGTCCGAGGCGATCAGATCCGCCACGGACCGCGCCAGGCAAAGATCGCCGGCGCCGTTGGTGGTTGCGGTCTGTCTGCTCATCAGGGACGAACACTTCCAGCGAACACGGGTTCGTTCCAGTGGGAAAGCTGCCGCGCGATTGGCGTGAGCCGGCCGTGGATTGCCTTGGGGACGGTCTTCCGCCGTTCTCCGGAGCGCACGGCTCGCACTTTGAGACGCGACGGGTCGGGCGGGCTCAACTCAACCAATGCGAACGAAGTTCGATCAACACTTCGGCGACTTGCGCTTCTTGCCGATCGCGCTGCGGGCTTCGAACTTCTCGATACGTTCGGGCGCGAACGGAATCGTGCCGCAGTTCCCGATCTGCTCGACGGCGATCTTGCCGATGCCCTTGGCGGTGGCGACCGCGACTTGGTGGAGGGGTTTGACGTAGCAGGCGATGGCGATGACGAAACTGTTCATCGCGTATTTGAGCCGATCAGGCTGCTGGTGGATCGACTTCGCCACGCGTTGCAGGTGCGACTTGATCTCGGCCAGGTCGAGGACCGCGTCCTCCTGGATTGCGACCATGCTGCTGTAGGTCTGCCAACCGGCGGAAGCGATGGTCGCGTCCTTCGATTCGATCCACTTCAAGGCCATCTCCCGGCCATGCGGGCCCGCGGACGCCACCCACGGGACCGTGAACTCGGCGACCCAGTCGCAGGTGGCGCCCTCGATCCACTTTTGAAGGTCCTTCCTGGTCATCTTCGCGTCGTCCGCGATCAGCCCGGCGAGATACATCACGTCGGCGATTCCGGTGTCGTAGAGATCCAGGGCGAGCTGGTAGTCTTTCTTCACCCGTTTCTGGATCTTCTTCAGGTCCTCGACCTTCATGCCGAGGCACGGCTCCTTGGCACCGCCGTTGTTCACCCAGTTCTTTTTGGCATGGGCGTTGGCTGCTTTCGTGAGTTCGGCGACAATGTCCTTGGCGTTCATTTTGGCTCTCCCTGAGGTTGCAGTGGTGTGGGTTTTTATCCGTGTGCTTTATGGAGTGGGCTGCTCAGGGCGCGCAAACGTGGTGTAACGGCCCAAGCTCAGCGACGGCGGCCACGAGTCGCGCCGCTTGCAACCCGGACGGGACGCCGCCATTCGCTCCAGCGCATCGCTAGGTCTTGTTCACTTTGATTTGGCGTAGTCGATCATGCCTTGGAAATCGATGACCACAGCCGCTTCATCTCCAACCGTCCAAGCGTCGTGCCCTGAGGGCAGAAGCGACACATCGCCGGGTTTGCAGTCGAACCCTGTGCCATCATCCATCTGGATGTGGAGTATGCCCGAGACGTGATACTGGAAATGAGGTGCCTCACAACTCTTGGTCTTGGCGAGAGGCTGGAGAGATTCAGCCCATCTCCAACCTGGTTCAAATATACACCGTCCGATCGTCGCGCCGCCGATCGTGATGATCTCTAGTCGGCCTTTCGGGAACTCGCGAATTTCGTCAGGAGCTCCGAAATGTTTTAGTTCTGCTGTGTCCATAATGATTGAGGTGCTATTGGAGTTTTGTTTTGCGGTTGAGAGAAAAAGTGGAAGACGCCTAACGATCCAAGCTCAGCGAGCCGGCGCACGGGACGCGTGGATTGCAACCGGAGCGCGATGGCCGGGTCCGCTTCAGCGCATGGTTAGGTGCCATCGTATGTATCACGGAATGTTGATCGGAATGATGGTGGAAGGCTGATCAATCGGGGTCGCCTCCTGGGCGAGTTGGCTCTGTTTCCGGCTCGCCTCCAACTCTGCCGTCTTCTTTTCGAGTGCGTCAGTCTCCGCGCCCGTGAAACGAAGCTCCTCAGGAATGAGCGCTCCGCAAAACCCGCACTTCGGCAACCTCCGGGTGTAGAGGGCTCGCTGGCAGTTTGGGCAGTGATGTTTCATAGCGCGAAGTGCCGCCTAATATTGTTACCAAGCCGCACCCGGTGCAGCCCATCACAACGGTTGGCCAGCGGATGGTTTTCCGTTGGTCCTGAGATAAGGAGGTTTTCCCGTGTTTGCCAGCAACTTCATGCAGTTCACCACACAGGTGGAGGGGCTCCACTGGGGAAGCCGCTTCGGCGCCGACGTTCGGTCCTTCTCTTCCTCTTCGTCCTGCTCCTAGTCATGGGACGAGGACGAGAAGGAGAACGACGAAGAGCATTGGGACTTCAGGCTTTCTCCGGAGGCGTCCATGTCCCCTCCGCCCTGGCCACGTAGGTGGCGGCGGTAAGGTCGCCTACGACGTTTACCGTCGTTCGGCACATGTCGAGGATGCGGTCCACGCCGAGGATGATGGCGATGAGGCCGGGGTCCACGCCGATGGTTCCCAGCACCACGATGATGAATGGGATCGACGCCGCCGGAATGCCCGCCGTGCCGACGCTTCCGAGGATCGCGAGGTATGCCACCATGATCTGCTGGCCGAGCGAAAGGTCGACCCCGGCCAACTGCGCGAGGAAAAGCACCGTCACGCCCTCGTAGAGCGCGGTGCCGTTCTGGTTGGCCGTCGCACCGACGGTCAGGACGAAGCTGCTGATGTCCTTCGGCAGCTTCAGATTTTCCTCGGCCACGCGGAGCGTCGTGGGAAGCGTTGCGTTCGAGGACGAGGTGGAGAAGGCGGTCAGCATGACCGTCTTGATGCGACGGAAGAAGTCCAGCGGCGACATGCCCGAGAGCCATTTCACCGCGATGGAGTAGACTACGAAGCAGTGCAGACCGAGGCCGAGGAGCACGGTGAACATGAAGGCCGCCAGAGCGCCCAACAGCTCGAAGCCGAAGCGCGCCGTGTTGGTGAAGATCAAGCAGGCCACCGCGACGGGCGCGATCTTCATGATGATGTCGATCAGCTTGGCCGAGATGGATTGGAGCCCCTCCAACGCATCGATGAAGCCCCGCGTCTTCTCCTGCGGCAGCAGCGTGGTCGCGCCGCCCAGCAGCAGGGTGAAGATCATCAGGTGAAGCAGATTCGGCGTCTCAGTCGCGACGGAGGCGAGGGGGTTCGTGGGGATGAACGTCTTCACGACCTGCATGGCGGGCGAATCCACGGGGCCTGTCTGCTTCGTTGCAGCCACACGCTTCTCGGCGTCGCCGGCGAACTTGGCCTGCAGTTCCTTTTTCACGTCGTCGCTGATGCGTTTGCCCGGCTGGATGACGTTCGTCGCCAGGATGCCGATGGCGACGGAGATCGCGGAGATGATCGCGCAGTAGGCCAGGCACCGGATGCCCACGCGGCCCAGCTTGCGCACGTCGCCGAAGCCCGCGACGCCGACGATGAGCGAGGAGAAGACGAGCGGAATGACCGTCAGCAGGAGCAGCCGGAGGAAAAGGGTGCCGGCGGGTTCG
>Ga0163144_10030913_pt1 | contig 10232 bp, 7 predicted proteins | sample OliLak19BULKMAT1_FD_123175 | JGI IMG/M metagenome (GOLD analysis project Ga0163144, IMG submission 123175) | Freshwater microbial mat bacterial communities from Lake Vanda, McMurdo Dry Valleys, Antarctica - Oligotrophic Lake LV.19.BULKMAT1 | ecosystem: Environmental > Aquatic > Freshwater > Lake...
AGCGCAAGACGCGCCTCACCCTGGAAGACACCGAACGGATCATCAGTCCCCTCTGTGACGCCGTGGAAGAAGCGCACCAGGTGGGCGTGGTGCACCGGGACATCAAGCCGTCCAACGTGTTTCTGGAGCGCCTGCGGGATGGCCATGACGTCATCAAAGTGGTGGATTTTGGCATTGCCAAGTTTGTGGAGTTGAGCCCGGAGGCCTTGCGCAGGAAGACTGAGGAACGTGCGCAGCGCATGGACCTGCTGCCGTCCCAGGAAGCGGGTGACCGGGAGTTCCTGGATGAGCTCATGCACGTGCGCCAGAGTGTTGCCGGCACGGTGTCACTGCGCACGTCCAAGGTGCCGGGGTCACCGCGCACCATTTCCTCACAGGAGGAAGCCATCACGGAGGCGGGATTTATGGTGGGCACGCTGCCCTTCATGGCGCCGGAACAGATCACCGGTGGCCGCATCTCCCGTCAGACGGACGTCTACGCCATTGCCACGCTGCTCTTCCGCATGCTGGGCGGCCAGCTCCCGTTTGAGGGGGATGATGATGAGGTGATTGCCGCCAAGCTCTCCGGTGAGCGGCCCGCACTCAAAGGCCTGGGCGTGGATGTCCCCACCGTCCTGGAAGAGTGTCTACAGCGTTCCTTTTCACTGCATCCGGCGGACCGCCCACACAGTGTGCTGGAGATTTCAGATGCGCTCCGGCAGGCGTTGCAGGTGCAAGGCAGCACAACGTCACTTGGGGTAGCGGGGTTGCTGAAGCAGCGTGCGGATGCGGTGATGCAGCTTGCAGATGCGCTGGAGGCGTTTGATGCCGGCGCGGACGTGGAGCTGCACTATGGACACACGCGGGACCGCATGCTGGTGGTGGACAGCGCGGTGCAGCTCCTGCGCCGCAGCATGGCCACCCAACCCGCAGGCGGACTTGCACAGCTTGCCGCTGACGACGTGCAGCAGCTTGAAAATGGCACTTCACGCGCGGCGCACGCGTTGAACCAGCTCCATTCCCAACCCCGCGGCGCGGGGGACTACGTGGACTACCTGAGCGCACTGTGGGCCCGGCTGCATCCCGCGCTGATGACCATGACGGACACGCTGGGAAGCCAGCAGGCGGTGCGTGCCAGCTCGGCCTCCCGGCTGCGTCCGGTGCCGTTCCGTGACGTGGGTTCTGACGCTGAGGAGCTCCTGCGGGTGCTGGCGCACCGCCTGTGCGCCAAGGATTTATTGGACAGTGCAGAAGCGCTGGAGGCCGCGCTGAGCGCGCAGCTTGATTCCGTGATGGCGTACCTGGCCAGGGGTGCCGCGCAACCGGATGCCTTGTGTGAAGCGCTGCTGCGCGGACTGTGGCGTCATGCGGACACCCTGCTCTTGCTGGAGACCTACCCGGTGCACCGCCCGTTGCGGCTGCTGCCACTGATCACCTCGCTGGTGCGGATTGAAGCCAGCGCACCGTTCTCGTTGATGGCCCGCATCTTTGGTGATCCGCGCCTGGAAGATGGTGATCCCCAGGCGCTGGTGGAGCAGGAGGCGCGCGCGCTGGGCGCAGACGTGGAGCGCGTGTTGTGGCGTTGCCTGCTGCTCCACCCCTCGTCACGGGTGCGCGCGGAGGCGCTGCGCCGGATGGACGGCCAGGACTTCTGGGCGGTGATTGTCCATCCGCGCACACCCGTCATGCTGCAGCGGGAGATCTTTGAACGCATGCAGCGGGAAGCCTCACCGGAATACCTGCGTGTCTTCTTCCTGTGCGTGCGTGAGAACCTGGATTCGCTCTCCCACCCGGAAGACCTGCCGGACGCGTTTCTTTTATTGCAACACTTTTTCAGCATCCCGTGTTTTCATGAGGACGTGGTGTTTGAGCCGTTGCTCAACCTGGACCGCACGTTGCGCACACGCGCGTCTGTCATGGGGGTGCCGGTGCCGTCCGAAGAGACGTACGTGGAGGCCCTGGGCGCGTTCAGTGCCGGCGGTGTGACGGAGACCCTGCCTCCACAGCAGATGGTGGACATTCCGCTGCCCATCCAGCGGCGTCTGGCCCGGGAAGGACACTTCCTTGCCTTCTTTGTGGCCCACGCCAATGAGCGCGTGGCAAGGGAAACCCTGCCCCACCTGTTCCGCATGGAAGACATCACGCGCTACCTGCGGATTGTCAGCATCCACCGCGCGGTGCTGGTGGAGCTGGCCAAGAACCGGCGCTTCTTCCGTCAGGAAGCCACCCGGCTGGCGTTGCTGCAGAACCCCAAGACACCCGCGCACATTGCGCGCCAGTACCTGCCCTTCATTGCGCATGAGCAGGTGCGCTTTCTTGCCGCCAACCGCCACATTGGTGGTGAGGTGCGCCAGCTTGCCGCCGCGTTCCTGGAGAAGTTGCAGCAGCAGCGGGCGCGTTGATCAACCGCGCGCGGGACGGTGTTCTGTGCCGGCGCCCGGCGTCACCAGCAGAATGGTGGTGGGTGTGGCGGTGCGCGCGGTGTGCCACACACCCGGTGGGACCAGCACAAAATCACCCGGTGCACGCAGCGTGTGTGCCTGCTCGCTGCCGTCCACCTCCAGGACAAAATCCGCCGCGCCAGAAATAAGAAATACCATTTCTTCTCCCGCCGGATGCCGCTCCCAGTTGCCCCAGTCCGCATCAAACTGGAACTGGCAGACCAGGCGCCCATCATCCATGTCCGTGCGGGAGCCGCTGGCAAGCGCCGCCCAGAACGCGTTGTCCGTGGTCACCGCTGCCGCGGAGCCGTTGGAGCGCAGGTGCACACCCGTGGTCAGCGCTGAATGCACCGCCCCATCCCGCTCCACCCTGGGCAGCCTGCGCAGACCAAACTTGATACCCTGATCATCCTGGCACTCCACAAAGTGGCCAAATTCTCCGTTGTCACTTCGGTTGGGTGTGACACTTCCGCCCAGCGCTTTCACGCGCGCCAGCGCGGCTTCCAGGTCCTCCACGGCAAAGTACAGCACCATGCCCGGCTCCGGGTCTCCGTCATGGAGGCCAGCGCGCACGGTGGGCGTCTCAATCCAGTGGCCATTCCCGCCCATGGCGTGGAAGCGCCAGTCAAAGAGGCCCTGGTAGAAAGTGTGCGCTTTGCGCGCATCACGCGCGCCAATCTCAATGAACGTTGGTGCGTTGATGGGCGTGGTCTCTGCCGGACGAGGTCTCTGGGAGCTGGTCATGACGCTGTGGAGTAACACCCGTGACCCAGCGGGTCTTGTAGAAAACGGACATCAGCCCGCAGCGTCCCAAAGCACAAACCCTGACGCTTTGAGCTGCGTGGGCGTGACGCCGGCAAGCTCCCGCACCTCACGTCCCAGGTGCGCCTGGTCATGGTATCCAAGCTCCGCGGCCAGCTCCGCAAAACCGGCACGCGGGCCGTGTGTGAGGCGCTGGCGCAGGCAATCAAAGCGCACCAGCCGCGCATACTGTTTTGGTGCCAGGCCACAATGCGCCCGCACCAGCCGCACCATGTGACGAGGGCTGTACCCCAGCGTCCTGGCCAGCGCGCGCAGGTTGATGTTTCCGCCGGACCGCTCAATCTGCGTGCAGGTCCACTGCATCAGTGTGTGATCCGTGCGGTCCGTTGCAAGCCGCGCGCGGATGATCTGCTCCACCAGGTTGAACCTTGCCTCATGGCTGGTGAGCTCCTGGAGCTGTTCCTTCAGACGCTGGTGCCCGCGCGGGAGCAGGTCCGGAAGGGACACGGTGCGGCCGGCCAGCGCATCCAAGGGACACTGGAACAGTGCGCGCGCACCCAACAGGGTCAGCCCCACCTCCACGCCGCGTTGGTGTCCGTCATGCTCCGTCACCGTGGGAAAGAGCCCCAGGCCCGCCACAAATCCGCTCTTGAACCGCGCGCCATCGTGGCCGGGATCCGTCAGACGCAGCGGCGGACCCAGCTCAATGATCATCACCAGGCGCGGTTCCGGAAACTGGCGCTGGCTGACGGTATGCGCAGCCTGCTCCAAGTAGCCGGTGATGTGGTGGATGTAGGGTGAAAGGTCCAGGGGTACCGGACGCGTGGCCAGCTCCCAGTGTGAGCTGCCAGAGCGCCCCTGGGTGACCTGGACCACGCCAGAGTACATGGCGCGCAGCCTACGTTGTGGACGCCATGCTGTCCAAGGCGGGAATCCGTGGCAACAATTGTATGACCAAATTGCCTGGCCGCACGCGGATCCGCGGCAGGCTCAAGTGAACCGCCCCGCGTGCCGCTTCACGCTGTGTGCCTCCTCCCAACAACCCGGTCCGCCGGCCCACAGACCCGGCTTTGCCTGACGACACCGGGCGTCTCCGGTCCGGGTCCCGCTACCAGGTCAAGGGGATGGTGGTGCGCGGCATTGTGGCTGCCATGAAGCAGGAGAACCTGCTGGATGCGTTGTTGGTGACGGCGTCCCCGCCGGTCCGCGCGCTGCTGGAGCAACCACCGCTGGCGGGTGCGTGGGTGGAAGGCTCCCTGCTGGATGCCTTTACCCAGGAGTTCACACAGCGCTTTGGCGAGGAGAAACACCGTCAGATTCAGAAACGCGCCATTGCCCAGGGGCCCATGCTGATCATCAGGCCCCTTGTTGAAGCGGCATTCCGCGTCACCGGCACCTCACCCAACACGCTGCTGGAGCGCTTCCACCGGATTTCCTCCGCCAGCGTGCGCGGCACGTCTTACGCCTACACCCGCACCGGACCCACCAGCGGCATCCTCACCGCGGTTGTTGACGGCTTCCCACCGCCCACCATGGCCGTAGGAATGATGGCCGCGGTGGATTTCCTTTTTGAGCTCTGCGGCGTGGTGGGACACGTGGCAACGCCGGAGTTCAAGCGCGGCGCGGACACCACCACCCTCACGCTGGAGCTGAGCTGGCGGTAAGGGTAGGCGTTCAACAAGTGTATGACCGCGCTGCTCCCGTCTCCGGCGCACGTTGTCATTCCGGGCCGGGCCACCAGCTCCGGCGGATCCCGGGTGCCTCCGCCACGGCCGTCAGTACATCCCTGGGATGACGGGGGCGTGCCATGGATGACCGTGATCTTGAGGAGTGGCAGGACAATGTCTACGTGCACCATCACGTGGTCTGCGCCAGCTGCGGTCAGCGTGTGGTGCCGCGGGGTCCCTCGCCTCTGTGGCGGTACGCGTTGCCGGTGATTGACGTCCTTTTTGTGCTGCTGCTGGTGGCCACTGCGGTCTCCGGCATGTGGATGCTGGCGGTGCTGCCCGCAACCGTGGCGCTGGGAATTGGCGCCGTGGCGGGTCACGTCTACGTGCGCCAGCCGCGCACCTGTCCCAGCTGTGGTGAAGAGCTGGCGGACAACCGGCTGCACGGCGGGCAGAAGCTGGCCCCGCGCTGAGGCACCGCTGCTGGCGCTCCAGCGTTCCGTAGGCCAACCCGGGCCCCGGCGTGTATACACCCGCCCATGACGACGAAGTTTGACCCCGGCGCAGCCGCGGCCCCCGGAAGCGGAATCTTTGGCCTTCCCCACAACGCGGCGGACGCTGCGGTGGTGCTGGTGCCCGTCCCCTTTGAAGCCACCTGCAGCTACGGCGGCGGAACCAGCAACGGTCCACAGGCCATCCTGGACGCCAGCCGCCAGGTGGATCTTTTTGATACGGAAACCGGCCGCCCCTACCAGGCGGGCATCCACATGCTGCCCATGCCGCAGGATGTGCTCCACTGGAACCACACCGCACGTGAACTGGCGGAGCCCATCATTGCGGCGGGCGGTGAGGTGGACTCAGACCCCGCGTTGCTGCGCGCCCGTGACAACGTCAATGTCCTCTGTGACAAGATGAACGGATACGTGCGCACCAACGTCCGTGCGCACCTGCAGCAGGGCAAGATTGTGGGCTGCGTGGGCGGTGATCACAGCATCTCCTTTGGCAGCGTGGAGGCGTACGCGGAGAAATATCCCGGGCTGGGTGTGCTGCATGTGGATGCACACGCGGACCTGCGGGATGCGTATGAAGGCTTCACCTGGTCCCACGCGTCCATCATGCGGAACGTGGTGGACCACCTCCCCGGTGTTGCCCGGCTGGTGCAGGTTGGCATCCGGGACCTGAGTGAAGAAGAGCATGACGTCGCCCAGAGCAGCGGCGGCCGCATCCGCCTTCACACGGACGTGGAGATGGCCGCCAGCCTGGGTGAAGGTCACGCGTGGAGCAACCTGGTGCAGCGGATTCTGGAGCCGCTGCCGCAGCACGTGTACATCTCGTTTGATATTGACGGGTTTGATCCGGCGCTCTGTCCGCACACCGGAACGCCGGTGCCGGGCGGACTCTCCTGGCACCAGGCGCTGACGCTGATCCGCATCCTGGCGCGCAGTGGCCGCAAGATTGTGGGCTTTGACCTGACTGAAGTGGCGCCCGGTCCCCAAGGTGATGAGTGGGACGCCAACGTGGGTGCCCGGCTGCTCTACAAGATGGTGGGCTGGGCGCTAAAGACCCGCTGAACGCCTCCCCCGTCGCGCCGCGTGAGCGTCATAGTGTGTCGTTATGTGTATTACACAGGCCAGCCAACCTGGCGTGTGTCTGGCCGGCACCCCGGGCCCGGTGCTAGAGGGAGCGCATGGATGTGCGGCCTGTTGCAGCGGCAGTGCTGACGGCGTCACTGGGGTTGGCAGCCACGGCACCCCCATGGGAGCCCGGCCCCTTGGAGGCGCGGCGCCAGCAGGTCCGCCGCCAGGTGCTGGCGTCCGTGTTCCGGGATTGTATGCGCCTGACCTATTCCGGGCTGGATGAGCCGGTGGTTGGCCACCTGGTGCTGGGAGACACGGGACAGGTGGAGGAGCTGCGGGTCCACACGTTGGGCGGCACGGCGGCAACCCTGCTCTGCCCGTCAGAGACGGTCATTTCCCGCACCATCCTGGGGACCACGCAGGGCAAGCCCTGGGGACACGTGGAGCGGCCCGCCACAGTGATTGAATCCCTGTGCTCACGTGCACCGGACGGTGAACAGCGCGGGTGCACGCTGGGCGTCACCCCCAAAGCGGTCATCCGTGACGGCGTGCTGGTGGACGCGGCGGGTATGCCGGCGCTTGGACATGACCTCACGCGTGAGAATCCCAAGGGCAACGGCATGGGCTTCACCCCCCGCAACATTGGGTTCATTGCGCGGATTTTTGAGGTGGACCTGGCGCCGCCGCCCAGCCCCAAGCCGCCGTGGATGGCCCAGCTGCTGGACAACGCCAACACCTGCCTCAACCAGGTGCTGCCCTACAGCGGGACAGATGGGATTGCCGTCCAGGTGCGCGTGCCGGAAGGCGCGCCCCCCGTGGTCACGGAGGTGTACCCGCGCTGGTATGACGGCGCACTCCGCCCGTGTCTCAACGGAAAGCTCCTTGATCTGCCCGCAGCCGCCGGCACCCTGGTGATGGTGCAGTTTGACGTGGAGCCGCTCTGGGACGGACCGCGGTGGCGGCGGCGCTGAACGCCTGCAGTATTTGTCATACCATTGAAGCGGGTCTCACTGCGTGATCAGGTAGACCGCATCATTGGTGGCCGCCAGGACGCCGCGGCTGGGGTGCACCACCAGCGTGACCAGGCCGGGCAGTTCCACAACGTTGCGCACCTGCTGGGACGCGGTGATCTGCCGCACCAGGTTGTTGCCGCTGTCCGCAAAGTAGACGTTGCACTCAGAGTCCTGACCCGCGCCGGTGGGATTCCTGATGGCGGTGTTCACCGCGAGCGATCCGGCCGCGCCGTTGCCTGCCGTGCCGCCAACGCCGGCAATCTCATTGTAGACGCTGAGGCAGCGGCCGGGGCTCAGGGCTTCAAGCGTCCTGATGCCAGCCACCACAATGAGGTGGTTGTCCGTTTCACTGGCAATAAACGCCGCATCCGTGCCGTTGGGCAGGCAGTTGTTGGGCACCAGCGCCAGGTGTTTCCACAGGCGCGGAGACGTGGCGGGCCCACCGTCCGGACCCACGCCAGGCGTATCAATGGCGTCCGGGAAACCTGCACAGGCCTGCAGGGTGATGTTGGGTGACTGCGGCGGCGCGCAGGTCCGCAGGTCCGTCTGCATGGCGTGGACCAGACGCCGGTGCGGGTCCAGCGCAACGCTGAACGTGTAGCGGTCATTGAGGAAGAGACTGAGCTTGCCCATGGGCACAACATGGGATGGGACGGTGGTGGGGTTGCGGTCCCGGCATTCTGAACACCGTGTGCCACGCCAGTTCAGTGGGTACTCACCCGCCCGGCAGCAATCCAATGGGGCCGTCCCAACCCAGTTCCAGATTTGCGCGCTGTTGGGGCTGGTGGTGATGGGAGCCAGCCTCAACAGGTACGTCTGTCCGGTGGCGGTGGATGTGTAGGTCAGCTCATCATTAAAATAGAGCAGCCCCTTGGAACCCATGTTGGAATCCGGTGCGCCGGACGCGGCCGCAACACTTGTCTCCTCAGTGGCGTCACCCGGCGCGGTGCAGTCCGGAAAGAGGTTGCGTGCACCGCGGGGCACCGTCCGGATGACAACCTGCGGGTCCGCCAGACTGGACTCCACAAAACCTGAGGCCGCCGCCACCATAAACTGGTTGGAATAGGTGATGGTGCCCTCCGTGCCCTCGCTCTTGGCCTGCAAAGACAGATTGGTAATACCCGTGACCGGTACGCAGGGCCCCGCGTCCACACCCGCCGGACAACCCAGGAGCAGCGTCACCGTCTCCTGGCGCACCTGGCAGTTGCGGTCACATCCGTCCGCGTCATTGAACAGGCCCAGCGGTCCGTCATCACAGCCTTCAGTCCCAATGGCGCTCCGGTTCACATGTCCATCCCCGCATGTGGCATTGCGGCAGAAGATGCAGGTGTCCTCGGTGCTGGTGTTCCCGTCATCACATTCTTCACCCAGCAGTTCGTCCTGCCTGATCCGGTCACCGCAGCGCGGGAAGTTGCACGCATTGCTGCAGGCGTCTGTTTCCACCAGGTTTCCGTCATCACATTGCTCACCGGCAACCGAATCCGTGACGCCGTCACCACACTCACTCTGCAAACACACCAGCTGCGGCGGCTGTGAGGAATTGTTCCGGCAGATGAAGAGCGGCATCTGGTCAACCGGGGAACACCGGGCACCTTCACCCAGATTCAGGTGCAGCACGCCCGCGTCCGGCTTGCAGTCATCCACCGTGCAGGGGTTGCCGTCATCCTGGGGCACCTCCCCCTCAACCCGGCAGCCAAACGTTGCCGTGTTACACTTATAGTTCTCACAGATGTTGGTGGAGACACAGTCCGCATCCACCTCACAACGCGTGCCGCGCGTGCAGCCCACATCACCGTCACAATAGAAGTCCGTGGAGCCGCACTCATCATGCTGCGGGAAGCGCTCACAGCGGGCCAGGTCCTCACGGCACTCCTGCACCACACAGCCGTGCTGGCGCTCCGGGCAGGTTGGGCCCTGCTCGCAGATGCCGTTGGCGTTGCAGCTTTCCGAGGTGCAGAACTTGGAATCCATACAATCCGCGGCCTCGGCGCATGCACGCAACATGGGCATCTCCAGCAGCACGGCCTTGTCCGCTTCCAGCGCCCGCTCTGCCACGGCGCGTGCCACCACGCGGCCGCCCCGGTCCAGGCCGTCCACCACCAGGTGCACGGTGCCGCGCAGGTCTCCGCCCACCACCGTAAAATCCGGCTTGCCTCCGCGGTTCAACGGCAGGGCCTCATCCGCCGGGCTGCCCTCCGGGGGCATCAGGCGAACGCGCTCCTGGCCATCCAGCGTGGCCGTGCTGCGCAGCCGGTAGACCCCGTCCGGGATGAACGGCCCTGAACCCTTGAACACGTCCACGGTGATCTGGGTTTCCAGGCTGGTGGGACCACCCAGGTAGATACCGCCAAACCGCTTGGGCGGCGGGCAGGCGCTCAACACCAACAACAACGTCCCCAGCAAGGCGCAGCGGCGGAGTCCGGACATAAACCCATTCTGACATGTGCACGCCCTGGTTGCGCAGGGATTCGTTCAGGCGTCAGGCCGGGGCGCCGGGGTCGTGTTTTTCCGTCGCCGAGGAGCCAACACCAGGGCCAGTGTCAGCGGGAGACTCAGCAGTGAAATCCCACCGCCATACGCCAGGTACGCCGGCCGGTACTGGAAGGTGATGCAGCCCGTGGCGCGCTGGCCATCCGGCAATACCAACGGAACCGCGGTGGTGACGCCGTTGGCCCGGAAGATGGGCAGCTCCATGCCCTTCTGATCCAGCGCGCGCCACCCCGGCACCAGCGCAAATTTGGACGTGGTCACCAGCACCTTGCCGCTGTCCGGACACGCTTTGTATTCCTGGCC
>Ga0163144_10030914_pt1 | contig 10232 bp, 11 predicted proteins | sample OliLak19BULKMAT1_FD_123175 | JGI IMG/M metagenome (GOLD analysis project Ga0163144, IMG submission 123175) | Freshwater microbial mat bacterial communities from Lake Vanda, McMurdo Dry Valleys, Antarctica - Oligotrophic Lake LV.19.BULKMAT1 | ecosystem: Environmental > Aquatic > Freshwater >...
AGTAACAAACGACAGCGATGACCCTTCTAGGGCAATCGACGGTGGACAAGAGGTGCTAGAAAGAACTATCCAGGGCATGATCAACACAATTAACCCAGTAGGTGTAGCCGCGAAGAAACAGATCTTCTGGACAACCGTAAATATCAAAGGAACGCTATCCACGAGCAATGGCGATTACAACATGGATATAGCTATGCCCATTATAAACGCAGCTATTAAGAAAGTTGCTGCTGCCAACGGAGTGACTATTGTACCTTGGGATACTTACGATCAGGCGTCAATTTGGATATCTGCCGACGGAATCCATCCAAGCGGAAGGTATCCAGATATGGCGACTTGGCTTGTTAATAGCCTGACAAGTTCGGGTACACAAGCCCCGTCAACACAAGCCCCGTCAACTGGCTGTGCTTGTGCTTTATCTGTTGGAGCGGGCGGAGATAGAGACTCACGCTACCGAACTGCTTGGGCATTTTTTACGGACACAAAAGGATTGTCTACGGGCGCAGCGGCTGGAATTATGGGTAATCTTGAAGCAGAATCTGGCATTGACCCCCAAAACACCCAAAATAATGCTCCCGCACCAGACGGTCCTGAGATACCAATTGACGCTATTAGGGGAAGGTTTGGCTATGGAATTGCCCAATGGACAAGTGCAGGGCGGCAAGATAACTTAATCCGCTACGCTGCTGAAACCAACCGTTCTACTGGTGATCTTGGTTTACAATTAGACTTTTTGTGGAAGGAGTTAACTGAAAGTTATGTAGGTGTAGCGGCAGTGCTTCAGACACCAAACGTAACACTAGAAGAAGCTTCTTTCACGATCTTATCTGAATATAAAATTCCATTACCCTTTACGAATAGGGGAACTCAGGCGCAGCGTGACGCAGAGACAGAGAACCGGCGAGCAATGTCTCAAGCAATTTTCGATGAATTCTCCGGACAATCAATATCTGGAGGTGGAAGCGCTGGCTGTAATTCGGACGGCTCAGTAATTGATCTAACTAGCACAGATACAACTGCCGTGCCTTGTGGCCCAGGATCGACAGATGCTGGTTTAGCTGATGGCTACCGGGATGGACAATTAATTAAGATTCGCTTATGTACCGTTGGCGGAACTAGAGTTAATTCACAAATTTCTGGAGGCGTTGCAAGGTTACTTACAGACAGCGCTGCTGCTGGTGTAAGCTTATCTATCAACGGATCTTTCCGTAATATGGATGCGCAAATAGCAATATATAACAGTTGGTGTTCTAGGGGTGGAATTACTCCAACTCCGCCGCCATATCCTAAGGCTAGCTGGCGTGACTATACTAACTGTCCTGGCGGTGCTCCACCCGGTTATTCTAATCACCAAGCAGGACTAGCCCTTGACTTTGAGTGCGATGGCATCTTAATGCCCATGTCGTACGCCGAAGGCAGTACTAATCGCTGCTTCCAGTGGCTCAGTGTTAATGCAATACGCTACGGCCTATATGAATTCGGTAAAGGTCAGGAGAGACAAAGTGCTGGTTATGAGAGCTGGCATTGGTCAGTTGATGGGAATTAAAGGACACTAGAAGTATGGAACCACAAAGAATAAAAATTGATCGAAAGATTTTACTAGTAGCCTTCGCCGTTGCATTACTTATGGTTGGGTTACTTATATACACAAACCGAGGGGATGCGGGTGTAGTTAACCCATATTCAGATAGAGATATTGAAGGTGATATGGGTAAGCGTTTTGCGATAATATACGAATTCGCAGACCTCTATGAAGCTATTGGTCAAAACGAGCAGGTACTTAGGAATATCCAAGAGGACTTATTGTTATTTGCTCGTACAACTCGTCCAGAATTAAATGTTAAAGATAGTCTAGTGAGCTTTACTGTATCCAAACAGCTAAACAAAGAAGGTGAAACATCAGTATTCCTTGGAAAATACTATGGCGTAGATGACGATATACGGCTTGCTATTGAGCCTCAAGGTCGCGGAGTATTCACCCTATCGGTTACAAACTTGGTTGATCAAACAAACCTAGATAAATTCCTTCGTATGAACGGTCCTCGTAACAAGTATATTTCGGAGCTACCTTTGCAAAGTGGCAGCTATTCAATTAGGTACCAGCTTGTCGAAGACCGTATAGTAGTGTCTTTCTATGACGGATATACCAACCAAGACATAGACATGGTTATTGAATCACTTTCTGCAGGCCTTGGGCCTAACTACGTAGACGAAACTGTATTTAGCATAAACCGTATTGGCATAGTTGGCCTTGACGGTGTCCGCCAAAATCTAGCCAATCCATTCAACCCTTAGCTCATAGGAATAATGTGGCTGGATTGCATCTGATCGTCTAATACCAGATCGGCATCTGTAGTAGTGATAAATGTCTGGTGAGTTTGCAAGAATGAAGCCAAGGAGTGGCGGCGCCTACCGTCGAGTTCACTAAACACATCGTCTAGTAAAAGCAGTGGTTTCTGGCCTCGTAGTTTCTCTAGTAACTCAAGTTCAAATATTTTGAGGGCCAGAAGGGCAGTACGGGTTTCGCCTCTAGAGGCTACTTCGCTTGCCGGCCGGTTGTTATAGAGCACTACAAAATCATCGCGGTGCGGGCCGTAACTAGTGAAGCCGCGGACAATATCTTGCTCATAAGAACGCTCTAGAGCCTGCAGAAGGACTGTTTCATAGCTATCCGGTGGAAGTTTACTTACGTAGCCGATAGACGTCTTGGTGAGCTCATTACCCGCTATCTCGTTATATAGTTTTGGTAATACTTTTTGAACTTCTCCAACTAGTTGGAGTCTTTGCCGGGCAATAGCGCCGCCTAGTTCACTTAGTCTAAGGTTCCAAATAAAAAACTGTTCTGGGCTTGGTTTATTTTGTGTTTTAAGTAAGGCATTGCGCTGACTTAGAGCTCGCCTGTAGTGTTTTCTTAGACCCTTATATTCAGGAACTGTTTGTTCTAATAGGTTATCTAAGTAGCTTCTACGTAGTTCAGGTTGACCGTGCAGAAGCTGTAAATTATTAGGCTCAAACACTACAACCGGTAATGTGTGAGCAAGAGTTAAAATTTTATAGTGCTTATCGTCAAAAACATAGCTTTTACTAATACGACTGTTTTCCAAAACTACTTTCATTGTTCTGGTAGTTTCTACATGTACTGCATCTAAACGAGCCCAGCTTTTTTTAAACTGGATAACGTCTTTATCGCCCGCTCTGTAAGAACTTCCAGTAGCAATTGTTAGAATTGCCTCAAGTAGGTTAGTCTTACCACTGCCATTAGGTCCAACTATTATGTTTACACCCGGCTCAAATTCAAAGCTATCGTCCGTATAGGAGCGAAAGTTTTGCAGGCGAATACTACGAATCATTATTGTTTAGAGTATAGCGAAGTATCAAGAACGTAGTGGCATCACGATGTGCTTATAGTCCTTGTTTTTGGGATCGGATAATAGTGAAGGGTCTAGTTTACCGTTAAATTGGAATATGACCTTGTCTCCAGACAACACATGAAGAGCGTCTAATAGGTAGCGCGAGTTGAGCGTTACTTCGCCCGTGCCAGTTACTTCAGCGCTAGCACTTGCGGTGTTTTCACCTAGCTGCGAAGCAATGGAGTTAATACTAACTAATTTAGACACCTCGTCAACTTTAATAGTCACACTACCGGCACTCTCGCGTGCAAACAAAGATGACACCTTGGTTATGTTAGTGAAGTCATCCCGTGATAAGGTAGCAGAAATTTCAAACTGTGCTGGTATTAGTTTACGGTAGTCAGGGTAGGCACCATCGATTAATCTAGACACCAGTTCTACTTCGCCTACTTTAAATAGCACCTGTTGATCATCATGTGTAATGCGCACCGTTTCGTCACCGTCGCCCAAAATACGTAATAGGTCTTGCATTGCACCGGCTGGTATAAGCATAGATACGTTGTCTTTATTTTTTACCAATGTCTTCTCGGCTAATCGATAACTATCGGTTGCAACTAAATAGAGCATACCGTCGTGGCTATGTAAATAAACGCCGGTTAGAACTGGTCTAGCTTCGTCGTTAGATGCTGCTAAAACCGTTTGTTGTAGGCCTTTTTTAAATACTGAAGCTGGAATTTCCCAAGCTGTTCCGTCTGTGATGGCAGGCATAACTGGGAAGTCATCAGCAGTTACGCCGTTAATTGTAGATTTATACTGATCAGCAGTTATGTGGAGTTTATGCTCATCGAGTTCTAGATTAATAATTCCACTTGGCAGGCTTGCTATAAAATCTTGCATGAGTCTTGCTGGTACAGTGATGGCTCCTTCTGATGCTACTTTTGAACCAATGTAGTGTGTAATTGCAATGTCTAAATTGGTTGCAGAAACACTTAACCGGTTCTCGACAGTCTTTAATAATACGTTCCCTAAAATAGGCAAAGCATTTCTTGTGTTGGCAATGCGGGCAACCGAGCCCAAAGCTTTACTCAGATTTTCCTGGGTTACTTGTAGTTTCATTAATTAAATCCTTTTTTAGAATTGTTTTCATATATATAAGCCCTGTGCATACTGTGTACAAGCCTAGGTATAACAGATATAGTTATGTTATAAAACTGCTCATAAACTGTATACAAAAATGATAGTAGTAGTGGGATAAACAAAGGCTTCTTAGCTAGTTTATGCACTACCGTTTGTGATGAACCCGGGGCCATGTGTATAGCTACCGTTTCAGACCACAGGCTTGTTACCAGGCTATGCCCAGGCTTTCCACATAACTGCAACATGAACGGGCAATTTGCATATAGATTATGCATACAAACGTTCTTTAATTTCATTAACATGTTGGCGGATAACCGCATCAAAAGTTAACTCTTGTTCAACTTTTTCAACAGAATGAATGGCCGTAGTATGATCCTTGCGTCCAAGCTCACGAGCAATTTTAGGGAAACTTAAATGTAATTCACTGCGCAGTATATACATTGCAATTTGTCTGGGAACTACGATGTCTCGGTCACGCTTCGGCCCTAGTATGTCTTCTAATGATATTTGGAAATGCTTACTGACCCGTTCTACAACCTGACGAGCACTTAAATGCTTAGGTCTAGTTTTGTTATTACTTAGTAAGCTTGAAACAATTGATACATCAGGCTCGATGTTACGCATTTCACAAAAAGCAATTAGTTGGTTAAGAGCGCCTTCTAATTCACGGATGTTTGTTTGGATGTGATTAGCTAGGTAATCTACAACGTCGTTAGGTAGTTTTATATTTACTACGTCGGCTTTGGACTGAACAATTGCACAGCGAGTTTCAAAATCTGGGTTCTGCATATCAATACTCATACCCCAAGCAAAGCGGGATCTTAAACGCTCCTCCAATGTTGGGATATCTTTAGGTGGTTTGTCGGAGCTAATAATAATTTGTTTATTGGCCTGGTGTAGGGCATTGAATGTATGGAAAAACTCTTCTTGGGTTTTATCTTTGCCTGCAATAAACTGCATGTCATCAATAATTAGTACGTCAGCGTTTCTATAGTAGCCAGCAAAGTCGGTGTTTTTCTTATAACGAACAGCATCGATGAATTCTTGTACAAACTGTTCAGTCGATACATAGACGATACGGGCAATAGGATTATTATGTACAACTGCGTTACCAACGGCCTGGATTAAGTGAGTCTTACCAATACCAACGCCCCCATAAAGAAACAAAGGGTTATATTTTGTACCTGGATTTACAGCTATTGCTTGGCAGGCAGCATGAGCTAGTTCATTACCTGAGCCGACAATAAAGTTATCAAAGGTATATTTTTCATTTAAGCCCTGACGGTAACTATGACTTAAACTATTACTTATGTTTTGGCGACCTGGTTCACTAGAAGCCGTAACACTGTTAAGCGCCAATGATTCCTCTGCAGCGGGCTGCTTTGAGTTATTTAATTCGCTATGAATTTTGAAATCAATACGATCAGGACTAACTTGGTTTTTTGCTAACGTCTCTATAATAAGATTGTTATATTTTTGCTCCAAGTGTTGCTTTACAAACACATTAGGTACGCCGATGGTCAAGACATCATCTTTAAAGCGAAGTAATCGTGTATTTTTGAACCAGGTGACATAGTTACCGCGTGAAACAGATAGCTCTATTTCGCCTAAAACTGCTTGCCATAACCTGTCGTCCTGCACACTAGACCCCCTGGAAGAAATTGCTGATGTCTATTACTATACAAAAAAAGCAGAGTTTTCCACAAGCCGATAGGTGAAAAAAGTAAAAAAGCCCAGAATATTCCAAAACAGGGGCAAACTTATGCACAGTTTTCACTAACACCTACAAATCTGTGGAAATCCCTTGAGAAAAAGGGGATAAGCTGTTAGAATTCGTTAGTAATCATTGTCAATTTGACATACCCTCTAGACAAATTGTTTGAGCCGGTGCTATGTCGATCTAAAAAGTTCTAAGGATACAACTACATGCCAAAACGAACATTCCAGCCAAAGAAGCGCAAGCGCTCCAAAGAGCACGGCTTTTTTGCTCGTATGAAAACTCGCGCCGGTAAGAACGTGCTCGCACGTCGCCGAGCCAAGGGCCGCAAGAAACTAACGGCCTAGCTGCTAGCTTCAAGTAAATTAAAAAAGCGATCGGCAAACTAGCCAGTCGCTTTTTTTATCCTATCTACTAACTATCATCTATAACCTATAACATATAAACTATTCATAATGCTTTCGCGTACTAACAGATTCCATGGCCACGGTAGTGTCCGGCGTGTATACCGCCTGGGTACACCTTCGCGTACTAGTATGGCTACACTACATACATTAAGGAGTGAAAAAGTTAAATATACCAAGCTAGCAGTAGTTGTTAGTCGCAAGGTAGACAAGTCGGCCGTAAGGCGTAATCGTATTCGCCGCCGCGTTTACGAAATAGTGCGAGCAGACCTACCAAAAATCGCTACCCCAACAGAAATGGTCATCACTGTTTATAGCCCAGACCTTGCTACTTTGCCAGGCGATCAACTACAAGACCTTATACATGAGCTATTCAATAAAGCTCGTCTCTAAGGCTATCCTCCGTACTGCCCTATAGCGTGTAGCCTGTGAAACTGCTAAACTACCACTACTAATATTTGTTGAAGGAGCACCATATATGTTTACCACGCTCATCGTCCAGCCCATCCTTAATCTACTAGCTCTTATATATGCGCTTTTACCTGGCCACAACTTCGGTCTAGCTATTATTATTTTCACTATAGTAATTCGTTTGCTTATGTGGCCACTTATTAAAAAGCAGCTTCATAACGCTAAAGCGATGCGTTCATTGCAGCCAGAACTTAAACGTATTAAAAAAGAAGCCAGTGGTGATCGTCAACGTGAATCTGCGATGGTAATGGAGCTTTACAAGGAACGTGGCGTCAATCCGTTTAGCTCAATAGGTCTGCTTATAGTACAGCTTCCAATCCTAATTGGTCTTTACGCCGGACTTCAGAAAATTATTGCCGACCCGCTTAATATCGTGAATTTATCGTATCCTTTTGTCCAAAATCTTCCAAGTATTAAAGAGCTGGCAACAGACATCAGTAAACTCGACATGACCCTATTTGGTTTTATAGATCTTAAGCGGGCGGCATTAGGACAAGGCGGTGTCTATTGGCCGGCAATGGCATTAGTCCTTGGCAGTGCCATTACTCAGTACTATCAGAGCAATCAACTTATGCCAGACGATAAAGACGCTCGTAAACTCCGCCAAATCCTCCGCGGTGCAGGAACTGGCGAACAAGCTGATTCGTCAGAAGTTAATGCCGCTGTTATGCGTAACGCCAAGTTCTTCATTCCGGTACTGATATTTTTCTTCACCGTCAATATCGCCTCTGCGCTTAGCCTATATTGGCTGGTTAGCGGCTTAGTAGCCATGATTCAGCAGGCGCGCGTACTTAAACAGGACGAGCTGGAAATTGAAACTGCCTTGCATAAAGACGACAAGAAAAAAGCCAAAAGTTCAAATAAGAAAAAAGTAACCTCAACTGCCCGCGTAGTTAGTATCCGCACTGAAGGTGCAGAAGAAAAATTGACATCTAAACAAACTCCTAAAACTAAAGCCAAGAAAGCTAAAAAAAGGAGGCGCTAAATTATGGAAGAATCGATCATTTACGCTAAGAAATACCTAGAAGACCTACTTTCATTCTTTGGTCTCAATACTGATGTTTACACCACTTCCGAAGACGAAGTCATAGAGCTAAATATCCCTTCGACTCATTTGAACGGCTTCCTTATAGGCAACCGTGGCGACACTGTACGTTCTTTGCAGTTTTTAGTCTCACAGGCACTACGTAACAATGGCTACGAATATAGCCGAGTCAACGTAGACGTTGCGGACTATAAGAAGCAGCGTGCTGATCATCTAGCAGAAGTAGCCCAGGAATGGATTAAGCGGGTAAAAGATACAAACGAAGACTTTGCCCTTAAACCCATGAGCCCAGCCGATCGTCGCACCGTACACAAAGTTGCTTCAGCGGCCGGACTTTTAACTGAATCGGTTGGCGAGGGCAGGGACAGACATATTGTTTTGAAGCCAGGTGACGGTTCTATATCCAAGACTAACGATCTAGAAATTAAGGACTCCAAAGTTGAAGAGTTAGAGTCCGAAACTACCGAAGAATAAGTATAGTCCAAAAAACTTCACTAAAAAACCACTAAAAAGCTACTAACACTATGCGATACTAAATATATGAAGATTGCCGTACTGGGTGCGACCGGATACATAGGTCATAACCTAATAAATAAACTACTAAAAGAAACCAACCATCATATTGTTGCAATGGCGCCAAATACCGCCACTTTAACAGTTGAGCATGAGCGCTTGTCTAAGGTTAATGTCGATGTATTCGATACAGCTAAACTAGAGGAGAGTTTAGCTGGTTGCGATATGGCCTATTATCTTATTCACATGATGGCCCAGCACAAGATTGAGTTTGATAAGGCTGAAGCAAAGGCAGCTGAATCTTTTGCCAGCGCCGCACGCGCCGTCAAACTAAAAAGAGCTATTTACCTAGGCGGTCTGGGAAACGACGCTGACAAACTATCCAAGCACCTAGCTAGCAGGCACCATACCGGAGAATTATTACGCCGCCAGATAGACCACGTTCTAGAGTTTCGCGCATCAATGGTAATTGGCAATGGAAGTATATCCTATGACATTATCGCAAGTTTAGTTCATAAGCTACCGATTTTGACTTTGCCAGCATGGTCCAAAACGCTCACCCAGCCGATTGGCCTAGAAGACGCCCTAGACTATCTAGTAGAAGGTCTGAATATTGAAATGAAAAACCACGAAATAGTAGAAATAGGTGGCCCCGAAAAACTTAGCTACAAGGAACTCATGCGTCGTTATGCTACATGGAAAAAAACCAAGGCCTTATTCATAGACCTACCAGTTATCCCAGTAGGCATAGCTGCTTGGTGGTTAAATATTTTTACACCCAAAAAACACGCTAAAGTCGGTAGGGCAATGGTGGAGTCGCTAGGAAACCCCATGATTGTTACAAACAATCGAAGTCATGAACTATTTCCTAACATTAAGCCCAAAACACTTGAAGAAGTATTTGCTTAAACCTGACTAAGTAATAATCACCTATAGTTAATAAAGAATATGACTACATACCCGGGTATGACATTCGGGCAGTATTTCCAGCCCGACGGTAGAGGATGGATTTTTTGCTGCGGTTAATAGGCTCCCAGTCTGGTGAGCGGCGCAGCTCGTCAGCTTCAACTTTATTAATAAAGTGCAGGGCATGCCAGTCTTCTGACGATTTTGGATCGTGGTAATGCTCCTCGACATTTATTTCCATCGGGTACACGGCTATTTTGCCGCCTATTTTTACGACACGCTTACATTCATCAAAGAAGCTGATCAGCTGATCAGTGTTACGGGCCCACATTGGCAGGCTGTAAGTGGCAATAGCTAAATCTATTGATTCATCTCGCAACGGTAGGGCACTCACATCAGCAAGCAGCAGTCTGTTATTTTTCTGGCGCCTTGAGGCCTCTTGAAGTGCTTTGGCGTTCACATCAATGCTAATAACTGTAGCATCTATGCCTTGTGCATCTAGGTCAGCCTGCAAGTTACCACTACCAGAGCCAAGGTTTAAGATGGTTTTACCTAAAAACTCACGAATATGCAGTCCGTGCAGCCGAGCAATTTCTTCGACGTCTCTGTCTACTGTATAGCTTTCTTCTTCCGGAAAGGGAAAAGCGGGTTCTGGCATCTTGATTTAAATATATCTTTTTTAGGCGAAG
>Ga0163144_10030917_pt1 | contig 10231 bp, 9 predicted proteins | sample OliLak19BULKMAT1_FD_123175 | JGI IMG/M metagenome (GOLD analysis project Ga0163144, IMG submission 123175) | Freshwater microbial mat bacterial communities from Lake Vanda, McMurdo Dry Valleys, Antarctica - Oligotrophic Lake LV.19.BULKMAT1 | ecosystem: Environmental > Aquatic > Freshwater > Lake...
CTGGGCTAGTGAAAAGTGGCGATCAAACCACGAATCACCATTTACCATGCATTACCCGCTGTCCACTGACCACCGTCCACTTGGGTTGCCCGGGCGAAGCCCGCGCTGGGTTCAATCCGTGGCTCGTCAAAAGCGCAATGAGCAGTTCAACGCCGCTTTGTGTTGGCCGGTTGTTTTCCGCCCGAAGTCGCGCCGCGGGCGCGTACGTCCAGACCGCTGTCGGCCAGAAGGATTTGCAGGTCCGCGAAGCGCGCGGCGCCGCCTGGCTGCACGTCGACCGAGAGGATGGGCCGCCAGTACATGCCTCGGCCGGCCGAGCCCCATTTGTCGATATGCTCCCAGACGATCGAGACCAGTTCCTCGATCGAGTCTTCGGTTTTCTCTTTGAGCGGAACGACTTTGGCGCCGCGTGCGGCATTCTCTTCCGACCGCACGACCAAGCGGTCGCCCGTGCAATCGATGCGCAACGGCCGCGTGATGGGAACGGCGCTGCGCACCGTGTCGGGCAGTCCCCAGTTCTTGCCGCGCCGGTCGGCCAGGCTGGCCTGGGCGGTTTGACCTAACGCGACGTTCGCGCTGGACGTCGGATCCCCGCTGGTAGCTTCGGATGAGGAACCCGACCCGCCCGATCCCGCGGTCGCGGTGGTCGACGACCGCTGGCCCGTTGCCGACGTCGACTCTCCGTCGCCATTGGTGGAGCGCTGTCCACCCGCGGCCGCGCTCGTCGATCCGTTTGAGTTGGACTTTCCGCTGCCCTTCGCCGTGCCGCGCGTTGAGTTTCCGGTTCCGTTTCCGCCGCTGCCTGCGCCTTGCCCGCCGACCGCCATTTGTTCGCCCGGGGTTCGCGCCGCAGCGCCTGATTTTCTAGCGACAGTACCGTTCTCATCGGAACCTGCGTCGGCGGAATTTCCAGCGTTCGGTTGAGTGGAATTCGATTTGCCGTCGAGGGATTTTCCATTCGCCTTATTGCCGCCGCCGAATCGTGGGCCTTCTTCGGCCGCGTCAGCAGACCCCGTGCCGTCGCCTGTGGCAGTCTGACCGCCTGCCAGCTTGTCATTTCCCGTGGAGTTGCCATTACCTAAAGACTTGTTGTCTGCCGAGCTGCCACCGGTATTGGAATTACCTCCGCCGGCCGACTTGCCGCCGGCTGCCGCGCCGTCAAGCAGACCCTCGTAGGGGTTGGGCTGCATCGTATCGTTGCCGTTTGCACCGCCGCCGCCACTGCCACTGCCACTACCGCTGCGACGTGCGATCGATCCTGCTCGGCTGTTGCCCTCGCCGAATTCGTCGTCGCCCACGCCACTGGTGCCGCGTCGGCCATAGCGCTTGCCGAACCCGCCACCTCGTCCGCCGCTAGCATAGGGCGAGCTCCGCGAGCCCCCCTCGCGCACGAGTCCTCCTTGCGTCGGCGAAGCGCGAAACACCGGCCGTTCAGCTTCGGAGTAGCGGCGCGGTGCGGCTCGCGCTAATTGGCGTTGCCGGACGCGGGCTTCGTCCAGCGCCAACTGCGTCTCCTTGGCCAGCTCTGGGTCGGGGGCGTTGAAGTCGAGCTTCCACTCCTGGTCGATCAGCTCGTAGCCGAAGTCCGATCCCCAGGAAGTCATCGCTTCGCGCGCGGCGTAGTACGCGCCGATCCCGTCGGGACGCACGAGCAGCAGCGGGTAAGGTTCGCCCGATTCGCGGCGATTGGTGCGCTGCCCCCGCGCAAGATACTCACGCTGTGCCCGCAGGGCCGCCGCTAGCGGATTGCCCGGGCCGAGCGGCCCGAAAAAATCTTCTTCCGTAAGCACGATGCCTTCGGGCTGCAGGATGATGCCCTCCGAGGCGCATTCGATATACAGCGGGCGGCGGTGCGTTTGATTCGGCCCCTCGTAGGGGACGATGGCATACGAGGGCGTTGCCGGATCGGCCGCGGCTTTGCGGGCTTTTTTGAGATCGTCTTCCGCGGCGGCGACGCGCGCCGTAAGCGTTGCCAATTCCGAACGCAGTCGCGCGAGTTGGCGGTCGTCGTTGGCTGGTTCTTTTGCCAGCTTTGCCGTGGCTGCTTCCAACTCGGCCAGTTGATCGCGCAGGGCGCGGGCATGGTCCTCGATGTGACTCAATTCGAGGCGTTGCTGTTCGAGCTGCGTGGCCGTCTTGGCACGCGACTCGCGCAGATGTTCGCTGCGCCACTCCAGCTCCGCTAATTCCGCTGCGAGCTCTTCGTTGCCGGCGGATTGCTCAGCCTTGTGGGCCTGCGCGGCTTCGATGATTTCCTTGCGGGCGCGCGGCGCAATCACGGCCAGCACCACGATCATGGCGCCCGTCACGCACAGCAGGCCGTCGAGAAACGTGAACAGGGAGAATCCGACGGCTCGGTTTGACGCGGAACGCCGTCTCATGCGGCTCGGCCTGCTTTCGCGGCATCCATCGCGCCGAAGCTCGGCGCCAGCGCCGACAATTGCCCAAGCCGAGCGTTGAGCAGGTGGATCGCGGCCGAAAGATTGAGCATGGTCTCGTCGAAGTGTTGCGCGCCGGCCAGCGACGCCAGGTTCTTATTGAGCGATTCCTCGAGCCGGGAAACCTGGCCCGTGGCCTCGACGACGCGCAGCAGCACCTCGCCCTGCTTGGCAAGCTCGCCCTGCTGCGATCGCGTTGCCGCGGCGGTTTCTGTCAGGGCCTTTTGAATGCGCTCCCAATGCTCTTGGTTTTTTTGGCTATGGGCCGTCTCGGCCGCGGTCAATTGCTGGGCGTGTGCTTGCAGGCTTTGCGTCAGACCTTTGGCCAGCGCCTCTTCGAGTTGTCGCTGTGTGGTGTCGCTCAATTCGGACCAGCGCTGATGGGCCGAATCAATCGTGGACTTCCACAGTTCAGTCTGCCGGCCCACGATGCGTTCGGTGGCCTTCAAGACGGTTTCGGCCATGCGTCGCACCACGCCCAGGTGCGGATTGGTGTCGCCCATTTGTTCGAATCGACCGGCCAATTCGGCCGTGGCCTGAACTTCGATCTCGTCGAGCAATCGCCGTTCCATGCGGCTGACAAGAAACTGGCCGACCAGCAAGACGATGGAAACACCCAAGGCCAACGCAACTGAGTCGTAGGGAGCGGCAGCCGCCAGGGCAGTCGCAGGAAGTTGTACCGGAGCTGCCTTGATGCCGATTACCGTGCCCAAGACTCCCAGCAGTGGGACGGTCCAAATCAGTAGCCGCACGAGTCCATACGCCGAGTGTGCTCGCTCTACGTCGACACTCGCCAGGTGCTTCAGTTGATCGTCGAGCGTATCGGCCGAGCCCTTCCGCGAGACCCACTGGAGCGCGTCACGCAGTCGACACGGCAGGTAGTGGTTCTGCCGCTGGTTGGGTAGCTCCGCCAAGCGGTCGAGCAGCACGACGGCCTCAATGGCGGGCCGCGGTTCGGCCGGCCGACCGCCCAGCAGCGGTTCGGAATCGGACGTTGACTGCTCGGCGATGTCGAAGGCCCTCAGCACCAATTCCGACAGGCCCACGAAAAAGGCGATGGTCACGACATACTCGACCCAGTTGCCGGTGAAGTAACGACGCACACTCTCTCCGTGCAACAGTCCGGCGTGCAACAGGGCGTAGAAGCCCAGCGACGCCAGGCCGCCCCAGACCAGCGAGGAGCGAATGACGGCCAAGGCAATTTGGTTCGATTTGGTCACGGCGAAAATCCTCTGGTCACAACATTGGGCGAGCGCCGACGACATTCAGGTGGCTTCAGTTGGCTTGGAAAAAGAAAAAGGGGACAGGTCCAATAATCGCGGCGCTCGAGGGCGATTCGCGGATGTTGCTGATTATTGGACCAGTCCCCTTTTTCAGTCGCCCCTTTTTCAGTCGGGGCGCGCGGAAACACCGTCCCTAAAATCGACGTAACCACTAAAGTTGATGAGCAAAACTGCGCATGCTATCTGCCGTGGCCGCCGAGAGTTGGCCAGAATACCAGGCCGAGATGGTACGCGGGCGATGGCCTCCAGGGAAAGGCCAAGACGGGATTGGCCAGATCGCCCAATCACCAGTGTCACTCGCCGCTAGCGGGCCCACGGTGAGCCACATTTGAACCAGCCCCGAGTAGCGAAGCTGGGAATAATGCGCGTCATGCGCGCATCAAGGTCACGGAGGCGAAAGTTAGATGGGGGCAACCATTTCCGTCATTCCCGCGCAGGCGGGAATCCAGTGAACCACAAGTCAGCCCTGCACCACACGATTTGCAACCGCCGCGCACAAGTCTCATTAGTCAGCGCCCTGCCGGAGTTCCTGGATTCCCGCATTCGCGGGAATGACGCCCGAGTAGTAATGTTAGAGGTTCTAACTAACCTGCGCGAGTGACCGCCGATGTGGTACTCGATTCTTGCCGACGTTCTGGTGGCAGTTCACGTTGCCTACGTCAGTTTCGTGGTTCTTGGTCAACTGGCGATTCTGGTGGGAATTGGTCGTGGATGGCTTTGGGTGCGGAACTGGTGGTTTCGGTTGCTTCACCTGGCCGCCATAGTCGTCGTGGCAGGGGAAGCGGCTTTTGGAATCGCTTGCCCACTGACGATCTGGGAAGCCCTGCTGCGTAGGCGCGCCGGCGAGCAGGTGCGGGAGGAGTCCTTCGTCGGGCGGCTGTTGCACGGCGCAATCTTTGTCGACCTGCCGCTTTGGGCGCTCAATGCGCTTCATATTTCGTTTGCGCTGGTGGTGATTGCGACCTTCGTGTTGGCCCCACCACGCCGGTCGCGACTCACACAACCAACGATTTGAGCAGTTCAGATTCAGTCGTTTTGTCGGAACCGAAGCAACCGAAGTTGCCTAGACTAGTGAAGCGACGGATCTCGATTCTGGCGCACGGTCGGCCGAATCCTCGCGGCCATCGCTACCGGCATGCCGCAACCAACGCGTCTTGCGTAGCCCGCCGATTGGTCGCCGACTGCTTATCGAAGACTGCGCACGAAGCGGGCCAAAGTCGCCGTCAATCGTCTGCCGATACCGATTAACGACGCCGTTTGGCTCGCTCGTGAAATCGCAAAGCTCGCGTAATTTCCTAGCTCCGAAAAATTGGTCGACCGTGTCGACCCAATCGTCTTCCCAGGAGGGGTACAGTCCGGTGATGGCCTCATGAGAGGCCTCCCGGACTGTTTTCTTGCGCCCCGCCATTCTTTCCGTGTATCCGCCCTGCCAGACAACGGGTTGCGCGATGCTCGCGCTGTCTAGTACGGGAACGCACGCACGGTACGGTAGTTGTACGGCAGACCATAGAGCGAGCGCGGGTGCGTCTTGATGACCGGCGGGTAGTAGGTGTTGTAGTAGGAGTAGTTGGGCTGCACGGCGTAGTACGGTTGAACCGGGTAATACGACTGCTGGACGACGACCGGCGGATAGTAGCTGCTGTAGTAGGGGCTCGGGTAGCCGTAATAGCCTTGATTGCCGACCACCACGCTGAACGAGGCGCGAGGCTGCGCCTGGGCGTCGGTAGGGGCCGCGACGGCCATCACGACAAACACAAACAAGGGTCCGGCGATCAACATCAATGCACGCTTCATGGCCACTCCTTCGAGTCTTGCGGGGACTAGTGCGGGATGAGAAACAAGGTCGGCGGCAGTTGGGTCCGTTTCTCTGCTCGCCGGTCCCATCCATTGCAGTAGTTGTGCCGCAGTGATTCGCCGGATTTCAATGGTGCTGAAATGCGTTAAGTACAAGGGACTTGCGCCGCCGATGGCCTCGCGCGGCACGACTACCACCGGGCAGAAACTGACCCCACCACGCGACAGATTGCGTCAGATTGATGACAGTTGAAGCGGGCGAGCCATCACGATCACCACCGATCAGCTCCGCCGATACGTGGCGAAGCAGCGAGGCGTCTCCCAAAGCCGGGCCTCGACGATCGGAAAGCCGGCCGCGGCCGTGAAGTCGTAGATCAGCTTGGCGATGTTCTCGGCGGTCGGGTTTTCGTCCATAAGAAACAGCGGCTCTCCCAACTCGCGGAGCAGGGCGACGGCCGGATCGTCGTGCCGCAAGAGCATGCGGTGATCGAGGTTTTCGTCGATCCAGTTGCTGACGACCCGTTTGATGTCGGAAAAGTCGAGCACCATGCCGCGGTCGTCCAGCTTCTCGGCTTCGATGGCGATGACGGCCCGGCCGTTGTGGCCGTGCAGGTGTTTGCACTTACCGTCGTAATTGAGCAGCCGATGGCCGTAACAGAAATCGATCTCACGTGTGACTCGAAACATGGGTTGCTCCTAAAGTGTCGCGGGAGTAATAGTAGGGTGGGAAGAGCAAGCCTGGGCCTGCGTGGGACTTCGGTCGCAAGTCCATCCAGATCGTTGAGGCGAATTGAGAGTTGCCATCGTAAGGCTTGCGAGTCCCACGTCTTGGCGTCGCGACCGCGTCCTACCCTACATTGAGTCCAAAGTCTCCGTCGCGGCGTACCGCGTCGGATCGGGCATCTGGATCAACGCGAAGGCGCTCTTTCGTTCAGCGCACTTATTGCAGCGGCCACAGTGCAGCTCTCCCACAGGTCCGATGCACGAGAAGGTCAGCTCCAGCGGAAACTCGCGGCCTAACTCCATCACCTGCCGCTTGTTCAGTCCGGCGAAGGGCATCTCAATTGTCAGTTCGCCGCCGGTCGCCCGGTTCAGCACGCTCGATAACTGGGCGAAGAATCCGGTCGTCGCGTCGGGAAAGGGGCTGGTGCCTAGCGCCGCCAACTGCAGACGATCAATACCGTTCAGCCGGCACCACAGCGCTGGCTTGATCGTCAGCAGCGCGTTGCGGCCGGGCAGGTAGACCGCCTCGTCCGGTGAAGCGGCGTCTGGAACCGCTTGGCCGGTGACGCTCCAGTGGTCGCCGTAGACGTCCGACAGGGGCAAATCGAGCACGACGAGTTGGGCGAGCGTGGGCCGGGCGACCGCGGCCAAGAATCGCCGCAGGCAAGAAAGCTCAACTCCCTCCCACGCCAACTGCGAGCGGATGTAGAACGGCTGCACGCGCTGGCCAGAGCCGGCCAAGTGCGCCACCAGGATGGCGCTATCCAGTCCCCCACTGACAAGCACGCCAACAGTTTTGCCCGGGGCGCTGGTCATGTTGCGGACTTGGATTTGTGCAAGCTAGCGGACAGCTAAGTACGACGCCGACATTGTAGGGCCAAGCTGCCTCAGAATGTAGGCTCACAAAACAGGTAGGCTGGGGCGCTAGCCCCACCAGACATAACGGCCAAGCTTTGCCCAGGTGGGGCTAGCGCCCCAGCCTACAGTTGGATCCCCGATCAGACAGGGATATCCGCCGTTCTTCGCGGCCCGATCGGCCTATGCCCTCCGCGGCAATCGGGCTAAAATAAACCTCTCGCGGGCGTTTCTCGCCCGCCCGAAGCGCCCAGTTTGAGCAACCCGAACATGCTGCGTTATTGGACCGCCGGCGAATCGCACGGCAAGGCGATACTCGCCTTGGTCGACGGGTTTCCCGCGGGCGTGCGCATCGACACCGACGAAATCGACGTCGAGCTTCGCCGCCGGCAGGGGGGCTACGGACGCGGCGGCCGGCAGCGGATTGAAACCGACACGGTCGAGATCCTCAGCGGCGTCTGGCATGGCGAGACGCTGGGCAGCCCGATCGTGCTGCAAGTCGCCAACAAGGACAACAAGCTGGAGCGGCTCGAGGATTTAGCCCGGCCGCGCCCCGGCCACGGAGATCTGACCGGCGCCGTGAAGTATCTGGGCTCGATCCGCGGCGTGCTCGAACGGGCCAGCGCGCGGGAGACCGCCGCGCGGGTGGCCGCCGGCGCCTTGGCCAAGCAACTGTTGCGCGAGTTTGGCATCATGGCGTTGGGCTACACGGTCGAGCTGGGCGGCGTCCGCATTGACCCCCAGCCGGGAACAATCGCGGACCACCGGGCCCTGCGCGACGCGAGCGAAATCTATTCGCTCAACCCGGCCCAAGACGCTGAGATCAAGACGCTCATCGATCAATGCGGCAAGGATGGCGATACGCTCGGCGGTGTGCTCGAGGTCCGCGTCGAGGGGTTGCCCTTTGGCTTGGGCACGCACGCCCAATGGGACCTGAAGCTGGACGGCCGGCTAGCCCAGGCTGTGATGGCCGTGCAGGCGATCAAGGGGGTCGAGATCGGCCTAGGGTTCGAGGCGGCCCGCCGCCGCGGCTCGCAGGTTCACGACCCGATTCACTACGATGCGAGCGAAAAAGAAACGCGCTCGCTGGGTTACCAGCGACCGACGAACAACGCGGGCGGTTTGGAAGCCGGCATGACCAACGGCCAGCCGCTGGTTATTCGGGCCGCGAAGAAACCGATCAGCACGCTCCGCAAGCCGCTGGAGTCGGTCAATTTGCAAACCAAGCAGGCGGAGGAAGCGGCCTACGAGCGCAGCGACGTGTGCGCGGTTCCGGCGGCCGGCGTGATCATCGAAAACGTGGTGGCCTTCGAAGTGGCCGTGGCGCTGATCGACAAGTTCGGCGGCGACAGCCTGGCCGAGATGCTGGCCCGCTTCGAGCTGTTCCAGGAGATGGCGCGGAAGCGTTGAATGCCCCCGAACCCCTGATCCCTAGTGCAGCGTCAATGCTCAGATTTTGGGTAGCAGAAGTCGTGAGACTTCTGATATTCGCGACAGAATCAGGGTAATACGGAACTCTCACGAGTTCCGCTACCCGCAAACGAAGGTTTGACGCATCCGTAGCACCTGATCCCTGATCACGACCAAGCGGAGCACGGATGTTCCGACTGCACGAAACCACCCGACGCCGGTGCTGCCGCACGGCTTTCGTGCTTGTGTGTCTTGCGCCGCTGATGGCAATCGGCGGATTGGGCGCTTTCCAGCGGATGCCCGTGGAAACGGCGCTCCATCAACGGCAGTTAGGCGAGCAACTGGGACTGCGCGCAAAATTCACTCGCGTTGAGCACCCGCGGCCGGGCGTGACGCGGTACGTGGGCCTGGAACTGGCCGATCCTGAGACTGGCCAGGTGGTGTTTCGGGCGAAGCAGGTGGAGTTGACCTTGCCCATGGGTCGGCCGACTGCGGGACATTTCGCAAGCGGCCAGATCGTTCTGGTCGAACCGCAGATCGAGTTGGACGGGACGGACTCGTTGCGGCAATTGCTGCTGCGTGCCTTGCGTCGTGAGCTTAACCAGCACGACGTTGATTGGCGCGTTTCGGCCGAGACGGTTGAAATAAACACTCGCTCGGGCCGACTTTCCTGGATCAACGTCTCTGGCGGTTTTGCGGCGGCGGCTGCGGCCAGCCAAGCCTGGATTCAATTTCATCCCGCCCAGACCGCTACATCGCCTCAACGGTCCGCGCAGCGGGCCTACTTGCAGTTTGTGCGCAATCGGGAGGGAGAGCTGCCATATACAGGATTGAAGCTCTACACGCACGGAGCAGAACTACCCTGCGACCCATTCTTGCAATTGATCGGCATCGACGCGCGGCTGGGCGCCAAGTGCCGCTTCCGAGGATACAGCGCCGCCATCCCGTCAAAAGAAAAACCGATACCGGACGTTGCCGTCCTGTGCGACGACGTAGGTTGGGGCGCGACGATCCACGGCGGGTTTACGAACGTGGATCTAGAACTGCTGGCTGGCAAAGAGTCTCCGCATACAGTGAAGGGTCGCGCGAGACTCGAAGTTGCATGGGCCGAGTTTCGGGACGGGCGACTGATCAACGCCGACTGCTCGCTGAGGGCCGAAAATGGCAGCATGAGTCCTTCGCTCGTGACGTCCGCGATCGACGAGCTGGGCCTGCGCGGACCCAAGCCGCCTGCTGGCGCGACCGATCCGATCCACTTCGACCAACTTGCGGCCAGCGTCACGCTCGATTCGCAAGGCTTGCTCAAGATTACCGGAGACTGCGGTCAGCCGGCGAATGGGCTGGTGCTTTCCGGTTCCAGCGGGCATGGATCGGTGCTACTGAAGGAGCCTGCCGAGCAACCGCAGTCCGTCATCGGGCTGGTGCGGATGCTCTTGCCCCCTGGCGAGGACCTCGTGCCGGCATCACAACAAGCGGCGGCCTTGCTCCAATGGCTGCCGCTGCCCGCGGGCACCGCCACAACGCAGCCCTCAGCGCACCGTTCAGACACCGGCGTCCGACGTCAACAAGGACTCGAGCAGAAATAACTTGTGCAATTTTTAGCCGCGGATGAAACCCAGCGCGGGCTACGCCCGGGCAACCCAAGGAACGAATAGTGGTTAATCGATCGATTGTCTCGCGAGAATTTTACTTAGCCCAGGCATTCATGCCTGGGTTTTCGACGTCCCC
>Ga0163144_10030918_pt1 | contig 10231 bp, 6 predicted proteins | sample OliLak19BULKMAT1_FD_123175 | JGI IMG/M metagenome (GOLD analysis project Ga0163144, IMG submission 123175) | Freshwater microbial mat bacterial communities from Lake Vanda, McMurdo Dry Valleys, Antarctica - Oligotrophic Lake LV.19.BULKMAT1 | ecosystem: Environmental > Aquatic > Freshwater > Lake...
CCCGACGATCGCGCGGCGCACGGCGTCGAAAAACTTTTTCAGAAGTCGTTCAAAGTGCTGTTGACCGGTTCTCGGCATCGCCCTATTCTCCCCCCCACACACGACGGACATACGACCGCGAGCAAAAACTCAAGAGGCATGGAAGCCGACGCAGTTTTGCCCTTCCGCTAAACCGCAACTCTTCCTACTCTTCGCCTACGGTCGTCCGACAGGAAGTCGATCAACAGCCATCATACACACAAGGAACACGTGAGCGGGTCGATACTAGCGGCGAGACGACGGTTTCGCTGACTTCGACCCTCGCAGCGGCGCCGCGCAGCACGGATGCTTCGCCCCGCTTCGAATCACTCCCCGGCGTTTTCGAGCCCGACACATCTCGAAAACGTCCGCCCAGGCGCGCAAGCGTGATTGCGTCCAATCGCTCCCGGAAAGGTTTCCGCGTCCTTTGCCCCCCTGGGACGTGAGCTTTTCTGGGAGCTTTTTTATGCGCTGGCGGAAACGCTGGCAAAGCACTTCAGATGAACCGCCAAGGACGCCAAGAGCGCCAAGGAAATTACGGAAGGGTAGGAACCGCAGATAAACGCAGATGAACGCGAATAAAAACAAGAAGGAATTCAGACAATAGACTTCGAGGTAACTCCTCTCCTTCATCTAATCATCTGCGTTAATCTGCGTTCATCTGCGGTTCCAATTCTCCCTTCTGCATTTCCTTGGCGCTCTTGGCGTCCTTGGCGGTTAGTCTTTGAACGTGCAACCTCTGCTACCGTCCACACTCGCCTACTCGCGTCGCGGCCGCTTCGCTACAATCCCCTCCCCGCCGCAGACCATTCTACGCACGTCAAGGAAGACGGTTCGATGATGAGGGACGCCGCCGCTAGGAAGCGGCCCATTGAAGCGACGCGCGAGGCCGACGCCTTGGCCTATGGCCGCGAGGTGATTCGGGCCGAGGCGCAAGCCCTTGAAGGAGTTGCGTCGCGGCTCGACGACAGCTTTCTCGACGCAGTGGCGCTGATTCACGATTGCCGTGGAGCCGTCATTGTTACCGGCATCGGCAAGGCGGGCATGATCGGCCAAAAGCTGACCGCCACCTTTGCCTCCACCGGAGCGCGAGCTCACTTCCTCCACCCGGCCGAAGCATTTCATGGCGACCTCGGTCGCGTCCATGCGGACGACGTTGTCCTCGCGTTGTCGCAAAGCGGCGAGTCGAGCGAAGTCGTGCAACTGCTGCCGGCGTTCAAACAATTCGGCGTGAAGATCATCGCCGTCACGGCGAATCATTCCAGCGCGCTGGGCCGCGCGGCCACGGTGGTTCTGCCACTGGGAAAGCTCGAAGAGGCCTGCTCGCTCGGACTGGCGCCGAGTACCAGCACGACGGCGATGCTTGCCTTGGGCGACGCCCTGGCCCTGGCCGTGAGCCGGCAACGCGGCTTCCGGCCCGAAGATTTCGCCAGATTCCATCCGGGCGGCTCACTGGGGCTGAAACTGAGCGCGGTGGAAGACCACATGCGCGATCTGGCCGAATGCCGGGTCGCCCGCGCGAACCAATCGATCCGCGAAGTTCTCGTCACTAGTACCCGGCCGGGTCGCCGGAGCGGCGCCATCATGCTGCTCGACGCCGACGGCCGGTTGGCGGGATTATTTACCGACAGCGATCTCGCCCGGCTGATCGAACGGCGCAGCGACGCCGCGCTCGATCGGCCGATCAGCGAGGCCATGATCAACGCGCCGACGACCGTCTGCACGGGCGAGCGGATGACCGCGGCGCTGGAGATTTTGACCGAGCGCAAATTCAGCGAGCTGCCGGTGGTCGACGAGCAAGGAAGACCCGTCGGCATGATCGACGTCACCGACGTCGTGGGGATGCTCCCCGCGCGTACGAAGGAGAGTGAGATGCAAGTTCAAGCGTACGAAGAATGTGATTGGGACGTGCCGACCGTGCGGCTGTTCGCCGGCGAAGAAGAGGAGCCGCAGGAATTCTGCTGGCCGTTTGACGAGTTGCCGGAAACAGATTGAGTCAATGCTGAAGGATGAATGCTGAATGCGGCATAGATGCGCCGCATGGCATTCCCTTGCCAGAAGTTCGTCCTTCAGCATTCCGCATTCAGCATTCACCCTTACGCGCGTCCCATGAAGCTCGCCCAACGTTGCGCCGCCATCCGCTTGCTGCTGACCGACGTCGACGGCGTGTTGACGGATGGCGGCGTAATTCTCGACAACCAGGGGGTCGAGTCGAAGTGCTTCAACATTCGCGACGGGTTGGCGATTCGCTTGTGGCAGCATGCGGGCGGGAAGTCGGGCGTGGTCACGGGGCGGAGCTCGCAGATCGTCAAGCTGCGGGCGGCGGAACTGGATTTCGACGTTGTGCGGCAAGGGGTGAAAGACAAGCTCCCCGAAGTGCGCGAGATCGCCGCCTCCATGGGACTGCAGCCGGAACAGATCGCCTACGTTGGCGATGACTTGCCCGACGTGCCGACGATTCGTTTCGTCGGGTTGGGCATCGCCGTGGGCGACGCGCCGGAAGAGGTCCGCGAGGCGGCGGACTATGTCACGAGCGTTGCTGGCGGCAAAGGGGCGGTTCGGGAGGTGGTTGAATTAATCCTGAAAAACACCGGACGTTGGGATGACGTGATTCAGAAATACATCGCATAAAGCCGCGACCGGTGGTCGCGGGGATTTTGAATCAACGCCGGGTTTCGATTGACGCCGCATTCCACGACCGCCGGTCGCGGTTTTATGGTTGAATAATGTTTTTATGATCACCCGCCTCACGCATGCTGCGATTGCTTTTGCCGTGACGGCGGTGCTGTACCAAACGTACGTGCTGGCAGTGGCGCCGTTCGTCGAACCGGCGTGGCGCGTCCAGCAAGCGTCGCAGACCGCTGAGGGCGATTTGGTGGTGACGCCCGCCGAGGCGCTCCACCGCTATCGCCCGCTGCTCGCCGCGTATTTTCCGCCGACGCATTGGTGTTTTGAAGAGCCGCCGAAGGCGCTCGACAATGGCCAAGCGCTGATCATCTTCAGTAAGGAAGAAAAGTCGGCGAGCGGGCAGATGACGATTCCGCGTTGCGCCGTCATCTTCTTTCCCACCCCTCGTCCAGCCGACGGCGAACCGCCGCGCGACGCGATCATTTTGGAATCGACCAAAGGCGCCATCCTGCAGATGGAGGCCGAGGGAGGCGGGCTGGGCTTTGGCAAGGTGCAGCATGGGACGCTCGAAGGCGACGTGACGATTCGTAGCGACATGCGCGAACCGGGCCCGCAGGACGATCTGCTGCTCACGACTCAGCAACTCAACATCAACGAAGACGGCATCCATACGCTCAGTCCTGTCGACATGCGATTGGGCCCGCACCAAGGCTTCGGGCGGGAACTCGAAATCCGTTTCATGAAGACCGAAGGCTCCAGCGGCCTGGGCATCGGCGGCATCTACGGGAAGTTCGAAGAACTGACGGTCAAACACGACGTCGCCGTGAAGGTCGCGCCGGGAAAGATGAGCTTCTTCGGCGAACCAAGCCCCGAGGCGACCGCCGCCGCCGCGGCAGGGACGCCAGCGCCCCCGATTCATATCCAAAGCGCCGGCCCGTTCCGCATCGATTTCGCGGCGGAAGTCGCTAGCTTCACCGATCAAGTCCAGGTCCGGCAAACCCAACCTGACGGTAAGCGGGACGAAATGCAGGCCGCTGAGCTGAAGCTCTTCTTCACGCGCACTTCCAAATGGAACGCGGGCGACGACGGCGTCACGCCGACCGGCGGCGGAACCGAGTCGATGGCGTTTGAACCGGCGTCGATCGAGGCGCTCGGCGCCCCGGTGGTGCTGACGGCGCAGTCGCATGACGCCGCCGCGATTGGCGGACGACTCTATATGAACCTCATCAGTCGAACGGTCACGCTCGAACAGAGCGAGGAAGTTTCCCTGTCGTATCAGGGCGCCGAAATCTACGCGACGACCATCCAATACACATTGCCGCCGAAAGGTTCGAATCAGCGAGTCGGGACGATGACGGCGTCTGGCGACGGCCGCATGAGGGCGGTCGTTGATCCCAATAATCCGCATCAAATCCTGGATGTCTCCTGGATGGATAAGATGACCGTGGTTCGCCGCGACGGCCAACCAGTTGTCGTACTCGATGGTCGCCCCAAAGTGTCGATGGCTGGGACGGGGCGCATGTGGGCTGATCAACTTCAAATATTTCTCCGCGAGACAGCGGGGCAGACGACGTCGAGTCCATCCAGCGGCGGTCCCTTGGCGGGATCGGTGGTTCCCGAGTTCATCAAAGCCTCGGGCCGCGTGGCGATTGAATCGCCGCAGCTCAATGGCAAGGTGAATCAGCTCGAAGTGAAGTTCGATCATAGCGCCAACACAAGCAACGCTGGCTCCGGGGCCAACGGACAAATCGCGGCGACGCAGATCAGCACGGGCGGCGCGAGCGCCGCGCCAGTCGCCGGCAATCCGCTATCGATGCTGGGCGGCGCTGGCGGCATGTCGAGCGACAAGGCGTACAACATCGAAGGGGTGACGCTGAATCTCGACGTTGCCATGCAGGGCAAGGCCGCCGCCGTCCGCGGCATCAGCGTCGATGGCGCCGTCGTCTTCAAGGAAGCGTCGGCCACGCTCCCCGGCATGCCGCCGATGCAGATTCTGGCGGAACATCTCCACGTCACTGGGGCCGACACGCCGAACGCCCAGATCGAAATCCGCGGCGGCGGCGGAGAGAACGGTCTGCCGCAGCAGATCGCGGAACTCACCGCGAACGGGGCCAAACTACGCGTGCCTGCCATCGCGCTGCAGCGCGGGACGAGCGAAGCGGTCGTCAACGCGCCGGGCGAAGTGCAATTGCTCGTCGACCGCGACATGGCGGGCAATCCCCTCGCGCAGCCGCAACCGGTGACGATCACGTGGCAAGAGTCGATGCAGCTTCATGGCCGCGAGCTCACGTTCCTCGGCGACGTCCGCGTGCAACATGAATCGGGCTGGCTGCGGACACGCAGGCTGGTGGTGCGAACGGTGGCGCCCGTCAACTTCGACGGCGGCGGGCAGAATCCGCAAATCGAACAGATCGAATGCTGGGAGGGCGTGCTGGCCGAGTTCGACCAGCGCGACGTCAGCGGCGTCAACTCGCGGCAGCATCTGGAGTTGCAGTCGCTGCAGATCAATCAGATCACCGGCGAGATCCGTGGCGACGGGCCGGGGAAGATCGATTCGGTGCACAAGGCGAAGGGCGCCGGGGCGTTCATGGCGGTTCCCGGCGGCGCGGCGACGGCTCCCGCGGCGCCGCAGTTGATGAACGAAGAAGTGGAACTGCGGCATCTGCACGTCGACTTCGTCCGTGGCGTCGGCGGCAATCTCCACTCGAAAACGGTCAAAGTGATCGGCAACGTCGAAGCGCTCTACGGTCCGATCGAATCATGGGAGCAGCGTCTGACGATGTCGCCCGGCGGCGACCCGGGGCCCGACACGGTTTGGATCACTTGCGACGAGCTCGGCGTCACCGAGAGCCCGATGGCTCGCATCAACGGCGCCAATGCTCGCCAGGTCGAACTCAACGCCGTCGGCAACGTCGTCATCGAAGGGCAGGAAAAAGTCATCGAAGGGCAGAACAAAGCGCGGAAGATGTTCAATGCCACCGGCGGCAGCGCGAGGTTCGATCAGTCAAAGGGACTCTTCATCCTCGAAGGAAGTGCCACGGCGCCCGCGACGATCACGCAGCAAGACTATCTCGGCGCCCCAATGTCGCCGCAATCGGCGCAGCGGATGCAGTTCAATCGGAACACCGGCGTCGTCGAGATCCAGGGGCTGCATCGCGGGTCGATGAATCAAACGCCCGGAAGCAAATAGCACGGCCATCCTGGCCGGAGCATCGTCGATACTTTTGGGTCCGAATGCGCTCGGCCAGGATGGCCGTGCTATTTACGGGACGCGCAGCCGTTCGCGTTTGAGACGGTCGGCGATGAAGTTGAGCGCCGGTTCGGCCATCCGCTCGACGTAAGCCTTCAGATCGCCGCCGGCGGTCGTTTCGAGGTCGGCCTCGTACGGCACGCCGAGCGAGTAGAGCTTCATCCGCAGTCGGTCGGCGCCGTCGTGGCGGAGGTAGTTGGCCGGGTCGCTGCAGAACCATTGATGCCGCGGCCAATTGAGCGGATGGATGTGGAGCGTCGCCGTATCTTGGCGGGCTTGCTCCGAATCGCGATAGAGTTGGGCGAGCGTCGGGTCGCCCGCTTCCATCGAGCGGTGATAGTCGATCGTCGGCGCGATCGCCGCGCAAATCGGGAAGAGGTTCGGGTGCTGGTAGGAAAACTTCAGCCCCCCCTGCCCTCCCATGCCGACACCGAGGAGGGCCATCTGCGGCGGGCCGACTTGCCATTGCTCGGCGAGCCAGGGGAGCACGCCTTGGAGCAGAAACTGCTCCGTTGAGCGTTCTGGGTCGAACGGCGGCCAACGGCGATCGGTCCACCAACTGCGCCCGGTGATCGGCGCCAGGCAGCGGAGACCATGCTTTTCCAATCGCTGCGTCAACGCGGCGTGCGTCTCGAACTTGCTCTCTGCTTCGTCATGGAGATAGACGACCGTGAGCCCATGCGGCGACGGCGCGCGTGGGGTAAACGCCCGGCAGCGATGGCCGGCAATCTGCACGTCGGTCCAATTGTCTGCGGAGGATGGCACGTCGATGGACCTTGGGCTGAGGATTGAACCACGAAGACGCCAAGGCACAAAGGGAAGCACGAAGAAGAAGGAAGGGCGTTGGCGTTCAATCACGCCGAATCTTCGTTCAGTTTGTGGCCCGCTCGCGAATCCCAACGGGATTCAATCATCCAGCCCAGGGTTGATCGCAAGGCGATCTACCCTGGGAAATCTGTCGCCCATAGCAGCACAACCCTGAAGGGGTTGCATCATTTTGCTCGCAGGCTGATTCAACCCCTTCAGGGTTGTGGTTGATCTGGACGATTCACGACCCAGGGTAGTCGGCTGCGCCGCCAACCCTGGGCTGAATGATTGAACGCCTTCAGCGTTCGGATACGGGACCTCCCGCTTTTCGCTGCATTTCTCCGCGACTTACTTCTTCCTTCGTGCTTTCCTTCGTGCCTTCGTGTCTTGGTGGTTCCGCATTTTTCTTACCGGCAATAGCCCATCATCTTACCTAGTCGCCAGCCCGGGGTCGCGGCCCTACAATGGCGGGCCCCCCTGCGCAACTCGCCATGCCCCCTGCGAAACAACCGCTGCGGATCCTGCACCTCACGACCCGTCTCGACGGTTACGGCGGGGCGAGCATGCTGCGCTCGTTGGCCGTGAGCCAGGCAGCGGCGGGCGAGAGGGTGGTGGTCGCGCCGTTGCTGGCCGAAAAGCTGCCGCTCCATGCCTTGCGCGATCTGGGCGTTACGGTCCAGGCGCTGGGAGGACGCTGGCCGATCGATGTGATCGCCCTCGCCCGGCTGGCCCGATTGCGGCGACAGCTCGCCGCCGACGTGACGCACGCATGGGATATGCGAACGCTGGCCCAAGCGGCGCTGAGCGGCCGGCGCCGGCCGGAACATGTTCTCATCGGCTCGCTACTGGCGCTGGGCGATGCGACGCGCTGGACCGAGCGCGTGCTGCGCTCGATTCATGCACGGGTGACGGCATTCACGGTTCCCGAAGAAGCGGCCCGCGAACGACTGACGCAACTCGGCGTCGCCGCAAACCGGATCCATGTGATCCCGCCCGGCGTCTCGCGCCGCGGCGCCGGCGAAGCGACGCCGGCGCGGGCGGCGCTGCTGAAGGAGCTCAAGCTGCCGAGCGACACGAAATTAATCGCCGTCGCCGGCCCGTTGCGGCGGCATCGGCAGGTCGAGGAAGCGATCTGGGCCTTCGAACTCGTACGGGTGATTCATCCCACGGCACGGCTGCTCGTCGTCGGCGACGGCGGCGATCGCGCGCGGCTTGAGCGGTTCGCCGAGCAGGTAAGCGAACCAGGCTGCGTGCGGTTCCTGGGCTACCGCGACGATTGGAACTCCCTGTTGCCGGGGGTCGACGTCTTCTGGCAACTCAATGCCTCGGTGACGACGCCGTTGGCGCTGCTCGAAGCGGGAGCGGCCGGGGTGCCGGCCGTGGCGAGCGACGTTCCGGCGCATCGGGCGGCTGTGGTTCAAGATCGAACGGGACTGTTGGTGAAGTTCGGCGATCGCGCCGAAGCGGTGCGGGCGACCGACGATTTGCTGGCCAACCTGCCGCGGGCTGAGCGGATGGGGCTCGCGGCAGCGGAACGAATCGCGGAGCGTTGGTCGCTCGATGCGACGCTCGCGGCGTTTGATCGCTTATACGAGCGGCTGGCGACGTAGGCTGGGACATCGTCCCACCGGCGCGGCGAGCAACTCGACAATTCAGGTGGGGCGTTGCCCCAGCCTGCTGATCTAAACGGCATCCGCCACGATTTTGCGGACGCGAGCCAAGCATTGCGACGTGAGGATCTGCGGCGGCATCCAGGCGTCGTCGTAGCTCGCCATGCCGTGGCCGACCGAACGGCGGCGGCGCTCGGAGTGGGTCCAGTTGCGGCGAATCTCCGCACATTCCTCGACGATCTGCCGGCGGGTCGGCAGGTAATCAGGACGCTTCAGTCGGCTCATACCCCCCTCGATGTTCGTGGGTGCGTCATCTGAACTCATCCAAGCCACCGGCTTCGCCGGTGGACGCAGCAAAATCACGGCTAACTAGCACTTCGTCCACCGGCGGAGCCGGTGGCTTGGATGAGTTCGGGTTCAATTTCTTTCTGAACCCCATCAGAAACCGCCGGGGCCAGGTTGCACGCGGTGGCAAGCAGGTGGTGAGCATCCAGAAGCGGCAAGCCCAGCCCCGACGGTCAGGTGGTGAGATCGTTTTAACCGGCGACCATGGAGATTGTGTGTAGGCGGGGCTAAAAATGGGCGAAGATTGCCGTGGCGGCGAAGACGGGGTCGGAAGACCTGCAAATCATTTCATTTGAACCGCCAAGAGCGCCAAGACAGAAGAGGGAAGAAGCCCGCGAATCACGCGAATTGACGCGGATAATATTCAATTGACGGTTGCTTCATTCGCGCCGATTCGCGTGATTCGCGGGTAAATCCTTGCATTCCCTTAGCGCTCTTGGCGTCCTTGGCAGTTCATCTTGGAACTTTGCAGTTCTCCTGACGCCGCGCCCGCACATATTACGCCCGCCGCCCAAACCCTCTAGAATTAGCGACTTCGCCCCAAGGGAATCCTGGGGCTGCGCACCACGGAGGATGCACTCGATGAAAGACGTACTGGCGGTAGTTCTAGCGGGCGGCAAGGGATCGCGGCTCGAACCTCTTACCCGCGACCGGGCCAAGCCGGCGGTGCCGTTCGGCGGCATCTACCGGATTATCGATTTCACGCTGTCGAACTGCCTCAACAGCGGGATTCGCAAGATCCTGGTCCTCACGCAGTACAAGGCGATGAGCCTCGCCCGCCACGTCACCAACGGCTGGCGGCATCTCCTTTGCCGCGAACTCGGCGAATTCATCGACGTCGTCCCGCCGCAGCAGCGGATCGACGAGCAGTGGTATCAGGGAACCGCCGACGCGGTTTATCAGAACATCTACACGCTGGAGCAAGAGCGACCCAAGTACGTCGTGATCCTCGCGGGCGACCACATCTACAAGATGGACTACAGCAAGATGGTCGCCTACCACGAGGAGATGGGGGCTGACCTGACGATCGGCGCCCTGCGGGTGACGCCGCAAGAGGCCCGCGATTTCGGCGTGATGCAGATCGACGAGAGCCGGCGGATCATCGGCTTCGAAGAAAAGGTTCCCAACCCGAAGACGATCCCCGGCGACTCCGACCACTGCCTAGCGTCGATGGGGATTTACGTCTTCAATGCGCCGTTCCTGTTCGATCAGCTCTGCCAGGATGCGACGCTGCCGGAAAGCGCCCACGACTTCGGCCGGAACATCATTCCGTCGATCATCAAGACGCACAAAGTGATGGCGTTCCCGTTCCACGACGAGAACAGCAAGCAAGACGCCTACTGGAAAGACGTCGGCACGCTCGACGCCTACTACGAAGCGAACATCGAACTCACGGCCGTCGACCCGCTGCTTAACCTCTATGACTACCACTGGCCGGTGCGGACCGACCAACCGAACCTGCCGCCGCCGAAGTTCGTGTTCGACGAGAACTCGGGCCGTCGCGGCGAAGCCCACGACAGCATCGTCGCCGCGGGCACGATCATCGCCGGCGGGCATGTCACGCGGTCGATCA
>Ga0163144_10030919_pt1 | contig 10231 bp, 11 predicted proteins | sample OliLak19BULKMAT1_FD_123175 | JGI IMG/M metagenome (GOLD analysis project Ga0163144, IMG submission 123175) | Freshwater microbial mat bacterial communities from Lake Vanda, McMurdo Dry Valleys, Antarctica - Oligotrophic Lake LV.19.BULKMAT1 | ecosystem: Environmental > Aquatic > Freshwater >...
ATCTTCCATCACAAACAGCATCCGGCATTGTTGGCGGGGCCGGAGGTGGAGCAGTTTCTTACCCATTTGGCCGTTAGTGGGCAAGTCGCATCGGGAACCCAGAACCAGGCCTTGTCAGCAATCCTGTTTCTGTATCGGGAGGTTCTTCAGCTGAAACTGCCGTGGATTGAGAATGTGGTCAGGGCAAAGCGGCCGCAACGCTTGCCGGTGGTGTTGTCGCCGGCGGAAGTGGCAAGGGTATTGGCCCGGCTTCAGGGGCGCGATTGGTTGATGGCCAGCTTGCTGTATGGGACGGGGATGCGCTTGATGGAATGCGTACGTCTTCGGGTGAAGGACGTTGATTTCGCCCGCAATGAAATCCTGGTTCGCGATGGCAAGGGGGCGAAGGATAGGCATACGGTCCTGCCTGCCCGGTTGTTGGAACCATTGCAACGACAACTGGCACTGGTGCAGGAGTGTCACCGTGACGACACGTTGGCGTCCTGGGATGGCGTTTACCTACCGCATGCATTGGCACGGAAGCATCCTAATGCCGCACGGGAGCTGTCTTGGCAGTACATCTTTCCAGCGGTTAATCGATCTGTGGATCCGCAGGATGGCAAGCTTCGCCGTCATCATATTGATGAAAAATGTCTGCAACGCGCTGTTCGCAACGCGGTGTTGGGAACCGGGATCACCAAACCAGCCAGTTGCCATACGTTCCGGCATTGCTTCGCAACCCATCTCTTGGAGTCTGGTTACGACATTCGGACAGTGCAAGAACTGTTGGGCCACAGCGACGTGGCCACGACGCAAATCTACACGCATGTGCTCAATCGGGGTGCGGGAGGCGTACGCAGTCCGCTGGACGTTCGTTGACTACGGAGTCACCAGACGAAATACAGGATTGCACCACTGGCCAAAATCATGAATGGCAGGGCATGGAGAAGGATGCGCAGGAGTCCGTCGTTGCCCAATGGCCTGGGCCAATCCGGGCGCATGAAGCCGAAGATGACGCCGCGTCCTGGCTGCCATTCGAGATTCCACATCAGGCCGGCGGCGCAGTAAAGCGCCGATGAGGCGGGGATGTTGGGCAGCCAGGTTTCAGGATAGGCGCCGTCGCGCAGCAGCAGGTAACCGTCGTAGCTCCAACTGGCGGAAAACAGCCACAGGCAGATGGCAATGAAAGTGTGTGCGTGCTGGCGTGGGCCACGCAAGTTGCGGTAGAGGACGCCGACGGACCACGGCGCGGTGGCGAAGGTGAGCAGGGCCATGAAGCCGGCGTCGATGTAGTCCCAGGTCGGGTCGCCGGTGTAGGGCGCGATCAGGACGATGCCGAGGAAGGCGATGGTGAAGCTGGCCAATTTCCATCGAACGCAGAGAAAGTGGCGATAGTCGCTGCTGAACAGGCTCAAGCTGCGGCGGTGTCGCCACATCAGCGCTGCCGCGAACAGGGAGGCGATGATCCATATGGTCAAGTAGACCCAGAGGAACGCGGTCATCGCGGTCGGGTTCAGCGGCCGGGTTTGGCCGGCATCGGGAAGGGCATGACAACTTTTTCGCCGGTGGCGGCGTCGCGGATGGCGAGCTGGCCTTTGCGGTCCACCTCCTCGATGCGGACGATGCTCTGCATGGGCAGGTGCAGGACTTTCGTGTGCGCAAATTCGTCGCGAAGGCGTTCTTCCGTGGGGTCGATGACGACGCCCTCGTTGACGTCGAAGACGAGGTCGCTGATATCCGTGAAGCCCCACAGGGCGCTGGAACCGACGCTGCGGGCGTAGATCTCGTAGACCTTGCCGGCGTTGAAGAAAGTGATTTTGTAGAGTTTTTTGCTGGGCATGGAGGGAGTATAGGTCAGGGGCTCGGAGGGCCGGGCGGTGGATCCTCGGTCTGGATTGGCGTGCCGCAGCAATTGCAGTCATTCAAGATGGGCGCTGCTGATCAAATGCCCCGTTCAAAAGCAACTTCAGCCTGCCCTCTCAGTTTTGAACTGCCTTCGGTCGGCGCAGTCGGAGAGGGGAAAAACATTGAGCTCCTCTCGCCTCCCATCTTCAGCGTAGCCGTGCATTCCGCGCCACCACTGGCCTCAGCAGCAACGCAACGATGACGCCGAACACGAAGCCGGTCAGGTGGGCCCACCAGGCGACGCTGCCGAAGGCGGGGCCGATGAAGGTGAACATTAACTGCAGGCCGGCCCACAGGCCGATCAGCAGGGCGGCGGGGGCGCGGATGAATTCCAGCCACAGGCCCAATGGCACGACGATGCCCATGCGGGCGCTGGGGAAAAGGCACAGGTAGGCGCCGATGATGGCGGAGACGCCGCCGCTGGCGCCAACGATCAGGCGTCCGGGTTCGCCGAGCACGAGGGCGGCGACCAGGTTGGCGAGGGCGCCGCCGGCGAGAAACAGCAGCAACAATCGCCAGGAGCCGATGGCGCGTTCGGCGGGCAGGCCGAAGATGATCAGGAACAGCAGGTTGCCGATCAAGTGCAGGGCATTGACGTGGATGAACAGGGCGCTGAGCAGGGTGAACAAACGGGCGTCGCTGAGCGCAGCGCGCCATTGCGTGAGGCTGCCCGAAAGCGTGCCCCAGCGCAGCAGTTGGCGGGCGAAATGATCGTCGCTGGAGGCGATGTTCAGCCACAGGAAGGCAAGGCCGAACAGGGTGAAGAGCAAGGGTGTGGCCCAGCGCACTCCGGGCTTTTTTCGAGAAGGCAGGTTGACGAACATCGGTCAGGGCCGCGGCAGCAGGTAACGTTCGCCGTCGATGTCGAGCAGCACGCCGTCGCGGCGGATGGCGCTGACGATGGCATTGCCGATGCGGCTGCCTTCGCTCAGGCGCTGGCCGTCGATGATGGCGAAGCGCTTGGCCGCATCGTCGGCGTAGACATGCATGCTGAGCTTGAGCGGCGGCAGCTGGCTGCGACGCTCGTTGGACAGGGCAGCGAGAGTGACGGCGGGAGGGTCGCTGGTGTTGGGTTGCTCGGCGGTGACGGCAGTACTTGTTGCCGGCAGCGGCGTGGGCAGCCTGAGCGCCGGCATGGGTGAAGGCATCGATGATGCTGGCGGTGCTCTGGTGGCGGCGACTGCGGGAGGCGGTGACGCCGGCGCTATTGCTGCAGTTGGCGCGGGACTAGCCGTGGCCGGTGATGTCGGTACTGGCGTGCTTGCTGTTGCTGTGGACGTGCCGGTGTTTTCGATGGTTTCGGGCTGCGCTGCCTCTGGTTTCGCATCTGCGGCGGGTAGCGCGGCAGAGTTTCCGGCGGCCTGCGTCCAGCGCCACGCGCCGTAAGCCAGGAAGGCCAACAGCAACAGGGCGGTGGCGATCAAAAGGGCGCGCGATTTTTCAACCGCTGCCGGTGCCCGCACGTTGGTTTCGTGCGTGAACAAACCGGGCGCCTGGCCCCGCCGGCGCTCGGCTTCGGATTTGCGCAGGGCTTCAAGGATCAGCGACATGGCTGGCTCCTTGCGAGGTGTTCGTCGTTTTGCCATCGCCACGCAGCCAATCGCTGCGGCCAAGCGCGAAGGCGGCGGCGACCAGCAGCAGGCTGGCGGCGGCGGGCAGCAGCCAGCGCGGCGGTTTTTTTCGTGGGGACGGCGGCAAGGCTTCGCTGGCGGCGAGGTCGATCAGGCTGTCGCTGATGGTGGCCTTGCCATAGACGTAGCCGGCCATCAGGGCGCGCTCGGCGAGGATGTTGATCAGGCGCGGGATGCCGCCGGTGTGGCGGTGGATGCGGCGAAAGCCGGCGCTGTCGAACGGAAGCGCTTTGCCGCCGGCGATGCTGTAGCGGTGGTGCAGGTAGGCGCCAGTTTCTTCGACACTCAGGGGCGTGAGATGGAAGCGGGCGGTGATGCGTTGGGCCAACTGCCGCAGCTCGGGTTTGTCGAGCATCACCCGCAGTTCTGGCTGGCCGAGCAGGATGATCTGCAGCAGTTTTTGCGTGGCGGTTTCCAGGTTGGTGAGCAGGCGCACTTGCTCCAACGCCTCGGTAGACAGGTTTTGCGCCTCGTCGATGATCAGCACCACACGCAGGCCTTCGCCATAGGCCTGCAGCAGGTAAACGTTGAGCGCATCGATCAACCGTTTCTGCTGGCCGAGCCGGCCGCGCAGCGGAATGTGCAGCTCTTTTGCGATGGCTTCGAGCAGCTCCACCGGCGACAGCATCGGGTTGAGGATGAGGGCGACGCGGGTGTTGTCGGGCAATTGTTCGAGCAGCAGCCGGCACAGGGTGGTCTTGCCGGTGCCGACTTCGCCGGTGAGCTGGACGAAGCCGCCGCCGCCGCCCTGGCCGATGCCGAACAGCAGGTGCGCGAGCGCTTCCCGGTGGCGTTCGCTGAGGAAGACGAAGCGCGGGTCGGGGGTGATCGAGAAGGCGGGTTCGGCGAGGCCGTAGTGCGACAGCAGCATGGCGGGCGCAGGCGGAAAGGGGCTCTAGCCTGCCACAAGGAGGCGACAGGTGCGCCGTTTTCGCCGCTGCGTGGCAACATCCGGGGCAACGGATATCAGAGGACGCGGGCATGACCGAAACCAAACTCACTGTCGAGCGTCGCGGCCACGTGCTGCTGATGGGCTTCAACCGGCCGGAAAAACGCAATGCCTTCGACGTCGACACCTACCTCGCGCTGGCCTCGGCTTATGGCGAGCTGGATCGCGATCCGGAGCTGCGCTGCGGCCTGCTGTTTGGCCACGGCGCGCATTTCACCGCCGGGTTGGACTTGCCGCAGTGGGCGCCGGTGCTGGCCCAGGGCAAGCTGGCCGATTTGCCGGAGGGCGCCATCGAGCCGTTTGGGCTGGATGAAGACCGGCGTTGCCGCAAACCCATCGTGGTGGCGGCGCAGGGCGTGAGTTTTACCGTGGCGATGGAGTTGATGCTGGCGGCGGATATCCGCGTCGCGGCCAGCGACGCCCGCTTTGCCCAGTTGGAGGTGCTGCGCGGGTTTTTTCCCTGCGGCGGCGCGACGGTGCGCTTCATGCAGGAAGTCGGCTGGGGCAATGCCCAACGCTACATTCTCACCGGCGACGAGTTCGATGGCGCCGAGGCGCTGCGCATGGGTTTCGTGCAGCAGTTGGTGGCGCCGGGCGAGCAGTTCGATGCGGCGCTGGCCATTGCCGAAAAGATCGCCGCCGCCGCGCCGCTGGGCGTACAGGCGGCGCTGGCCTCGTCGCGGCGCGCGCGCGTGCACGGCGACAGGGCCGGGCTGGAAGCGTTGATGCCGGCGCTGCCGGTGCTGATGCAGACCGAGGACATGCAGGAGGCGGTGCGGGCGTTTGTCGGCAAGCGCCAGGCGGTATTTGCCGGGCGCTAGGTGGTTACTCGGGCGCGCGGGTGTGAGCGGAAATGCGCGGGTTTTGTTGATTCGGGGCTTGGCTGGACCAGGACAGGTCAAGGGCGCCCTTATCCGCCCTTTGGGCACCTTCTCCCGCCATGCGGGAGAAGGGACGGGTGGGAAAAGGCAGGAAAGGCAACAATTTTTTGGGTAGTGATCGTCCACCGCAAGCCCTTGCTGATTTCAGCGTCTCGTACTTCTTCGTCCTTGTTTTTTCGTGCTTGCGTTCTCTGCGGTGACGGCTGCCGCGTTGGCTTTTGTTTGACCTTGGCTTGGGTTCGGGCCAGGGCTTGCAAACCCCCGCCCTTGCGCCGGGCCGGCCCATTGGACGTAAACTGCCCGGGAAGGGAGCGACGATGGCCAACACGCGCACCAAGTTCGACATGATCGGCGAATATCTTTCGCGGACGCAGGATGGCGTCGAGACGGCCACGCTTTATCGCAAGCCAGGCCTGCGCCGGAACATGGAGCCGTTCGCGTTGTTTCACCGCGATGGCATGGCGTTTCGGCTGCATGGCCGAACGCTGGTCTCGGCGCTGACCCTGCCGGGTGCGCAACCGTTCGATCCACTCACGCCGGACAAGCCGCCGCCGGGCTGGCCGGGCTGGGTCTGGGTGCCGCCCAGCCAGATGATCCGCTGGGACCGTTTGAGCACCGAGGCTTTGCGCTGCCTGCGCGAGGCCAATGAAAAAACGCGGGTGTCATGGAAGGTCCCGGAACCGATGCCGCCGGCGCCGCCGGAGCTGCCGCCGTCTCCTCCCGGCAGCTTGGCTGACCGGGTAAAAAAATTCCTCGCCGGCAACAGCTGGTCTAAATGGCTCAGCTGAGCCATTCCCGGAAGCCGTTCAATTGAGCAAGCGCCTGCGGCCGCTGAGCGGGCTGGACGCCGGCTTCCTGTATCTGGAATCGGCCGGCACGCCGATGCATGTCGGCAGCGTGATGCTGATCGAGCTGCCGAAGAAGAAGGGCTACGACTTCCACGAGGCCTTGATCCGGCACATTGGCGAACGCCTGCCGCGGGCGCCGGCGTTGCGCCGGGTGCTGCACGAGGCGCCGCTGGACCTGGGTCATCCGATGTGGGGCGAGGCCTCCGAGCTCGACCTGACCGCGCATATCCGCAAGCGCAAGCTGGCCGGCAAGGGCGGACAGGCCAAGCTGATGGCTCTGGTCGGCAAGCTGCACGCCGTGCGGCTGCCGCGCGATGTGCCGATGTGGCAGTTCGTGGTGATCGAGAACGTCGAACCCGGCGTGGTCGCGCTTTATTCGAAGGTGCACCACGCCTTGCTCGATGGCCAGGGCGGCATCGCGCTGGCGCAGGCCATCCTGGATATCGCACCGACGACGGCCAAGCGCGGCAAGTCGAAGCTGGAAGCCGAGGATCCAAGCCGCATGCGCAAGCGTGACTTGGCCAAGACCGCGACGCGTTCGACGGTCAGCCAGTTCGCCAAGCTGCTGCGCGCGCTGCCGGCGACCTTGAAGTTGGCTGGCAGCGTCGGCGAAGCGGCGGGCATGATCGGCTCGCTGCGCGAGAACCTGCTGCTGGCGCCGCGCACGGTGTTCAATCAGCAGGTCGGGCCGGCGCGCAGCTTTGCGGCGCTATCGCTGCCAATCGACGAGGTCAAGCGGGTGGCGCGCGGCTTCGGCGCCAGCCTCAATGACGTGGTGATGGCAATCTGTGCCGGCGCGCTGCGCGAGTTGCTGCTTTCGGTGGACGAGCTGCCGAAGAAATCATTGGTGGCGGCGATGCCGGTGTCGCTGCGCGAAGCCGGCAATACCGAGGCCAACAACCAGGTGTCGATGGTGCAGTGTTCACTGGCCACCGACATCGCTGATCCGGTCAGGCGGCTGCGCGCGATCAGCGTATCAACCGGGCAGATCAAACAGCGCGTGAACGCGTTCAAGAACCTGATCCCCACCGATTACCCGGGCCTGGCCGCGCCGATCTGGGCTGCCGGCCTGTCGCGGCTATGGGCGCGTGGGCGCATCGCCGAGAGGCTGCCTCCGCTGGCCAATGTCGCCATTTCCAACGTGCCCGGGCCGCCGGTGCCGCTGTATCTGGCCGGCGCCAAGCTCAGCCATTACTATCCGGTCTCGATCGTCACCCACGGACTGGCCTTGAACATCACCGTGCAAAGTTATGCCGGCCAACTCGAGTTCGGATTGACCGCCTGCGCCGACGTCGTGGCGCATCCTGACGTGGTCGCGACCGCGATGGCGACGGCGCTGCAGGAACTGAGCGAACGACTCCCGGCATGAACCACTCGCCACCACGGCCCCGACCTAAGACCCACCAGATGATGAAACCACCCTCCGCCCTGCTGATGGCCATGGAAGGCCGCGCGATGTTCGAATGGGCGTCGTATGCCCTGGCCTGGCCCTGGCTGAAAAACGCGCCGCGCGGCGACGGCCATCCTGTCCTGGTGTTGCCGGGATTGGTCGCAGGTGATCGCAGCACGTATCCACTGCGCCGGTTCCTCTCGCATCTGGGCTATGAGGCCTATCCGTGGCAGCAGGGTCTGAATCTCGGGCCACGCGATCATGTGATCAAAGGCTTGATCGACCGCGTGCGCGGCATCCAGGACGATCATGGAAAAAAAGTAACCCTGATCGGCTGGTCACTGGGCGGCGCCATGGCCAATGCGATGGCGCTGCGCATGCCCGAACGCATCCGCCAGGTGGTGACGTTGGGCTCGCCGCTGACCGGCCATCCCAAGGGCAGCAATGCCTGGCGGGTGTTCGAGATGGTCAGCGGTTTCCGCGCCGATGACGAGCGCTTGATGGAGCTGGTGAACGGCGAGCCGAGCGTGCCGACCACCTCGATCATGAGCAAGACCGACGGCATCGTGAACTGGCGCATGAGCCTGGCCCAGGAAACCGAGATCGCCGAGAACATCGAGGTCAGCGCCACCCACCTGGGCATGGGCGCGAATCCGCTGGTGCTTTGGATCATCGCCAACCGGCTGGCGCAGGCTGAAGGCCAATGGAAGCCATTCAAAGGCAAGCATGCGCTGCATTCGATGCTGTACCGGGATCCGCATTCGTTCCGGTTGGCGGATTTGATTGCGCCTTGAGCCAAGCGTAGGCAAAGCCAAAGCCCTTCAGCGCATAGGACGCGGAGAAGGAAAGAAAGAGCCGCAATGGAAGCGGATATCAGCTGGAAATGCTATTCGTGAGACATCCGTGCGCGGGCCGCAGCGTGGCCGCAGCATGGCCGCAGCATGGCCAAGAGTTACGTGAAAAAATTTCTTTGCGGATTTTGCAGTTTTTGCGACTCATCGGTGCGAATCAATCAGGCACGAAGAACCCGCCAGCGTTCCCATGGCGGAGCCAGTAACGCCAAGGTATCGCTTGGATGGTAGATCCAGCTCTGGAGCCAACGACGACCAGGCAGCGCGCTTGATTGCCAGACACAACCGGCCACTGTCCTTGACCAAGGCAAGTCGATAACCGCACAGAGCCCAGGTGTCAAACCGGGTTCAGCGGTTCAAAAAGCGAGTGAACACACTCCATCGCGGTATTGCGCGGAGCCCTGAATTGCCGGCAGCGAACAAGCCGGACTGGAGCAGGCAACATCCCGTCTCCATGCAACTCGCTTCCCCACGCCGTATGTCCGAATTTTTAACCCCATCGCGCTCCAATTTAAGGGCCATCCAGCCTGGCCTCGATCAAACACTCCGCATGGACAAAACTTGACGAACAAGGCACACGCGGCATGGTTGTTGGTGCTGGGCATGGCGTTCGGTGGCTCCGGCGCTTGGGCAGCGGCACCCTCAGGTGGCTTTTCGATAAAACTGGTGGGCCAACACGCCAACTTCCTGAAAGGCCACGCCCGGGTGGCGGTGCCTGCATACCAGATCAGCTACATCACCTCGCAGCAGGCCACGGCCGTGAGCAGCATTTCCGCGCGCACGCGGCTGAGCATGGTACTGACCGGCCTCGACGAAAGCATGATGCGCGCGCTGGTCGACGAGGCCCACGCTGATTTGAAAACCCGATTTGAAGCCGCCGGCATCGCCGTCGCCAGCGACGAGCAAGCGCAGGCGGTGGCATCGGGCATGGAGCGGGTGCCCAACAACATGGAGCTAGGCGGCGGTGGCCCGGGCATAACCATCGGCAGGAGCATCAAACAGGGCTACGTCACCTTGGGTGCCACAGCGGCACCGGCGCTGACCGCGTACCGGACCATGGGCAAGATGAGCGCATTCGGCGCGCTTGCCGGGAAAAAGATGGGCAAGCCCGGCCTTGAACTGGGTGCCATATTGTTCATGCCGTCACTGACGCTCGACTTCGCGCAGATGTCTGCCGAAACCGGCAGGGATTTCCTTGGCCCGAACAAGGCCCCGGTCGACGGCCAAGTGACATTCACTATCAGCGCCGCCACCACCGTGACCAACGTGGTGTCTCCAGCGCCGCTCGGCTGCATCGTGCCCGGCGCCATTCGTCTGGAAAAGGATGCGGTCTCGACTGCAAGTTTCGCCACGGTCGAAGAGGGCGGCGCCGCCGTCCGCGTCGGTGCGATGGCTGCGATCGCCGACGAGAATTAACAGACCGTGCAGCGTGCGCGCGGTGATGCGGTAATTGCCGATCCAGCGGCGTGGCAGCAGCTGGTGCTCGTCGCCTTTCGTGATTACAACGCCGCGCTGGTGGCGGCGGTGGTCGAGATACGCAACTGAGCGGCGCTGGCGCCTTAGGCTGGGCTGCCAAGCCTGCGTGGGTAGGCGCGGCCGAGGTCGCGCACACGCTTGTCGCGGAGATGGCGCAGCCAGCCGGGTTCGTTGAGCAGTTCGAGGATGAATACCGCATCGCCGGCATCCAACCGCCGCCGCCGCAGGCGATCACTTTCAATCTCGCTCATGGTGGTCAGATCTTTGTCGAAACAGTACGCCGACTATCGCTGCTTTGATCAACCCGGCTTTGATCAACCC
>Ga0163144_10030922_pt1 | contig 10231 bp, 4 predicted proteins | sample OliLak19BULKMAT1_FD_123175 | JGI IMG/M metagenome (GOLD analysis project Ga0163144, IMG submission 123175) | Freshwater microbial mat bacterial communities from Lake Vanda, McMurdo Dry Valleys, Antarctica - Oligotrophic Lake LV.19.BULKMAT1 | ecosystem: Environmental > Aquatic > Freshwater > Lake...
CCTTGCAGAATGTGGCAGGGTGCGACTCCATTGTCACGGTGACGGTGAGTGCCTTGCCGACTTCCACAGGATCGGCCACTTTCGGCGTTTGTCCCAACGAAACCTATACTTTCCAGGGGCAGGCACTCAGTGCCGGGGCCGTGCAGGATTTCACGCTCATGAACCAGTTCGGTTGCGACTCCATCCTGACGGTCACCGTTGTTGAAAAAGCCAGTTCGGCGGATATTGAGGACGTGATGGTTTGTCCGGGCGCGTCCTATATTTTCAACGGTGAAAAAGTCGAAATCGGTCAGACCAAGGACTTCCATTTCAGCAACAGCGAGGGCTGCGACTCCTTGATTACGATCCGGGTGACAGCCTGGCCTTCGCTGCAATTTGATGTGACGGCGCAGCGCACTTGTCCAAACCTGAGCCAGGGCGCGCTCACGGTAACCGTCGTGCCCGGCGGCAGTCTGCCCACCGGCTATTCCCTCAATGGCGGTCCTTTCCAAAGCGACAACCGTTTCAACACCCTGGCGGCGGGCGATTATACCCTGGCCGTCCAAGATGCGAACGGCTGCATTTTTGAGGAGGCGGTCACGGTGCCTGCCAGTCCGAACTTGGAGGTGATTTTGCACAGCAACTACATCATTCCATGCGAGGACGATTTTATTACCCTGGTACCCATTTTTAGTGGCGACACCACTGGCCTGCAACTCACCTGGTGGAACGGTGCGCACAGCCTCACCACCAATACTGCTGAAGCCGGCCCCTTCTGGCTCGATGCCAGCAACCTTTGCGGCGAAAGCCTGCGCCGGGAGTCGGTCGTTGAATGGGCCTCCAGCGATGGCTACCCGATCAATATCTACGTCCCGAACATCTTTGCACCCGATGCCAAAAACCAGGACAACAACCAGTTCCGGGCTTTCATCGGCAACAACTTCACGCTGCTGGATTACCGCCTGGAGGTGTACGACCGCTGGGGCAGCCTGTTGTTCAAAAGCGCGCAGCCGGAGCTCGGCTGGGAGGGCAGTTTCCGGGACAAGATTATGGAGCCCGGGGTGTTTGCGTGGCAGTTGTGGGTGAGGGTGGCGTTTTGCGGGCGGGAGATGGAGGTGTATAGGAAGGGAGATGTGACGGTGGAGCGGTGATTTGAATTTTTCGGGTTAAAAGTTTGGTGTAACGGTTTTGTAGCATATATTTGCGAGGTCAAAACCAGTCCAATGAAACAATATTATCCCGAAATACATTTGAGTAGCCATTGCGCGTATCTGGCCTTGAGGGGTTTGGGTATGCGCAATTGTTTTTGGAGGGATAGCGCAGATACCCGCAACGAACGAATAAAGAGATCGAATATGTACGGTGATTTGTTAATGGCGTTAACAATTTACCGTAGTTGGGTTGGCTGATTAGTCGTTAGTTGTCGGCTAACGAAAAGTTCTTCACAACTAAAACAAAAAATAAATAAAATGAATTATAAACTGCCCACCGTACTTTTTGCCTTTGCACTCCCATTCCTCAGTTTGGCTCAAATAAATGATAATTGCAATAATGCAGTTGTTTTTCCCACATTGAATGAAGGGAATTGGACAAACATTTCATCAGGGGAAACGATTGAAGGGGCAAACCAATCATTACCTCCAATCCAAAACTGTACAGGCTACATGTCATCAGAAGCCAAAGACGTTTGGTTTAAATTCCAAGCCATTTCGTCTGAACATACAATTAAGGTAACACCTTCAGTTTTTCAAATGCCGGGTTCTATTGACCCTATCATTGATATTTATAGTAGTTGCGGCTCTGCCAGTCTTGTGTGTATGGACATGGGAGGAGGAGACGGTTGGGAGGAGGTTTTAACCTATGGAAATTTTACAGTTGGAGCAAATTATTATATTAGAGTTTATCACTACAATCCAAATTTTGCGAACCCCTCGAGTTTTAATGATTTTTCGATAAAAATTTACACGCCAAATAGTTCCGGAGCTTCGGATATTAGTTTTTCGCCAAACTCGCTGAATTTTGGAACTATTTTGGTTGACGGAGGGTCAAGCAAACTTTATCTCAACGTTACAAACGACGGAAATCAGTTACTTACAATCAACAATATTAACTCCCAAAATAGTGCATTTGGCACTTATCCCTCAAATCTGTCAATATCGCCCGGACAAACAGAATCCGTTGAGGTAAATTTTAATCCATCATCTGCAACAACTTACAATAGCAATATTGAATTCTTTTCCAATGCGCCGAGTTCTCCAAATTCAATTTCAGTTACAGGAACTGGTACGAATGCCCCTGTTGCTCAAATTTCAGTGACCCCTTCATCACTTCCATTTGGGGCCGTTGCACAAAACTCAACTGCCCCAACTATGGAATTCAATATTTCCAACACGGGCAATTCACCTTTAAGTGTAACTGCAATATCTGTTCCTGTCGGATATGCCAAATCTTGGAATATGGGACAGATACTTCCAGGGGCAATTCAACTAGTCGTTTTAAGTCTCCAAACAGCCAATATCGGGGCTTTCGGGGGGGGCGTTACGATAAACTCCAATGCCACCAATTCGGCATCTTTGATAGTAAGTGGTTCAGTAGTCCAAAACACAAACTTCATTACTGGTTCAGTCAAAGATATTACAGGAACGACACCCTCTGGTTCAGGTTTGGTAGATAACACTTCAATTGGTATAGGAAAAACTGTCGAACTGTACAATTCAGGTAATCAGTTAGTAGAAAGTACAACTACTAATAGTGCTGGTGTTTTCAACTTTATGAACGTGCCAAACGGGACATACAGCATATTAGCCAAAACAAATCTTATTTCAGGGCAAAGCAATGTAAAAAAAACAGGTATATCAGTTGGAGCAAACATTAGCCTTAAATCGCCCAAAACATTGCTTAACAAAATTAACGAACTATCAAATGAACTTGCCGAAATAAAAATAGAAATAGACGGTATTGTTAAACAAACAAACGGTTATTATATTGGAAGTTTTGAAAACTCTTTTAACAATTATTATGAGTTGACTGATAACTATCAGCAAGCGTCAATAGTTTTGGGAAGACTATATGAAGTAGCAAAATTGATAAATGAGCTTTCAAAAGACGCAAATAAAATGTCTATTGAAAGTACAACGACAATTTATGAAGTTGCAAGGCTAGTCCTTTCAGCTTCTGAAACGATACAAGTTTTTAAATTATGTATCCTGCCAACAATATCAAATGGTATTATCGCAAGTGGTCTCAATTGGCTAGCAGACGAAGTAATAGGCTTAATAAATCTTGCAGTTGATGAACTCATTGAATTATCCATAAATTTACTTCCGTCATCGATAAAAGGTGAAACGAAGGCATTTTTTGATTACTTAAAAAGTGCAACCATGTCATTGCTTTCTGGCGATTGCTCAGAAATTAACGATTTTTTACTTTCACAGGATTTTATAAAAAACGCAGTTTTGGTGAATGGAAGTGCAGTTAGATTGGATTGGTATATCACGAAAACTCAACAAAGTGTTGAGTTGTTATCAAGTGAATGTGCAAATGCTGATGCAACATTTTCAGCAACACTGCCTTATGTTGCGACCCAAGTAAAAAACATAACGTTGAATTCCCACACTAATACCGATATACAAGCAATCAATACCCAACTTTATCGTGATAATGCTGAAATTGCAGGGCAGGTAGCAGATGCTTTTGGCAATGCATCTGATGCATTAGGGCTTGTTGGCAATAGTTCGCCAATTGCCAGTATTAAACTTATATTAAAAGCAAGTGAAGTTATTTTTCAATCATTTAACGCATACTTGCTTGGAAGCGCAATTGTAAAAAGTGAGAAACAAATCAATGATATTAAACAAACAGTCTGGACAAATACGAATAACCTTTTGCTTTCACCGCCTATCAAACCAGTAGATTATTACAACCAAGAAATCATGCAATTTAATTCACAAAATTTAGATAGCATCAATACTGTTTTTATCGAATTTATTGATAGCCTGTTGGAGGACATAGATTATTCAAGAGATATAAAAGCAATAAATAAGATTTCAAGATATAGAGAACTAAATTCTTTTCTGAACGAAGCAATCAAAGCTAATCTTTATCCGATATACGCTATTACAGAGCAGGCATTAACCGATAACCCTAATTTTGAAAACTTGTATAGTTCTCAATTATTAAATTCGGTTACTCAATCGTATCAATTACGTTCATCATTTTCATCAAATTTGATTAGGTACATTGTTGATACGACTGACCTCACAACTTCAAGTAGTGTTATCTTTTTCGGACAAACTCTTAAAAATGCACATTTGATTTTGCCAATTACTATTTCTCAATTCACCAATTTGACAAGTCAATACCAAGCACCAGCATTTCCTGTAATTTTTAAATTAGAATACCCTAAATTAATGGAACATGGAGCAAATAAAGTCGCCAAAATTTTTGTTGGCAATTATGGAGCATTAGATGCAGACGGTGTCTTCATTAGTATGAAATCACATGGAGGATTTACCGCATCTCCTGATAGTTTTTATATTGAAAGTTTGCCCATGAATAGCCAAGATAGCGTTGAGTTTGTTATAAACGCGCCACTTAATGATACAATTGGAGGGTTTGAAATTATTATAAGTGATACAGATGCTAATTCTTATGGCGCAGGGTTAGGAATTAGAACAGTAGAGCAACTACCTACAAACACTTCGATTGAGCCAATTAGAAAACATTCAAATCTAAAAGTCAAAGTATCTCCAAATCCTACAAACAATCACTTGAAGGTAAATTATTTTTTGCCTGAAAAGTCAGATTTGATAGTTTCAGTTTATGATGCAAGAGGTGGTTTAGCGCACTCTTTTTCTGAAACAAATAAACTTGCAGGAGATAACAACTTTACTCTATCCTGCAAACAATTAGTCGAAGGATTGTATTTTTTGACTATAAGGACAGAAAAATATAGTTCAATTCAAAAGTTTTTTGTCAACAAATAGAATTTCAATAAAAATGAAAAATTTAATTACTTGTTTTGTTTTTTTTACTGTTTTTCAAGTCGTTTACTCTCAATCACCACAGGTTGATTGGCTGCAACAATCTGGAACAGGCAATATTGAAGTCGGCGGTAAAATAATTCGTGACTTTCAAGGCAATTATATTACACTTACTGCATTTAAGGGCGGAACAACAATTGCAGGTCAATCGTTTTCTCAATTGGGAAATGCTTTGGCGTATGATTATGTCTTATCAAAATTTGACAACAACCAAGTTTTGGATTGGCAAAAACATGTGTATTCAACCAATGCTTTATATCAGCCGGAAGAAATCAATTTACACGTAGACGGTAGTGGCAATACTTTTATTTGTTTTTATACTTGGACAATATTTTCTGCCAATACCTTTTACATTGACAATTTGTCAATTTTCCCAGGTGCAAATAAAGAAGGTGCCTTTGTCACTAAAATAGAAACAAATGGAAATATTGCATGGACTTCAACAGTAACTAGCAGTACAATTCAACTTCCAAAATCATATTTAAGACAAAACGGTAATTTTGTTTTGTATACAACTGTCGGAACAACTTGGAATATAAATGGGATAGACTACTCAAATAATGTTGGACAAAGATTAATATTTGAATTTTCTCCAACTGGAAACCTAATTGATACCGAAGGCTATGGGCAAAATGAGTTAGAAATTACCGAATACAAACCATACACAAGTGGAACTTCTTTGGGGTTTCTGAATTTTTTTGTTTTCACAAATATCAATGGAAACGCTGTCATTTCTTTTGGTCATTGGGATGCATTGGTTTGTTCCGTAAATTCAAGCCAAAGCATAACATGGTTTCAACAAATCGGAAGTAACGACCCGAACGGCGAAGAAATGATTAGGCACCTTAAAAGCACCCCGACAAATATATATGCCATAGGATATACCAAAGCAACTCCAGGGAGTTCGTTGACCTTTAATGGAATTGCTAATTCACAACAAATAATTTCGAATATTCCAAATCAAGGGTGGTTTGTTAGCAAGTACGATCATAGTGGAGGATTAATTTGGGCAAATTTTCCGTTATCAGCACCTTTTTATTCTAACATTGATATTCTTTATGCTGACCTAGATAGTGAAGGCAGCATCTATATATGTGGTAGATTTAATGGAGTAATTACCCTGTCAAATGGACAAATCAAGCAGTCAAACGGCGACGAAGACGGTTTTATCTTAAAATTGGAATCTCAAACAGGAAATATAGGATGGTTTCAACAAATCGGAAGTGCTGTTACCGATGAAATATTCTATGTGGATGCGGTTGAAGATAATGAAATTTATGTGGCTGCCAGAATTAACGGAACAACAACCTTTTTTGATGAACAAGTAACAAGTCTGGGTGCCGATGATGCTTTATACGCAAAACTATCAGGTTGCGCCGCACCAGCAATTGTGATTAATACGTCGGGACCAACAACACTTTGCAATGGGCAATCTATAACGCTTTCAACACCAGCCCAAACAGGAGCAACTTATGCTTGGATCAATAACAATGCGATAATAAATGGTCAAACAAATAACTCGTTAGTTGTTAGCCAAACGGGAAATTATTCAGTAATTGTTTCTCTGGGTGGAGCTTGCGTTGATACATCAGATGTGATAAATGTTCAGCAATCAAGTACCGTATTTACAATATTTACAATTCCTGCAAACACAATGGGCATTTGCCCCGGAAACCAACTTTCACTAACGACAAGCATACCTTTTGCATCATACAGTTGGTCAAATGGAAATCAATCTAATCTTAACGCCATCAGCCAAGCTGGAAACTATCAAGTTACAGTTACTGATTTTTCAGGCTGTACAGGGACAGCAACCATTACAATTTCATCATTTACACCGCCCCCCGTCCCGGATATTCAGGTAAATAGCGGTACGGATTGTATTCTGGTTTGCATTTCAACGATTCAACCGACTAAATATAAGTGGAGAAAAAACGGTGACGTAGTTGGCAATAATAGTCAGTTTTTGGATATTACTACGTTGGGCAATGGTTTTTACACGGTTGAGATTACCGACGCAAATGGTTGTACTTCAATCACAAGCCTATGTTCAATTACCAACTGTATAGATTGTATAGTCGGAACTCATGAACAAGAAAAAGAAAAGCGAAAAATAAGATTATATCCAAATCCATCAAGTGGTAAGTTCGTTTGTGAAATTTTAGAGAAGGGCAATTATCGATTGAAGTTATTTAATGCAATCGGCGAATTGGAATACTCGCTAGATAAAGTATCTGAAAAATCAGAACACAACTTTTCATTCTTGGCGAACGGAATTTATATTCTCCAACTTGAAACCGAAGAAGGCGATAAAATCATAGAAAAATTGATAATCCAGAATTAATAGTGTCAAGAACAATCGCTTCCCGAAAATTGTTCCTAAGCGTCACACATTCGGGAAGCGTAACGTTCGATGAAATAAGAGTAAAAAGAGGAGTACAATTAGCGGGAAGTTGTTTGTAAAAAAACAATAGCTAATCAATATAAAATTTGACTATCAGGGTTACCGAGGCTAATGCCCAATACTTGTAGAAATTGAAAAATACAATAATCCACTCGACAGAATCTCTGACACAAACATTTCAAAATCTTTTAACATTTTAAATAAGCATTATGGAAGAGTTAGAAAAATTAGTTAAAGATCTTCAGGAGAAGATTAACCTTCTAAGCAGCAAAAATGAGGAACTTTCATATATCATTCGAGCAAAGGAAAAGGAGAATTATATTGTTGTATTCACCTCAATATCTAATGCGCTAGTGAGAGGTGATGTTCTAGAAGAAAAATTCTGGAACACTTGGCTAGCAATTCAAAAAGATGATGTTGAGCAAGACCTTTTACAGGCTAATAGCCCGACTAGTGATAAATTAGGCTTCAATTTTTCCAAGATCATTATGGAAGCAGTCGAAAATACTATAACAAATAGAGTAGACTTTAAAGATCAAGGGCAAAATAAAAAGAGGTGGATAAGCATATTAAATAAGGTTGTCAATAACGAGTTAGTATCATCTTTATTAAAGTCAAATCCAATCACAGCAGCAGTATCGTCCGTGGTTAGTTCTGCTGCTAATTTTTTCGATTCAAAAATTACTGGGCTTAAAGAAAGCAAGAAAGTAATAACAGGTGCGACAGAAATATTAGATACTATAGATCAGGAAAAAATTAATGATTTTATTAAGAAAATGAAACCGTATATAGAATTTTACAATAAGCTGTTAGATATCTCTTTGAGCTATCAAATGGATTTGAAGCCTTTAGAAGCAAAAGCAGTATTATTAAAAAAATCAGCCAGCGATTATTACACAAATCTACTTAATGAGTTATCGTTTGACATAAAGAAAGATATAATTTCCCAACTTAACGAGTTGTTTGAGATTGAAAAGAAGGATAATTTAAGTTTTAACTTTAAAAATGCATTAGACAAAGTAGCAGTTCAAAAAGGGGTTAGTTATGTAGCTGGATTCATAGAACTTGAGAGTGAGGTGAATCTCTTTAAACAAAATTATAATTTACGGTACAAACTATTTGTTTCTGAATATAAAACCACTCTTGAAAAACAAATTGTAACAGATAATATTCCAGGTTTTGATAAAGATAGTGTAGCCAAAATCATTTCTAGAATTGATAAAGTAATAAATGAAATTGGTGTCAAAGGTAATAAGGTCTCTTTTGAGGCTTAAATGAAATTTACTAAAGGCATAAAATAAGATTATTAAAAGGACGAAAAACAATGCAAATATTTTATCCAAAGTTGATAACAATTCATCAAAATAAAACAAAATCATGATGTACTCAAGACTCAAATCTGCCTTTTATTCAATCACATTTTAATTAAGAAAATTATGTATAATATTTTATCATTAGATGGAGGTGGGAGTTGGGCAATCATTCAATTACTCACCTTAAAAAAAAGGTATGGTGATCTTTATGGCCATGAAGTCCTTAGACACTATGATCTGGTCATCGCCAATTCCGGAGGAAGCATCATATTAACGGCATTGGCTGAAAACTACAAATTGTCAGAAGCCTTGGCACTGTTTGATCAGCAAGAAAAAAGGGAAATGATTTTTTATAGCAATACCTTCCGAAACAGATTCTTTCCGGTAGATTATCTTAGGCTATTCAGTCAGTTTGGTCCTAAATATAGTGCGCCTAAAAAAAAGGAGGCATTTGAAAAATTGTTTCCAAAAGTGAATGGCATGCAAATGGATAAAGTTCCCACTTTCATTCAGAAAGATGCGCTGAAAATTATAGTATGCACCTATGATGCTATGAATAATAGGGCTAAATTCTTCCGTTCTTTTGGCACCGGCCCTGATTATGATTCCGTGACCCTTACGCAAGCTGCTCATGGCTCTTCTAACGCCCCTATCCAGTATTTTGATTTTCCTGCCCGCATTAAAGCCAAAAATACAGAGCGGTTTTATGAACTCTGGGATGGTGCATTAGGTGGGTTTAACAATCCAGTAGCAGCAGGAATTATCGAAGCCATCAAACTTGGCATACCCAAAGAGGAAATAAAAGTAGTTTCAATTGGCACTGGCAATACCCTGATGTCTGTAGAAGCCAAGAAACGATTTTACAGAATCAGAGACATCACTACTCGAGAAAGGAGGCGAAAATATGCTTTTTGGAATCTTGGGCCACAATTTGAATTCTTTTTCACATCGATCATGACCCAGGCAAAGACTATACTATACCAGCCGCCAGACTGGGCTAATTACGTTGCCTATATGTTATTGTTCGGAGAAAATCATGGGGACACATCAAACTTAAAAAGGTTTGTCCGGCTTTCACCACTCATCCATACAGACGAAAACGCGTCACATGAAGATATTGAATTAATAAATACACTTTACCATTTGGATATGGACCTTACTAAAGAGGAAGACATTAAAAGATTGCACCAATGCTTTTTAAATTGGGTTGACGGCAAGATTCTTAACCAACCTATTGATTTCACTATAATGAGAAACAATAACCTAACAGATGTTTTTGGGCACAAAACTTTTAAAGAAGCTATGGATGATTGGTGAATTTACTATATTATTGTTGATGCGCGGATGTAGCCCGAATAATACCAAAGTTTTCATTAGTGTCCGGTTAAGAAAAAAAATATCCTTATAACTAATTGATTGTCATTTAATTACAAGGGTTTTGAGTTTAAACGATTTCAAATGAATTACCTTGCTCAAAAGAGAGCAAGAATGAA
>Ga0163144_10030923_pt1 | contig 10231 bp, 12 predicted proteins | sample OliLak19BULKMAT1_FD_123175 | JGI IMG/M metagenome (GOLD analysis project Ga0163144, IMG submission 123175) | Freshwater microbial mat bacterial communities from Lake Vanda, McMurdo Dry Valleys, Antarctica - Oligotrophic Lake LV.19.BULKMAT1 | ecosystem: Environmental > Aquatic > Freshwater >...
CGGCCTTCGGCGATTTCCTGTGCGCGCTTCATGGCTTTGCCCATGTCCGCCTTCGAGTTGGCTCCTGTTTCGGAAACCGCCCGCGCAACGATTTCGTCGATCTGATCTGCTGTGAGCGCCACAGGGAGATATTTCGAGAGAACCGCGATCTCCGCTTTCTCATTGGCAGCGAGTTCTTCCCTGCCTGCTTTTTCGAACTGCTCGATGGAGTCCAGGCGCTGCTTGATCTGCTTGCGGACAACGGCGAGCGCTTCCGGCTCGTCCAATACTGTGCCCAGCCCGCCTTTCTCGATTGCCGCATTGGTCAGCGCGCTTTTCAGGGCACGCAACGGGTTCAGGGCGGCTGCGTCCCTTGCCTTCATAGCGGTCTTGATGTCTTCGGAGATCTGGGTGGCGGTGTCGCTCATGGCGCATTGGTATCACGTTGAGGGATGGAGAAAAGGAAAAGTCGTCCGCCTTGCGCGGGAGCTTTCCGGGTAAGATCGCACGCCCCTCCCATTTTGAATCGTATCTGAGGGTGAATCGCCTACCTCAATCTCGAAGATCCTGTCCCACCATTTCGCGGGCACGAAATCCCGAGAAAAACATTCTCATCGCGTCGGTAGTGGATCAGAGTTGAGGACTCCCTCATGTCCCTATCAGAAAAAGGCTACAAGACCCTCAATCACCGCGATGTCCAATACCGTTGGATGATGAAGAACCGCAGCGGAGTCAATGAACTGTCGCTCTACACAAATGCTGCGGTGGGCGGGCGTGAACTTGTTGCTGAGTTGCCGCGGGTGGTAAGCTTGGCCTTGGTCATGGATGCGGCCGATTTCGGTCACGCCAATGACTGGAAACCCAACGAGGCCGGTGAGCCATTGCGTTGCAAGCACACCAGGAAAGGTTTCGTGTTGATGGATTGAAGGTTTTTCATGGCGGGTATGGCCGTATTTTCGGACGAGAACCTAAGGTTCCCATTTACAGGTCACGTCTCCACTTCAGGACGAAAAAAAGCCACCAGGACGGATCCCGGTGGCTTTGTTGAGTTCGGGAAAGTCAGTTGAAATCCCACATTTTGCCTTTTTCCTGATCCTCGAAGACCTTGGCGCTATTCATGTAGGAATCCGGGGGATTGGGGAGGGGGCCGTCGTCGAGGCGTGGAAGTTTGGCGCCAACTGTGGAGTCCCATGGCTGGGAAGCGGCTACGTTTACAGGGGTGCCGACCTGGGTCATTTCGAAGACCTTACGGGCGGAATTGAGCGGCATGCGGACGCAGCCGTGGGTGGAAGGGCCTGGTTTCACGAAACCCCAGTGCATTCCGTAAGCGGGGCTGTAAAAGGACATCCAGTAGGTCATCGGATAGCCTGCTCCGGGATTGCCCTGACGGCGGCGATGGCGGGTCTTCGAGTTGATCCTGAAGTTGCCTTTTGGTGTTGGCGTGGCGCTGGTGCCGACGCCGACGGGTGTGGCGAGCAGGACTTCATTTCCTTCCGTCACATAGAGTTTCCCGGTGCCTGTGCTGATGTGGACCTTGACTGCGGAAGGGTTGCTCGGCTTTTTGGCGGGAGGGTCAAAGGAGAAGGCCGTACCTGAGACGGGCTTCATGGTCGCGCAGGAACTCATAAGAATGGCGGCACTGCCGAGAGCGGCGGAGGTGAGGAGTCGAAGTGGTATGTTCATAAATTTACTGGACTTGGTTGTGACGCCTTCAATGTGCCGGAAGCGAGGAGTTAATCAATTAAGTTCTTCAAAAGATACGCCGAGGAACGTCATGCCACCGGTTGGCTGGAATTCGAATCTGAGGCACGGGGGCGGACGATTCCTTCACGGAGATGGAGAAGGTTTTCGGCGTTTGTTTCCGCAAGAGGGAGATCGTTTCCCGGATGTCTTCGAAATCGCCTTCGTGATCCAGGCGGATGAAAGTCCCGGCGATCTGTCCCTGGATTTTCAGCAGACGGACGTGAAGTTCCTTTTTTTGATCGGAGCCGTCCGCTGAAATCCCATGCGGGACTATGCCGGTTTTTCCGGAAAACGTGATCAATAAAATGAGCCGGGCATACTAAGCCGTATGACAAATCCCCTCCACCCATCGTTTCATCCAGCCCGTCACGATGTCGGGTGAGGAGATCGACCCAGACTGTCCCTGGATGGTGAGGCCCAGCCGGTTCTGAAAGGTCACGCAGCCGGCTCCCAGAAGCTGGCCTGTGACGACGGGCGGGCAGAACAGCCATGAATCATCCGTTTTAATGCGTTTCCCTGGATCCCACACTCCGAGATTCGAGAATGCGCCGATGTTACCTGCGGTTTTGGATCGTTGCTTTTTTAGGATTTTCACCTTGGCCTGATGGCTCAGGAATTTCCCGAGTCCGAGGAGTAGATGGTTCGCGCGATGCTCGCCGCGCATGAGGCGGCGGAGGATCTGGGACTGGATCCTCTGCGCGGAATCGTCCGGGGCGATACTGACCTCCACGCAGCTCACATGATTTTCCGTATCGTCCGCATAATTGATGTCGCCGCGTAGGTTGACCGGTATCATCCAGGGGATTCTCAGATGGGGTCGCCGGATCTCCGGCCGGATGACCTGGTCCAAGCGCTTCAGCAAGAGGCTGTTCACCGTCACCCGTTCCAGGCGACATTTCCCGAGGATGTCTGCGGTTTCCGTATCCGAAAACAGATGCCATGCCACTGTCCCGGAAACTTTCGATGCGGGTGGGTCGGATTTACTCCAATCGGTGCGGTCGGCATAGTCTGTTTCCTCACGGCTTCCGCGCCAAAGCCGCCACAAAGGTCCGAGGACTCCGCGGCATGGGTTCCTGGTTGCGGGGAGTTCCGGAAGGTTTGCCCCCCGATCCCGCAAAAGCCGGGCAAAGCCGCCTATCCCATCGCAATCGCAGTGAGATACAAAAGACCACTCGGCCTCGTCCGAACCATGCGGAACCCGACCGTAGCGAATGCCCATGAAGTCACCCGCCGCCTCCGAAGCCTGAAACCAACGGGATGCGATGCTTTGCGTGTGAGATTCGCTCAATGGGATGAGAAATGGGACGAGTGAAGAGGGGATGCGGGAATCACCGATCAGCCGAATGCTTTCGGGTCGGTAGTCCCTTTGCAAACATTATCCAGTGCCGCATTCTGAAGCGGGTGAGTCTGTTTTTTTACAATGGACAAAGGCAAATGCCGTTTTACCGGCTGGGGTTTGCACTTCCAAATACGACGCTTATCCCCCTAAATATCTGCCATGCGATTGGACGAGATACGGTGGGGGATTTTGGGTTGCGGGAACGTGACCGAGCTGAAGAGCGGGCCTGCTTTTCAGAAGATTCCCTTCAGCTCGATTGTTGCGGTGATGCGGCGGGATGGAGCGAAGGCGGCGGACTACGCGAGTCGTCATGGGGTGAGCCGTTGGTATGATTCGGCTGATGCATTGATCAGCGATCCAGATGTGAATGCGGTCTATATCGCGACGCCGCCGGGCTCGCACTGTGAGCTGGCGTTGAAAGTGGCGGCAGCGGGAAAGCCCTGCTATGTCGAAAAGCCGATGGCACGGAGCGCCGCCGAATGTCAGCGGATGGTAGATGTGTTCGCAGCGGCGGGTCTCCCGCTCTACGTCGCCTATTACCGTCGCGGCCTGCCGCATTTCACGGAAGTGAAATCAATGATTGAGAGTAATCGTTTCGGACGGTTGCTCAGCGTGCGCTATCAATTTACAAGCGGACATCAGGTGGATGGCACGCCGGATGCCTGGCGTTTCCAGCCGGACGTTTCAGGGGGAGGCCTGTTCTGGGACTTGGGGAGTCATGCCTTGGATCTTTTCGATTGGTGGCTCGGCCCACTCCGGTCTGTCCATGGGCATGCGTTGAAACGATCCGAAGCCTCAGCGGTCGAGGAACTCGTCGCCATGACCGCGATTTCGGAATCCGGTGTTTCGATCTCGGGAGAATGGATCTTCATCAGTCGGCGCAACCACGACCATTTTGAACTCGAGTTCGAGCATGCCCGCGTCACCGGTTCGGTTTTCGGCCCCATGGAGCTCCGTATCGAGACTGGGGGTGGGGATCCGGAGATTCTCAGGTATCCGCCGCCGGAAAACATCCAGTTCAATTTGATCTCAAACATCGTCATGAGCCTGCGGAAAGGTGCGCCAGCTTTGAGTTCAGGTGTTTCTGCGGCGAGGACAAACGCGGTGATCGATAAGGTCGTGGGAAGATAATCAGAGAAACCTGCCGATGATGGGCTTGAGCTTCTGGGTTGTTTTCGATGGCCAGTTCTCGACCGGAGTGAGGATGGCGGTATCCAGGGAGCGGTGCTCCGGCCAGTTCGGCTCTGTCGGCAGGGTGGGGATGAGGCTTTTGATTATGTCCTTGGCGAGGGTGGAGTTCGCATGGAGGTTCGCGATCACGGAGGCGACATCGACTGCGGCTTCATCCGTTTTCCAGCAATCGTAGTCCGTGACGAGGCAGAGGGTGGCCATCGCGATCTCCGCCTCGCGGCAGAGCCGGGCTTCAGGGGCGTTTGTCATGCCGATGAGATCGAAGCCATGGCTGCGGTGCATGTTCGACTCCGCCCGCGTGGAGAAAGCCGGGCCGTTCATGGATACGTAGGTGCCGCCGTCGTGGTGGCGGTCGGTGTGTTTGGCGGCGGCTGCGAGGAGCAGTTTGCGCATTTCATCGCTGTATGGCTCCGAGAAGCCGACATGGGCGGCGATGCCGTTTCCGAAAAACGTATTCTCGTGGGCGCGGCCGGTGCGGTCGATGAGTTGGTCCGGGACGACGATATCACGCGGCGCGAGTTCCTGCTTCAGCGAGCCGACGGCGGTGACTGAAACAACCCAACGCACCCCCAGCGAGCGCAGCGCCCAGATGTTCGCGCGGTGGTTGATTTCATTGGCGAGCAGTCGGTGGCCTTTGCCATGGCGGGGTAGGAAAAATACGGTGCGTCCGGAGAGGGTTCCCTCAATGATTTCGTCGGAGGCGTCGCCGAAAGGAGTCATGGGGTTGTGGCGTTCTATGACTTCGAGGGAGTCGATCTCGTAAAGGCCGGAGCCGCCGATGATGGCTAGGGATGGGGGCATTAGTGGATTTGGTTGAACCGCGAAGACGCAAAGGCGCGAAGCTGGGGTTGTGTTTCGGGGGGAGTTTGGTTTGTATTTTCCGCGATGGCAAACGTGGAGACGATGGATGTGAAATGGGCGGAGCGGGAGGGCTACGTGGAGACTTTTCAGAAGAAGGAGATGAAGATTCCGGATGGTTGGGGACACCTGCCGCCAGGGGATGCCGGGCTGACGCGGCGGGTGAAGAAGGCAGGGGCGCACTGGGTGGTGAAATCCTGGTACAAGAAGCGCTGGATCTCCCACGGCGTGCTGGCGCCGGCGGAGACAATCTCCGCTCTCCGCTCCGGGCTCGATGCCGAGAGGGAGGATCCCGCCTACGCGAAGAAGCTGGAGGCCGGCAGGAAAAGCCGGGCGAAGCAGGAAGAGGCATACGCGGAGGATTTCGCCGGTGCGGTGCGTGATTTCCTGTCCTTCCATGCGGACTACGGGGATCTTGAAGTGAAAATGGCGGAACTCATCGCGGCGCATGCGGTGCCGGTCGGCAGCGGAACGGTGGCGCGGACGAAGCGCATTCCCATCGAGCAGCGGGCGGAGGCGGCGACGATCGCATGGCTGCGGCACCAGACGACATCCTACGACCACATGCATATCGCGCGGATCAAGGGCGAGCGCCGCGAAGTGAGGCAGATGCTCGCGAAGGAGTCGAGGAGGAGGCTGGAGAAATATCGGAGGGGCTCGGATATCGGTGGGGATTGCCCGGTGTGGAAAGCGGTTTATGGCGCGTAGGGGAATCACGGCGGGACGCCATGATCACGGCCTGCCGCGGGACGCGACAGCTACGCTTCCCGCTCCTGGCGTTCCAGGGTCTCGATGAAAAGCGCCTCCACCTTGTTCCTCGCCCAATGCGTCTTGCGGAGGAACGTCAGGGTGGATTTCACAGATGGATCGGTGGCGAAGCAGCGGATGCGGATGCGGTCGGCGAGTTCATCCCAGCCGTATTCCTCGACGAGGCGGTTGACGATGGTCTCCAGGGTGTAGCCGTGGAGCGGGTCGTTGGGATGGGAGTTCATGGGGTTGCAGGTTCCAGCGCCCCGCCGCAGGACGATCCAGCTCCGGCGGTGCAGCCGAAGCAGTGGTTGGCGGTGAGGATGGGGAGATCATTCATCGACTCGGGCGTCACATCCCAGAGGAAAAGTTTTTTGCCCTCCGCTTTCTGCTGCATGAAGAGCATCTGGTTGAAATCGCAATCGAAGACCTCGCCCTTCCAGCCGATGTTGATTGTGCTGCGGCACATCAGGCCTTTGACGGCGGACGGGTTGAAGCTGTCGATGAGAAGCTGGTTGTAATAGTCCCATTGGCCGTGCTCGCGCAGATCCGTGGCGAAGCGGGCGATGGGGAGGTTGGTGATCGCGAAGAGCCGGGTGAAAACGATCCCGAAGTGCTCCTTGAGTTCGCGTTTGTAATCGGCTTCCAGCTCGTCCTGGTCCGGCGGGAGTTTCGCGCCGAAGGGATTGAACACGAGCGTGAGCGGAAGCTCGGTGCCGTAGCCGACGGCGTTGAGTTTTTTCAGTGCGGAGATGCTTTTGTCGAAAACCCCGTCACCTCGCTGGGCGTTGACGTTTTCCGCAGAATAACAGGGCAGGGAGGCGACGACCTCTACCTGGTGCCTCGCGAGGAACTCCGGCAAGTAACCGTATTTCTTGGTTTCGATGATCGTGAGGTTGTTGCGGTCGATCACGTGGGAGCCCACCGAGCGCGCGGTTTCCACGAAGTAGTTGAAGTGTTCGGAAATTTCCGGCGCACCACCGGTGATGTCCACGGTGGCGGGTTTGTGCTCCAGTATCCATGCCCCGACCTTGCGGGCGGTCTCCGCATCCATCATCTCGGTGCGGGTCGGCCCGGCATCGACATGGCAGTGGGTGCAGGTCTGGTTGCATTTGCGGCCAACGTTGATTTGCAGGGTTTCGAAGCGGCCGCGCTTCAGCGGGACATTGTGATTTTTGAGGACTGTTTGGAAATCGTTCATTCTCTGACAAGTGCCGGGATGATCGGAGCAAGAGTGGCGACCGAAGATCGCAACTACGTTGTCTAACAGCAGTCCCCGCCGCCGCGGCAGTTGGATGCATCGGTGGTGGCGTTGTAGTCCTGGCCTTTGGTTTCCTTGGGGTGGCGGATCGCGGTGCGTGTGCAATCGAAGGGTTTTGCCTCCCCCGGCGGGATTTCCGTGAGCGGATCGATGAAGGAGAAATGGGCGGAGTAGGGGGATTTTTTGTAGAGGTTGTAGGTCTTGTCGCATACGGCGTATCGCTTGCCGCGCTCCATCGCGTGGCCGTCGTCGTCGAGGATTTTCAGGAAAGGCCCGTTGTAGATCACCGCCTGGTTGCGCTCGAAGCACGGACCCTGTTTGCCTTTCCATGCCCGCACGGTCACGGAGCGGAACTCGATGCCCTCCACCGTCTGCCACGGCTCTCCATCGCGCTTGAGGATCTCGATTCCGTGGAAGCCCGCTTCCTCGAAGGCTTTCAGGAATCCCTCCTCGGTGTAGGCTCCGCTGATGCATCCGCTCCAGAGTTTCGGATCGTCATGAAGATGGGCAGGGACTTCCTCATCGGAGACAATGTCGGAAATGACCGCCCGCCCTCCTTTCTTCAGCACGCGGAAGATCTCCCCGAAGAGCTGCTTTTTGAGACGGTTCTCGACGAGGTTCAGGACGCAGTTGGAAACGACTGCGTCGATGCTATCGGAGACGACGAGTGGTTGTTTGATCCGTAGATCGTTGGCGAGATCATCGGCGGCGAGGTAGGATGACGCATCCGATATCGGGTTTTTCCGCAGCTCCGCATCAAGTGCCTCCAGATCAAGCGCGAGATCCTGGATGCGTCCCTTGCGGAACTCGACGTTCGCATAGCAGATGTTTTCCGCGACGATCGGCGCGTTCCGCCGTGCGACTTCCAGCATGTCATCCAGCATATCGACGCCGATGACTTTGCCCTGCGGGCCGACTACCTGGGAGGCGATGAAACAGATTTTCCCGGTGCCGGAGCCGAGGTCCAGCACGGTATCTCCGGGGAGCAGGTATTTCGAGGGGTCACCGCAGCCGTAGTCCTTTTCGATGACTTCCGCCGGGATGGCTTTGAGGAACTTCGGGTCGTAGCTGACAGGGCAGCACAGGGCGGCTTCGGGGGCGGATGCGGCGGCGGCATAGCGCTCCCGGGTGGCGGATTCACTCATAAATTTCAGATTTAAAGGAAGACAGGCCCTGGCAGGGCGAGAGGATTTTATTAACGCAGATGAACTGGATCGACGCAGATTTAAGAAAAGGGATTTGATGGTTTTTCAATTCGACCTGCGTTCTTCATCTGCGTGCATCCTGCCCATCTGCGGTTAAAATTCTTCACATATCTATGTTTTACCTAAGGCAGTTCGCGGATGCGGAGATTGCGGAATTTGATGGGGGAACCTTCGGATTCGAGGCAAAGGAAGCCTTTGCTGGGCTGGCAGTCCTTTCCGCCGGAGAGTTCCACGCCGTTCACCCAGAGCCGGATCTCGCCGTTGATGGCGCGGATGTAATAGTGGTTCCACTCGCCGTGGGGCTTGGTATTTTCGGCGGTGGGGAAACTGCGCACGCCGTCCGGGGAAAGCGGCGGGTAGGGGGTCATCTTCGCCTTCCCGACCGGGAAAACATCGCCATGGCAGGTGAACCAGTTTGACGGCTTGCCGGAGGATTTCTCGTAGGATGCCTTGAATCCCGGATCCAGGATCTGCACCTCGATCCCCTCGCCGGGCAGGCCGGGTTTGGTCAGGGCGTCGAGTGCCGCCTTGCTTGTCCACACGAAGATCCCGGAGTTTCCGGATTCCTTCTCGTGCATCCACCCTACGGTCAGCTCGAAGTTTCCGTATTCCTTCGCAGAGCGGATCACACCGACCGGGTTTCCGGAGCAGGAGATCACCTTCGCAGCATCGTCGAAGCTCCAGGTGTCCTCGGCTCCGTTTACGTCAGTGAAGTCCGCCTCGAGGAGTGGGATCCAGCCGGGCTCGCTTCCGGTTATGGTTGCGGCTGGTTCGGCGGCACATGCGGAGGCATGGATTACGGCTATCAGGGCGGCTAGAGGGGCTGTGCGTCTCATGGGTGTTCGTGTTGATTGAGAAAACAATTCACTGATCGGCGGAACGGCTTGCGGTCGGATCGTTTTTTTTCGCCATCTCCTTGGTCGCCCGATCCGGATTATCCAGTTCGGAGTCCGGCACGAAAACGTCCACCCCGTTCGCGACGAGCGGCACTTCCCTGTCTGTTCCCTTTTCAGCGCGTTTCAAATCGTCCTCGTCGAGGTGTTCCCCGTTCCCATTGTTCGGCTGGTTTTTCTGTGGCATGGGTTCCACGCTAGCATCCGCCGCCCGATCCGCAATCGCAGGAATGGCTCAAATGTACAGACCCATGAATCCCTGGATCGCCCGCGTCGGATCCTCCGCGCGCATCAGGGTCTCGCCGATCAGCAGTGCGTTCGCCCCCGCCTTCAGGGCACGCATGGCGTCCTCGTGGGTCTTGATCCCGCTTTCGGAAACGAGGATCACCTCGTCCGGCACCTCTTCGGCGAGGCGTTCGGTGGTCGCCATATCGACCTCGAAGGTCTTGAGATTGCGGTTGTTGATGCCTATCAGATCCGCGCCGAGTTCGAGCGCGCGCTCCATTTCCGGAAGGTCGTGCACTTCCACCAGCACATCGAGCTGGAAGGATTTCGCCTCGTCGTAAAGGCGGCGAAGCAGTTCGTCATCGAGCGCGGCGACGATGAGCAAAATCGCATCCGCCCCGGCGATCACCGCCTCGTGGATCTGGGTCTCGTGAATGGTGAAATCCTTGCGAAGCAGCGGGATGGTGGAGAACTCCGAGATTTTCGAGAGGTATCCGAGAGATCCTTGGAAATATCTCTCATCGGTCAGGATGGAAAGGCAGGATGCGCCGCCGTCGATGTAGCGCCCGGCTTGGCGGACGGGGTCGAAATCCGGGTCGATCAGACCAACGGAAGGGGATGCCTTCTTGATCTCGGCGATCAGCCCGAGGTGTGCCGGACCGCGATCCAGGGCGGCGCGGAAGCCCCGGAAGTCGTTGCGCTGGAGGGCTGCGGCACGGAGGTGCCCGGCGCGCGGGAGCAGGGCTTCCACCTCGGTGCGCTTGGTGGCGATGATTTCGGCGAGTTTGTC
>Ga0163144_10030924_pt1 | contig 10231 bp, 4 predicted proteins | sample OliLak19BULKMAT1_FD_123175 | JGI IMG/M metagenome (GOLD analysis project Ga0163144, IMG submission 123175) | Freshwater microbial mat bacterial communities from Lake Vanda, McMurdo Dry Valleys, Antarctica - Oligotrophic Lake LV.19.BULKMAT1 | ecosystem: Environmental > Aquatic > Freshwater > Lake...
CCGCTACAGAAACATAATCAGGATATTTTTTTCATAGCCTGCCACACTACCATCCCGCCCATGAAACAAGAGACCACAAAAAACCTTAGCCTCACAACCCGCCGCGCAGCGGCTTAGTTCAACAAGATGATATACCCGAGGTGAGTTCAACCCTTTCAAGCGACCAGCCCGCTGGGGCAATCCCGCTATCGATCCCAGCACGCGACGCGCTCGACGACAAGGTCAACAGGGCTTTTGCCGGGAAGGTTGTGCGCAAGGATTTGGTCCGCAAGGTGAAGGTAGGTGCCAACGTGCCGGTGTTCGTCCTCGAATACCTGCTCGGGAAGTATTGTGCCTCCTCGGATGAAATGGCGATCCAGATGGGATTGCAGGTGGTGAACACAACGCTTGCCGAAAACTACATCCGCCCCGACGAGGCGATGAAGGCTCAGAGCAAGGTAAAGGAGAAGGGCCGGTTCACTTTCATCGACAAGGTGAAGGTCCGCCTAGTGGATTCCGACTACTGGGCGGAACTGGTCAATTTCGGGCACCGCAACGTCCACATTCCCGACCATTACGTGCGCGACTTTGACCGACTGCTGACCGGCGGTGTCTGGGCGCAGGTCGATGTGAAGTTCGAATACGACGAGGAATCGAGGGGTAAGTATCCGTTTTACATCGAGAAGCTGACGCCCATTCAACTCGCCAATTTCGATCTGGAAGATTACCGCCGCGGCCGGCAGGAGTTCACGACTGCCGAATGGATTGATCTGATCATTCGGAGCATGGGTTACGAGCCGACCGAAATGGAGCAGCGCCTCAAAATGCTCTTCCTTCTGAGGCTCATTCCCCTCTGCGAACGCAATTTTAACATGATCGAGCTGGGGCCGCGTGGAACCGGCAAGAGCTATGCCGTGCAGGAGCTTTCTCCATACTCCGCACTTCTCACCGGACCGACAACCGTAGCCAATCTCTTCGGCCACATGAGCGGTCGGCAAAAGGGAATGGTCATGATCTGGGATGTGGTCGGTTTCGACGAAGTGGCTGACCTCGAGAAGATGCCGAAGGAGGTCATCACCACGCTGAAAACCTTTTGTGAGTCAGGACAGTTCCAACGCGGACAGGAAGCCATGACCGGCTACGCCAGCATCGCGATGTTCGGCAACACCCAGCACCCCATCGAGGTCATGGTGCAGACTGGACACCTTTTCGAGCCGCTCCCGTATACGATTCGGAACGACATGGCGTTCATCGACCGCCTCCACTACTACCTTCCGGGCTGGGAGGTGCCGAAAATGCGGAACGAGCATTTCACCAGTCACTACGGTTTCGTGGTCGATTACCTCGCCGAAGCCCTTCGTGATCTTCGCAAACACAACTATACCGAGACACTCGACCAATATTTTGACCTCGGCGCGCAGCTCAACGCCCGCGACCGGAAAGCCGTTCGTCGTTCCGTTTCTGGCCTGATCAAGATTATTCACCCGGACGGCAAGGTCTCCCAAGAAGACATGGAGGTCATCGTTCGCCTGGCTGTCGAGGGACGGCGCCGCGTGAAAGAGCAGCTCAAGAAGATGGGCGCTTTTGAGTATTACCACACCTCCTTCAGCTACCTTGACCGGCAGACGGGCGAGGAGCACTTTGTCGGTGTGCCTGAGCAGGGAGGCCGCAATCTGATTGCTGCTGACCCGCTGCCGCTAGGAACCGTCTATGCGGGAGCGGTCACCGGAGATGGAACCGTAGGCCTCTACCGCATCGAGGTCAGCCTCTCAAGTGGGACCGGTAAACTCAAGATGGCCGGCGGAGTAAGCGGTTCCATGAAAGAGTCGGTACAGCGCGCATTCGCCTATCTGCTCTCGAATAAAGGAAACCTCGCCGTTGCGCGAGAAGTGGACACCTCCGACTTCCACGTCGAGGCCATCGACCTGCTCGGCAACCGAGTCGAAGCTGAGATCGGGGTCGCCTTCATCGTAGCCTGCTTCTCCATTCTCCGAAGAGGCTCGCCCCAGCCCGGCCTACTCGTCCTCGGTGACCTTAGTATCCAAGGCAACATCAAGCCGGTGAAGTCGTTGGTCGAGCCACTCCAGATCGCCATGGACAACGGAGCCAAGAAGGTGCTGATCCCTATAGAGAACAAGCGCAACTTCTTCGACGTGAGCGCCGACATCCTCGAAAACGTCGATCCCATCTTCTACGGCGACGTAAAGACGGCTGCTTTCAAGGCGCTGGGGGTAGTGTGACGGGTGCCGCATACATTGAACAGCGCGTATGCCATTCCTGACCGCTCTCGATAGCCGCGCGAAGATCAAGGGCTCGCGCGATCCACTGGGGCTTCAGCCCCTTTGGACGCGTTTGGGGCGTCAGGTGGTGCACAATCTGACGACCGTTACGGCGTCGCTGCGCGAATTCACGGTTCATCTTCTTGGCATGGAGTTGGTCCGTCGTGCGGCAGAGCATTCTAGCAGCACGTCTATTGGTTTGGATTCATTTTTCCTCAAATGGGAGCAGCTAGCCGCCTACAGCCGTTACGTGATTAACGGTGAGCAGCAGGGTATCCGCGGGATTGACCGGGTCCGCGAGCGAGCGGCAAGTGGACGTGTGAGGATTTCTGCTGATCAACGTTCGCAGATACTTTCGGACCAGCGCGTTTATGGACTCTGGGGACTTTACACGGTGGCATCCCGAAGCAGCGGGTGGTTGGAAAGAGAGCGAAATGCGCTTACACCGGATGCTCACAAGTTTGTCGAAATGGCTTACATAGCTCCGCTGGGACGTTCGGCGGAGCGAATCCGAGACTTCTTGTGCGGAGAAAGAGAGTTTGAACCTCGTCGACGCGACCACGATCTGGCAAAATGCATTGCCCGACTGCTCGGACCATCACTGACTTCCGACGAGCAGGGCTTCTACTATCGTCACCTGCTCGCCGCCGGTGGGCCTGGGTTTCCGCAAGAACTGCTCTGGAAGAAGATGCGAACAAAATTGAACAACGAGTCGTTTTCACTCGCAGAGCTGCGTGGGATTATCGGTCGGTGCAAAAGTGACGACGACGCGGACCTGCGACATCGGCCGGAGAGGATCGAACACATCGAAGCGGTCATCGGCCCGGCCCGCATTTTATTTGGGTATCTACTCGCTCGGGATGGGCAACGCGTCAGTGATGTCGTTAAGGACATCGACGGCGTGTGGGGAAAGACTTTCCGCCATGTGGATGCGGAGAAAGTGCGCGAGGCTCTAAATTCCATTGAATGCGATGACGCTACCCGGTCACGGCTGCAAAGCCTTGCCGCCTCCTGGCGTGTCGACGACTACCGCGCGGTCCTAGACCGTTTGCTGGAGCAGAACGCCGCCGTGATGCACGAGCGCGGTGGCGCTCCTTGGGTAAGACTGCGCGACGGAAAACTGGACGTTCGTTTTCGTGCCGACAGAAATGCACTGCCGCCGCGGAACGAACTCGATCGCTACTGGCTCAATTCTTACTTCCTCGACTCACTCAAGAGCATTGGCCGTCAGATTGAAGGAGGGAGCACAAATGGCCGGTGACGTCATTACGAGCGAGGTTCTCTCGGATGCGCTGCGCACCGCAATCGGGTCGGGGCGCGCGAAGGCTGCGCTCTTTTTCACCTTTTGCTTTGATCCCGGATTTTTCGAGGAGCACGTCTTGCCGCTGCTGTTCGACGAGTCGTTCAGTCATGTGCGCAAGATCCGGCTCGCGCAGCTTCAGGAGGCATTGCTCGGGGTGAACGAACTGGCGGTGTATTATGACGCAAGGGCGCTGGAGGCTGAGGGCGAATCCGCTCGGCTCGATTACGCGCGTATCGGGCTGATGCCGACCAGTGGCTTTTTCCACCCCAAGAATGTTTTCGTTTTGGTCGAAGATGCCGACGGCGAAACCGCAGTCGAGAGGCTCGTGATGATGACGGCCTCGGCAAATCTCACGCGGGCCGGATGGTGGGAAAACGTAGAGGTTGCGCACATCGAACAGATCACCGCCGGGGAGCGGTGCGCATACCGACCGGAATTACTGCGGCTTTTCGCGCGGGTGCGCCAAATCGACCGCACCGGGGACCAGCACCTCGCTCTGGACCGCATTCACAAGTTCGTGCTGGAGCTAAACAAGTATGATCGCGCTCCGCGTGGCACGCGCTTCTACGCTGATGGTGAAAAGCTCCCTGAGTTCCTTCATCGGAACGTGGGTACCGGCTGGAACCTCGAAATCATCTCACCGTATTTCGATAATCACACTGAGAACGGAGAGCCCGCCGGTGCGCTGGGGGATTTGCTTGAAACGATGAGGCCGACGCAGACGCGGGTTTATCTGCCGTTCGACGGCGGCATCGCCGGCTGCGCAAAGGAATTTTATGAGGCAGTCGCCGGGCAACGGGACGTTCACTGGAGCCGGCTGACCGGTGATCTTACTCGGCGCGGCTCGACGGAAAGCGGCGCAGCACAGAGATTCGTTCACGCAAAGGTTTACCGATTCTGGCGCGATGGGGAGGAGTTCATCTTTTCGGGATCTGCCAATCTCACACGACCCGGACACCAAGCTGGGGGCAACGTCGAGACAGGTGTCCTCGTGCGCGGTGAAAGTCCACGCCGCGAGTGGCTGCTGCGCCGCATTGAAGAAGAGGAACCCGAGGATTTCGCTCCAGAGAAGGAAGGCGAACGTGAGGTTCTTACCCCTTATCACGTTATCCTCCGCTTTGACTGGCAGACGCGTGAGCTAAGCTATTTTTGGGAGTCCAAGGCCGCACCCCAACGCGCCGAGGTACTGGTAGCGGGAGTGCCGTGCTTCGAGATCGAGCCGATTGTCGTAAATGCCTGGGCCTCTATTGCAGGCGTCGGTGAGAGAATGCCCTCCTTGTTGAAGACGAGCTCATTTGTCGATGTCTACGCCGGCGGAATCACCTTCTCAGTGCTCATCCGTGAAGAGGGAATGGAACGCCGCCCATCGCTCCTTTTCACGCTCACCCCCGAGGAAATCCTGCGTTATTGGTCGCTCCTGACGCACGAGCAACGCCAGGCGCTGCTTGAGGAGAAGGCATCGACCATGAACATCGCGGATCAGCACGCGCTCTGTGCGCGCTCACTGCCGCAGACTGACTCGATGTTCGACCGGTTCGCCGGCATCTTTCACGCCTTCGGTCGGCTTGAGCACTGTGTCCGCTCAGCCCTCGACGCAAGACCGCCCCGCGCTAAGGAGGCGGTCTATCGGCTCTTCGGCGAAAAATACGATTCGCTCCCAACGCTCCTTCGGCACGTCGTCGAAGACACCGAAGGCGATGGTGTTCGACGCTACCTGATTCTGCTCTGCGCCCTGCAACTCCTGGGGAAGGTGAAGCGACGCTACCCTGACTTCGAGCGAAGCGAACTGCTGCGACTCCTAAAAGGTCTCCACCTAGATATTGCAGCAGCGGAGAAGTCCTTCACCTTCAGCACCGTTTCGGAGCGCCTAAAATTCTTTACCTGGTTCAAGAAGATGTTTCTCGCTGATCTCACCGCAAAACCGATGGAGGTGGCATGAAGGAAATCGGCATCCAAACGGCGCGGCAGCTCCTCGACTTCTCCGGTGGAGACACCACCCGCACCACCACTTGGGAGGAGCAGCTTCGAGGTGCCGTCGCGCTGCACAACATCCTTGCCCGCGAGCGCGTGGCTTATCTCGCCGACGAGGTCGGCATGGGGAAAACCTACGTTGCACTCGGTGCGATTGCGCTGATGCGGCATTTTCACCCGAGGTTGCGTGTTCTATATATTGCTCCGCGGGAAAACATTCAGGACAAGTGGCGGAAAGAGATTCGCAACTTCACGGCGCGTAACTGGCTTGTTACCGACAACCGTGTGCGCACCTTCCAGGGTTCGCCCGCCTACGGGCTTGCTCTTTGCAAGAATCTCGAACACTTCGCTCGCGAACTGGAACGGAACCCGAATCGCGACTTCCTGATGCGCATGACGAGCTTCAGCTTCGGACTCGCCAAAGGAGGTGACCAACTCGCCGAACAATCGAGAAAGAAGCGCGATGCCCTCCGCGATCTGATGCCGTGGCTTCGCGAGTCGCTATTTGACCTCCGAAACAAGGACGCATTCAAGTCCAACTACGCGCGTGCGATTAACGCGCTGCTGCCGCACTTCGATCTCCTGGTAATCGACGAGGCGCACAATTTGAAACACGGCCGAGGCAGTTCTGCTGACCGCAATCACACTCTCGCGCGGGTGCTCGGGTGCGAGGAGGCGTCGGTTAATTTCCCGAAGGCTGGCCAGCGGTTTGGACGGGTGATTCTTCTTTCTGCTACACCTTGGGAGAACGATTATCTGCACCTGTGGAATCAACTCGATTTGCTCGGCTTTGGCAGCCGTTGGCCAGTGCTCAAAGATCCTGATGAAACGAAGTATGATGCAAAACGCGAAGCAGTTCGTCGTTTCCTGGTTCGGCGCATTACGAGCTTAACGATCGGCGGCGTGCGCCATACCAAGAACATGTATCGCCGTGAATGGCGCAGCGGTGGCGTGGTGACTCACGATCAGCCGCTGGATATTCCAGACGACCGCCAACGTCTTATTGTGGCACTGGTGCAAAGAAAGGTCGCGGAAGCCATCGGAAACGAGCACCTTGATGAGAAGCTGCAAAACAGTTTTCAAATCGGAATGCTCGCGTCGTTTGAAAGTTTTGCACAAACCGTAAAGGTAAGACGCTCACCGAACGCCGATCCGGCTGCCTTCGATGGTGCAGAGCAAACGGACCGGCCAGCGGAACGCGATGGGATCGACACGCCGGCCATTACCAGAATCTCGCAGAGCTACCGCCGCACATTCGGTGAGTCGTTGCCGCATCCCAAAATGGATGTTGTTGCAGACAGCCTGTCCGACAGCTTCGAGACTGGCGAGAAGGCGCTGATCTTTGTCCGCCGGATCGCCAGCGTGCCGGAACTCGCGGACAAGCTGAACGAGCGCTATGACACGTGGCTTTTCGCATACCTGCGGCAGCGCCTCCATAAAGCATTAGCACCGGATTTTGAAAACATCTACGCGCGCTATGAGGACGTGCGACGGCGTCGCAGCCTTCGCTATGCGATTGAGGCCGATACTCCTGTCAAGGCAGGTGAGATTACGGCCGACGCCGGCGTGTTCAGCGACGAAGCTGATACCGGCAGTGAGGCAAATTTTTTTGCCTGGTTCTTTCGAGGTGAAGGGCCGGAGAAAGTGTTTTCCGGCGCTCAATTTAACAAAACCCGTCTGTCAGGCGAAGGCTCCCTCGAAGCGACATTTTTTGACGACAATTACGTCCGATGGCTGCTTGGAGAGGTGGGTGATACGCTGGGACATTTGGCAAAGGTTTGCAGGCTGCGCCGCGAGGATGTCCGATCGATCCTTCACTCTGAAGTGGCGGGACTTTTCCGCGGCTCCGCGAAACGCCCACGGCGGCGCGTTTATCTCGAATATCAGAAGGCCGCTCTTGCACTTCTAGCGATAAATTCGACGGACGTGATGATCCAAGAAAAGGCGCAAGTGATCCTTTCTAGGCGGTTCGGAGGGAGTGCCGTTTCGCAGCCCGTGACTCCGGGAAGCTTTCCGCCGCCCGAGGATCTTCTTGCAGCCCCCACCTTCTTTACTGAACTCAGCAAGGATGCACGGCGTGCTTTGCGCGATGCGATCTGGCCGGAGGAACACACTGGAGATTTCGGGCAGCGTTTTTCGCGGCGCGAACAGCGTCGAGAGCTACTCTCATCTGCTATTCGGCTGGGCCATCCCATGATCGACCTTTGGTTGCTCGCCGCAGCGCAGCGCAGTTCCTTGCGAACCGACCGCCAGCACCGTGGTGAAGAAGAAGCGAAAAAGCTGATCGGGCAATACCTCGACCTACTAGATGCTCAGCGCCTGCTTCCGGGCAGCACAAGCTTTCGGGAGTTACATGCGATTGCAGCAAACTTCGACCTGATCGTAGCGGTCAACTTTCCCGGATTGCGTGAGATTGACATCGCTCAACTGTCCGTCTATTTTGGGACGGCGCTCGCGCGCCAATCGCCTGTCGGTGGGATGTGGGGTGGCGTCAACCGCACCCTCGTTGGGCAGTTTCGGATGCCTGGCTATCCGCTGATTCTCGTGACGACCGATGTGCTGCAAGAAGGTGAAGACCTACACACTTTCTGCCACCGCGTCTTCCATTTCGGAATTAGTTGGACGCCCTCTGCGACTGAGCAGCGCGTTGGACGAATCGACCGCATCCATTCACTGACACAGCGCCGACTCGACAATGCACCACACGCGCCGAGCGAACAACTTTTGCAGGTCTATTACCCGCATTTGCAGGATACTGTAGAGCGGCTGCAGGTCGAACGCGTTTACCAGCGCCTCAATCGCTTCGTGCAGATGGCCCACCAGACCTTGCCCGGCCAGCGCGAGGAAAGTTCCCGAGTGAATGCGCTTACCGCGATGCTCGAACATCCTCGCGACGTCGCGCCTATCGTCGGCCCGCTCGAGTCTGCTTTTCCAATCCAACCCGAGCTTCTGCACAACGACGATCCTCCATTGCCGCTGGAAGTGCAGGGCGCCGAAGATCTGCTTCTTTGTTTCAAGCGCTCGGTGGATTACCTGCACGGCGTGTTTCTCATCGAGCGCACGCCTTGCGCCGAACACACTTGCGTGCTCGGGACTGTTTTCATCGGCAAAGATGGTGAACTGGTGCGCCCCGCAGATTCCATCGAGAATGTATGGCGGCGGCAGCCTTTTACTGTATTCCTTCGCACAGCGTCTGGAGGTCATGTGCTTGTGCGTTGCGTGAGTCCAGTAGGTGACGTTGGCAAGGATGATTTCGACAGTATCACTACGATAGATGAAGCGTGGCGCGAACTGGGCTTCGGCAAGATTTGCGCCGTTGACGACACAAGTCTCGGCACGTACGATCTGTCCATCGAAGGAGATGTGCTTTTGGATGCCGAATCGCACCAACCTGAAGAACTCGCTAACCTTGTGCGCCGCACGGTGCTTTGTGCCGATCACATTGAACATCGGCGCCTAGGAGAAGACGCGCCAATCGAGCGTTTTCAGCAGGACCTTTTATTGAACGTTCCCGTGGCTGATCTACGAAAACTCCTGCGAAAAGTCGAAGTCGCGTCCGAGGATGTGCAGCTCATTCCTCGTGGCGAGGGCGTCCTGGTCGAATTTAAGAATGGGAGGCAGCAATTTATCGGCATCAAAAAAAGTGGGGACCATTATGTTGCTACGTCGGTTGTTTTAGGATCTGCGCGTGTGGAACGCATAGGGCTTCCCGAGGCTTTGGCACGTGCATGGCAGCGCAATCGGCACACGAATTTCATCGCTTTTGGTCTCGATAAGAAAGGACGGCTTGTAGGTCGAGTTGATCTGCTGATTTCCCAACTCGATCCTAACGAAGCAACTCTCGCGATTCTCCAACTTGCGCGAGAAGCCGATTGGTTCCAGCACATTCTGACTGGAACAGACCGGGCATAGTTCACTTTTTGCTCCAAACAGCTCGAAAAAGCGAACTCACGGCAGGCGTAAAATACGACAGCCCGCCGGTCATCTGAACGAAACTTATCAAGCTGCACTTGGTTCTGCGGTAAAGATTGGGCCGCAGGTGCTCAAAGAGCCTATATTCCGGGTCGGGTAAAATTAGGAAGAAAACTTCAGTGAAACCCATCTTCTAGAGTTGGGAAAGCGGAGAATGACTATTCCGAGGGTCCGAGGTCCGCGAGGATCCGGTTGGCTATTGAAAGGAGACCGCAGGCGTAGAAAAAGTGGATGGTGAACGGTTGGAAGTGGATGGTATGGGGCAAAATCTGGAAACGCAAAACAGCACACTTACGGTTTTTAGTGTGATCTCGGGTGTGTCTCATAGGTGCCTTCGCCATGGAGTCTGATACGCTTATAACTTTTCCTCAGGTCCGAATCTGACGGGTAGTTTTCTCTCTATTCCATCCGCCAAACCAAAAAGATTCGGAAGCAAAACACCAAATGACCGCAACGCCTGACGCGCTTTTGTGAAGGGCTCGGTGCCACACCGGATGCCCCTCCGCTTGCGCCCACGCAGAGCCTGCGCCAGACTCCAAACACTCAATGAAGATCGCTACTTGGAATCTCGAACGCCCGAAGGCCAGCCAACGGGAAAAGCTTAATGGTCTCCGCGCTCGCATGCTGGCGGTCGAGGCTGATATCTGGATTCTGACCGAGACGAACTCCTGCGTCTCTCCGGGGCCGGACTACCGCTGCGTTGCATCCACGCCGATCTCAGGCCCGG
>Ga0163144_10030925_pt1 | contig 10230 bp, 8 predicted proteins | sample OliLak19BULKMAT1_FD_123175 | JGI IMG/M metagenome (GOLD analysis project Ga0163144, IMG submission 123175) | Freshwater microbial mat bacterial communities from Lake Vanda, McMurdo Dry Valleys, Antarctica - Oligotrophic Lake LV.19.BULKMAT1 | ecosystem: Environmental > Aquatic > Freshwater > Lake...
CGCTGGTGCTCGGACTCCCGGCCGGATTGCTGTCGGCCTGCTATCGTTTCCGCGGCAGGCGCCTGCTGCTTGCCTTGCTGGCCCTGCCACTGCTCATGCCGCCTTTCCTGTGGGCGATCGGTCTCGCGATGTTGCGGGCCGCGCTCGGCTGGTCTCCGGGTGGCCTGCTCTCCGGGGCAACCGCCGGCGTTCTCGCTTGCTCCGCCCTGGGCGTACCGCTCGTGCTGTTCGCGACGCTGCTCGCGGCGTCACTGGTCACTCAGGGACAGGCGGACGCGGCGCGCCTCGCGGGCGGCGAAACGGTCCTCCTGCGATACGCCACGCAGTCAGTGGCGTGGCCAGCCACGGCGGCGGCCGTCTTTGCTGCGCTATTGTCGCTGGCGGACCCGGGGCCGGGCCAGATCCTCGGCTACGCCACGGCGGCAGGGGAAGTACTGGTGAGTTTCGCGGCGTTCTACGATTTCGACCTTGCCGCCCGGCAGAGCCTGGCTCTCACCGCGATCGCGCTGGCCATCACCATCCCGCTGTTCGGAATGCTCGCGCCGAGGGTGGAGGCGTCCTTGCTGAGCCGCGACACGAAACCTGCATCGCGCCGGTCGCACGCGGTCGCAGGCAGCTTGATCCCGGTCGCGCTAACGTTGCTCGTGAGCATCGTGTTGTTGCTGCCAGTGGCTGGCCTGCTGTTGCCGCTGGGCCACGGCGTTCCTGTGATACGGACAGCCGGGGAAGTGTCGCGGACGATCCTCGACACCATCGTCTATGCCCTCGGGGCCAGCTTGCTGGCGACCGGTCTCGGTTTCGCGATCGCCACGGTCGTCGCGCGCGACCCAAGCCTGCGCAATCTCGCGATCGTCTCGTCGCTGACATTGCTCGCGTTGCCGCCCGCGCTCACTGCGCTCGGCATTCTGCTGTACGGCGCGGCGGCGCCGGCGGCGCTCGACTGGCTGCTGCGCAGCCGGCTCACCGTGTGCGTGGCGCTTGCGGCGCGATTCGTGCCGATCGCGGTCCTGCTGGGGCTCGTGTCCGCGGCCGCCATGCCGCATTCCTGGACACAGGCGGCGGCTGTCCATGGCGTCGGACTGCGCAGTTATCTGCGCAAGGTGTCACTCCCGTCGATGCGGCGCGGCGCCGGCCTGTCGGTGGTGCTCGTGGCCTTGCTGGCCACTGCCGAAACGGGCACCGTATTGTTGCTGCGCCCCCCCGGTGCCGACTCCTTGCCGGTGGCGATCTTCACGGTGATGGCCAACGCGCCCGAGACTCTCGTCGCCGCACTGTGCCTCGCCTACCTCGGCGGTGCCGTACTGGTCTTCCTGGCCTCGCGAGCGGTGTTCATGCGCGGGCGTGCATGAACACGACAGGGCTCGAAGTGAGAAATCTTTCCGCCGCCTACGGGCAACGGCTCGCACTGGACGCCGTGAGCTTCACGCTCGCGCCGGGACAGCGTCTCGCCGTCATCGGCACTTCGGGCAGCGGCAAGTCCACCCTCCTCAGGCTGATCGCGGGGCTCGACGCGCCTGTCGAGGGTGAGATATACCTCGACGGCGTGCAGGTCTCGAAGCCTGGCGCCGTGCTCGTGGAGCCGCACGATCGAGCACTCGGCATGGTGTTCCAGGATCTCGCACTGTGGCCCGCCCTGAGCGCGCTGGACAATGTGGCGCTGGGATTGGCCGGAGCCCTGACTGGCCGGACCGCGGCCCGTGACCGGGCCCTGGAAGCGTTGGCGCTGTGCGGCGTTGCCGAACTCGCCGCCAGGAATCCGCGCGAGATGTCGGGCGGGCAACAGCAGAGGGTCGCCCTCGCGCGCGCGCTCGCCGTGACGCCACGGTGGCTGCTGCTCGATGAGCCTTTCGGTGGCCTCGACATCGTCACGAAGGAACAACTGACCCGGGACATCCTCGCGATCCTCGAACACACCGGCCGTGGTGTCGTCCTCGTCACGCACGATCCGCTGGAAGCAGCGCAACTTTGTCACCAGGTGTTGGTGCTCGACGCCGGGCGCACCGTCGAGGCGGGCGAACTTGCCAGGCTTCTGCAATCACCCCGGTCGTCCATCCTCCAGGCGTTTCAGCGCATCCTGGTGCGGGCGTCGGGCGCCGGGGAGAGATGAATCGGATCGAACGGCCCGACCCGCACCAACGAACAATCGTTGCGAACCCCGGGGGCGTGCGCGGCCACGCGGATCCCTCAAGGCACGCCGCGGCTGAAGCGGATGTTGTCCTTCTCGATACCTTCCTTCACGACCGACAGGCCGCCGCCCGCGATCATCCATTCCAGCCGGTGATCGCGATACTGCCGCTTGATCTGTCCCGCATCGAGCAACGCACCCAGGTCCGGCAGCGCGGCGATCGTCTGCTTCAACTGCCCGGTGACCTGCGCCACCGGCGGCTCGAGATTGACGCGCTCGAACCAGTCCTCGAGGCGCGAACCGGGCCTCGGCAGGTAACCGTAGCCGGCGGATCGGTAAAGGTAGGGCGCCACTGCGATATCGCCCCAGCCGAAACGCACGCCGTTGAACCAGAGGCGACCCTCGAGTTGCCGGTCGAGCCACGCCTGGTGGCGTACGATGTTGGCATGACCGAACGCCACCAGGCGCTCCGCGAGGGCGCCGCTGGCTCGCCGGAATCGCGTCACTTCCATCGTGCCCCAGTTGTTGGGCTCGTACTGCGTGTCCATGAGATCCTCGATCATGCGCACGCGTGCACGTTCGGCCGGCGAATCGGGCAGCAGTTTCGGCTCCGGCCACTTATCCTCCAGGTACTCGAGGATGATGGTGGAGTCGAACACCTGGAAGTCGCCGTCGATGAGCGTCGGCACCTCCGCGCGCGGATTCGCCTCGACGAATTCGCCGGCAGTCTTGCCGAGCGACAGACCTTCGGGGACGCTGACCTCGAAGTCGAGGCCCTTGGCGTACAACGCCATCTTGACCTTCATGACGTACGCCGACAGCGGGTGTTCGTAGAGTTTGAGCACGGCGTGTCGTTACCTGATGATTGCGTGGCAGCGTGATTCGATCATGTTTCGCGTCGGGCGTTGCCGCGGCTTGCCGACGGCATGCCGGTCGGGCACTACGGCACCAGCACGACCTTGCCGCTCACCCGCTTGTTCATGACCTCGTTCAACGCTTCGGCAGCGCGTTCGAGCGGATAGGTCGCGTGGATGTGCGGCTTGACCTTGCCTTCGACGAATAGGTTCATGAGCGCCGCGTTGTTGGCGCGATTGCGCTCCGGCTCGTTCTTCGTGAATGCGCCCCAGAACACCCCGACGATCGAACAGCCCTTCAACAGCGTCAGGTTGAGTGGGATCTTCGGGATGTCACCGGCCGCGAAACCCACGACCAGGAAGCGCCCCTTCCAGGCCATGTCGCGCAGCGCCGGCTCCGAGTACGGCCCGCCCACGGGATCGTAGATGACGTCCACGCCCTTGCCGGCCGTCAGCGCCTTGACTCGCGTGCGCAGGTCGTCGGACGCATAGTTGATGAGCTCGTCGGCGCCGTTGGCCCTGCATACCTCGAGCTTCTCGTCGGACGAAGCCGCCGCGATCACACGTGCGCCCATTGCCTTGCCCAGTTGCACGGCGGCGAGTCCGACGCCGCCCGCTGCCCCGAGCACCAGCAGCGTCTCACCAGCCTTCAGTTCCGCGCGATCCTCGAGCGCGTGGTACGACGTCCCATAGGTCAGGATGAAGGCAGAGGCCGGCACGAAATCCATCGCATCGATCAGCGGGATCAGCCGGTCGGCATCCGTGACGAGTTCCTCGGCGAAGCCACCCCAGGTAGCGGCTGCGATGACGCGATCACCCGGCTTCCAGCCGGTGACGCCCTCGCCCACCGACTTCACCACGCCGGCCACTTCACCTCCCGGCGAGAACGGCGGCTCGGGCTTGAACTGATACTTGCCCTGGATGATGAGCGTATCCGGAAAGTTCACCCCGGCCGCCTTCACACCGACCACCACCTGGCCCTTGCCGGCTTTGAGCGGAGGAATGTCCTCCACGACAAGCGTGTCTGGAAGACCCAATTGTTTGCACAGGACTGCTTTCAAGTCATGGCCTCTTTCAACACGAACAACACGAAGAACACGAAGGACTGGAAGAAAAACCCCAGCTCACGACTCTTTTTACACCGTCTTTCATGAGCACCACATCGAAGTTCAAGAGATATCCGAGCTGGAATCGGCCCGGTCTCGGATAGGAGAGCATTCGGGCCGGGTGGATCGGGATGAGTTTCTCCACCGTGTTTCAGCCTTTCGGACCGGACAGAATCTTCTCGACCTGCCGCCACCCCGCCTCCGCCATCGGCCGCGCACGCTTGCCCTGCTCGATCGCATGAGCGCTCGATGCCGTCCCTTCCACCACCCGCCCCATGATGCCCTGCAGGATGCCGGCGAGGCGGAACATGTTGTAGGCGGCGTAGAAATCCCAATTCGGAATTCCCGACCGGCCGGTCCGGCGGCAATAGGTCGCCACGTACTGTTCTTCGCTCGGAATGCCGAGAGCCGCAAAATCGAACCCGTGCATGCCGCGGAACTCCGCCGAAGTCAGGCGCCACGTCATGCAGTGGTAGGAAAAATCCGCGATCGGGTGACCGAGAGTCGACAATTCCCAGTCGAGCACCGCGACGATTCGCGGCTCGGTCGGATGGAACATGACGTTGTCGAGCCGATAGTCGCCGTGCACGAGGGTGGTCTCGTCGCCGGGCGGAATGTTCTTCGGCAGCCATTCGATCAGGTTCTCCATCGCCTCGATGCGATCGGTCTCGGAGGCGCGATACTGCTTGCTCCAGCGCGCGATCTGGCGCTCCAGATAGCTGCCTTGCTTGCCGTAATCGCCCAGTCCCACGGCCTGGTAGTCGACGCCGTGCAGCAACGCAATGACGCGATTGAGCTCATCGAAAATGGCGGCACGCTGTTCCCGCGTCATGCCGGGCAGCGAAGGATCCCACAGCACGCGTCCGGGCACGTACGCCATGATGTAGAAGGCCGTGCCGATGACCGTTTCGTCCAGGCACAGCGCGTAGGTCCTGGCGACTGGCACTCCGCTGTCGCGCAGCGCGGTGATGACACGGTATTCGCGATCAACCGCGTGTGCGGAGGGCAGCAGTTTGCCGGGTGGTTTGCGGCGGAGCACGTAGCGCTCGCCGCCCGCCGAGAGAATGAACGTCGGGTTCGACTGGCCGCCCTTGAACTGCTCGACGGCGAGACTGCCTTGAAAGCCCTCGACCTGACCGCTCATCCAGCGCGCGAGTGCAGCCTCGTCGAACCGGTGCTTGTCCTGAACCGGCATCGTGCCGACGTTCTCCTCGTGCATCTCAGCCCCCCGATGAAGAGCGGCAGAATACACTGCGGCCCAGACCTTGAGAACGACGCTTCTTGCGGACTTCCGGCGCGCGACACTAGACTTCGACCCCTTTGCTTCGAGGGGGCCGCGATGAAGGATTTCCAGGGCAAAGTGGCGGTGGTCACGGGCGGTGCCAGTGGACTGGGTCGTGCCATGGCGCAGCGCTTCGCGCGCGAGGGCATGCAGCTCGTACTGGCGGACGTACAGCAGGACGCGCTCGATCGCACCGTGTCCGAGTTCACGGCTGGCGGCCATGTCGCCATCGGTGTGCGCTGCGACGTCTCCAGGGCCACTGACGTGGAAGCCCTGCGCGATGCGACCATCGCCCGTTTCGGCAAGGTGCACGTGGTGTGCAACAACGCCGGCGTTGCGCCCGGCGGATTGGCGTGGGAGAGCACGCTCGCCGACTGGGAGTGGTGCCTGGGCGTCAACGTCTATGGCGTCATCCATGGCTTGCGCAGCTTCGTGCCCGTGATGCTCGCGCAGGGCGAGCAAGGTCACATCGTCAACACCGCTTCCGTGGCGGGGCTGATCTCGCCACCGGGCATGGGCATCTATTGCGTATCGAAGCATGCGGTGGTCACGCTCACCGAGTGCCTCCAGCACGACCTCGCGTCCAAGTCGGACCGGATCAAGGCCTCGGTGCTGTGCCCGGCCTACGTCCCCACGGCCATCGCGGATTCGGAGCGCAACCGCCCTGCCGATCTCAAGAATCCCGAGCGTCCGAAGACGGCCGACGATCTTTCGCGCGAGGAACTGTTGCGCAAGGCCGTGTCGTCGGGCCGCATCACCGCGGAGCAGGTGGGCGATCGGGTGTTCGAGGCGATCCGCGACGAGCGCTTCTACATCCTGCCGCACCAGAAGATCAAGGGCGCGATCGAAACGCGCATGCAGGACATCCTGCTCGAGCGCTCGCCGACGGATATGTCACAGCCGCCGAAGGGGCATCGAACCCGCGTGTGACCGGCGGCGTCCTCAGGGCGGGGCGTTCGTCTTCTGCGCGGTGAATTCATCGAAAGCATGAACCGCTTCGGCCGCGTACATCAGAGACGGGCCGCCGCCCATGTAGACGACGACGCCGAGCGCCTCCATGACTTGTTCCCTGGTCACGCCGAGCCGTACGAGCGCTTTCACGTGGAAGCCGATGCAACCGTCGCAGTGACCAGCCACCCCCAAGGCGAGGGCGATCAGTTCCTTCTCGGCTTCGGTCAGCGCGCCCGCTTTCATCGCCCCTTTCGCCATGGCGCCGAATCCGCCCAGGACATCCGGAACGAACTTCCGAAGCTCGACGATGCCCCGGTTGATGTTGTCGGTGAGTTCGATGTACGACTTGTTCACGGTTCGCTCTCGTTGTCAGGACAGGCAGGAGCCTACCAGACCGCCGCGCGAATCGATTGACCGGCATCAAGCCGGAGCAATTCCTCCGTCGCGCGAGCCGGCAAGTCGAGGCTCTTCTATAGCTCCGCCCACATCCGCATGAGGTTGTGATAGCAGGCGACGAGTGAGACGGCAGGCTCCGAGTCGCCCTGCGCCTGCCGCAGTTGCAGGATCGCCATGTCCAGCTCGAACAGCAGCCGGCGTCGTTCGATGTCGCGGATCATGCTCTGGATCCAGAAGAACGAAGCGACGCGCACGCCCTGCGTGACGGGCTCGACCCGATGCAGGCTCGACGCCGGATAGAGGATCAGATCGCCGGCCGGCAGCTTCACCGAGTGGGCGCCGTAGGTATCCTGCACCACGAGTTCGCCGCCTTCGTAGTCATCCGGGTCCGACAGGAACAAGGTCGCCGACAGGTCGGTTCGCACATGCTCGCCCGTGGGCGCGAACGTGCGCACGGCGTTGTCCACGTGATTGCGGAACGCATTGGTCGTACCTTCGTAGCGATTGAACAAAGGCGGATAGATGCGTTTCGGCAGTGCGGCGGAAAAGAACAGCGCGCTCTTGCCCAGATCGTCCAGTACGATCAGCCGCGCTGCGCGCGTCGCGGGCGAGTCTTCCGGCAGTTGCAGGTTGTTCTTGACCTGCGCCGATTGCGTCCCCGCCGTGACGCGGCCATCGGTCCAGGGTGCGGTATCGATCAGATTCCGGATGCGAATGACCGCGTCGCTGCTGATCGCCTGGGGAACGTGCAGCATCATGGCGGGGATTTCCCTTTCAACGCGACCATCCCCTCGCCCCCCGCTTCCATCGGCCGCAAACGAGGGACAGGCGGCATCAGAACTTCAGTGTCAACGTGACCTGCGCCGCACGCGTGGTTCCCGGATAGGCGAACGGACCGTTGGGGTAGATCGCTTCGAAATACCTGGTGTCGAACAGGTTGAACACGTTCAGGCGCACGTTGTAGCGTGGCTGATCATAGGCGAGCATGGCATCGAAGCGAACATAGCTGTCGACCTGCCGCCGCGTAGGAGCGGTGACGTTGTCGGTGCTGACGGCGTAGCCCTGCCGCGCCCCGACGAAGTCCGCGCCGCCGCCGACCTTCCAGCCGCTGCCGAGATCGTAGGTGGTCCACACCGTACCCGAGTATGGCGGCGTATTGGGCGGGCGCAGGCCGATCGCGGTGGGATTGAGATGCTCGTCGATCTCGGCCTTCATGAAGGCCACCGCGGTGAAGACCTCCCAATTGCGGGTGATGCGTCCCGCCGCTTCCAGCTCGATGCCGTCGGTGTGACGCCTGCCCGACAGCAGGACGATGTCGGGGACGGCCAGGTCGGTATTGCGTTCATTGGTCTTCTCGGTCCGGAAGATCGCCGTGCGCGCCGACAGGTTGCCGTCGAACAGCTCCCACTTCGCACCGGCCTCGATGTTCCGGTTCTTCTCCGGCGGCGTATTCTGCGAACGCGCGTCGAGGGCGTAGAGGTCCGCGGACGGATTGAACGAGGTGCCGTACGAAACGTAATAGGTGGCTTCGTTGGTCGGCTGATACATCACGCCCGATCGGTAGCTCCAGACGCGATCGCGGCGCTGGAAGTTCGTCACCTGGCCCAGAGTCGCCGTGGTGGAGCTGGTCGTCGTGTAGTCGGCATCGAAGTGGTCCCAGCGCGCGCCGAGCACGACTTTCCACTGCCTGGTCAGCTCGATGATGTCCTGTCCGTACAGGCCGATCGTGCTGGCGTGGAATTTCTGCGGATTCACGCGGAAATACGAATTGCTGTAGTTCACGGGCAGCGTGGGAAAGGGATTGGGATCGCCCACCATGGTGGCCGGATCGCCCGTCGCGGTCGGCGTGGTCCCCGCGTTGGCGTAGCTCCACCGGTCGGCGTACTCCCTGACAAGCTCGGTACCGGCCAGGATGAAGTGATTCATATTGAGCAGGCTGAGCTTGCTCGTGAGGTCGGACTGCAGCGTGACGGTGCTTTCATCGGCACCGCGCGCCTGTCGACCCCGGTTGACGATGGTCGAGTCGGTGATGAACTGGGCGTTGCCGGTACTCGGCGCCACTGCGCGCAGGTCGCGCTTGAAGTCGCCGCGGCGCAGGACCGTCTTGACCTCGGTATCGCTGTTGAATTTGTGGATCCACCCGGCGGTGGCGATCGTGGCGCTGTCCTTCTGGTAGTTGGTGGACGCGATGCCGTAGAACCGTTCGATCGGCACGTTTATCGGCCGCCCGCCCTGCCTGTTGACGATCGGAATGCCGTAGTCGGGCAGATCGTTGTACTCGAGGTGATAGAGCGACAGCATGAACTCGTTCTGCGTGCCGATGCCCCAGCGCACCGACGGCGCGACGCCCTTGCGGTCCGTGTGCGCATAGTTGCGGAAGGTATCGCCGTCCGTGAGCATCGCGTTGATGCGCAGCGCCGCCTCGTCGCCGAGCTTCTTGTTGAGGTCGGCGGTGACGCGCTTGTATTCGAAGCTCCCGACCGTCATCGAGACCCGACTGCGATCGGTGAGCTGCGGCACTTTGCTGACCTGGTTGATGACGCCGCCGGTAGAGCCGCGGCCGAAGACCATGGATGCCGACCCGCGCAGCACGTCGATCTGCTCGTAGTTGAAGGTGTCGCGGTTGTACTGGGCAACGTCGCGCATGCCGTCGAGATACAGGTCGCTCACGGCGCTGTAGCCGCGCAGCGTGATGTTGTCGCCGATGCGTCCGCCTTCGGCCGCGTTGAAAGTCAGGCCCGCGACGTTGCGCAGCGCGTCCTTCAGCGTATCCGATCCACGTTCGACGATCAGCTTCTCGGGGACGATCGTGACCGATTGCGGAATGTCCTTCGCCAGCTGCTTCACCTTGCCGATGCGGGTCGTGCCGCCCCGGTAACCGGTGGACTCCTGCACCGCCGAGTCTTCGACCTGTACCGCAGGCAGCACGGTTTCCGTGGGCGTCTTGGGCCTGGCGCCGGTTGCATCCTGCGCCAGGACCGGTAGCGGAGTGAAGCCAACGCCGGTCAGCATCGCTCCGAGCGGTAGCCATGCGGTACGGGCGCGCTGCGACTCTTTCGAGACGCTGGGGAGCGTCGCACGGCGCGCCGAATCGATCGCGCCTCGACGCGAACCGAATTCGGCCAGAGCAGCCGCGAGCGGCCGCAAGACGAGTGGGTGCTTCAATGGTCTCTCCCTCGAGATAGTCATGGCTGGCTGGCTATCCGGAAGCGACTCGCCCGGTTGGCTGGCTGTTGTGTTCTATGCGATACGCGAAGGCGCGCCACGCCGAGCGACGCAGCTGGCCGTCATTTGGTCAGGATCAACTTGCCTTTGCTGGTCAGACGCAACGTGTACATCTCTCCGTTGTGCTCGATCAGCAGTTCGTGGCCGCCATCGAACAACGCGCGGCTCTCGTACACCCGCTGCGGCTTCGATGCACGGTCGTACCGCCCGGTGCGCCCCGCTAGCAGTACCGGGGCGACAGCCACACTGCGCGGATCACTCATCGCCGCGATGGCTCCGTGATGAAGCCGA
>Ga0163144_10030926_pt1 | contig 10230 bp, 8 predicted proteins | sample OliLak19BULKMAT1_FD_123175 | JGI IMG/M metagenome (GOLD analysis project Ga0163144, IMG submission 123175) | Freshwater microbial mat bacterial communities from Lake Vanda, McMurdo Dry Valleys, Antarctica - Oligotrophic Lake LV.19.BULKMAT1 | ecosystem: Environmental > Aquatic > Freshwater > Lake...
ATCACTTCATCACTTCATCACCCACTCACTTCATCACCCACTCACTTCATCATCTCTTCGCCGGTAGCCCGGCCGCGCGCTCCGCCATCGTCTCGCACAAACTCCGCCACACCGTCTCGGGGTCCTTGCCCGCGTCGATCACGGCGTAGCGCGACGGGTCGCCCCTGGCCAGGTCGAGGTAGCCCTGCCGCACCTTGCGGTGGAAGGCAGCGCCCTTGGCCTCCATGCGGTCCAGGAGCGGGGAGAGCCGCCTGCCCGCGGCGGCCTCATCAAGGTCGAAGACGACGATCAGGTCGGGCTGGAGATTCTGGGTGGCGACGCGCGCGACCGCGGAAATGTCGCTCCCGGGCATTCCGCCCGCCGCGCCCTGGTAGGCGAGCGTGCTGGCGACGAAGCGGTCGGCCAGGACCAGTTCGCCGGCCTTGAGAGCGGGACGGATGCGCTTCTCTACCAACTCGGCGCGGCTGGCCATGTACAGCAGCATCTCGCAGCGCAGGGACATATCCATCCCCGGCTGCACGCGGGCCAGCAACGCCTCTCGGATCTTCTCGCCCACCGGCGTGCCACCGGGTTCGCGCACCTCGCAGATCGGAAGGCCTGCGGCCTTGGCGGCATCGGCAAGGCGTCGGAACTGTGTGCTCTTGCCCGAGCCGTCCGGACCCTCGAAGACCACGAACCGCGCGCGGTACTTCGGCAGCCACGGGAGGCTGTCGTGCGGGGCCTGGGGGACGGGCTGAACTGAAGAAGAACTCGACACGGGTGAGTCCTCTGCGGGGTGGCGGCGGCGAACACGAACCGGGGCGCGAGTGTAGCGGGAGACGCCCTCGCGTGGAGGCACTGGCGCAAGCCTGGGCGCTCCGCGGCGTGTGCCGACGAAAAAACCCAGCGACTGCAGTCGCTGGGTTCTTGGGGGGTGAACATGGAACTCGTGGGAGGGTTCAGTCCTCGGGCACATGGTCGCTGGTCACGACCTCGCGGAACCGCTGGCGGAGTTTCCTGGTGATCGGGCCCTCGCCCTCGGAGATGCGGAACTCGCGGGTGATCTTTTTGCCGTCGTGCTGGTCGATCTGGGTGACGCTGATGATCTCCGCCGCGGAGCCGGTGAGGAAGACCTCGTCGCCGTCGAGAACGTCCTCGAGGCGCATCCGCTTCTCCAGGCACCGCACGCCGATGTCCTTGCACAGGGTCTTGACGACAAACTCGCGGGTGATCCCCTCGAGCATGCCGTCCTCGGGAGGGGGCGTGTAGACCTTGCCGCCCTTGACGACAAAGACGTTGTCGCCCGATCCCTCGGTGACATAGCCGTCGGTATTGAGCATGATGACCTCGTGGCAGTCGAAGTCGATCGACTCGCACTTGGCCAGGATGTTGTTGAGGTAGTTGAGGCTCTTGATGCGCGGGTCGAGGCAGGCGATGGGCGTCTTGGGCCGGTTGGCGACGACGACGCGCATCCCCTTCTCGTACATGTCCGGCGGGAAGAGCGAGATCTGGTCGGCGATGCAGATGACCCCGGGTGTGGGGCAGCGGCGAGGGTCCAGCCCCAGCGTGCCGACGCCGCGCGTGACCAGCAGGCGGATGTAGCCGTCGGTGATGCCGTTGGCCTCGATGCAGGCGCGCTGCACGCCGACCATCTGCTCCCTGGAGATCGGGATCTTCATGCGGATCGACTCGGCGGACTTCCACAGCCGCTCGATGTGCCGCATGCACTTGAAGATCCGGCCCTTGTAGACACGGATGCCCTCGAACACGCCGTCGCCGTAGAGCAGGCCGTGGTCGTAGACGTTCACCGTCGCCTGGCTCTTGGGGACCATGCGGCCGTTGACATAGACCAGCGGCTTGTCGGTGTAGAACGTCGGGTTGTTCCACAACTCGGGCGCGGGGAGACCGTGTTTCTCCTGCAGGTGCGCCAGGGATTGCGCCTGCGCGCCGTTGGCGTGAGAGCCGTTGGTCGTGCTGGTGGGTCCGGGCTTGCTGGAGACCTGGGTCATGGTCTTCCCTCCTTGTTGGCCGCTGTGGCCCTTGTGCATCGGCGTTCCCGTTGCCCGGCTCCGCGAGCCGGGGTGGGGGGCGGGGCGGGCCGCCCGAGTCCTGTGCCGCAGCGGGGGTTATTGGCCGTTCCGCGGCGGTCGCGGCCATGATACGCGAGGATACGCGACGGTACGCCGACCCGCAGGCTCGGTGCATGGGGTGCATGGGGTACGCCGCGGGGGGGCGGGGGTTCGGGGGGGGAGGGGGCGATCAGAGGGGGACCGGAAGGTAGGGCCATGCGGTCGGCAACTGACCAGTCACCTTGATGGCGCGACTTGGAACCAACATCAACGTGGTCGCAGCAGGTTCACAGTTCTCGCTTGCGCCGATTACGCAGGCTGCGCGAGTACACGCTCTCACGCAGATCGCGCGCAATCTGGGCACTCGACTTACCCTTCCACTCGGGACGGTCCTTCCACATCCCGAAAACCTTCAGGATCGGGTCCGACAACGGACCACGCTTAGCCCGGCGTGCCGCCTTCTTCTTGGTTGCCCGCTTCGCAGGCGTCATGATCTTCTTGGCGTTCTGCCGCGGCCGATCGTCCCGCACGATCACCACCCGCGTCCCGTCCGGGAGTTCGCCATGAGTATTGACGACAATGAGGCCGTCGCGGACGATTGTTCGGAGCATCATGGATGCACCTCATTCAAGTTATGCTCGTTCGCCGGCCATGCGTAGCACCTCGCGCCGCGATCATTGAAGCTCGGGTCGTCCCAACGACGATGTTCGCGGCGTGTTCGCGCCGTATCCGCCCGCCGGAGATTCCGTTTCGGAGCTATTGTGGTTCCGAAGCTCAAAGCCGGGAACCCCCGACCGATTAGCCCCTAAGAGTAGAGGGGTAAGGGGGAAGGAATGCCTGCGGCTTGTCCTCGGCCCTCTCTCACTGTTCGATCGGCTAGGCGGCTCCGGATAGACCGGCAACAATCGGTGTTTATGGGCAACGGAGGGTCTCGATGAGTCCTACAGGCATCTGCAATCAGCGCTCGCGGCAGTTGACCCCGCCTTTCATAATCGCGGTGCTGTACGCGACGTCGGCAACCTGGGGTCAGCCGACACACACCGTCGAGGGCAAGACGTACGCCACCGTCCCGGAACGTGTGCTGGTCCACCCCGGCGGCACCTTGGAGGTCCAAGTGCATGCGGTAGAGGTTCCGGCGGGGGGCCGGCTCGAGGATGTGTGTCCGACCATCGTGCCCGTGTTCGAGTTGTTGCCCGATGGGAGGCTGCAAGCTGGCCTCACCGTTCGGAACGATAGCGGTGTGGAGACCGCCGCCTTCCGTTACATTGAGCCGTGGGGCGTGTCGATGACGGCGGAGGGTACCGAATACGTCGTGGACGCGCGTAGGCGTTACCGCACGAACTCGCACGGCACGTTCCTACCAGATTACGTCGAACACCTCGAGGGGTCTGAGACGGTTTCGGTTCTATATGGCATCCGGGAAGACCCTTTCGGGATGGCCGCGCCGATGGTCCATCATCGCGCACCGGGCTGGACGATCACCTTTCAGCCAGACATCGGCCAGTTTGATGCGGCGTTCGGTGAAGCCAGTCGTGCCGACATGCTCTTGTCGCTGGATAGGGTCAAGGTGCGCGTCGAGAACGTGCTTCTCGACAGCGTCGGGAACGTGAACGTGGTGATTAACTTCGCGCCAACGCCTGCGAACCGGGCCGCGACTACCACCTTGGACCTTTTCGACAGTAATTGGGGGCCGGTGATTGGCCATGTTTTCGACCTCGCCGAGGCGAACAGCGAAGAGGGATATGAGATCACGCTGTACGGCGGCCTGCCCTCCGGAGGAGTGCCATTCGTCCATACCAATGGCTTCGGCACCGACACGGCGACCCGCATCGCATACCCGCCAGCTCTCGGTCGGCACCTTCAAGTCGGCATCATCCCACCGGGCGATGGCACGACGACGATCAGCACCGGGCGCATATGGGATTGGGACGCCCTAGACGGACCCCGCGCGGCGACCGACGAGGACTTCGAGGCCGTGATGACCCATGAGGTTTTCCATGTTGTGGGCTTCCAATCGCTCGGCGACGTGCCCAACATCCCGCACGCCGAGAACGTGATCACGATATGGGACGCATTTCGCTTCCCGAACTCGGCGGGACCCACAATTTCGGACGCCGAACTCAGCTCGGTGGCCCGGGAGTTGCGGCCCATGCAGGCCGCGATCTTCGCCTCGGCGATCAACGACGCGAACTCCGTATACCCAGCGGCCCAAGGAAGCCGGGCTGGCGGCGACGATGACGAGCCGCAGCACTGGAAGCGCCACACCGCCCTCACTCCGCCGGTGCCCGTGGGGATCATGGACCCATCGCCGACCGCAGCGTCGGCGGCCAATGGCGGGCGATACTACAAGCTACCCGACCTGCGGGCCTTGGACATCATCGGCTGGAACCTGAACTCGGCCGCGATTCGGCAAGGTGCCTCCATCATTCCGCTCGGAGAACCACAGGACGGAGTCGCGCTCGCCAGTGCCACGCCGACGTTCACATGGGGTCCAGACGACGAGAACTTCAAGTGGCACCTGTGGGTGTTTAGCGAGACTTCCACTGCGCCAGCGGACAACGTCATCACCGTACTCGATCTGCTCGACACCACGTTCACGGTGCCCATCGACCAAGCCCTCCCGGCCGGTCTTTATACTTGGCTCATCGCGGGCGAGAACGAGACCGGCTATGTCTACTCGGCCACCCGCACTTTCACTATCTCCACCCAAGTGTGCGCTGTTGATTTTAACGATAACGGCGTCGCTGACGTGCCGGACATTTTGCGTTCCTCTCCGCATGGTTCGCGCAGGATCCGGTCGCCAACTTTGATGGTGTTGACGGCATAACTGTCCCCGACATCTTCGCGTTTCTGTCGGCGTGGTTCGCAGGATGTTGAGTTCATGACTCTCCCGTGGGCGCTAGGTTCTGAAAGCCTTCAGCCCGGAGGTTCCACCCGCAAGTTCCGCGACGACAGCCGGCGGCATCAAGACCCGCTCGCACATCTCTCCGACTTGCGGTAGGAGGCCCAGACAGGCCATTGCGCGGATCGGCGATGTGTCGCTGACGACGACCACCGATCAACCCGCCAGCCTCTTGATCGCCGCGGCATCGGCCTTCACATCGTCGAGCGTCGGCCGCCAGATAGCGATTTTTCGCTTGCGCAGTTCGATCTCGAGTTGCACCCGCTCAAGCCCCGCCAGTCGTGCCGCCGCGGCGAGATCAAGCCGCTCGGCGTCGAACAATCGACAAGCGAACTCAACCAGCGCCTCGCCCTCACTGAGGCCGGCCTTGCGGAGGATGTCATCGGGGATCGTGATCGTCATCTTTGCTCAGCCAATACTATGCGGGTTGCCGATCACCCCTTGCTCTTGGTATCCCCCCGCGCGAAGATGCTCGCCACATAGTTCAGCACGTCCGTCGCGCTGGTCTCGTTGTAGCCGAACTGCTTGATCAGGCGCTGCTTCACGATGTCGATCTTCTGCTGCGTCTCGTCATCGGGGACGCTCGACACCAGGTTCTTGAGTTTGATCGTGTCGCGCTGGTCCTCGAAGAGTTTGAGTTCCAGGGCCTTGTACAGGCGTGCGTTGGTGTTGTACTCGAACCGCTTGCCGTCGAGCGCGAGCGCCCCGATGTAGTTCATGATCTCCTGGCGGAAGTCGTCCTTGCGGGCATCGGGGATGTCGATCTTCTCCTCGATCGACCGCATCAGCCGCTCATCGGGCTCATCGTACTTGCCGGTGTACTTGTTGAGCACCTTCTCTCGCTGCGTGTACGCCCGGACGTTCTCGATGTAGTTCTGGTTGAGGCGCTTGATCGCCTCCTCATCGGCGCTGATGGCCCGCTGCACCTCGGCCTTGATGATGTCCTCGTACTCCTCCTTCACCAGCGACAGGATCTCGCGGTACCGCTTGCGGATGTCCTCATCCGCGATCAGAGAGTGGTGCGAGAGGCCGCTCTCGAGTTCGTTCATCACCATAAAGGGGTTGATGCACTTCTCATCGACCGCCTGGCGCGAGACCAGCGCGTTGGACACCTTGTCCTGTACATACCGCGGCGAGATCCCGCTCATCCCCTCGCGAGGGCATTCCTCTTTCAGTTCCTTGATCGAGTCCTCGGTGAAGCCGGCGATGGCCTTGCCGTTGTAGAGTTTCATCTTCTGCATGATCGCCAGGCCCGCCTTCTTGGGGGCCTCCAGGCGCGTGAGCACGGCCCACATCGCCGCGACCTCCAGCGTGTGCGGGGCGATGTGCATGTTGCGGATGCGCTCGGGGCCGAAATCCTTCTGGTAGATCTTGATCTCGTCGTCGAGCCTGATGTTGTAGGGCACATCGATCTTGATGGTCCGGTCCCGGAACGCCTCCATCATCTCGTTGTTCTGGAGCCGCTTGTACTCGGGCTCGTTGGTGTGCCCGAGGATCACCTCGTCGATGTGCGTCTGCGCGAACTTCTTGGGCTTGATGAGGTGCTCCTGCGACGCCCCGAGCAGGTCGTACAGGAACGCGACATCGAGTTTGAGCACCTCGATGAACTCGCAGATGCCGCGGTTGGCGATGTTCAACTCGCCATCGAAGTTGAATGCGCGGGGGTCGGAATCCGAGCCGAACTGGGCGATCTTGCGGTAGTTGATGTCGCCGGTCAACTCGGTCGAGTCCTGGTTCTTCTCGTCCTTGGGCTGGAAGGTGCCGATGCCGACGCGGTCCTTCTCGCTCAGGATGATCCGGCGGACCTTTACATGCCCCATTGCCTGCTTCCAGTCGCCGGCGTACTGGCGCATGAGTTCGTCGTAGACGCGCCGGCAGAACGGGCAGAGTTCCCCCTGGAGGCGGAGTTGGCCGGTGCGGAACTGCGGCGTGTAGTTGGCGTTGAGCCGCGCCAGGATGTCCGCTCGCGCCTCCTTGGGCACGAGCATCAATGGCTCCTCGTGCATCGGACACGGGAACTCGTGGTCCCTTCCGCCCGCCCCACCAGTCCCCCCGCCCGCGCCGCAGTTTTCATCCAGCAGCCAGGAGAACGAGTACACCGCGCCCGCATCGGTCTTCGAGTACGCCTCCAAACCCTTCTTGAGCAGACGCGCGATCGTACTCTTGCTGGAGCCGACAGGCCCGTGCAGGAGCAGGATGCGCTTGTCGGTGCCGTACCCCTCCGCGGCCGAGCGCAGAAAGTCCACGAGTTGGGTCAGGGACAGGTCCAGGCCATAAATCGCATCGGTGCCGTTGTCGATGGGGTCTGAGAAGAAGTGGTACCGCACGCAGTCGCGCTTGAAGACGCGATACTTCTCAAACCCGTACGAAAGGATGGCGTCGTACAGCCGCTGGTACGCGTTGCGCGCCACGCTGGGCTTGGCCTGCGCCAGCGCGAGATAGTCAAAGAACGAACCCTCCCAGTGGTGCTGCTGGAAGGTGCGCCGGTCCAGGCGCGACTCGATGAGCGAGGCGAGTTCGCCGCCCACTGCTCCCCCCATCGAACCCCCCATCGCTCCACCTCCACCCCCCCCACCACCAAGGGCATCGGGGGACAGGCGGACGCGGCCAAGGTTGCTGCGGCTCTGGTGCATGCGCGGCCTCCTTACGCCGCGTCGTCGCGGCACGAATCACTCGGTTCCAAGCGTCCCGCGCTCCGGTAATGAAGCGCGGCCGCGGTTGGCCGGGGTCGCTGCGCAGGTTCCCCTGCCCAGGCCGGCGCGCCCCTCCCCCAACGCCCACCATCAACGCGACAATATCGGCGTTATCCGGCGTGTCCCGAAGAGAGTTTCGCACGGCACGAAAGGTTATACGTTGTTCGGTACGCCCCGGATCGCGCAGCCTGATACGCACACCCACGCCCACGATGCGGCTCCGCGAATCGTGGCGCTTCCGGACACCGTGCAATGCGAGCCAGGCCCCCGCGTTCAGCCTGCGTACAAACTTCCAGGAGCAACCAGATGACCCGTATTCTTTGCCTTTTGATGGCGGCGTCGGCCGCGATCGGGATTACCAGCGCCACCTCGCTTGCCCAGCCGGAGGCCGGGCGCGGGCCGGGCCCCGGTCCCGATGAGCAGAACGACCGGCCGCGCGAGCGGCAGCGCGAGGCCCGCCCCCAGCGCCCACACATGGATGAGCGTGGCCAGCGCGACAACGCCCGATCACGACCTCGCGATGAGGCGGGGCGCGAAGATCGCGGTGGCGGCAGTGGCGACGAGCGCGGTGAGCGGCGACCGATGCCGCGCGGGGGGGGCGACCGCGCGGGACAGTTTGATGATCGCGGCCCCGGCCCGCGTGGCGGCGATGGCCGCGGGGGCGATGACCGTGGCGGCGATGATCGCGGCGGCGAAGGGCGCGCTGAGGGCCGTCGCCCCCACCCGCCACTCCCGCCCGAAGTCCGCGAACGCATCCGCGAGCGGCTGCGCGACATGCCGCCGGAGCGGCGCGAGTTCGCCCGGCAGCGCATCCGCGAGCATGTGCGGGAGCGCATGCACGAGCAGCGCGGAGGGAGGGGCGGCGATCGCGGCCCCCGTGGTGATGGGCCGCGCGACGGTCAACAGGGCCCACAAGGCGGCGAGTTCCGTGGCGGACCACAAGATCGCGCCGGCCCGCGTGGGCCTCAGCAGTTCCAGGGGCGCGGCGGGCCGCAAGGCGGCGAGTTCCGTGGCGGACCACAAGATCGCGCCGGCCAGCGTGGGCCTCAGCAGTTCCAGGGGCGCGGCGGGCCGCAAGGCGGACGCGGTGAAAACTTCGGTCCTGGGCCGCAAGGAGCCGGTCCGCAGGACGATGGACCACGGCGAGGTCCCGGCCGCGGCGAACGTGATGAGCGAACTGATCGCGACGACAGGGACCTCCCGGGTCGCGAGTTCTGATCTTCGCACCACAAACGCCACGACTCTCACGCAAAGGCACACACGACGACCGGGCATCTCTCTCGGTCATTGTCGCCAGTACATACCTCGCCTCGCAGGTACACTGCAGACATGCCCGCACAACCGCCACAGACCCTTCAATCAAACTTCAACATCTTTCGGGCCTTGCGGCTTGAAGGGCACGAGATTCGCCACTCCAATTTTCTTGGCTGGCTGCTTGATCCCACAGAGAGCCATGGCCAAGGGGAACTGTTCTTGCGAGCGTTCTTTGTCGCTGTTGTCAGAGGCCCACTTGGGTTGCAAGCCACGTCGCTGTCAGGAGTGGATGTCGATGTATTCGGGGAAGTCCAAGTGAGCCGCGAGGTGAATCAGCTTGATCTTCGTATCGTGCTTCCTGGGTTACAGATTGTCGTCGCTATCGAGAACAAGTTGTTCACATCGGAGCATTCCGAGCAGCTAACCCGCTACGCTGACGCGGTGTCGCGCGATTACCCGGGTTGGCGACATTCTCTTCTGTATCTAACCATTGACGGCGAACCGGCTACACACGCGCAATGGCGTGCAATTTCACACCGGCAGGTGGTCGCAGCCATTTCAGAAGCGCACTCAAAGATGTCGCCCCAATGCCCCGTCGCAATTCGGGCATTCGTCCAGCATTACCTTGACCTATTCGCAGATATTTATGCTCGTCGGGAACAAACAACGCGCAGCCACCGTGTTCCGGAAGTGATCGACACCATCTCGGCTGCGGTGGCGGAGCATCCGGGATGGACCTTGGTCGAAACCGCGTCGAGTGGCATTGTCGAGTGTGGACCGACTTCGCTCTTCGAGATGCTTCCGCCAATCGGAACCAAACGTGGACGGAGTCCGCGTGAGTGGCTAACGCTCCGTTTTCACGACCACGGGGCACAGGGCTACGTCGGCCGATATTGGAGACCAACGGAGACGTCGGACGTTACAGTTCGAAATGCTGTCCTTCAGGCTCTCGTGGAGAACGGACAAGAAACCGGGTTTTTCTACAAGGCGGGTTCACTCGATGATGCACTTCGTGGTCGCACGCCCGCATTTTCAGGCGACCGAATCCAAGACTTGCGCACCAGCAAAATTCCGGAACCTGCCGTCCTTAGCCAACTGATTTGCCGGGAGCTGACGGCCATCGACGCGCGTCTCGCGCATATCGTCAAGACGGTGAGAACTGTTCTGCTGCACGGTTGAAGTCACTCCGCGTCTCGTGCGGTGATCCCGCTCCTCACCCGTGCTGCCTTGGCCCGAACATCAACTCGCCCAGCAGTTCGCGGATGCCCATGCCCGTCTCGTCGATGCCGTGCTTGGTCACGCCCATCGCGCTGAGCACGCCGTAGCCAAGCCC
>Ga0163144_10030927_pt1 | contig 10230 bp, 10 predicted proteins | sample OliLak19BULKMAT1_FD_123175 | JGI IMG/M metagenome (GOLD analysis project Ga0163144, IMG submission 123175) | Freshwater microbial mat bacterial communities from Lake Vanda, McMurdo Dry Valleys, Antarctica - Oligotrophic Lake LV.19.BULKMAT1 | ecosystem: Environmental > Aquatic > Freshwater >...
CATCTCGCGTATCTCCACTCCCACCGGGAAACCCGATGACTGGAGAGCCGTATGCGGGAAATCCGCCCGTACGGTTCGGAGGGAGGGGCGGCCCGAAAGGGCCGTCCCTACCCCTATCCAGGCGCGCAACCTCGCGCCCTCTTCCCCGCTCAACCGCTCAATCGTCTCCCCGCACCCACACCCGACCCTCCACCACCCGCGCCGCATATACCGGCAGCGCGACGGTGGCGTCATCGAGACAACTGCCGCTGCGCAGGTCGAACGACTGCTTGTAGATCGGTGAGCTGATCTTGGGCACGCCGCGCTGATCGCCGACGATGCCGCGGGCGATGACGAAGGCCTTGCTGAAGGGATCGAAGTTGCTGACCGCGTGCACGTCGCCGCTGGCCAGACGCACCACCGCCACCTGGCAGCGGCCGATCAGGGCGGCGACGCCGCTGTCGACCGGGATGTCGTCGAGGGCGCAGACGTCGTGCCAGGTTCCGGTGGCGTCGCTGGGCGTCACGATCGGCGCAGCGGGCGCATTCACGACTGCGATTCCTGGAGGGCGGCTGACTTCTCGGCCCAGCGCGCCGGACGCTGCTGGGCGCGTTCGGGCACGAAGACGATCGAGGGGTCGGCTGCGTCGCTGTTCACGAAGGCGCGGAAGCGTTTGAGCTTCTCGGGGTCGTCGATGGTCGACTTCCATTCGCACTGGTAGGTGCCGATTACCCGCGCCATGTCGGCTTCGAGTTCGGCGCCGATGCCCAGGCTGTCATCGATGATCACCTGGCGCAGGTAGTCCATGCCGCCTTCCAGCTTGTTGAACCAGGTGGCGGTGCGTTCCAGGCGGTCGGCGGTGCGCACGTAGAACATCAGGAAGCGGTCGATGTGGCGGATCAGCGTCGCGCGGTCGAGGTCGGCGGCGAAGAGCTGCGCGTGCTGCGGCTTCATGCCGCCGTTGCCGCACAGGTAGAGGTTCCAGCCGTTCTCGGTGGCGATGATGCCGAAGTCCTTGCTCTGCGCCTCGGCGCACTCGCGCGCGCAGCCTGACACCGCACTCTTCAGCTTGTGCGGACTGCGCAGGCCCTTGTAGCGGTTCTCCAGATCGATGGCGAGCTGGGTGCTGTCCTGCACGCCATAGCGGCACCAGGTCTCGCCGACGCAGGACTTCACCGTGCGCAGCGCCTTGCCGTAGGCGTGGCCGGATTCGAAGCCGGCGTCGACCAGGTCGCGCCAGATCAGCGGCAGCTGTTCGAGGCGGGCGCCGAAGAGGTCGATGCGCTGACCGCCAGTGATCTTGGTGTACAGCGCATACTTGCGCCCGACCTGGCCGATGGTGATGAGCTGCTCGGGAGTGATCTCGCCACCGGGCACGCGCGGCACCACCGAATAGGTGCCATCGCGCTGGAGATTGGCGAGGAAGCGGTCGTTGGTGTCCTGCAGGCCGAGGTGCGGCGTCGCCAGCACGTATTCGTTCCAGCAGGCGGCCAGGATCGATGCCACCGCGGGTTTGCACACCTCGCAGCCGGCACCGCGGCCGTGGCGCGCGATGAGGTCGGCAAAAGTGCGGATGCCATGCACGCGGACGAGATGGAAGAGTTCCTGGCGCGAGTGCGTGAAGTGCTCGCAGACATGGTTGTGCACCTCGACGCCGGCCTTCTTCAACTGGTCCTTGAGCAGATCCTTGACCAGGGTCACGCACGAGCCGCAGCCGCTGCCGGCCTTGGTGCAGGCCTTGACCTGGGCGACCTCGCGCAGGCCGTGGGTGGCGATGGCGGCGCAGATGGCGCCCTTGCTGACGTTGTGGCAGGAACAGATCTGCGCCGCGTCGGGCAGCGCGGTGACGCCGAGTCCGGCCGGCTTCGCGCCGGCGCGCTGCGGCAGGATGAGATCCTCGGGATTGGGCGGCAGGACGACGGCATTGGCGGCCAGCGCGCTGAGCGTACCGAACGACGCGGCGTCGCCGACCAGCACGCCACCGATGAGATGGCGGCGATCCGGCGACAGCACCAGCTTCTTGTAGACCTCGGCCGGGGTGTCGCTGTAGGCGACGATGTGGCAGCCGGGGGTGGCGGCGTGGGCGTCGCCGAAACTGGCCACCTCGATGCCGAGCAGCTTCAGCTTGGTGGCGGGGTCGTAGCCGGTAAACGCCGCCGTCACGCCGGCGAGGGTGTCGACGGCGACCTCGGCCATGGTGTAGCCGGGCGCGACCAGACCGTGGCAGCGGCCACGATGCGATGCGCACTCGCCGATGGCGAAGATGGCGGGGTCGACGGTACGACAGGCGTCATCGATGACGATGCCGCCGCGTTCGCCCACCGGCAGACCGCAGGCCTTGGCGAGTTCGTCGCGCGGACGGATGCCGGCCGAGAACACCACCAGGTCGCAGGCCAGTTCGCTCTTGTCAGCGAAGGCCAGGGCGCGCACGCGCTTTGGTCCAGCCGGATCTTCGCCGGCGAGGACGGCGCTCGAACTCTTGCCGGTGTGGACGCGCACGCCCAGGGCTTCGATCTTGCGGCGCAGGATGGCGCCGCCGGCGTCGTCGATCTGCACCGCCATCAGCCGCGGGTTGAACTCGACGACGTTGGTGGTCAGGCCGAGGCGACGCAGGGCGTCGGCGGCCTCCAGGCCGAGCAGTCCACCGCCGATGACGGCGCCGACCCGTGCCGTGGCCGCCCAGGAGCGGATCGCTTCGAGGTCTTCGATGGTGCGGTAGACGAAGCAGCCGGGCAGATCGAAGCCCGGGATCGGCGGCACGAACGGCCGCGAGCCGGTGGCCAGGACCAGGGCGTCGTAAGGCAGGGTGCGGCCAGCAGTCGAGGTCACCGTGCGGGCGCTGCGATCGATGGCGGCGGCGCGCTCATTGGTGTGCAGGGCGATGCCGTGCTCGGCGTAGAAGCCTGGCGCCGCCAGGGCGAGCTGCGCCGGCGTCTTGCCGGCGAAGAAACCGGTGAGGTTGACGCGATCGTAGGCCGGCCGTGGCTCCTCGCCGAGGACGCTGACCTGCCAGGAACGGTGCATGCCGCGCTCGACCAGACGTTCGAGCAGGCGCTGCCCGACCATGCCATTGCCGACCACGACCAGATTGGGGAGTGCAGTCACGACCGTCGCAGTGGCAAGCACCATGCCGCTCCGGTCACCCCGCTTTCTGTTCTATGGCGCAGCAGCCGGCGGCGTCCTGCTGCACGCCGGTACAGTGCCTGGCACGCAGGCGATCAATTTGGGAGCGGCGGCCGGGTGCGCTCCATCAGCGGCCAGCCATCAGCTCCGTTCAGCGCTCCGTTCAGCCCAGGCGGCGCATCAGCTCGCGGCGCTCGTCGGCGATCTCACGTTCGGTGCGGAAACCGAGGCGGCGCAGGATCGGTACCGGCGGGCACCAGCCATGGATGGCGTGTTGGAAGAGGAAGGCGCCGACCGCCAACGGCAGCCCGAAGAAGGCGCGATGCACGCGCAGGCCGAGCACGGTGCCGAGCACCACCAACGCCGAGGCGTTGGTTTCGATCACCCGTTCGATGTCCCATTCCAGATCGAGCTCGCGCAGTCGCCGCCGGATGCGCTCGGAATCGTTGCCGATGGTGGTGAGGCGTTCACGCGTCTCGGCCGCGATGCGCCAGTTGATCACCGGATCGGTGTGATCGGAGACGCGGGTGGCGCTTTCAGCGATGAGTCGGCTCATGGGATTCTCGGGATGAAAGGAAAGCGGTCAGGCGCAGCGATCGCGCCGGGGATCGGAACGGGCCAGGCTTCGCCGGGCGGAGTCTGGCGAGTGCAGCCGCTCAGTAGTGGTTCCAGTGCGGCCCGCCTGCCGCCAGTTCGAGCGGGCCCGGGATGCGGCTCGCGTGCTCGCCTTCCCAGCTTTCGGCCATGTCGATGCGTACGCGCAGCAGCACCAGATCAGGATCGTCCACTCCGCCCGGGAACCAGGCGCGGTACGCCGGCTGCCACATCTGTTGGGCCTTGGCGCGATCGTCGACCAGTTCGGCATTGCCGGTGATCGAGATGAAGCGCCCTTCGCGCGGCAGCATCGAACTGATGTTCACCTGGGGACGCGCGCGGATGTCATCGGCCTGATCGGTGTCGCGTCCGGTGAAGAACCACAGGTCGCCATCGAGGTCGAGCTGCTGGGTCATCATCGGCCGGGCGTGCAGTCGTCCCGCCGAGTCGCTGGAGGTGAGCATGGCGACCTCCATGCCGCGCAGGCGACGGACGAGATCGCGGGTGGAATCGAATCGGTAGGCCGGGGTCATGGCGCGCTCCGTGGTGGCTTCGCGGTGGGGAGCGCGGCGTATGCCAAAGGGATTCCACGCCTGCATGGTTGGTCCAAGCACCGGCGGCAAGGCGGTTTCCATGCGCCCGCAGTGATCATCGCGCGGTTGGCCGTTTCCGCGTCGCAGCGCTGCGCGCCCAGTGGATTGCACTCTGCACGGTGACCATCCCGCCGCAGCGCGATCACATCAGCACGCATTGAATACCACGCAGCGGGTGCATGTTTTCGGCTATGAACTGCGCCCCGCACCGCCGCTGCCGCCACCTCGTGCTCGCCCTCGCCGTCGTGGCGATCGCCGGCTGCCAAGGCGTCCAGCTCGGCCGCAACGCCGACGGGCCATGGGATGAGAACCCGCGCGACCCACCCGGCCAGATCAACCGCCAGAGCATGCCCGCCCTGGTGCCCGGCATCGGCCGCGACACCGACTACGACGCACCACCCTGGATCCAGCGCGTGGCGCCGGGGGCGCGGCCTCCGGGAAAGCCGCTGCCGTCAGGAAAGCCGCTGCCGGGCGCGACGGTGCATTGATCGCGCTCACCAGGCGACGGTCGCCCTGCCCACGGTGCGGATCGATTGTTCGGTGCCGAGTTGGGCTTGGCGGAGCGCGACAACCTGAGCCAATGTGGCCGGATCCTTGTCGGTGGTCTGGTTCAATGCGGCCCCGGCACCGCCGGCAGCAGCCGTCCCACCCACGTCGCCCCCGCCGCCAGGCGTCCGCGCCGCCGCCAATCGCCGAGCGTGGTGATGGTGAGATCGTAGACCGGCGTGGTCGCAGCGACGTCGCCGGCGGCGATCAGCGCGCGCAGCCCGGGGCGGTCGACGCAGCGCGCTCCGCGTGCGGTCTCGACCACGATCGGCGGCGCCGCCAGCAGCGCGCGGCCATGGCGCTCCTCGTGGGTCAGCAGGAGTTTCACCAGCTTGTCCTTGCTGCACCCCGACAGCGGCTCGGCGCCGACGGCGGCGACGAGCAGGATGGAGCCACCGGCGGCCGACGCGCAGGCCCAGGCAGTACAACGGCCTTCGCGCGCAAAATGCTGGAAGAGCTTGTCGATGCCGGATGACAGTTCGCCCAGCGCCGCGTCGTCGAGCGCTGGGGCAGCGGGAAACACGCGCAGCTCGGCGTGGTCAGGAAGCTCGGCGAGCGGGTTCATGGCAGGGGTGTAGGGCGGCACGCAGTTGGGCGAAGCGGGAACTGGGCGTGACGGCGGGGCGCGCAGGAGCGCAGGGATTGCGGGGAGTGTCGGCAGCGACGTGGTGCGAGATGAGCGCTTCGTCGCCCGCGCCTCCCGCGCGCCCCAGCATTGTTCCCCCCCCGCCCCCGCTACCCTCCCCGCCCATGGCTCCGCACGCCTGGCCGTTGGTCGGACTCAAGACCTTCGCCACGCATCCCGCCTGGTGGTTCCGGCCGCTGGCGACGACGCTGGCGGGGTGGCTGGTGATGCTGGCGGCGGTGGTGGCGGTGGCGTGGTGGCGCTGGCCGGCCGGCGACCTGGGATGGTGGCAGCGGCTGCTGGGCATCAGCCTGGCGTTGGGCTGGGGAGTGCTCACCGCGCTGGCCTACTGGCTGCTGCTGGCGCCGATCCTCATGGGCCTGGCCATGGAAGGGCTGGCGCGGCAGGTGCAGACCGCGGCCGGTGCGCCGCCGCTGGCCGAGGAGCGGATCACCGCGGCGGTGGCGTCGAGCCTGCGCGTCATCCTCGGCACCCTGCCCTTCCGTCTGGGTTGGCTGGCGCTGGGCGTGATCGGCGTGTTCACCGGTCCGTTCGCGGCGGTGATCGGTGCCGTCGGCACCGCCCATGTCGCCAGCCTCGACGCCTTCGACATCGCCCTCTCGGTGCGCGGCATCCCTGGCGTCGAGCGCCTGCGGCTGATCCGCGAGCACCGCGAGCACACCCGCGGCGGCGCCGTCGTCGGTGGCGGCCTGAACCTGGCGCTCGGCCTGTCACTGGTGCTGTGGCCGTTCTGGCTGCCTGGCCTGGTCGCCGGTGCCGCGCGCGCCGTGCTCGATTGGCCCGAGGTGCATCCGCAGCCGCTCGATCCGCAGCCGCTGCGCGCGACGGCGCCGCCGGCGATCCCGGAATGACCACGCTCACGGCGACGGAGGTGCTCGGCCCTGACGGCCTGCTCGCCCAGCGCCTGCCTGGCTACGAGAGCCGGCCGCAGCAGGTGGCCATGGCCGAGACGGTGGCGCAGGCGATCGCCGAGCGCACCCACGCCATCGTCGAGGCGCCGACCGGGGTCGGCAAAAGCTTCGCCTACCTGGTGCCGCTCATCCAGCACGCCCTGGCCAGCGGGCAGAAGGTGGTGGTGTCGACCGGCACCATCGCGCTGCAGGAGCAGCTGGTCGGCAAGGACATCCCGCTGCTCACCCAGATCTTCCCCGAGCTGCGCGCGGTGCTGGTCAAGGGCCGGCAGAACTACCTGTCGCTGCGTCGGCTCGAACACGCCCTGCACGGGCAGAAGTCGTGGACCGAGAATCCCGACGACGCCGGCGCGCTGCGCGAGATCGCGGAATGGTCGGCCGACAGCGAGATCGGCGACCTCGCCGATCTCGGCTGGACGCCGCCGCCGCCGGTCTGGCGGCAGGTGGTGTCCGACCGCAACAATTGCCTCGGCCGGCGCTGTCCGACCTACGACCAGTGCTTCTTCTACCGCGCCCGCCGCCTGATCGAGGAGGCGCACCTGCTGGTGGTCAACCACCACCTCTACTTCAGCGATCTCGCCCTGCGCGAGGACCACGCCGCCATCCTGCCCCAGCACGACATCGTGGTCTTCGACGAGGCGCACACGCTCGAAGACATCGCCACCGACCATCTCGGCCTGTCGCTGTCGGAGGCGCAGGTGCGTTTCCATCTCGACGGTCTGTGGTCGAAACGCGACAAGGGCCTGCTCGGCGTCGAGGCGCTGGCGTTCGCGCGACCGGCGGTGCAGGTGGCGCGTAGCGCCAGCGAGACGCTGTGGGCGGCGGTCGCGGCGATCGCCGGCAGCGCTGGCGACGGCACCGTGCCGCTCAACGTGCCGGATCAAGTCGCCAATCCGCTCAGCCCGGCGCTCGACCGCCTGGTCGAGGCGCTCAACGAGGCGCGCTCACGCGCCGACGACGACAACGCCGCCCAGGAACTGAAAGCGCAAGGCGACCGCACCGCCGCCATCGCCGGCCAGGTGCGCGCCATCCTCGGCCACCTCCATCCCGAGCACGTCTACTACGCCGAGATCCCCAAGGGCCGCGGCACGCCCAGTCTCAACGCCCGGCCGCTGGCGGTGGCGTCGTTGCTCAAGGAGAAGCTGTTCGCCAGCATGGCCACCGTGGTGCTGACCTCGGCGACGCTGGCGGCTGACGACTCCGAACGCTTCGTCTTCCTGCGCAAACGCCTCGGCCTCGATGGCGGGCTCAGCCGCCGCCTCGACAGCCCGTTCGACTTTCAGCGCCAGGCCCGGCTGCTGCTCAACCAGTCCGCCATCGATCCCAACAGTCCGCGTTTCGAGGAGGCGGTCGCCGGCTGGCTGGTGCGCTACCTCGCCGAGGCCAAGGGTGGCAGCTTCGTGCTGTTCACCAGCTTCCGTCAGCTCGACGCGGTGTTCGCGCGCGTACGTCCGCACCTCGAACGCGCCAACCGCTTCGTGCTGCGCCACGGCGACGGCATGGGCCGCAGCCAGATGCTCGACCTGTTCAAACGCGTGGGCAACGCCGTGCTTTTCGGCACCGCCTCGTTCTGGGAGGGCGTCGACGTGCAGGGCGAGGCGCTGTCCAACGTGATCATCACCAAGCTGCCCTTCGAAGTGCCCAACCATCCGCTGATCGAGGCGCGCCACCGCGAGATCGCCCGCCGCGGCGGCAATGCCTTCATGGAGCGCTCGGTGCCCGAGGCGATCATCAAACTGAAGCAGGGGTTCGGCCGCCTGATCCGCAATCAGACCGACACCGGCACCGTCGCCATCCTCGACCACCGCGTGCTGACCAAGGCCTATGGCCGCTATTTCCTGCGCGCGCTGCCCACCTGCCGCACCGAGATGGTGAAGCTCGAGGATTACGTGGGGTTGGTGTGAGAGGCTGGGAACAAAACGTTCGTCGCGCGCGGCGGGTCACGGCCCAGCCAGCGCCGATGGGCAGGGCCCCATCGGCGCTGCCCGGCAGTGGCGGAGCGCAGGCGCGTAGCGTCGAGCACCGCCACGAGAGGGCTCAGGGGGGTGCGGGGGTGCGCCCCCGCACGTCCGGTCGCGACAGCGGTTCCCGCAACGGTCGTCCAACCGTGCCGATGTGTACCGTTGCGATTCGTCTGCACCTTGAGATGGGCACAGGCGCGCCCCCGTTGCCGCCGGCGGTCCGCTGGCGGACGGCCGCCGGCCGCCGTCTGATCGCCTCCGCACTCCTGTTCTGCTCGCTCGGTCTCCTCGCCGCCGCCGAGTCCCTGCACCCCATCCCGGGTACGGCGATCCACGTCGCCACGCCGGCGGACTGGGTGGTGGCGATGCCGCGTGCGGGCGCGGTGCTGATCCTGCGCAGCCCGGCCGTGGCCGGGCCGGTGGCGCCCGGCGACGAGACGGTCGCCGCCGCTGGCGAACGCACGCGCGCCGCGATCGCCGTCGTGCTGCGTCCGCTGCCCGGCCCCAGCGCAGCGGAAGCCTTCGCGCGCGCCAGCTTCGCCGATCTGCAGCGCCTGGCGCCGGACTGGGTCGAGATCGAAACGCCTGCCGCCACCACCATCCACGGCCGCACTTGGTGGCGGGTGCGCTACCGTTTCCGCACCGGCCAACTGGCCTGGGAGCAGCTCGCCATCGCCGGCGTCCTGCCCGGGGCCGAAACGCTCGGCCTGTGCCTGACCTGCTCGACCGAAGGTGCCCGCTTCACCGAGTGGTTGCCCGCCTTCGAAGCGGCGATCGCCAGCCTGGGGCGGCCGGCGGGGCAGTAGCCCGCACGCCTGAACCCTCTCGTGGCGGTACTCGTCGCTGCACGCCCTCTCGTTGCGGTGCTCGTCGCTGCGCGCCTGTGCTCCGCCACTGTCGGGATGCTGCTGCGGGTCCCTGCCCGCAGCAGCGGCCTGTGCTCCGCCACTGTCGGGATGCGCCGATGGAGCCCGGCCCATCGGCGCGGCCTCAGCGCAGCCCGCCGATCGCGCGCGCCAGCAGGCGGCGGAGCTGGTCGGACTCGGCCGCGGTCAGGCGTGAGGCGAGCCGGTGGTTGGCGGCGGCGTGCAGACGGCGGCACATGGATTCCAGGGCGCGGCCGTGGGCGGTCAGGCGCACCATGCTGCGTTCCGGGTCGGGATCCGGTTCGCACTCCACCAGGCCATCGTCGACCAGCTCGGCGGTGGTGCGGTGGAGCTGCTCCAGCGGGACTCCGGTGGCGGCGGCGAGTTCGCCCAGCCGCAGCTCACCGCGGGCGAACAACGGGTAGAGCAGCATGCCGCGTCCGCGCTTGAGCAGGTCGGCCACGCCCATCTCGGCAGCGGCGTCGGCGAGGCATCCGGCGAAGGCGTGGTAGGCGCGACCGAGGTAGAAGCCGGTGTAGCCCAGCTCGCGGGACGCGAGTGAGCGACGCGAGATGCGTTCGCGCGTGGGTGGCGCCGCGGACGTGGGGGGCGGGGCGGATTGGGTGGTCATGGTGGAGTGGCCAGCGTGGGGTTGGCCGTCACGGTCGGTGGCGGTGGCTGGAAAGCTGGGCGTCCTCATCCCTCAATTGGCCCGACGACCTGCCCGGTCTCGCCGTTCCTCGACTCCCCGCGGCGGGCGCATCAGACACCGACGTCGGCAGCCGTGCGTCACCCACGCATAGCGGGTATCCTCCGTCGCCGCCAAGGGCGCTTCGCGGGGCGCGAATAGAGCCGGGCTTCTGGTTGGAACCCACTGCGTTTTAGGCAAATATCAAACCTATGATCAATAAATCATTTGGGGACGTGATGGGCGCCTGGCGACGCCGCCTCAGTTGGTTCGGCATCGCCGCCGTCCTCATCGCGGCGATCTCCGGCGGTGAGGCTCCGGCG